>Ga0163151_10000605_pt1 | contig 62743 bp, 79 predicted proteins | sample OliLakLV19MP5IB2_FD_145596 | JGI IMG/M metagenome (GOLD analysis project Ga0163151, IMG submission 145596) | Freshwater microbial mat bacterial communities from Lake Vanda, McMurdo Dry Valleys, Antarctica - Oligotrophic Lake LV.19.MP5.IB-2 | ecosystem: Environmental > Aquatic > Freshwater >... | reverse complement strand
TCACCCATCCGCGGCTGCGGCGTCGGCGACAGAATTTTCAATCGCGATTGTTCTTGTCCGTGCCGGATCGAGCGGTTATCAAGCGAACGATTGCAACGACTCCGGCGATCGCCAGAATCCAGACCAAGATCATCCATGGTCCACCCCACCCGCCCATCGAACCGGTTCCCCAGCTTCCCATCCAGCCTTCCATCATTTGGATCACCTTGTCGAATGGCCGCTTATTCTGCGAATTCGAAAGCATTGCACGCGAGCCCTGCAAACACAGTGGGCCAGCGCACACAGGGGCAGGACGCAAGATCGGGAGAACTTTTCTTTCGCCCTCGAATCACGCCGCGCGCCCAGCATGAAAGCGCGGCGGGTCCTGTTCATGGATGATCCTTCTCGAGCGCAAGCGACTCCATCGCCGCGTGGGTGGAAAGAAACACCCGGCCGGACAGACCCTCGAGAAAGCCGACCCTGGCCAGACGATCCATCAGCGGCCCCTTGACCTCCGCGAGGTGCAGCCGCACGCCCGCCGCTTGCAGGTTTTCGTCGATGGCTGCCAGGGTTTCCAGCGCGCTGACATCGATGAGATTGACTCCTGAGCATATTAGAACCACGTGCCGCGCCTGCGGATGCTCGGTGACCAGCGTCGCGATCGCGTTCTCCAGATAGCGGGCGTTGACGAAGTAGAGGCTTTCGTCCACGCGCACGGCGAGGATTTCCGGCCGCGTGAGAACCCGATGGCGCAGGACGTTTCGATAGTGCTCCGTCCCCGGTACCTGCCCGACGAGCGCGAGATGCGGGCGGCTCGTACGCCAGAGATACGCGGCAATCGACAGCGCCACTCCGGCCACGATGCCGGCTTCCACGCCCACGGTCAGTACGGCCAACGCCGTCACCACCAGCGACAAGGCATCGCCCCGGTCGTATTTCCAGGCGTGAGCAAGCGTTCTGAGGTCAATCAGCCGCAGCACGGCGACGATGATGGTGGCCGCCAGCACGGCGTGCGGCATGAAATAGAAGGCCGGGGTGAGCCAGAGCGTCGCGATCGCGATCAGCACGGCTGTAAAGACCGCCGCGAGTTGGGTGTTGGCCCCCGCCGCCACGTTGACCACCGACCGGGCGAAGCCGCCGGTAACCGGAAAGCCGCCCGAAAAGGCGGCCGCGACATTGGCCGCGCCGAGGCCGACCAGCTCCTGGTCGGGATCGATCTTCTGGCGCCGCTTGGCCGCCAGCGCGTGGGCGACCGACACGCTTTCAACGAAACCGACCACGCCGATCAATGCGGCGGCCGGGGCAAGGTCGAGCCACACACGCCATTGCATCCCGGGCAGCGTGAGCGGCGGCAGCCCGGCGGGAATTTCGCCGACGATCTTCACGCCTTGCGTCTCATGCAGCCTCAATGCCGCCACGACGATGGTCGTGGCGACAACCGCAATCACCGGCGCCGCCTTGCCGGCCAGGTCGGCCGCGGTCCCGCTCACGCCCAATCGCTGCAGCGCGCGGGATAGAGATGCGTTGGTCCAGACGAGAAACACCAGGCTGCCGGCGCCAATGGCGATCGTTGTCGCGTTCGCGTCGCGCGCATGACTCGCCATGGCGCCAAGAAGCGCGATGAGATTCCCGCCGGAGGCCTCGATGCCGAGCACATGCTTCAGCTGGCCCGCGGCGATGAGGACGGCCGAAGCACTGATGAATCCCGAAATTACGGGATGGCTGAGCAGATTGGCGAGGAATCCCAGGCGCATCAGACCCAGGGCCAGGAGGAAGAGCCCGGACAAGAACGCCAGGATCAGGGCCGCCTCTGCGTGTCCTGCCGTTCCGGGCGCTGCGAATTCGCCGATCGCGCTCGCCGTCATGAGCGAGACCACCGCCACCGGGCCGACCGCGAGCGTGCGGCTGCTGCCGAATGCCGCGTAGGCAATGAGTGGAAGCACGCTCGCGTACAGACCCACTTGGGGCGGAAGACCCGCGAGCATGGCGTAGGCCAGGCTTTGCGGGATCAGCATGATGGTCACAATGCCCGCCGCGATCAGATCGCCCGGCAAGTCGTCGCGCCCATAGCCGCGCAGCCATTGCGCCGCGGGCAGGTATCGGGCAAGCGGCAAAGGTCTGCTCCGTTCTGTTACGAAGGCTTCAGCGTTCGTAGGGCGCCGAAACTCTCGGCCGCTTCATAGACAACCATGCCCACGAGCATGGAAGCGACGAAAACCCCCGCCTGCCAATAGCCCGCGCCGAGCGCCACCAAAGCCGGACCCGGGCAGAATCCCGCCAGTCCCCAGCCGGCACCGAACAGCAGCCCGCCCGCGAGGAGCCTGCGGTCAACGGTTCGATTCGAGGGCAGCCGCATGGACAATCCGAGCCATGAGTGCGTGCGGCGGGCGGCAATCGCAAAGCCGACGACGCCCACCGCAATGGCGCCGGCCATGACCAGGGCGAGCGAGGGATCCCAGGGCCCGGCCAGATCGAGGAACCCGAGCACCTTGGCCGGGTTCGCCATGCCGGAGGCGATCAGCCCCAGACCAAAAAGCAGTCCGACCGCAAAGTAAGCTAGCAGGTACATGCGCGCACCTCAGGAAAAGACATGGCGAGTCAGAAAAACGATCGTGAACCCTGCCGCCATGAACGCGAGCGTGGCCGCGAGCGAACGCGGCGAAAACCGCGACAGCCCGCACACGCCGTGTCCGCTGGTGCATCCCGAGCCATAGCGCGTGCCGATCCCGACGAGCAGGCCGGCTGCCACGAGAAGCGGCACGCCCGCATCGATCCGCAGCGCCGGAAGCGGTGTCGCCAGGGAATAAATCAGGGGCGCGGCGAGCAGTCCGCCGACGAACGCGATCCGCCAGCCGAAGTCGCCCTTTTGCGGTCGCAGCAGCCCGGCGACGATGCCGCTGATGCCGGCGATGCGGCCGAGGCCCAGCGCAAAGGCGACGGAAGCCAGGCCGATGAGGACGCCGCCGGCCAGCGCCGCCCACGGCGTGAATTGCGCCCAGTCAATTTGCACGGTGCTTTCCCCGTGGCGCGCAGAACAGGCGATAGAGCGTCTCCAGGACCGCAAGCGCCTTCGGATCGCTGACCGAGTAGTAGATCCGCTTTCCATCGCGACGCGTGCTCACCAGCTCCTGCGTGCGCAGGACGGTGAGCTGCTGCGACAGCGTGGGCTGCTGGATTCCGAGTTCCTCTTCCATCTCGCTCACGCACCGCTCCCCCTGCGACAGGTGGCACAGCACGAGCAGCCGATCGGGATTGGCCAGCGCGCGCAGCAGGCCGCTTGCCGGTTCGGCTGCGGCACGCATCTTGCCTACGTCGAGTTCCGGTGCGTTCGTCGTCATACGTCGCCTTGTAATAATTACATGAGATACATTATATTGACTTCGTAAATGAATTGCAATAGGATCGTTTCCAGCCACCGGAGGAAACCATGACCGGAAAGATCGGCAGGGCGCGGTCGCCGAGGGCGTTCACCGCAATGTAAGGAGATGGCCATGATCTTTCGCCAGCTGTTCGAGCCGGAGTCCTCGACCTACACCTATCTGCTCGCCTGTCCCGACACCGGCCAGGCCGTGGTGATCGACCCCGTGGTCGAGACCCTGGAGCGCGACCTGGCCGTGCTGCGGGAACTCGGCCTGCATCTGGCGTATACGCTCGACACCCACATCCACGCCGACCACATCAGCTCGTCCTGCCGCTTGCGCAAGCGCACCGGTTGCAAGATTGCCCTGCCCGCCATGGCACACCTGGCGTGCGCGGACGTGGGCGTGGCCGAAGACCGCCCATTGCAGGTGGGCGGCCTGATACTGCGGCCGGTCTTTACGCCGGGCCACACCGACACGCACCATTGCTACTTGCTGGATCATGGCGGCACTCGGCGCATCTTCACGGGCGATGCGCTGCTCATCGACGGCTGCGGGCGCACCGACTTCCAGAGCGGCAGCGCAGAAGCGCTTTACCACTCGGTGCGCGAGAAGATCTTCACGCTTGCCGACGACACGCTCGTCTATCCCTCGCATGACTACCAGCACCGCCATGTTTCGACGATCGCGCAGGAGCGCGAGCGAAATCCGCGGCTCGGCGACGACAGATCCCTCGAGGAGTTTGTTCGCATCATGGCGAACCTGAACCTGCCTTATCCGAAAAAGATCGATGCCGCGGTGCCCGCGAACCTGCTCTGCGGCGACTGCAGCGACACGGCCATCGAAGAGTTTCACGGCATCGGCGGCAAGGCAGTCCAGGGTTGAAACCGCGATTCGCGGGGCTCGACCTGCACGGCTACGCCGCGTACGGCCAATCGCAATTTCACCGTGCTTCACCTGGAGCACGGTTCATCCAGTACCAGGAAAGGAAACGACAATGTCAGGCAATTACGTCTTCGGAAAGACAGTAGCAATGAAGTACGAGCAGGCGCTCGAGCGGGTCACACAGGAGCTCACCAAGGAAGGGTTCGGCGTGCTGACCGAGATCGACGTGGCGGCGACGTTGAAAAAGAAGCTCGACAAGGACATCCCGCCCTACAAAATTCTCGGCGCGTGCAATCCGCAGTTCGCGCACCAGGCCCTGGAAGCCGAGCCCCAGATCGGCGCGTTGCTCCCATGCAACGTGGTGGTGCGCAACGACCTCGCCGGCAAGACGATCGTCGAGATCATGGATCCGCTTGCCGTGCTGCAGCTCACCGGGCGACCTGAAATCGCCGTAATCGCGGGCGAGGTCCGCACCCGGCTCGAGCGGGTGCTCGCCGCGCTATAGGGCCGGGGACGCAAGCCATGAAGCGATCCTTTTCGGATTCGGGAAGTCGGCATGACGTGGCTCTCTTGTCGGGATTGCGTCGGCGACTGCTGCTCGGGGCCGTTCTGGCGGGTGCCGGCTTTCGTACGGCGCACGCGCGCGATGAAAAGCCATCCCTCCTGCCGCGCGCGCGTCCGGCGAGCGTCGCGCTCGTGCTGGGCGGCGGGGGGTGCCGCGGCTACGGTCACATCGGGGTTCTTCGCGTGCTGGAGAAAAACGGCCTCAAGCCTGATCTCGTCGTCGGTTCGAGCGCGGGGAGCCTGGTCGGGGCTCTGTATGCCGCGGGAATCAGCACCGACAAGATGGTGTCCTACGGCAGCCAAATGAGCCCGGACGTCTTACGCAGCTGGATCTTGCCGAAGCTCGGGCTTTTCGGCGGCAACCGCATCCGGCGTTTCGTCGTCGAGCGCGTCGGGGAGCGCACGATCGAATCGTTGCCGGTTCGCTTTGCCGCCGTCGCAACCGACCTGCGAAGCGGCGAGCTCATGGTCCTCGACAATGGCGATGTGGGCCTGGCGGTGCAAGCCTCCAGCAGCGCGCCGGGATTCCTGGAGCCGGTGAGCATCGGCGGGCGCCTGCTCGTCGACGGCAACCTGGCCTCCCCGGTGCCGGTGATTACGGCACGACGGCTCGGGGCGAGGCGTGTGATCGCAGTGGATGTTTCCTTCCCGCCGGAACAGGCGGATCTGAGCGACCCGTACGACGCGCTCTATCAGGGGTTCTCGATCCTCACGCGCAAGCTCGCGCTCGCCGAGCGTGCCGGGGCGGATCTTGCGATCGAGCCCAATCTTCCCGAGCACAACGACATGTCGGCAGCCACGCAGAAATCGCTCATCCGCGCGGGCGAGCGGGCGGGGCTCGCGGCGCTACCCAGGATGCGTGAGCTTTTTGCCCAGGCCCGGGCAGCTTAAATACTGCCATTTTTGTCCCCTGGCCCTTGCCCCTGACGGGCTGCAAGCCAATATGCTGCCAATCAGCGCCGGTTTTCGCCTAACGGGCACGCCAGCGTAGCAGCAAGCCTATGTTGCAATGCACGATTGACCATATACGCATAGGCTCATATCTTCGTGCCCTCCACAACTTTTGCGAACATCCCCGGTGGACGAACTGGACCCAGTATTCGACTGCGTGGCCGCCTACTTCAGCGTCCTGTCCGAGCCGACCCGGCTGCGCATCATGCACGCCATCTGCGAAACCGAAAAACCCGTGTCGCAGATCGTCGCAGAGACCGGGGCGACGCAGACCAATGCCTCCCGTCACTTGGGCCTGATGTACCGGGCAGGGGTGCTCGCGCGGCGCAAGGACGGCAGCCAGGTCTACTACCGCATGGCCCACCCGACGATGATTGATCTCTTCCGCACCGTCTGCAACCGGATTGCGGGCAGCATGGACGAGAAGAAGCCGCTGCGCCACGAACTGCTGCGCCTGATGCCCGCGCCGAAGAAGCGGAGGGCCTGATGAACAAAGAACAGCGCGCAGGCCGGGTGAAGCCCGCCCCCGAGCAGCGGCGGACACTCCTGCGCAAGGCGCTCGCGCTCGGCGGCGACGCCGGCGCGGAATCCGGCCTCGCCGCCAAGGTCAAGTCCGGCAGCCAGGGCGGCTGGGGCCAGATCCCCATGGCGCCGAACGGCCATGTCGCCGAACGGCCATGTCGCGGACGACGACATCCGCGCCATCGTAAGGTGTAGGGTGGATTCTGGGCGGGGCGGGTTAGCATTCCCATGAAATCAGTCGATGCGACAAGGAGAAAGGCAATGAACCAGATGCGCAGAAGGACACTCAAGGCCGGAGCCAGCGCGGGACTTCTCGCACTGCTGGCGGCGGCCGGCATCATCAGCCCCGGCGAAGTCCTCGCGGCGGACTGGAACAAGGCGGCCTTCGAAGGCAAGAGCATGCAGGACGCGCTCAAGGCGCTCGGCGCTTCATCGCCGGCGACATCGTCCGACATCGTGATTCGCGCGGCCGACATCGCGGAGAACGGCGCGGTGGTCCCGGTCGGCGTGGAAAGCAGGATTCCGGGCACGCAATCGATTTCAATCCTGGTCGACAAGAACCCGAGTGCCCTGGCCGCAAGTTTCGACCTGCCCGCGGGCACCGAGCCGTCGGTCACCACGCGCGTCAAGATGGGCCAGACCTCGGACGTGTACGCGCTGGTAAAAGCCGACGGGAAGTTCTACATGGCGAAAAAGGAAATCAAGGTAACCCTCGGCGGATGTGGAGGCTGACATGGCAGACCCGATGCGCATACGCGCGAGTGAAAAAGGCGGAATCGTTAACGTGAAGGTGCTCATGAGCCACGAGATGGAGACCGGCCAGCGCAAGGACGGCTCGGGCAAGATCGTGCCGGCCCATTTCATCCAGAGCGTCACGGCTACCCACAACGGCAAGACCGTGCTGCTGGCCCACTGGGGCCCGGCGGTGTCGAAGAACCCGTTTCTCGAATTCAATTTCAAGGGCGGGCAGAAAGGCGACAAGGTCCAGGTCACCTGGACCGACAACAAGGGCGACAAACGCACCGACGAAGCCGCGATCAGTTAAAAGCGGCGCGGTTACAAGGAGGAACACCCATTGAAGGTCCAGTTGCACAAAGCAGTCGGCGGCGTGCTGGCGGCCTGCGCCGCGCTCGCCGCATTTCCCGTAGGCGTCACCGCGCAGTCGGCGGTCGACGAAATCGCCAAATATCGCCAGCAGCTCCAGGACGGCAACCCGGCCGAGCTGTGGGAAGCGCGCGGCGAGGACCTCTGGAAGCAGAAGCGCGGCCCGAAGAGCGTGTCGCTAGAGCGTTGCGATCTCGGCAAAGGCGCGGGCGTGGTCAAGGGCGCCTACGCGGAGCTCCCCAAGTACTTTTCCGACGCAGACCGGGTCATGGACCTCGAAACGCGCCTCGTGCATTGCATGGTCACGCAGCAGGGCTTCACCACCGCCGATGCCACGAAGCGGACTTTCGGCGCGGGCAGCAATCGCTCCGACATCGAAGCACTGACCGCCTGGATCACCTCCGAATCGAAAGGCGTGCGCATGAACGTTGCGCTGAATCACGCCAAGGAGAAGGAGGCGTATCGGCTGGGCGAGAAGATCTTCTATTTCCGCGGTGGTTCGCACGATTTCGCGTGCGCCACCTGCCATAGCGAAACCGGCAAGCGCATCCGCCTTCAAGACCTGCCGAACCTCACCGAAAAGGCCGGCGCGCAGCTCGCGTATACGACCTGGCCGGCGTATCGCGTTTCGCAAGGCGAGCTGCGCACCTTCCAGTGGCGGCTGAACGACTGCTTCAGGCAGCAGCGCTTTCCCGAACTCCAGTTCGGCTCCGAAGCCTCGGTCGCGCTGACCAGTTTCCTCGCCTTCAACGCCAACGGCGCGCCGTTCAATGCGCCCGCGATCAAGCGATAGGAGCCGGGGATGAAAAACCCATACCGCTTCGCCTGCGTATTGGCCCTGATCGCAGCGGGCTGCACGACCATGAGCGATCAGGATGTTTCCGACAAGGCCGTCGCGGTCATGAAGACCTCGTTCAACGAGCGCGGCCAGGCCAAGCTCGACCGCCTGGACCAGGACGAGGCGCAGAAGCTGTGCAGCATCCCGCCTTCGGCCGTGCTGCCCAAGGAAGTCGCGGCGCGCATCGAGGAGATCAACCTCGCGACGGTCAAGTACCCGGCGGACGGGAAGCTGCTCGGCAACTGGCGCGATGGCGAGCGTGTCGCGCAAAGCGGCATCGGCATGCAGTATTCCGACGACCCGAAGGTGCCGGCGGGCGCCAACTGCTACGCGTGCCACCAGCTCACGCAGGAAGAAATCTCTTTCGGCACGATCGGGCCGAGCCTGTACAACTTCGGCAAGATCCGCGGCAACAGCGAGGCGATCCAGCGTTACGCCTACGGCAAGATCTACAACCCGCAGGCCTACACGGCATGCTCGAACATGCCGCGTTTCGGGCACAAGCAGATCCTGACCGAGCAGCAGATCAAGGACGTGACTGCGCTGCTGATGGATCCGAACTCGCCGGTCAACAAGTAGCCGCGCCCGAGTGAACCGCCGCGAGTTCCTGCACCTGCTTTCGGTCGCGGCGGCCAGCGGCCTGCCGATCGGCGCCGCGCGCGCGCAGGCCGCTTCGTTCTACGACCTGCCGCGATTCGGCAACGCGCATTTCCTGCATTTCACCGACTGCCACGCGCAGCTCCTGCCGATCTGGTTCCGCGAGCCCAACGTAAATCTCGGCGTCGGGTCGATGGCCGGCCAGCCGCCCCACCTGGTCGGCGAACACCTGTTGCGCGCATTTGGCGTCCCGGCCGGAACGCCGCATGCCCATGCGTTTACGTATCTCGATTTCGAAAAGGCGGCGCGCACCTATGGCAAGGTCGGCGGTTTCGCGCACCTCGCGACGCTCGTAAAGCAACTGCGGGCCTCGCGCCCCGGCTCGCTCCTGCTCGATGGCGGCGACACGTGGCAGGGTTCGGCGACCGCGCTGTGGACGCGCGGCCAGGACATGATCGAGGCGCAGAAGCTGCTCGGCGTGGACCTCATGACCGGGCACTGGGAGTTCACGCTTGGAGCGGAGCGCGTCAAAGAGGTGATCGAGAAAGACTTCAAGGGGCGCATCGAATTCCTCGCGCAGAACGTGAAGACCGCCGATTTTGGCGACCCGGTGTTCCCGTCCTATTCGATTCGCCAGATGAACGGCTCGCCGGTCGCGGTCATCGGCCAGGCTTTTCCCTACACGCCGATCGCGAATCCGCGCTACTTCGTCTCCGAATGGAATTTCGGCATCCAGGAAGAAGCGATGCAGAAGACCGTCGACGAAGTGCGCGCCAAGGGCGTCCACGCCGTGGTCCTGCTTTCGCACAACGGCATGGACGTGGATATCAAGATGGCGTCGCGCGTGCGGGGCATCGATGCGATTCTGGGCGGGCACACGCACGATGGCGTGCCTGCGCCGGTCATCGTGAAAAACCCCGGCGGGCAGACTGTGGTCACAAACGCGGGCTCGAACGCAAAATTTCTCGGCGTGCTCGACCTCGACATCCGGGGAGGCAAGGTCGCGGACTTCCGCTATGCGCTCCTGCCGGTGTTTGCCAACCTGTTGCCCCCCGACGCCGCGATGCAGGCGCTGATCGAGAAAGTGCGCGCCCCGTACAAGGACAAGCTCGCCGAGCGTCTCGCCCTCACCGAGGGCCTCCTCTACCGGCGGGGCAATTTCAACGGCACCTTCGACCAGCTCATCCTCGAAGGGCTCATGGCGGTCAAGGACGCCGAGATCGCGTTCTCCCCGGGATTCCGATGGGGCACGAGCCTGCTGCCCGGACAGCCGATCCTCATGGAGCACCTGATGGACCAGACCGCCATCACCTACCCGTACACGACGGTCACCGAGATGACCGGAGAGATGATCAGGACGGTGCTGGAAGACGTCTGCGACAACCTTTTCAATCCCGATCCGTACTACCAGCAGGGCGGCGACATGGTGCGCGTCGGCGGCCTCACGTATGCCTGCGACCCGCACTCGAAGATGGGCGCCCGCATCAGCGAGATGGCGCTGAAAGGCAAACCCGTCGAGCCCTCGAAGAAGTACAAGGTCGCCGGCTGGGCGCCGGTTTCCGAAGAAGCGAAGCAGGCCGGGGGAGAGCCGATCTGGGATGTAATGGCGAAGTATCTGCGTGACCGCAAGGTCGTGAAGCCGATGGCGCTCAACCTGCCGCGCCTGAAGGGCGTCGAAGGCAACCCCGGCATCGCCTGAATCATTTCGTGTCCCGCCTTCTCTACCTCTTCCTCTCGGCGCACTTGCTAATAGCGAAACCCGCCGTCGCTGCCGATCCGCCGGCAGCGTTGACAGTCAAGGTGGAGTCGGTACAGGTCAGCGCACACGTTTGGTACGTGCGCGGGCATCAGGGAGTCGCCTCGGCGGCCAACCAGGCATTCAATTCGAATGCAGGTTTCGTCGTCACACCCCAAGGCGTGATCGTCATCGATGCGCTGGTCTGGGCGCACCGAGAGGCGCGCGACTACCTGGAGAGCGGCGAAGGCGCCGCCCGGCTGGCGCAGCGCCAGCGCGACCTTGCACCCTGGGTGGGTGCAGACATGCGCCTTGTCTCGCCCGATCGGTGGCTTGAAGGAGACAGTTCCTTCGTTTTCGGCGGACTGCACTTCGATCTCGTCCATATGGGCCCGGCGCATGCGCCAGACGACCTCGTGGTGGTCGTACGGGAGGACGGAACGCTGACTCCGGGGACATTCTGTTTTCGGGACGCATCCCTTTCGTCGGAAACGCCGACAGCCGGCACTGGCTGGCCACGATGGACCGTTTGCTAGCCCTGAAGCCCAAAGTCATGGTGCCGGGCCACGGGGCGGCCTCGCGCAACCCGGAAAAAGATCTCGTGTTCACGCGTGATTACCTGCATTACCTGCGCGAAAAGATGGGCAAGGCCGCCGAGGAAATGCAACCGTTCGACGAGGCCTACGCGCGGACAGACTGGACCCGCTACGCGAATGCCCCGGCATTCGAAGCGGCTAACCGGATCAACGCCTATGGCACCTATCTGCTGATGGAACGCGAACTTCTCGAGAGAAAGTAGCCGGTTGACCCGCCACACCGCGAACCGGACCAGCATGACAGATCCTGTCAGCGCATGCCTTGCAAGCCGATAGAATTGCCGGCCAAGGAGAAACTCCAGATGAGTGACGCACTGACCTACCTGCTCAAGGCTCGTCCCGGGCCCATGGGGCACTACTTCAAATTTCTCAAGGAGGCCGGCGGCAGTCTGGACCCGAAGACGCGAGGTCTGATCTCCGTGATCACCAAGGTCCACGCGCAGACGGCCCGCGGCGTGAAACAGTACGTGAAGCGCGCACTCGCCGACGGGGCTACGGCAAATGAAGTTCTCGACGCATTGCTCATGGCCTTTCCGGCGCTTGGACTTGCCAAGATCGTCTGGGCGGTCGACGTGCTTCTGGAGATGGACCTTCCAGAGTTCCGGATCGATACACTGGTGGCGGAACCCGCATGGCATCCACTCGGCAAGGCCTTGTCGTTCGCCACCGATGAGGCAACGCGCGTCGAATGCGACGGTCGTGCCGTATTCGTGCATCGCAAGGACGACGCCTGGTCAGTGTACGACAGCCGTTGTCCGCACCAGCGCACCGATATTCCGCTTGCCTCACTCGAAGGTGGTCGGCTTCATTGCCCCAAGCACGGCTGGGTTTTCGACATCGGCAGCGGGGAATGCGTGTCCGGTGGGAACCGCCCCCTCAACCGCCTGCCGTCAAGATTAGAAACGGGCGACCTGCTGGCGCAATGGTGACATCCGCCAGAGCACAGAGGGTGTCAGTCAGGCCGCGGCCTCGAACCACTTGAGCCGCTCTCGCAGCTTGACAACCTCGCCGATGATGATCAGGGTAGGCGCCTTGACATCGCTCACGCGCAGTATTTCCGGCAAAGTTTCCAGCGTACCGACCAGAACCCGCTGCTCCGGCATCGTTCCTTGCTGGACCAGTGCCGCCGGTGTCGCGGCAGGGAGGCCGTTCGCGATGAGTTCCCGGCACAGGATTTCAGTTCCAAGCAGTGCCATGTAGAAGACCACAGTCTGGTGCGGTTGCGCCAGCGCGGGCCAGTTGAGGTCCATGCTGCCGTCCTTCAGGTGACCGGTAACAAATATCACCGCCTGCGAATGATCGCGATGCGTAAGCGGGATCCCCGCGTACACGGCACATCCAGAAGCCGCGGTAATGCCGGGCACCACCTGGAACGGGATTCCTTCGGCGGCAAGTGTGTCGATCTCCTCCCCGCCCCGACCGAAGATGAACGGATCTCCGCCCTTGAGGCGCACGACTCGCTTGCCTTCCTTGGCAAGCCGTACAAGCAGGTGATTGATGTCGTCCTGCGGCAACGAGTGCATCGCGCGTTCCTTGCCGGCGTAGATGAATTCGGCATCGCGCCGGACAAGATCCAGGACCGGTTTGGACACAAGACGATCGTAAACGACGACGTCCGCCTGTTGCATCAGGCGCAGCGCGCGAAACGTGAGCAGGTCGGGATCGCCCGGTCCCGCGCCGATCAGGGAAACTTCGCCTCCGCTGAAGCCGATACGCGTGTCGTCAAGGGATTCCTGCATCGCGCGGCGCGCCTCGTCGTCCCGGCCGCTGAATACCAACTCCGCGATCGGCCCCTGCAGCGTCCGCTCCCAGAAGCGTCGCCGCTCGGCGAACGCAAATCGAGCCTTTACCTTGTCACGAAACTCCGCCGCCAGGAAAGCGAGGCGCCCGTATCCAGCCGGGATCAGCGTTTCGAGACGAGCGCGAAGCAGTCGGGCAAGCACCGGGGACTTGCCCCCGCTCGACACGGCGACGATCACCGGGCCGCGCTCGACGATCGAAGGCATTATGAACGAGCACAACGCCGGAACGTCCACCACGTTGACCGGGATACGACGCGCCCGCGCGGCTGCCGCAACCGCGCGATTTACCGCCTCGTCATCAGTCGCCGCAATCGTCAGCGAATAGCCGTCCAGGTCCTCATCGCGAAACGTTCCCGCCCGGTGCGCAACCCGCCGCGCGACGGCTTCCGCTTCGAGCGCCGCGCACAGACCCGGTGCCTGCACGGTGACGCTTGCGCCCGCGCGCAGCAGCATGCCCGCCTTGCGTGCCGCCACCTCCCCCCCCCGACAACGAGGCAGGGCTGATCGCGGATATCCAGGAAGATGGGCAAATAGTCCATGAAATTTAGAGCGTTCCTGCCTTTCGTTGTTCCTCGTCATGATAGCTTCAAATTCTTTCGCTCATGCCCAACCTACTCACACTTTCCCGTGCCGCTCGGCTGATCGGCGTCAGGCGTGGCGCGCTGCAGCTCAAGATCCAGAACGGCGAGCTGGCGACGTTCGAAGGCATGGTTTCGGCTGACGATCTGCAACGCGCCTATCCGCAAGCGCACCTGGAAGACAATTCCGGGCTGGAGCGCCTGGACAAGATCAAGGATGCGGCCTACGCCAAGCGCATGCGCGAGCGCCTGATGCCCAGTGCCGAGGCGCTGGAGGCACGTTTGGTCGCGATGAGCCGGGAGCGGGAACAGGTCGAGACACGTCTGGAGCACTACCGAACGCTTGTCGAAGGCGTAAAAACGAAGTTGGCGCAGATGTGCGAACCTGCCTCGTCGCCCCTGGCCGTGCAGCAGTTGATCTCCTGGCTGGAGCGTCAGTTGGCCCCCGGCCAGCGTGGCGCGGCCCCGCGGCCGCTGAGGATGCGAGAGGATTACCTGAGAATCATGACAGCACATGTAAAGGTAGAACCGAGTGGCCACGAGTATTTCGTCGATGGCAATGACAACCTGCTTGAAGCCGCGCTGCGGGCAGGGCTTGCCCTGGATTACGGATGCAGCGCCGGGAGCTGCGGGAAGTGCAAGGCAAAAGTCATCTCTGGCGAAGTGCAGAAGACGCGCCACTCTGACTACGTGCTCAGCGCTGCCGAGAAAGGCACGGGCGTAGTTCTCATGTGTTGCAACACCGCCGTACTTGATCTTGTGATCGAGGCGCGCGAAGCGCATGGCGCGGCCGACATGCCGCTGCAGAGTATGGATGCAAAGGTGAAATCGATCGATCGGATTTCGGATGATGTGCGGTTGCTTCATCTTCAGACGCCGCGCACCAGCCGACTGCGCTTCCTTGCCGGCCAATCGGTGGTTCTGGAACTTGCCAATGGATCGACCGCACGCTTTCCTGTCGCGAGTTGCCCGTGCGATGACCGCAATCTGCAGTTCCACGTGCAACGCGACGCGGGCGACGCCTTCGCAGACTACGTGTTTGACGAGCTGGAACCGGCCGAAACAGTCCGGCTGGTCGGCCCGCAGGGAACGTTCGTGCTGGATGAAGAATCGCCCAGGCCCCTGGTTTTCATTGCAGGGGACTCCGGCTTCGCACCCATCAAGAGCCTCATCGAGCACGCCATGGCGCTGGAGGTTGCGGAGACTCTCCACCTCGTCTGGATTGCTTCCGGCAAGGGCGGGCACTACCTGGACAATCTGTGCCGTTCGTGGGGCGACGCGTTGGATGACTTCAGCTATGCACCATCGAGGCTCACTGATTTCGGATCCCAGGCGGCGATCGAATCCCTGCTGCAGGAGGCGTTCAAAGCCTATCCGCGCCCTGAAGATTACGACTTCTACGTCTCCGGTCCCGGGTCACTCGGGACGGCGGCGGAACGCGTACTTCTCGGGCGAGGCCTGCCGCGCGCCCAGCTGTTCCTCGATAAGCCTCCGGGCTGAAGCCGGAAAGTCGCCGGGCGATTATGCGTGTCCGCTCCGGCCAAGACCGTGGGTGACAGCAGCGACCGCCGCTTCCACGCGCGAGCGCATGCCCAGCTTGCGCAGTATCGCTTTGACATGAAGTTTCACCGTGCCATCGGAAATCTCCAGCACCTGCGCGATCATCTTGTTGCTCAGTCCTTCGGCGATTCGCTCCAGAATTTCGAGCTCCCTAGGCGTAAGTTTCGAAAACGGATTCTTCGGCGGCTGCGCATCCGTTGATTCGACTGCTTCGCCCTGCACAATGCGCGCGAGCGTTCCGACCATCTCCTCGGCCACCACGTTGTTTCCGCCGAGGACCGCCTCCAGTGCCGGCACCAGCTCCTCGGGCTCGATATCTTTCAGAAGGTAGCCCTGCGCTCCCGCACGCAGCGCAGCCGCGAGATCGGCGTCCTCCCGGCTCATGGTCAGCATGATGACCGGCCGCTGGTCGCCGCCCGCGCGCAATTGCCGCAATGTCTCGATGCCGTTCATGCCTTTCATCTGAATGTCCAGCAGGACGATATCGAACGCGAGCTCCCGGGCGCGCCGCAGCCCTTCTTCGCCGGAACTGACCGAAGCGACCACCTGGACCCCGCGGCTCCGCAGCAGTTCCTCGATTCCCTTTCGAACCAGGGCATGATCGTCGATCAGCAAAACCCTCATCCGCGGCTCCAGCTAGGCCAGCGGCGGCACGGTGAAGATCAACACGATCCGCGTACCTTCGCCGGGTTCGCTTTCGATCACTATCTGCCCGGGGAGCTTTGCGGTGCGCTCCCTCATGATCGCCAGTCCTGCATGCTCGAGAGGCAGGTTGTCTGCCTCGCCTTCCATCCCGAGGCCATCGTCCTCGATCAACACGGTATACAGGTCGCCTTCATTGTTGAGCATGATCCGCACGTTGTGCGCGCCGCTATGCTTGCGGATATTCGTCAGCGCCTCCTGAATGATGAAGAATAGCTGCAGCTCCTGCGCGGGAGGCAGGCCGAGCACTTCGCATTCGTTCTGGAAAAACACCGCGATACCGGTTTCCCGCTGGAAACGCTCGACCAGCTTGGTCAGCGTCTGCAGCAATCCCGCTTCGTCGATCCTGAGCCGATAATTGGTCAGCAGGTCGCGTACGTCGGCATTGGCCTGCGTGATCGCCCGGCGCAGCCCGTTCGCCTCCACCTGTGCCGCACCCAGGTCCTTCCGGGATAGCGACTCCGTCAGGATCCTCAGCTGCAGCCGCATCCCTATCAGCGACTGCGCAAGAGAATCGTGCAGCTCGTTTCCGATCAGGTTGCGCTCTTCCATGATGGCAAGCCGCCGCGCGTCGGTTTCAAGGCGCGCCTTTTCGACCGCCAGTCCCAGCTGACGCCCGATGCTGATCAACAGGTCGGGCATGTCCTCCCCCATGGCTGCAAGCGGGCGGTCGAGAAACAGGTTGTACACGCCGAGAATCCGAACCTGATACTGGATCGGAATCACCACGAACTCCTCGCAATCGGGCTCCAGTATCGGCCGGCCATTTAGCCGGGCACACGTTCCGGTGCCCTTATCGACACGAAACCCTCCCCCGGTTGAACACCACCCGCACAGGCAGCGCCCGGCCGGAACGGAGCAGTCACGCTCGACCAGGTCGGACGCGAGGCCGCGGCTGGCAACTATCCTGGAAACCCCATCCGCACTGAGCAGCCGGACGCTTGCCGCGCGGGCGTCGACGAGCTCGATGAACGTATCCAGGAAACCCTCGAGCAGCTTTTTCAGGCTGCCGGGCTGGCTGAGACTGATAGCCACCTCATAGAGGATGTCCAGCGACTGCGTCTTGCGCGCCAGGCGCTCGATGTGGGTGCGCGGCCGCATACCGCCGACAACCACGTTGGGCGTGGCGTTCGCGTCTGGTTCGGGGACCGCGGGTTCCGCCATGGAGTGCCTGCGCCGCAGCGCAGCGCGGCCGGAAAAGTGGGATGTAGACGAGACTAACGTCCGCGCGCGAACGCGTCCAGTTCAGCCGCCCGGCTTGGGCGACTTGTGGGAAGGGTCGTTCGGATTCATGAAGATAAAGCGCTGCTCACCGGGATTGATCTCCACAAAATCCAGGGTTGCGCCAGTGAGCAGTTCGGTACAGCCTGGTGAGACCAGGACATTGATGCCTTCCGAAGTCACCAGCACGTCGCCTTCGGCCTTATCGTCGATCCCCATTCCGTACTCGATCGTGCCCTTGTCATCGAGGCGCGCGGCGAGGCGCAGGTAGATCTCGGCCGGGGCGGCCTGCTGGCCGTGCGAACTGCGAATCTGTCCAGCTGCTTTGGGTGTGATGGTGATCATGAGTCGCCCACTCCGTGTTCCATCTCAACCGGTGCTCCACGCCCGTGGTCGCCGCATGCCGGCAATCCGGCACGCCTGCTTTACATAGCCATATGGAAATAGCTTGAACAGGTCGTTTCTCCCCCCGCTCCCCGGGCCGAGATAGTCTGCGAGATGCCTGATTACATGCCGCGCATCCGGCGCAATCTGATGCTCCTCGTAATATGTTCGCATGAATCGGATGACCGCCCAATGCGCGTCGGTCAGCTGGAGATTCTCCTGCCGGGCGATCTCCTCGGCAATGGCGTCATCCCAGTCCGTCGGCTGCGTCAGATAGCCTTCCTCGTCTGTCGGAACCGTCCTCCCATCAATTTCCATCAGCATCGGCTTTCTCCTGTCATGTCAGGACAATCCGGACGCGACGCGCAGTGCCCCGGTCCGGCAACGTCTGACGAATTCCACAAAACGTCTCGCCCAGCGGTTTCCTTCTACATCGCGAAGATGCGAATACGATGCAACCAGGTTCCCGCGCACGATCCCGTCGTGGCGCCCGTCTACGCCATGCCCGCGCTCGACTTCATAGGCGAACTTCACGTCGGCGGGAAGATTCTCGACGCTCGAATAGTGGAATTCGTGGGCCCGTATCTGCGTCGCGGACGAGGAAGATGGACCCGCCCACGGACTTGCACCCGTCTCGCGAAGGTGCACGTAACCACGCCCGACAGGGCGCGAATGCATGGCGATGTCGGCTGGAACGACGCCGACCATCTCGGCGCGACGGCCGTTCCATTCGATGCCGCGCGCAAGATACATCAGTCCACCGCATTCGGCATAGGTCGGAAGCCCGGCTTCGATTGCCGAACGCAGTTCGGCGCGCAGCTCGACGTTGCTGGAGAGCGCTTCCATGTGCATTTCAGGAAACCCGCCACCGATGAACAGGCCATCGATCAACGGCAGTCGTCGATCGTGCATTGCGTCGAAGGCGACGAGCTCGGCCCCGGCCTGGCGCAAGGCCTCCAGGTCTCCCGGGTAGTAAAACCCGAATGCCGCGTCACGCGCCACCCCGATCCGGACGACGCGGGCACCCGGTTTGATTCGCGGATTCCCGTCGGATACGGCAACCGGTGGGAGATGCCCCGCACCGCGCGCCACCGCCAGCAGAGCATCCAGGTCCACCTGGGAGGCAATACGCCGGGCAATCTCGCGCACCCGCCCGGTCGCCGCCGCGGCATCGGCCTCGTTGCTTGGCACAAGACCCTGCTGCCGTTCGACGATGGTCAGGTGTTCGTCGTGCTGCACGGCACCAAGCACCGGTACCCCCGTGTAGTGCTTGATTACGGCTCGCAGCTTGGCCTCGTGCCGCGAACCGCCCAGCTGGTTCAGGATGATGCCTGCAATCTGCACGTTCTTGTCGAACGCCTGGTAGCCCAGGATGAGAGGCGCGATGCCGCGCGTCATGCCGCGCGCGTCGAGCACCAGCACCACCGGGGTTCGCAGCAGCACGGCAAGCGCCGCGTTGCTGTTGCTGCCTTCCAGGTCAAGCCCGTCGTACAGCCCTTTGTTACCTTCCACGATCCCGAGCGAGGCACCCGCCATGCGCCGCGCAAACTCCGCACGAAGTTCCTCCTCCCCGCTCAGGTACGCATCGAGGTTGTAGCATGGGCGCCCGGCGGCGAGGCCCAGCCACAGCGGGTCGATGTAGTCGGGCCCCTTCTTGAAAGGCTGCACGGCCTCGCCACGCTCGCGCAGCGCGGCGCACAACCCGATGCACAGCGTCGTCTTGCCCGAGGACTTGTGTGCGGCAGAAACGAACAGGCGGTTCACGCGGCGGACGATTCCACTTCCGCGTCCGCCAGGCTTTGCGGAACAAAAGGCAGCACCTTGAGGGCGACGATGGTAAGCGCCAGTGCCAGCGCCGTCCCGCCTGTGCCAAGCAGTATTTCCGGCAGGCTCGGCGTATACGCGGCAACCACGCCATCGAAGAAGCTGCTTGCGACTTCCTTGTCCGCAAACATTGCCTGCGGATACGCCTGTCCCCCGATGATGAGGACATAGAGTTGCGCCATTCCGCCCGCAATCACGCAGGCCGCAGCCAATGCGCTGCGGATGCGGCTCGCACGAGGAGCAAAAATCAGCGCAAGCGGAACGATGCCGCCGACCATGATCTGGCCGATCCAGAAGAGCGCCGTATACACGCCGCCGGAGACGAGGATGAAGCGCTCGACCTCGTGCTGACGCGTAACGTAGAGGTTGGTCAGGTGGTAGACCAGGACAAAATAGAGGACAGCAGCCACGAACACGCCCAGTAGATTCGCCAGCCTTTTTATCAGCACATCGCCAAGCGGGCGCCCCGCTCCCCGGCACACGCCCATCAGCACCAGCATGAAGACCGCCAGGCCGAAAGAAAACGACATGACGATAAACAGGGGCGCCATCAGGGCGCTGTTGTAGTGCTCGCGTGCGACGAGAAAACCAAAAATTGAGCCCGTCCCCGTGGTCAATACCAGGCGCCAGAAAAACGCGAACAGACCCGCCTTCCCGGTGTGGCCGTTCATGCGCCGTTCGAACATCGTCCACAGATAGAGCGCGACGACTGCAAAGAAACCGGTGTAGAGGAAAATATTCCAGGCGAACACCGACTTGAAATTGTAGTTCGTCATCGCCACGATCAGACGGTCAGGACGCCCCAGGTCAAGCACCAGGACCGAAAGCCCGCCCGCAAGAAGCGTCATCGCGAGGAGGCCGGAAAGCCTGGTCAAAGGCTTGTAGATCTCCCGGCCGAACACCGAGGCGATCGAGGCAACGTTGAGTGCCCCGGAAGCGGCCACGATCAGGAATACTGCGAACACGTGTGGCATTCCCCACACGATCCGGTTGCTCATCCCGGTGACATAGTGGCCGTTGTGTTCCATGTACCAGGCAGCCCCGAGGCCCGCGAGCACCACCAGCACGAGCATCCCCAGCAGCGCGTAGAAGCCGCCACGGCCCTCGATTTCTCGGAATTGCGTGCGCGCCATCGCTACAGCCCCTGGTAGCGCACGCCGGTGTTGAGGGCGAGGTCGGCACGCACCTGCGTGGAGGGCTCGCTGTGCAGGCGGCGGTGGATCTCCGCGGACGGATCGTTCAGGTCCCCGAACAGCATCGCCTTTCCGCCGTCGCGGTTGCACGCTTCCACGCATGCCGGGGCGTCACCCCTGTCCACCCGGTGCACGCACAGGGTGCAGGACTCGACCGTGCCCTTGCCTCGTGGAACGTCGGGCTTCTGCCCGGTTACGGTTTCGTGAATGAACGACCGGGCGCCATACGGGCAGGCCAACACGCAATAGCGGCAACCGATGCACGTGTGCTTGTCGACCAGGACGATGCCATCGTCGCGCTTGAACGAGGCTCCCGTCGGGCATACGTCCACGCAGGGCGGCTCCTCGCAGTGCTGGCACATCATCGGCAGCGTCTGCGCCACGCCCGTGCGCTTGTCGCGCAGCCCGACCTTGCGGATCCACTGCGCGTCGGTTTCCGGACGGCCATTGCCGGAAACCCCGTTTTCGTTGTGGCATGCGGTGACGCAATCGTCGCAGTCCGCGCATTTTGTGATGTCGATCAGCAAGCCCCAGCGCCTGAGGGCGGACGCGGCCTCCACCGGGGAACGCGCCTGTGCAAGCTCGACCAGGTTGATCACCGGCGCCAGTGCGGCGCCGGCAGTGGCCGCGGCGCCCCACCCCAGAAACTCGCGCCGTCCCAGGCTCATTTTCGCGCTCCCGCAGATTTCGCCTGCCGCATCGAGCTGTGGCATTCGAAGCAGTCGATCTTGACCGCGGTATAGGCGTGGCAGCTCGAACAGAATCCTTCCGTTCCCAGTACGCTGCCGGTGTCCCTCGAAGCATGGCACTCGACACAATTCTTCAGGCTGAAGCGAGGTTCACGGATACCCTGCCGCACCGTCCTGTCGCGCTGATGAAAGAGCATCTTCATGTGGTCGCGGCGCATCTCCTGGGTCGGCGCGACGCAGGTCTCACCGCTATCGATCTTGAATGCAGGCACAGGGACGCGCCCGGCGGGCTTGTCCGCGGCATGGACAAACCCCGCTGCAGTCAGTAGCAGTGACAACGCGAGAGCGACGATACGCTTCATCCGCCGCCCGACTCAGTGGTCACCCATGCCCATCTTGATATAGCCGGTCGGGCACACGTCGGCGCAGATGTGGCAGCCGATGCAAAGGTCGTAGTCCGTGTAGACATAGCGTCCCATTGTCGACTCCGATTTTGGCGTCCGCTTGACCGCGATCTGCGGGCAGTAGATGACGCAGTTGTCGCACTCGAAGCACATTCCACAGCTCATGCAGCGCTTCGCCTCTTCCACGGCCTGCTTGTCGTCCAGGCCGACCATGCGTTCCGTAAAGTGGCCGAGCACCTCCTCCGCCGACGGCCCGATCTCCGTGCGCTTGACCCGGTCCTGGTGTTGAAAGTGCCCGAGAAACAATTCGCTGGACTGACAGACTTCCGCAGCACCGCGATCCTCGTAGTTGTGGATCGCAAACCCGCCCACGCCTTTGCCCTCCAACGCGGTCCCGCGTACGCCCCTGTCGATCTCGCGCAGATCCGGCTCGGCAACCGGCTGAAAGGGCTTGGGTTCAAGATTTACTTCGCGCAGCTTGTCGAGCAGGTTGAAGTGATGCACGTCGACTTTCGGACGCTTCGCCATTTCCTTCTCGCCGAGAAACCGGTCGATGCTGTCAGCGGCAATCGACCCCTGCCCGATCACGGTCGTGAGCAGGTGGGGGCGGATGATGTCACCGCAAGCGAACAGGCCTTGGCGTTTCGGCACCTGGTAGAACTTGTCCGCTGCGATCAGGCCCTTGCCGTTATCCAGCGACTCCATGCCCTGCAGGTCTCCGGACTGTCCAATCGCAGACACGATCAGATCGGCCTCCAGATCGAACTCCGTGCCCGGTTTCTCGACCGGCTTGCCGCTCGAGTAGTCGAGCTCTATGACGCGCAACGCCGTTGCGCGCCCGGTCTTCTCGTCCAGAATCACCTTGACCGGCATCAGGCTGCCACGAATCTTCACCCCTTCGCGCTGCGCATCCTCGATCTCGTGCTTCGCCGCGTTCATTTTCTCCACCGGCTGCATGGAAATCAGCGTCGCGTCTGCACCCTTGCGCGCGGCCATCGCCGATACGTCGTGCGCCGTGTGGCCCATGACAACGAACTCCGGGCGATCGGATTCCTGCAGGTCGGTCACGTAGCCGAGCCGGCGCGCCACCGAGACCACGTCGACCGAAGTATCGCCGCCGCCGACGACCACCACGCGGCCCGCGACGGACTTCAGGCGCCCCTGGTTGAACGCCTCGAGGAAAGCCACGCCGCTGATGCAGTTGGGCGCATCGGCCCCTGGCACGGGAAGCGCGCGCCCCGCCTTGCAACCGATCGTGATCAGCACGGCGTCGAAATCGCGCTCGAGATCCTCCAACTGCACCTCCCTTCCGACGCGGGTATTGAGGCGCACTTCCACGCCCATTGCGGTGATGCGGTTGATTTCTCCGTCCAGGTGCTTGCGCGGCAGGCGGTAACCCGGCACGCCGTACTTCGCCATGCCGCCCAGTTCGGCGTGGTCGTCGAACAGGGTCACGCCATGCCCCTTGCGGCGCAATTGATAGGCGGCCGACAACCCCGCCGGACCGCCGCCGACGATCGCTACCCGCTTGTCGGAGTCCGGCCCGGCCTGAAAGGTGAAGTTCTGCTCCAGCGCGTAGTCGCCGATGTACTGCTCGACCGCGTTGATGCCGACATAATCCTCGACGCTGTTGCGGTTGCAGCCCGTCTGGCAGGGTGCCGGGCAGACGCGCCCCATCATCGAGGGAAACGGGTTTCCGGCCGTCGACCGGCGGAATGCGTATTCCTGCATGGTCGTGCCCTTGGGCGGCTTTTCCACGCCGCGCACGATGTTGAGCCAGCCGCGTATGTCTTCGCCGGAGGGGCAACTCGCCTGGCAGGGCGGCGTCTTGTGAACGTAGGTTGGGCACTTGTCGGTCGTATCCGCGGAAAAGATCTGCTCCTGGAACGAATCCCATTTGTGATCTCCGTCCTTGAACTTGCGGAACGTGTGCTCGCTCTTGGCTTCGGGCTTGCTCGCTGGCGCTGACATGGTTATCTCCGCTGATTCCGGTTAGACCGGCTCAATTCCTGGGTCCGAGAACAATCGCCTTGCTCACGAGTCCGTGCACGCTGCCTATCATGTCCATGGGGTGCTTGTAGTAGGGCAGAACCTTCGTGAACTGGCTTTTGCAGATGGCGCAGATCGCGGCCATGTAGTTCACTCCGTGCTCCTCCACAACCTGCTGGAGCGCCTGCATGCGGGGGAGCGCCCCTTTGACACGCAATTCGACCAGGTCGTCGGTCAGCAGGCCGCCACCTCCGCCGCAGCAGAAGGTGGTCTCGCCGATCGTCTCCGGGGCCATGTCGACGAAATTGTTGACACAGGCGCGGATGATTTCGCGCGGAATGTGGAACTGCCCTCCCGGACCATCGCCCATACGCGAGCCGCGCGAAACGTTGCACGAATCGTGAAAGGTCACCACCTTGTCGTCATTTGCGCTCTTGTCGAACGTGAGGGCACCCTGCTGGATCAGGTCGTATGTCAGTTCGCAGATATGCTGCGGTGCCGGATAGCGGGGGTCGAGGAAGTCGAACGGCCCGATCAGCGTGTTCCAGAAGCTGTATGCGACTCGCCATGCATGGCCACATTCGCCCACCACGATCCGCTTAACGCCAAGATCCAGCGCCGCATCGCGGATGCGCTCGGCCACCTTCTGCAGGTTGTCGTGATTGCCGATGAAGAGCGAGAAATTCGCCGCTTCGGACGCATGCGACGAGAGCGTCCACGAGATCCCCGCCGCGTGAAACACCTTCGCGTAGCCTATCAGGCCGTCAATGTGCGGCTCGGCAAAGAAATCTGCGCTGGGCGTGATGAGCAGCACTTCGGCGCCCTTCACGTCCAGGGGAAACTTGACCTCCACCCCCGTCTCCTCGAGCACGTCCTCCTCGAGACCGTCCAGCGTATTGCGCAAGGCCGGCTCCGGCAGTCCAAGGTTGTTCCCGATCTTGTGGAGCTTGCCGATGATCTCGTTGGAGTACTTCTGGCCAACGCCGACGGTGTCCATGATTTCGCGCGCCGCCATCGAGACCTCAGCCGTATCGATACCGTAGGGGCAGAAGACCGCGCAGCGCCGGCACTGCGAACACTGGTGAAAATAGCTGTACCACTCGTCGAGCACGTCCTTGGTCATGTCCCGCGCACCGACTAGCTTCGGGAAATGCTTGCCCGCAAACGTGTAGTACCGTCGATACACCGAACGCAGCAGGTCCTGACGCGCGACCGGCATGTTCTTCGGGTCGGAGGTGCCGAGGAAGTAATGGCACTTGTCCGTGCAGGCGCCGCATTTGACGCAGGAATCGAGAAACACCTGCAGCCCGCGCGATTGCGAGACGAGCTGGCCGAGCTTGGTAACCGCGACCTTTTCCCAGTCGGGCACGAGTTCCCCCGGGAAACCGATCCCCGTCTGGATATCCGGCTTGGCCACGAACGGCTTGCTGTGCGCCATCGCGCCTTCACGCACCAGCGGGATCACCGGATACTCGCCCAGCGGTGGTGTTTCGAAAGCGGCCATTCAGCCTCCCCGTGCCCGGTTGACGTGAACGATTTGCGCCGACCAGCCCGCGGTGTGGCGCCTTTCGCGGGCGTCATCCATCTGGTTCAGCGTTGGGCTGAAAAACACGCCCGGCGCGTGCAGCAGCTTGCTCAGCGGAAAAATGATCATCAATGTCGCGACCAGCGCAAGATGGACGAGCAGCGCGGGATCCGCAGGCAGCGGCTGCCAGTCGAAGCGCGCCAGTCCGAGAAAGAAGGCCTTGAGCGCGACGATATCTGTATGCGCCACATACTTCATCACCAGTCCGCTCGCGGCAATGGCCACCAGCAGGGCCAGCATCAGGTGATCAGACGGGCTGCTGATGTAGCGTACGCGGTCGACCAGGAAGCGCCGTGCCCAGAGACCCGCCAGGCCGACCAGCATCGCGAAACCCGCGTAGAGGCCCAGAGGCTGCATCAGCGCAACCCATCCCCACACCGGCTCGGTGAAATAGCGCAGATGGCGCAGCAACACGGCCAGCAGCGCAACATGAAACAGCCAGCCGAAGAGCCAGATCCACTTGTTGGCGCGGAACAGCGCGCGGAACAGGGTGACTTCGATCAGCATCCGCAGGACGACCCCGCCGCGCGTGGTCGGTGCGGGGGGAATCGGGATCTTGAGCGGCTGCGGTGTGCGCGCGTAGACCCAGCACTTGTAGCCCACACCGCCGACGAGCATGGCGGTCGCGAAATAAAAGAGCAGCGCGTAGGCTACCGTCAGCGCCGACAAGGCTCGCTCCTGGATCCGGCTGGATTCAATTCAGGAAGGGGTAACGGGGAAACCTGGGTTTCCCTGTTCGTCTACACGCAGCCGGTCGGCTTGGGCAGTCCCGCATACTTGCAGGCCTGCTTGGCAGGGCCGTAGGGGAAAAGCTCGTACAGATACTTGCTGTTTCCCTTGTCCGCGCCGAGCTTCTTGCCGATCGCCTTGGTCAGCACCCGGACCGCCGGCGCGATCTGGTACTCCTCGTAGTATTCGCGCAGGAAATTGATCACTTCCCAGTGGCTGTCGGTCAGGTCACAGCCGTCGATATTGGCCATCTCCTTTCCCACTTCCTCGGTCCAGTCTGCGCGGTTCGCGAGATAGCCTTCCTCGTCGGTTTCGATGCTCTGGCCATTCAGTTCGATTGGCATGTCGTAATCTTCCTTAAAGGTCAAATCCAGCTTTGCACGGCGTTGTTTTCGGTCACGAGATCGACGAATCCCCCGTAATCAACCAGGCGAACACCGTCCATCACCCGGTTTTGCATGCCCCGCGCCTCGACGTCGGGCTTGAGCGCGTAGATGGTCACGCGCTTCAGGGCATCCTGCACCTGTGTTGCGACAGCCGTATCCCGGGCCGCCGCATAGACGCCATCTTCGATCAGAAGGATCGCACTTCCCTGCCTCGCGAACTTGAGGCAGGTTTCCAGGGTCTTGTTGTCGAATGGAGATTTGTTGACGGTATGCAGCATGTTCGATTCCCTAGAAACTCAGGATCACGTCCTGGTTTTCCATGATCTCGGCCATACGCTCAGCGTCGACCGCCTCCACCGGAACCACGAGATCGGCTTCGGTGAGGCCGCGCGCCTGCAGCGCCTCCCGCTCGACGTACAGCTTGGTCACGTCGTAGTCCTCGAGCGCGCGGAACGTGGGCGAGAAATTCTTCATCTCGACCCCTTTCGTGTCCTGCCCTTTGACCAGCTGATACACCCCGTCACCCAGGAATGCGAGGCTGACGTCCTGCTCGAAGGCTGCACCGATCAGCACCACTTCAAGGGATTCGAGCGCGTAGATGGTTCCGTAAGGGGCCTTGCGGTTCACATAAAGAAACCGTTTCGCGACGCCGCCTCCGCTCTGCTCTTCCATCCGCGTTTTCCTCAGCCGCCAAAGACAACCAGGCGGTCGGCCTGGATGCCTGCTTCGATCAATTGCCCCAGACCCGAGATGCGAAATCCGGGTGCGATGTTGTCTGCGTCCTTGCCGTTGCGCTTCGCTTCGGACGGATCCATCAGGCCGCGCCGCTGCGCGGCCGCGATGCACAGCACGAGGTCCAGCTTGTGCTGCGCCGCCAGCTCGCTCCAGCGCTTCACGATGTTGCGGTCGTCCTGCGGCGGCACGGTCAGCCGTGTCCCGTTGTTCACGCCGTCGTGATAGAAAAACACGCGATAGATCTCGTGCCCCTTCGCCAGCGCGGCCTTGACGAACTGGTAGGCCGAGTCGGACGCGGCATGCGTGTACGGCCCCTCGTTGACCAGAATCCCGAGCTTCATATCCTGCCCCCGCCCTCATTGACCGCGTGAGCGCACATGCCTAGAAGCGGATGTGCGCCGAGGCGTTCAGGCTGTTACGCGCCCCGCGCCAGTTATCGATGTGGAACTTCGTGAACGGCAGCCCGGTCAGCTCGAAAAAGCGCGGCCAGCCGATCCGCTCCACCCAGTCCCCGACTCGCTCGAAGTGGCGCGCATCCTTCTTGTAGGTGTACAGGATGTTTTTCACCACGGCGGCGACTTCGGGCCAGCGCGGCGGATTGTTCGGCAGGCCGGCCGCAACCAGCTTCTGGAACATCGGCTTGGAGCGGGCGTTTGAGTTCTTTCCACCCACCCAGATGGCGAGCTTGGAGTGCTCCGGGTCGTTGATCTGCATCGGCGGGCACGGGGGGTAGCAGGCACCGCAGCAGATGCATTTCTTCTCGTCGACTTCAAGCGACGGCTTGCCATTCACGATTGCCGGCCGGATCGCGGCCACCGGGCAGCGTGCCACGACCGAAGGGCGCTCGCATACATTAGCGACCAGGTCATGGTTGATTTTCGGCGGCTTGGTGTGCTGCACGTTGATCGCGATGTCGCCCTGCCCGCCGCAGTTGATCTGGCAGCACGAAGTCGTGATGTGCACGCGGTTCGGCATTTCCTCCTTGATGAACTCTTCATAAAGTTCGTCCATCAGCGACTTCACCACGCCCGAGGCGTCGGTGCCGGGAATGTCGCAGTGCAGCCAGCCCTGGGTGTGGGAGATCATCGTCACCGAGTTTCCGGTGCCGCCCACCGGATAGCCCGCGTCGTTGAATGCCTGGATCAGTGGACCGACCTTCTCCCACGAGGAGACCATCACCTCGAGGTTCGAGCGGATGGTGAAGCGCACGTGGCCTTCGGCGTACTTGTCGACGATGTCGCACAGGAGGTTGATCTCGTAGGGTCCGAGCTGGCGCTGCGTGCCGACGCGCACCGTCCAGATCTCGTCTCCCGAATAGGCCACGTGGTGCAGCACGCCCGGTCGGGGCCGGTCGTGGTACTTCCACTTGCTGAAGTTCTTCACCATCAGCGGGTGCATATACTGCACCCCATCGGGACATCCGCTCTCGATCGGCGGGCGCATTTTCTTTTTTACGGTCGCCGAAGCGATCTGCTGTGCCATTCCTGACTCCTCCCGTACTTTTTAGCTCAGCGCCGCTTTTTCGCCGGGCTTCGCGATCTTCTGGCGAGCGATCCACTTGTCCGCTTCCGCGTCCCAGTCGTCCAGACGCACGTATGAACTGGTGCGCGGATGGCTGATCATGTTGGGATCGACGTCCACGCCGATGCCCTCGAGAAAGTTCGCCAGGCCGATGCGCTCGATCATTTCCCCGCAGCGCTCGTGCTCCAGGCCGTTCTCGGCCCAGAAGTCCACCACCGTGGCGGCGAGTTCGCGCAGCTTTTCGTAGTCCTCGTCCGTATCCATCTTCATGAACGGAATGATCACGGTCCCCATGGTGTCGCCGATCTTGAGGGTGCGCTTGCCGCCGATCAGGAGGGTGATGCCGCGGTCAGTGCCGGGCTTGAGCGCCTTGGTCATGACGTTGATGCAGTGCATGCAGCGCACGCAGCTGCGGTTGTCGACTTCGAGCGTATCGTCATCATTGAGCGACAGCGCCTTGGTCGGGCAGCGCGCGATCACATTGTCGATCGTGTACTTTCGGCCGTGCCCGGCCACGTAAGCCTTTACTTCCTGCTGGTCGACCTGCATGTCATTGCGCCAGGTTCCGATCACCGCAAAATCGGCGCGCTGGATCGAGTTCATGCAGTCGTTGGGGCAGCCCGAAACCTTGAACTTGAACTTGTAGGGCAGCGCCGGGCGGTGCATGTCGTCGATGAAGTTGTTCACCAGGGTGCGGTGGATGCGGTGCTCGTTGGTGCACGACTGTTCGCAGCGCGCAGCGCCCACGCAGGACATCGCGGTGCGCACACAGGGGCCGGCACCCCCGAGGTCGAAGCCGTATTCGTTGATCTCGTCGAAAAAGTGCTGGGTGTTCTCGGTCGTCGTGCCGATGAACATGATGTTTCCGGTCTGCCCGTGGAAGGCGATCAGTCCCGAGCCCCATTTGTTCCACGAGTCGGACAGCTGGCGCAGCAGCTTGGTGGTGTAGTGATTTCCCGCAGGGGGCTGCACGCGCAGCGTATGGAACTCCTTCGACTCGGGGAACATGCTGGCGACTTCGGAAAAGCGCGGGATGATGCCGCCGCCGTAGCCGAACACCGAGACCGTGCCACCCTTCCAGTATCCCAGACGCGTCTTGTAGGAGTGCTCCAGCTGGCCGAGCAGGTCGACCATCATGTTGTTGTCATGCGCCAGACGCTTCAGCCCGGTGACGAAGCTCGGCCAGGGCCCGCTCTCGAGCTGGTCGAGCATGGGCGTCGGGTGGAACGGCTTGGTCGATTTCTTCTCGATCGGGATGTAGGTGCTGTGCCGCTCGGGATTTTTAGGCTGCTGTTGCTGATCGGACAAGGAACACCTCCACGCGGTGCGAAAACGGACCAGTGGAGTCTAACGAGGCCCCCCCCGGGCGAACGAGTCTTTGGGAGGGGCCTGCACTGCACAAAAGATATCCCTTAAGAGGTATGTCGTCGTTCCACAGTGATTTAGGCAATTGTTTTTAACTGCATTTTTTCAGCCTGCAGCCCCTCCTCCGGGCCGCGTCTTGGACGACCCAAAGAGCGCGCGGCACGCGCCTCGCCGCGCCTATGCGGTATGTTGTGCAGCCCGGTTTTCCCCACCATTGCCTTAACGACGACGACGCACGACGACGCAACTTGAACGCTCCGCTCCCTCGCACCATCGAACACCCGTTTTCGCTCGACGCAACGCAGTCCTACTTGCGTTGGCGCGAGCGCAAGCTGGCGCACTTTCCGCGCCGTGCGAAGGATCTGGTGGTCGAGGTGCGCGACCCGCGCAACCCGACCGATGCGGAGATCGGCGAACTCCGCCGGGTCTGCGCGGCGGCCAACATGGCCGTCTACGCAAGCCCGCTTGCAGCCGTGCCCGACAAGGACATCCCGCGCCGCTTGGGCGAGCGGCTGGGCCTGACGCGGCTGCATGCCAACCTGCTCGCTGATGAAGATGGCATCAGCTCGCTGCAGGCAGCGCCGGGAAAATCCGCCGCCGGATACATTCCTTATTCCAACCAGCGCCTGCTCTGGCACACCGACGGGTACTACAACAGCCCGCAGGAGCGCATTCACGCCTTTATCCTGCACTGTGTCCGGCCCGCTGCCGAGAACGGGGCGAACCGCCTGCTCGATCCCGAAATCGCCTACATCCTGCTGCGCGACGCCAACCCCGGGTACGTGGCCGCACTCGCGGCGCCGGATGCGATGACCATCCCGGCCAACATCGTGGATGGCGCCGAGATCCGGGCCGCCTGCACCGGCCCGGTCTTTTCCGTCCAACGCGGCGCGCTGCACATGCGTTACACGGCGCGCAGCCGCAGCATCGCATGGCGCGACGACGACACCACGCGGGCCGCGGTGGCGCTTCTGAATCAGATCCTCGACACGGACTCATCCCACGTATTTGCACTGCGCCTGGAGGCCGGCCAGGGTCTGGTGTGCAACAACGTGTTGCACAACCGCACGGCATTCACCGATCACCCCGCGCCCGGCCGGGCGCGGCTTGTCTATCGGGCCCGTTACTTTCAACGGATCGCCGCGCCCTGACACGCTCCCTCGAATACGGAACGCCCCACATCCATGAAATACATCCCCCTCAAGTACATCAAGGAAGATCGCGCGGTCGGCAATTCAGACGACAGCGAGGACGCGAAAGAATCGACCGGGATGCTCAAGCGCCTGGTGGCGGAGCTGCGCGAGCAGCTTGCCGGGCTATCGACTGGTGCAGAGCCGCTGCGCCGCGCGGACCTTCTGCTGCAGCTTGGCCGCGCGCTTGTCAGGCTCGAACTTGGGGCCGAAGCCTGGGCGATGGCACGCGAGGCGGTGGATCTGTATCTCGCCGAACAGGCATGGGAAGGCGCCGCGCAGTGCTGCGACATCCTGTTTCTGTCCGACCAGCCAGAGTCCCTGGCTGCGCTCGGCCAGGGACTCTGGCTTGCGGTGACCTATCCCATCGACCCCGAACTGAGTGTCGCGCTGCTCCAGCATGTGGTCGACGAAACGCCGCCGCAAGCCGATGGTGCCGCTGTGGCCGCGGTCGCGGCGTACTACCTCGTGGACATGCGCGCCCGGGAACCGCAGCGCGAGCATCTGCTCATCTATGCGAGCCAGGTGCTCGCCACGGTCGCCCGGCGCCATAGCGGCGTGGCGGGTCAGGAAGACTTCGACCGCTGGATCGGGCGCATGGAGCTGAACGACCCGTCGCTCTTCCTGCCGCGACTGCGCAACGTCGTGGACGTGCTGGTGCAGGACGACTGGTGGTTCGACCGGGACGCTCTGCAGGCCGCCCTGCCTGTGGACTGATCAGCATGTCGACGGCAGAACGCATAGCGCAGGAAGCCGTGCCCGGCGATATCGTCGATGCCGTGTTCGCGATTTCGTGCCCCTGCCTGCCAGTCGACCATGCGCATGCGCTGTCTCACGCGATCCAGGATGAGCTGCCCTGGTTTGCAGAGGAGCCGTACGCCGGCCTCCACCTGATTCACGGCGCCGGCTCCGGGAGCGGCTGGATGCGGCCTGAATTGCCCGACGAACTGCTGCAGCTCTCGCACAGGGTAAAGCTCACGCTGCGCGTGCCCAGGCATCGTCTTGACGATGCGGCGAGCCTGATCGACCGCACCCTGCAGGTGGCCGGCTGGCCTCTGCGCATCGGCGCTCTCACGGTGAGACCGCTTTCCCGCATCACCACCCTGTTCTCGCGCGGCGTGATTTTGCCCTCGACCGGGGGCGAAACCGGATTCCTTTGCGTCGCTGCGGAGGAGCTCGGCGCGCTTGGCATACGCGAGGCCAAGCTGGTATGCGGTCGCAGCACATTGGTGGCGACGCCCGAACGGGCCCATCTCGCGCGCAGCCTGATGCTCGCAAGCCTCACACGCGCGCAATCCCTGTCGCTGCAGCAGCGCGGCCTGGGCCACGAGCGCAAACTGGGCTTCGGACTGTTCATTCCCCACAAGAGTATCGACGACCTGCACTCCAGGCCGGATTAATCGAAGACGAGGCGACCATGGCATACCAAGTAAGCGGCAAAGTTCTGGAAACGACAGAAAACGGCTACCTTGAGTCGCACGACGAATGGGATCGCGAGGTCGGTGAAGCAATCGCTGCGACAGAGGGCCTGGCACTCACCGAGGACCACTGGGATGTGATCGAGTACCTGCGCGACGCCTACATCAACCACAACGGTGAGCAGCCGAACAACCGCGCCATGCTGAAGGCCATGCAGGAAAAATGGCCCGACCGGAAGGTGGACAACAAGACGCTGTTCGACCTGTTTCCCGGCAACCCCTCCAAGCAGGCGGGAAAAATCGCCGGACTCCAGGAGAGCATGCGCAAAGGCGGTTATTGACCTGCGTTTACGCGTAGTGCTTTCGCTGCGCCCGCCGCCTGCCTGCCTGTTGCACCACCCCGCCGCGGATCGTATAGGGCGGGGTTAGCTCAAAACTTCCGTATTTCGGGTTGAGGGGCTTGAGAAAGCGCCGCTCGCCGTCAAAGACGAGCTGGCGGAAGAAGACGTCCCCGGCAAATTCGACGATCACGAATCCTCCGTCCCGCGGCGCATAGCCGGGATCGACGATGACCACGCAGCCATCGGCGAATTCCGGTTCCATACTGTCGCCCAGCACGCGCAGGGCATAGGGTTCAAGCGCGCTGCAGCTGTTCTGGTCCATTGGTGGCCTCTGCCTGTCTAGCCCTGCGGATCATCCGAAGGCTTTTTCTTGTGAAAACGGATCACCGTGTCGCCACGCGCCGGCTCGTCGCTGAACTGCGGCCGCGCAGCGGCTGCTCCGCCCGCACTGTGCGCGAGTTCGCGCTCGCGTGCGCTGATGAGGGCAAGGCACTGGCGCATGTCTTCGATCGTGGCATCGGACAAGGGATGACGCATCCCGTGCGGCGTCGCCGTGTCCTTAATGACGCTCGCAAGCGTCAATCTTACTGCCTGCAGGATGCGCGCTTCGACGGAAAGTCCGGTATCGGCCATGGCAACCCCTCAGATGTCCGACCACATGCGGATCAGGTTCATATACGCGGCGTTCACCTGTACGGTCTCCGGGGCATCCGGCGCGCTTTGCAGCAGCCGCTCACGCGCCGCGTTGAGGCCGAAAAGCAGCTCACGCCTCGCCGGGTCACGCACCAGGCTCTGCAGCCAGGTGACGGCCACCAGACGCTCCCCGCGCGTCACTGGGCTGACCCGGTGGACGCTGCTGGCGGGGTAAAGCACCGCGTCGCCCGCGGCTGACTTGATCGCCTGATCGCCCCCCGTAGCACGGATGACCAGTTCGCCGCCTTCGTACTCCGCAGGATCGTTCAGAAATACCGTGACAGCAATGTCCGAGCGGTACATCACGCCTTCGGTACCCATGATCGGATCGTCCAGGTGATCCCCATAGGTCATTCCGGGCCGGTAGCGGGCATAGAACGGACTCGCCACATGCAAAGGCAGGGCGCCGGCGCGATACACGGGGTGGCGCACGAGGTTGCCCATGACCAGGCGGTTGAGTCGCTCCAGGTCCGGTGCGCCCTGCTCGACTTCCTGGTTGCTCTTGACGCGCCGCGCCGAAGCACCGGCCGACAGGCGCCCATCCACAAACGGCGCGCCCGCCAGCCACTCGCGGACCAGCTGCAGCTCGTCGGGTTTCAGGACATTTGGAATGGCAAGAAGCATGCGCGCGCCGGTTCAGGCGAAGCTGACCCATGTGGTGACAATGTACTTCACGCCTGCCTGCAGCGTGACCCCGCGATGGACATGCGTCCAGAAGGGCGGAAACAGGATCAGCTTTCCCTGCGCCGGTTTGATCGCGACCCGCTGCAGCGGGAATTCGGTTTCCCCGCCCGGGCCCGGGATGTCGTTCAGATACCAGATCGCAACCAGCTGGCGCTGGCTGAACTCGCCCGGCCCGGCGTCCACATGCCAGTGGTAAAACTCACCCGGCAGCGTGCGCTGCAGGTTATAGCCGACATCCTTGAAGGCGTTCGCGCCGAAAAACGGAACCTCGCCCGCCAGCGCGGTGACGGAGGACACCAGATGGCGCGCCAGCGCCTGATCAATATCGCGCCAGTCTTTCCGACCGCTGATGCGCAGGTCCGTGGAGCGCTTGACCGCCGGCGCCTCCTGCCCGCCCTCGCCGATGCGCCCTGCATACTGCTGTTCGGTCTGCGACTCGAAGCGCCGGATCGCTTCCCGGCACACGTCGGCCGGCAGGGCTTCGACCACCTCGTAGATGAAACCGAGGGGCGTGATTTCGCGCAGCCTGCCACCCGCAAAGCTCACCGTCTGGGAACAGGGGAACCCAGGTTCCCCCGTACCCCCTCCTCGGGAAAAAGGAGTTCGGTGTTCTGCATTTCACCCGCGTCATCGACATCGACCCCGATGGCACCCGGCATGCGCACGGCGATGTAACCCGCCATCAGCATGGCACTGGCCTCGTTGCCGTTGTTCAGACTGGTGAGCAGTTTCTCGGCGACGATCTGGCAGCGCTGCAGCTTGTCCGGCCTGGCGACGAATACGCGGCTCATCTGCCAGCCCCGGTCCATGTCGCTATCCAGTTTCGCGTGGAACTCGCCGGCCTCCAGCATTAAATCCTCCGGAACGTCGACCGCATAGACCTGCTCACCGACGATCACCTTGAAGCGCATGCTCAGGATTGCTTTTCGGACAGCTCGCGCCATTTCGCGGCCGCGGCGGCGTCGCGCTCCACGCCCACGCCCTTCTCATACATCATCGCCAGGGTGGACTGGGAACCGGCCATGCCCTGTTCGGCTGCGAGCGTGAACCATTTTGCAGCCTCGATGGCATCCGCCTTGGTGCACTCGCCCTGAAAATACATGAACCCCAGGCCGTGCTGCGCGAGCGCGAAACCCTGTTCGGCGGCCGCCTGCATCCATTTGACCGCGGTCGCACAGTTTTTCACCATGCCCAGGCCGACCTGCGCCATGATGGCGACCCGGTACTGCGCCTGCGGGTTGCCATTTTCGGCAAGCGGCTGCAGAAGCTGCATCGCACGGGCAAACTCCTTGGCCTCGAAAGCGGCAATCCCGCTGGCCAATTCCATATCCAATCCAGACATCGTTCGCTCCCGCGAAAAACCGGGCATTCAGAAAGATCCTGCCGGCGTAGCCCGCACCGAAAACAGGTCGTGCTTGCGTCCCATATTCTAGCGAGTTGGACGGCCATTGGCTCTGCCAGACGGTGTGGTGCGCGTCGTTTTTTCGGTTGCGAGTATCCTTATGGCTCCATTACCGAAATCAAATCATGCCCATCATCAGCACCCACCCCTCGATTGCGCTCGTCAAGACGCGCTGGCGCAAGAAGGGCGTGCGCACGCTCGCCGAAGTCGCCGGCATCATCGGCGCGAACGTCTGGAAAATTTCTCTCGAGATCTTCCGGCATATGGAGAAGGAAGGCTTCCGTTTCGGCTCGGACAAGATGGTCACGACCGTACTCACCGAGTTCATCGCGTTTCTTGTCCAGCTCGTCGATCGATCGGTGTACGTGCAATTGAGCGGGAAGCTGAGTGATGCCGACCGCGCCACGCTGATCGGCGAGCTGACCCGCCACCTGGCCGCGACCATGGAGAACAACCAGCTCGACCTTCTCGGGCCGGGAGACTACCGGGGTCCATTCATCGCATTGCTCAACGAGCGCTTTTCAGACTATGCGGGGTTCCCTTACGTCGGCGCGGAACCGGACTATTCCTGCCTCGCCTTTTTCGCCACCAGAGTGTCGGAAGCGATGGTGTCCGACCCGTCTGCCCGCGGCGACAACAAATGGGTGATCGAGCAGATGCTGGATATCGAGGCGCCGGCAATGGTGATCCTTGTCAGGAAGCTGCTCGACAAGGCGATTGCCGAAGTCTCCGGCATTGCGCAAAAATCTGAATAATTTAAAGCCGTGAGACGACGCCTGGCGCGGCGGTTTCGACGAGGAAGCATCGCAGCGCGGCTTCCAGGACGTCCGCTTCCAGCCCGATGAGGCTGCGGGCCGCGGCGAGCCATCGCTCCGCACCTTCCTGTGCAACCCGGACCAGCCGATCGTTCATGCCAGTGCGGACGAAATGCTCGTACGCCTCCATGGCCTGGGGAAAAAGCTGGCGGCGCGGCGCGTCGAAGGTCGCAAAGTAGAAATGCAACGCGGGCACGTTGGGCTCGGACAGCAGCCCGGGCAGCGTGGACAGGCAGTCGGCAAGCAGGTCGCGCACCGCACGCACGAAAGGCTCGCTGCGCGCGGGCACGCTGGAGGCGAACCAGCCGGACCAGGCCTCGCCGAGCATTTCTCCGGCCCTCGCTTCGCCGACCTCGTGCAGGATCATCGTTTCGGCTTCGTTTTCAGCCATGCGCGCAAGCGCCGCATCGGGGTCCGCGGCAAACCCGTAGTTTGCGAGTGCGCGGCCCATCGGGTTGTCCAGCTTGCGCCATTGCCACTCCTCCACCTTCTCCCACAGGTAGCGGCGCAGCGACTCCTGGCGCAGGAAAATCGTCCGTCCCTGCAGCATCGCCGGGGGCGCGGACATCTCGCGCGCGTGTTCGCAAGCGGACACGAGCACCGTGAACCCGGAACGCTCTTCCACTCGCTGCAGGTCAGCGAGGAAGAACATCGGCTTTCGCAGTCGTCCATAGCCTGCGCTGTATACAAGACCGCGCGGCAGCAGCGCCTGGTTGGCGACCTCGGCCTCGAACGGGTGGACCTCCGCAGCCTCCAGAGGAAGGCTGCGAAATTCATCTTCCTCGAGCCCGTCCCAGAGCCGCTCGCGATCCGTCAGCCACTCACCGAGCTGGTCTTTCGGCAGCTTGCGGGAAAACGGCAGCTTGTTCTCCCAGCGATAGAACTCCCGCATCTTGAGCAGGTACGTGCACAAGCCGTAATCCCCCGCATGCCGCGCATCCGAGATGTCGCAGTTGCGTTGAACTGCGCTTGCGAGAAGGGGAAGATCACGCATCAGTTGTGTATAGTGGATTCACTCGGTCGATTAACAAGCCCATGCCGTCCAAGCCGCCATCCAAGTTGGCTCGCAAGACCTCCCTGCCCAAGCCGCACGTCACACTCGACCTGACGGGCCTTGCATGTCCGGGACCGCTGCTCGGCGCCAAGCGGGTTCTCGACGAACTGCTTGCGGGCGAAGTCATGCTGCTCGTGTCCGACTGCCCGGCGACCCATGACGACCTGCTCTCCTGGCCCAAGTACACGGACGTCGAAATCCTGAAGTCCACGAAACGGCCGCGTGGCGGCACCGGCTACTACATCCGCAAAGGCAAGACCCGGCTCGTCTCGCCGAACGCCGTGCTCGATATGCGCGGTTCGACCTGCCCCGGCCCGATTGTCGAAGCCAAGAAGCTGCTCGGCGGCATGCACAAGGGAGAAGTGCTGCGCCTGCTCAGCGACTGCTCCGGCATCCGGTCCGACCTGCGCAGCTGGGCAAAGGCGACCGGTCACGAACTGCTCGATGCCCGGGAAATTTCGCCCGGCGAATACCAGTTTCATATCCGCAAAGGCTGAACGGCCTGTGGCGGCCCGGTCTGTGGTCCGGACCGCCAGGGCCGCGCACTCAGTACTTCCAGCCGAAGCCCACGCCAAGCGCGTTCTGCTTCATGCGCAGATTCGCCTCGCCACCACCGAACACGGCCGCGATCGATCCCGAGCCCTTCACGGTTTTCTCGAACGCATGCATGTAGCTGAAGCTCAGTTCTCCCTGCTTCGACATCTTCCAGGTCGCACCAAAAGTGATGTGATCTTCGACCACTCCGGGGGCAAGGACGTTGAAGAACGTCTGGCTGGACGGGATCGGCTGGCGCAACGTCGCGTAACCGGTGCGCAGTGTCAGCGTCGGGCTGACCTCGTAGGCGAGGCCAATCTTGTAAACAGTGCTGTTGCGCCAGCCGAAGCCCGCGCCGTTCGAAGCCCCCAGTTGGCAGGCGCCGACGAACAGGCAGTTGACCGTATTGCCCACGGAAGCCACGTTGCCGTAGTTGATCCGCTCGACATCGGCCGCGAGCGTAAGCGCCGGGGTCGGCTTGAACGCGACGCCCACGCCGTAGTTCTCAGGTATGTCGAAGCCGCCCTGTTCGGCGAACAGGCCCTTGTACTTGTCCAGCTTGCCCATCTTGGTCTTCGTCTGGTAGGTCGCCCCCAGCGTGAGGCCCGGCGTGATCTGGCCCGTCCAGCCGAACCGCATGCCCAAGCCGCTCGAACTGTCACGACCGCGGTTGGTTACGTTACCCGGGCTCGATGTCGTGGGGGCATTGCTGAACGGCTCCAGGCCCTGCGCGCCGAACTGCTGATAAGCGACGTTGAGCGATGCGCCGAACGAATGGTTGCCGACCTTGTAGGCGGCGGTCGGCGAAATAAACAACTGCATCAGGTCCACACCGGCCGGACTGCTGCCGCCAAAGGCGCGGAACGGGCTGCTGTTGTAATACGTGTTCATCCCGCCATTACCGAACACCGAGACACCCAGCGCGAGGTTCGGGCTCACCATGCGATTGAATCCGAATTCCGGCACCAGGAAGCTCTTGCGGCCGTTGCCATCGTAAGTCCCGTTCAAACCGGCGCCGTTGCCGACAATCTCCGCGCTGCGGTTGGGCGCGAACCAGTCAAGCCCCCCGTCGACGCGATTCCCGACCCATGCCATGCCAGCCGGGTTGGTGGCCGCCGCGAGCGAGTCCTGTGGCAGCGCAATGCCCACGCCGCCCATGCCTTTGGACATGATGCCGTAGCCATGCGAAAAGTAGCCGGTGGTGGCGCCCGCAGACAAAGGCAGCAACGCAGCGGCAACTGCGACCGCCAGAAGATTTCTTTTCACGATTGGTCTCCCCTTCACGATTGGTCCCCCCTTAGATGAACAGATTGACGTCCGCCTTTTGTGCTCTCCCCAGAAACGAGGCGGCTCCGCAGTACTCCTTTACTTCCGGTATGAAATCGTCCTGGGTAAACCCGAACAGGTCCACCGTCATCTGGCAGCCGAGCAGGTTCACGTCGGATTCCACGCAGGCCTGGCGCAGTTCGGCGACCGTCGCCACGCCCTTGTTCTTCATGGTCTGCTTCATCAGGCCCGTGGCCATGCTTTCGAATCCCGGGATGATGGATTGGACGGCGTTGGGGATATTCCACTCGACGCTCTTGAACCAGTCCGGGCCGAACGGCATCTTCATCGGCATCGCCGGATTGCCGAGCGGGCTGATGTTCAGGTCGAGATCTTTCTTCAGCAGCGTGAGCCCGTAGAAAGTGAAGAAGATCGAGACCTCCCAGCCGAGGGCTGCTGCGGTCGAAGCAAGAATGAACGGCGGATAGGCCCAGTCGAGCGTGCCCTTGGTTGCGATGATGGTCATCGAAGGCGTCTTTGCCGCCTCGATCGCAGCCAGTTTCGCGGGCAGCAGGGCATCGAGGCGTTCGTTGATCAGGCGATCGAGCGTGGCGGTATCCAGTTGCGCGGCCATTTGGCAGCCCTCCTTCGCGGTAAAAGTCGAGCCAGACTAATACCCCCCAAGAGTATTCGCAACAACTACCGCACATGGGCATTAGTTCGCTGCACGGCAGCATAAATAATTGATATACAAGACCAAATTTTTCACTCCAACTTGCACATCGGCGATACCGTCGATACCATCCGGGGTATAGGAGACCAAAGAATGGCCAATGCCCAAATGCACGATCCGCAGGCAAAGCGGGCGATGCTTGCGCGGCTGGCGCGCATCGAAGGTCAGGTGCGTGCAGTGCGCAGAATGATCGACGCAGACGAAGAGTGCGAAGATATCGCGCAGCAGCTTTCAGCCGCACGCAAGGCGCTGGATCGCGCGTTCTACGAGATGGTCGCCTGCATGATCAAGGCGGGCGGGGCTCAGCGTAGCGACGAGCGGCAGGCAAGCGCGGAACATGTCGCAGAACTCCTCGCGCGTTACGCCTGAGCGACTTTTTCGGCTGCCGGGTTTATTTTTGCTTACTCCACCACAAGGCGATACGACATGAATTTCGACAAAGACCTCGATGCACGCGGTCTGAACTGCCCGCTTCCCATCCTCCGCGCGAAGAAGGCGCTCAACGACATGCAATCGGGCCAGATCCTGCGCATCACCGCGACCGATCCGGGTTCGGTCAAGGATTTCCAGGCATTCTGCAAGCAGACCGGCAACGAGCTGCTCTCGCAGACGGAGGAAAACAAGGAATTCGTAGTACTGATGAAACGGAAATAGGTCCATGAGCGAGGTCAGTCCGACGCAGCTTGCGGCCTACGTATCAGGCGGGGCATTTGTCCTTGCGTTTGTGTTCGGCGCGGTCGGCGCGAAGACAAACTTTTGCACCATGGGCGCCGTGGCGGACTGGGTGAACATGGGCGACACGAGCCGTCTGCGCATGTGGCTGCTCGCCATTGCAATCGCGATTCTGGGCGCCAATGCGCTCCATCTTGCCGGCGTCGTGGACCTGTCGAAATCGATCTACCAGGCGCCGCGCTTCACGTGGCTTTCGTATCTGGTCGGCGGCGGCCTGTTTGGCATCGGCATGACGCTCGGTTCGGGTTGCGGCTCGAAGACATTGATCCGAATCGGCGGTGGCAACCTGAAGTCGGTGGTCGTCTTCATGTTTCTCGGCGTCGCGGCCTACATGACGCTGAAAGGCCTGTTTGGCGCCTTCCGCGCCGGCGTGCTGGAGGGCGCATCCATCTCGCTGGCCGGCAACCAGGACCTGCCTGCGATCTTCGCCCGGCTCCTGGGCGGCGAGTTGAAGACCTGGATCATCGCCGTGAGCCTGCTCTTCGGCGGCGGACTGATCGCGTTCGTCTATGCCTCCAAGGAAGTGCGCCAGAATTTCGACTTCACGCTGGGCGGGGTGGTTGTCGGGCTGGTGATCGTGGCCGGCTGGTACGTCAGCGGAAAGATCGGCTATGTCGCGGAAGACCCCAAGACGCTGGAAGAGGTGTTCGTGGCCACCAGCTCGGGGCGCATGGAGTCGTTCTCGTTCGTTGCCCCCATGGCATTCACGCTTGAATACCTGATGTTCTGGACCGATACCTCGCGGATCGTGACCTTCGGCATCGCCTCAGCGGCCGGCGTGGTGGCCGGTTCGGCGGCGTATGCGCTCGCCACGCGCACATTCCGCTGGGAAAGCTTCCGCGATGCCGAGGACACGGCCAATCACATGATCGGCGGGATACTCATGGGCTTCGGCGGGGTGACAGCGCTCGGCTGCACCGTTGGCCAGGGAATCACCGGCTTCTCCACCCTCGCACTGGGCTCGATCGTCACGTTTGCAGCGATCATCGCGGGCTCCGCGGCGACGATGAAGTGGCAGTACTGGCGGATGATGCACTAGGCCCGCAAGGTTGCGCGCAACCTTGCGCGGGCCCTAGTTGCAAATGCCTGCTTTGCGTTTTCCTGACGGCCGCGCGCTCAACTGTAACGTCTTGCCATCGCATCAAGAGGCACGGGCCTGATGCGATCCGCGTGTCCGGCGCAGCCGAATGCCTCGAAGCGCGCCTTGACGACCCCTCGCGCTGCGTTTGCGGCTTGCTGAACGTGCTGGCCGTCGAAGGCACGCCGGTCATGCGCATGTGGCGATCTTGCCTAGCGCCAGAGCTCGACGCTCCCGCCCTTTTCGCGCAAGGCGTCGGCGCGCTCGCGTACGAAGCGCTGGAAGCTGGGCTGGGTGCGGTAGGCGCCGCTCGCCACGTAGTCCAGGCTCGAGGCGAGGTGAAAGGGCCGCACATAGGCCTCCACGCGGAACACCTCCCTGCCCCCGGCATCGAAAAAAACCAGGGACGGGCTGTAGGCAACGCCCAGCTCGCGCGCCCATTCGGCCGCCGTGCTCGCCTTGCCCTGCGGCGTGAGCACCGCGTCGCGGCCGAACAAGGGCAGCCGCACCACTTCGAAGCGGCGCAGCAACGCCTTCACCGCGGGATCGGCGAAACCCTTCGCGTGCATCTCGTCGCAGTTGGCGCAATTGGCGTGCTCGAACAGTACCGCGAGGGGTTTGGCGTTCGCCGCGCGCTTGAGGCGGTAGGGCGGTTTGGCGAAAAAGGGCTGCTCGTTCAACCCGGGATTGGCCGCCTCGGGCGCCGCCTTGCGCAGGTACTCGGCAAACGGCGCGCGGGCCGGCGATCGATCGGTCACCCAATCCAGGGCAGCGCGGAACCGGTGCGGCGGGTAATAGCCGTTCAGGCGCAGCAGAACGTTGCCGCGCTCGTCGAGAAAGAGCAGCGTGGGCGTGAACTGCACCTTGATCTGCGCGGCGAATTCCTTTTCAGGGCGCACCTTGGCGTCGACCCAGGTCACCTCGCGGTCGCCGTAGATGTTGAGCGCGATGGCATCGAAATGCCGGCGCGTCTTGTCGGCGATGTCCTTCTGGCTGAAATTGTTCTGCATCAGCTCGCGGCAATAAGGGCAGCCGTCCTGGCCGAAGTAAACCATCAGGCGCTTGCCCCTGGCCGCCGCGTCGCGCAGGTCCTCGCGAAAATCGAGAAAGGTTTCGGAAAACCAGGCCGGGATGTCCTGGGGCTCGGGCGCGGCTGGCTGTCCGTGCACGGCAGCACCAACACACCACAACGCCAGCGCAACCAAGAATCGGGGAGCGGCGAGCGCAATCATCGCCCGATCGAGCATGGGTTCTTCATACGCAGCCGCTCCGCCCGGCATCCGCCACAAGGTTTCCTTCTTACGTCCGCGCGTTTTCCGCGATACCGGGATTGCCTGCGACGCCGACCAGCCTGGGCCGGTTGAGGCGGGGCGGTCGCAGCACTTTCGTGTCGCGCAAGTATTTCATCACGACATCCCACACCGGCTCACCGGATGCGCCTTCGGCGACGGGCGCCCAGCTCGCGAGCTTGTACGTTTTCGAGGCATGGAGCGGCCTGCCCCGCACCATCAGGTTGCTGATGCGGTTTCCGATCTTCTGTGTCGGGTCGCACGTGTACTGCATCCCGCCCACGCGCACCATGTCGCCGCCCTGCTGATAATACGGATCGGGGTTGAAGAGGTTGTCGCAGACGTCTTCGAGTATCGACTTGATGGCGGTGCCCGTCATCTCGGTGACGGTCACATAGGGATAGGTGATGGCGGTGGCGTTCATCACGTCCTCGACGGTGATCGGCGTGTTGGGCAGCACGCTCGCGCCCCATCGGAAGCCCGGTGAAAAAGCGATTTCCGCCCCCTTCGCCTCGAGCAGCGCATCGAGGATCACCTGGTCGAGCGTGCCGTTGAAGTTGCCGCGTCGATACAGCAGCCCTTCGCTTACCGCGAGCGGCTCCGCGAGTTGCTTTTCATACGGCGCGCGGTGCTTGCGGATGAGCGCGGCCATGCCGGGGTCGGCAGGCAGCAGGTTCGCGAATACCGGGAGCAGGCGGTATTGATAGCCCTTGACTCCGCTTTTCCGGGCGTCCAGGTCGAGCACGGCGAGGAACTTGCCGTTAGAGCCCGCGTTGGTGACGACCGTTACGCCGCCCGCATTCTTCACCTCGACCGGCTGCGGGACCGCGTCGTGCGTGTGGCCGCCCAGGATCGCGTCGAGCCCCCTCACGCGGGAGGCGAGCTTCAGATCCACATCCATGCCGTTGTGGGAGAGCAGTACGACCGCCCAGGCGCCCTCTGCGCGCACCGTGTCGATGACTTTTTGCAGGCGTTGTTCCTGGATGCCGAAAGTCCACTCGGAAACGAAGTGGCGCGGATTGGCGATCGGCGTATAGGGAAAGGCCTGGCCGATGATCGCCACCGGCACGCCGTTCACCTCGCGCATCACATACGGCTTGAACACAGGGTCGTCGAAATCGACGGTAAGCACGTTCTGGGCGAGAAACTCGATCCTGCCCGCCAGGTCTTTGGCGACGACTTCCTGCACGCGCGCGGCGCCGTACGTGAACTCCCAATGCCCGGTCATCATGTCCACGCCCAGGAGCTTGGAGGCCTCGATCATGTCCTGGCCGCGCGTCCACAGCGCGGTCGCCGAGCCCTGCCAGTTGTCGCCGCCGTCGAGGAGCAACGCGCCCGGACGCTGCGCGCGGACATTCTTTACGAGTGTCGCGAGGTGCGCGAATCCACCGACCTTGCCGTAGATCCTCGCGGCGCGCTCGAAGTCGAGGTGGGTGTAGGCGTGCGCGAGCGGGGTCGCTCGCGGGATGCGAAACCGCTCGAGCAACGCTGCACCGACGAGATGCGGCGGTTCGCCCCGCGCCGCTCCCACGCCGATATTCATGTCCGGCTCGCGGAAGTAAGCCGGCAGGAGCTGAGCGTGGCAATCGGTGAAATGGAGCAGGCTCACCTTGCCCGGAAAAGGCGGCAGCGAGTACAGACTTTCAGCGGCCGCCCGGCCCTCGGTTGTGAGCGACATGCCGCTCGCGACACCGACCGCGAGCACTTCGAGAAATTCCCGGCGTGTCATCGACATAAAGCGATTGGTGCTCCGGCAAGTCTCATGTTCGGTCCGGGGGAGGGCCTTTTTTCAATCGAAATCGGAGACCGGATATATTTACTGCCGCTCGATTTCGAGCACCGCCAAGCTGATATGCCTGCCGACAGCCGCGTCAAAGCCATGCCACTTCTTGAACTTTGCGAGTTTTTCCACAATCGTAGGCTTCATCTCGAAGTCCGCTTTACCCGCATCGTATTCGGTCCTGACCGCATCGAACAAAGTCTGGAAGTACTCTTTTTGGGCCACCAGCAAATCACGCCCGCCGGTCTTGCCGTGTCCCGGCACAATGATTTTTACAGGCGCCGAAAGCGCGCGATCGATCGCACGGATGCTGCCCTGAAAGAGCCCGTCATCCATCCGCGCAATGCGGCGGTTGAGAACGATATCGCCGGTGAACAAAAGGCCGCCGTCGACCTCGATCATCAGATCGGTTTTGCTGTGCGCGTCGTTGACCGAGTGCACTTTGAAGCGGCGCTCGCCTAACTTGAACACCTGACCATCGGCGGCGGCGACGGTCGGAATCCGAGCATCGGTGCCGTCGGTGTAGCCCTCCGTGAGCCGCGACATGAGCGCGACCCATCGTTGCGCTTCACCCGCGTGGGCCTGGGCGATCATGTCGGGGTGCGCGATGAGCTTCGCCCGCGGCCAGGCTTCGAGGATGGCCTGGTTGCCGAGCCAATGGTCGCCGTGAATGTGGGTAATAAAAACATGCGTGACGGGTTTGCCGGTAACTTTTTTTATTTCCTTCACTACCCTGCGCCCGGCCTGCACGCTCGAAGCCGGGTCGATCACCGCCACCCCGTCGCGGGTCACTATCCACGCCGGATTATTCATGAAACCTTGATTGGGAACCGAGGGCTCGCCAAGCGGGCCCGTCATGACGTAGACGTTGGGCGCGACTTTGTCGACGGGATATTTTCTTATTACGTCACTCGGCGCAGCAAGAAGTGAAGAGCCCGGAGGCGCACTCAGTGCGGCGACCAAAAGCCAGCCGGTGCGTCGCATGTCCAGTCCGGAGAGAAAGCCGGACAAGGCTCGATTGCCCACGTCTTCCGGTACCGGCTTATCTTTTGTTGACCGGCGACTGCGGATCGATCAGATACGCCACCACGTGCGTAATCTGCTCGGGCGTGAGAAAGCCGTTGTGCCCCAGGCGCGGCATGTTCGAGCACGGGAAGTACGCCCATGCGTTGTAGATCTTCTCGTACGTGTACTTGACGACAGCTTCGGAGTTACCGCGCTGCGTGCCATAACCGGTCAGGCTCGGCCCCACATTGCCGACATTCACGTCTTTCGGATCGAGCGCATGGCAGTTGACGCACAACGCGCCGTTTTCCTTGCTTTTCTCGACTTGCCCATCGCGGATGCGCATACCGCCGCCGTCCGCGGAGAGCTTCGCGCCGACTTTCCAGTCGCCGGCGAGCTTATTCGAAGCGGGGTACTTGAACGCCGCGCTCGAAGCCTGCACGACCTGCGCGGCCTCTTCCGGGGTGAGCTTCGCATCCCCGACCTTGCTGCAGATCCGCTGCGCCGGGTCCTGCGCGGCGCGCCGGGTGAGCGCTTCCGGCATGCCGGGATACGCTTCGCTCACCATCTGTTCACCGATGGAGCGGGCCGTTTCCGCGTCCGGGAACGAAACGCAGCCGACGGCAATGACCACGGGAGCAAGGACCAACGCGCGTTTGATGGATTTCATGCTGACTCCCTTAGCGGCGCACGCCGGGAAGCTGGACTACGCCGCCGTTCGCGTGATGGTTGAGGTAGCTCGTCAGCGCGACCGACAGGTCGGACGCGTAGCCCAGATCGGCCTGGCGCATCTGCCAGTTGCAGTCGTAGAGCCGGTGCTGCATGGTGCGCACGCTCGCCTGCGTGCCGCGGTATGCGGGCCAGCCCGTGCTCACCACCATCTGCATCTGCTTCGGATCCGTCATGTTGGGCAATTCCTGCAGCCGCACCCGCTTCCCGTCTTCGGTATGGCAGGTCGCGCAGGAAAAATCCAGCGGCCCGCTGCGCCGGAAGAAAAGATACTCGCCCGCCTTGTAGAAATCGCGCTCCTTCGGGTCGGCCAGCGGCATGTTCATCTTCATCCCGTTCGACTTCGATCCGACATAGCTCACCAGCGCTTCCATGTCGGAATCGCGGTCGAGCGTGCCGAAGCGGCTCTTGACGATGTCTTCGCGCTTGAAACCCTGCAATTCCACCATGCAGGTGAGCAGCCGCGATTCGAGGTCCTGGACTTTGCCGGTATCGGGAAAATACCTGGGAAGCCGCGCGAACGCGCCTTCGGCCCTGCCGGGCCCCACGCCCAGATCGCACTGCTCGAGCGAGGCCTTCTTCGGACCGCGTTTTTCGAAGAACAGACGCTTGCCGCGCTCGACCCACAGCTCGCCCGGATTGTCGTCGGCGAGCATCTTGCGGCCGATGGCGAGGCCGTCATCCTTGTTCTGCGCTGCGATCGGGGCCGCGGTGAGACACAGCAAAGCGAGCGCTGGCACGGCGCTGCGAACGATGAGCATCATTGCTCCTCCTCTCGTTATCGACCGCGCGGTCGTCGCGCGTGTCGTGTCTACGAAGCCGCTGCGACCGTCGCTTCGTCGGTGCGTTTATCGCCCTTGTTGTCGGTCCAGGTCACGCTGATCTTATCGCCAGCTTTTGCGCCTTTCACGCGCAGCCCGAGAAACGGATCGCGCGACACCGCCTGGCTCCATTGCGCGTCGAGCACCTGCTTGCCGTTGTGCGAGACAATGACGCTCTGGATGAAATGGACCGGAATGATCTCCCCTTTGGAATCCTTCCTCTGCCCGGTTTCCATCGGGTGGCGCATCAGTATGCGCACATCGGCCACGTCGCCTTGCAGCGTGGCGCGGATTCGCATGGGCTCGGACATGGGGGTGGCCTCCTCGCAAAATGTTGAACTGCAGCGTTAACCACAGCCGCCGATGGTGATCTTCACTTCCTTCTTCGCGGTGAAGTATTTTCCGTCCGCTTTCACGACGGCCCACACGTCGGAGGTCTGGCCCATCTTGAGGCGTGTCGAGACATACGGCTCGCCGCCGTTCGAAACGTCGAAACTCGCCGCGAGCGGGAAGGGATTTTTCTCGGCCAGGATCGAAATGCTTTCGGTATTGGGGATTTTGCTCGTCACCGCCACGGGCACCACGGAGCCGTTTTCGGCGATATCGGGAGCGGTGATCGCGATTTCCTTGGACACCGTGGCGTTGGCCGCCCCCAGCGACTTCAGCGCATCAGCGAGCGCTTTCGATTCGAAACCCGGCTTGTTCCATGCGGACCAGGCGCTGCGGCTCGGAATCAGTCCCGCTGCGACAGCGGCGATCAGCGCTCCGGCTCCGCCCGTCAGCTTGAGAAACGTTCTGCGATTCTTCGGCATGATTCCATCTCCATTTATGGAACTGAAACCTTCGCGTTCAGTATATCCAGCAGCCACCTCGGTGAGAGTGCGGCTGCCGTGAGGGTGCGGCGAATGGATGCATCCTAGATGACACCCGTAGCCGTGTCCATAACGAGAAATTCAATCGCCCCATAAGCGAAACGCCATGCTATCGCGGCCGGCCGCCGGGGGGGGTCAAAGCTTCGTGTACTTCGTGCTCGTTCCCCGCGACTTGTCGATGGGGTATTTTTCCGCATTAACCAGCAGCTTGCGCCTGGCCGAACCGATCAGATCGATTTCGAGCTTATCGGATAATTGAAGCAGGTACAGGAAGATATCCGCAATTTCTTCTCCGGCTTCCGCTCGCTTTTCCGCTGAAAGGGCTCGGCTCTGTTCCCCTGAAAGCCACTGGAACTTCTCCAGCAGTTCGGCCGCCTCGACCGACAGCGCGCACGCAAGATTTTTCGGGGAATGAAACTGATCCCAGTCCCGGTCCCTGGAAAACTGGCGCAAAGACTCAATCAGGGAATTCAACTCTGTGGCCATCGCGGTTTGCTCCCACTCACTCGAAGACTACCAGTTGCACAATCAGAGAGGCGTTTCGCTCGTGGCGTGACAAACCCGACACTCGATCGGCTCTCGATCACCGCCGGCCCAAGTCGAGAATAGGAGTTTAACCCCGGACGGGGGTGGTGTATCTGCGCCCGGGCGTTTCTCCATCATCGCCGGTTCCGCTCTGACCATGAAATGACAATATTGGCGCATGCTGCGCCAAACCTGAGAAGACTGCCGTTCGAGACAGCCCAATTTGCCGCCGCTATGGGGGCATCAGGGCCCGCTATCACCGGGGGAGAAATCCTGGCGCAATACATTGAATCCCCGGAATCGGACGCGTAGGATGTCCTCGACAGCAGGCAGGTCTGCCCAAACGGAGGAATTCATGAAAAAGCTGATCTCGGTAATTTGCGTACTGACGTTAAGCATGGCCACGGGTTGCGCGACGAATCCCGGCGGGGCAGGCGGAGGGCCGGACAAGGTTGTCTATCACCTCAGCGAGGGCCCCGCACAAGCGAGCAACGGGTTGCGCAATATCCGCAACCACCTCGAGGTCAATCCCAAAGCGAAAATCGTGGTGGTCGCACACGCGCTAGGGGTCGATTACCTCATGGAGGGCGCAAAGGACAAGAACGGCAATCCCTACAACGCGATCGTGGAGGATCTCAAGTCCCAGGGCGTGCAATTCGACGTTTGCGAAATCACCTTGCGCAACCGCAAACTGCAGAAGAGCCAGTTCATTCCCGAGGTGAGTTTCGTGCCCTCGGGCGTGGCTGAAATCACCAAGCTTCAACAGCGCGAGGGATACGGCTACCTCAAGCCGTGAGCGGCTCTTGCGTTCGCGGTCCTGGTCCTTACCAAACCCAAGGAAAAAAATGATCCAACGATCGCTTTTCGGCGCGCTTGCGGCCACCATCGCCAGCGGAGTAAGCGTCGTGGCCTGCGAAAACACCATGACCAATCAAAAACTGTCCAAGGGCGACACGCTCGGCGATATCGGCTATGTAAAAGCCGGCGTGGTGGAGTTGATCGAAAAGCAGCACAAGGGCTATGCCTATATCAGGCCGTGACCCGAACGGCGTTTCGCGGAAATTTCGTGGCCGGCTTTTGCTTGTGGGGCGACGAATCCAAACTCGCTAAATGGCAAGATTCGACTACGAAGGCTATCTGATCGATCCAAACGACTGGGACGAGACACTGGCCGAAGAACTCGCCCGCCGTGAAAAGCTTTGGGGGGAGGGAAGATGAGCAAATACGCGTTTCTGGGAATCGGAATGATGATGGCAAGGGCGAGTACGACCCGATGAGTGCGATGTTCTTCCGGCGCCTGTACTTCGACGGCCCGATGGGCGAAGCGATGGGAAACATGGGGCCGTTCGAGAGCTTCCTGTTGCTGGTCGGCGAGGTTCCGGGCGACACCACTTCCCGCCCGGCCAAGTACGTTCCACCTTCTTGAAGAAATCTCGATGTATATCGATCGTTCGGCCTGAACCCGAACCGTAATTGCTCGCTGGCGCCACCCCCTGGGCCAAGCGATAAATCCCTCAGCGGTCGAGCCTCGTAGTGCCACACGAACCGGGGCCGCTTTGAAGCCTTCCCCCCCATGCTGGTCTGCGCCCGCCGCCCTGGCCGCGCTATTGCTGATCGCACCGCGCGCCGCATTCGCGGCCGACGCTGCTGGCGGCGCCGGGGTGGCATGGTGGGTCTGGCCGATCGTACTGTTCGCAGTGACCTTCGTGCTGGGGGTGGTCGCGGTCCTCGGCGGCGTTGGCGGCGGCGTGCTGTTCGTGCCTATCGTGAGCGGTTTCTTTCCGTTTCACCTGGATTTCGTGCGCGGCGCGGGACTGTTGCTTGCGCTTTGCGGTGCGCTTGCCGCCGGCCCTGCATTATTGAGGAGCGGGATGGCGAGCATGCGCCTCTCGCTGCCGCTCGCCCTGGTCGGGTCGATCACATCGATCTTCGGCGCACTCCTCGGGCTGGCGTTACCCGCCAACGTGGTGCAGACGGCGCTGGGCGCAGTGATCCTCGCGATTGTCATCCTGATGCTCCGGATACGCGGACGTGAAACGCCCGAGACATCTTCACCGGACACGCTTTCAGCCGCGCTGCGATTGCATGGCGTCTACCACGACCCCGCCCTGGGCAGGGACGTTGAATGGCAGGCACGCAACACTGTCGCCGGACTCGCGACTTTCGCGCTGATCGGCGTGCTTGCGGGCATGTTCGGCCTCGGCGCCGGATGGGCGAATGTGCCCGCGCTCAACCTGCTCATGGGCGTACCGCTGAAGCTCGCGGCCGGAACCAGCAGCTTCCTGCTTTCGGTCATCGACACTTCCGCTGCATGGATATACCTCAACCGCGGGGCAATGCTGCCGATCCTGGTCGTGCCTTCGTGCGTGGGGATCATGCTGGGCGCGCGCATCGGTGCAAGGCTGCTTCGCGTCGCGCCCACGGTCTTGATCCGCAGAATCGTAATCGTTTTGCTCGCCTTTGCGGGCTCCCGCGCACTGTTGAAAGGGCTCGGTCTGTGGACCTGAAACCCGAACACGTGTCCGAGGAGCAGTTGCGCTACGCCGACTGGCTCGACGCGGGGATAAAGATCGGCCTCGTACTGCTCCTGGCGACATTTGCAGTATATGCAGCAGGGGTCCTTCCCCCGCACATCCCGTTTTCCGAGCTGCCGCTCGTCTGGGTGCTGCCAGTGGACCGCTACCTCGCAGCGACCGGGCTGCCTTCGGGCTGGGGTTGGATTCCCCTGATAGGCAGCAGCGACATGCTGAATTTCATCGGCATTGCTTTCCTGTCGCTAGTCACGATCGGTTGCTACATGCGCCTCGCGGTCACTCTGGTGCGTCGGGGCGATACGGCTTGCGCGCTGATCGTGCTGGCTGAAATTTGCGTGCTCACGCTCGCCGCATCGGGCCTTGTCGGCGGCAGCCATTGAGGAACCGGGACCGTCCTGGAGCCTGGCAGCCCGCCCTACGTGCGCTGGAGCAATGCCCCGGTCATTTTGCTGGCGCTGCTGGTTTGTGGCGCGTTCGTGTTGCAGCGCGGAGATGAACCGCTACGGCCTGAGCTATGCTGGCCCACTTTCGTCGCATCGGAGATTCTTATGAAAACCTTCATTGCCCTGCTGCTTCTGCTTGCGACCACCGGCACTGCCTGTGCCCAGGACCGGCTGATTGTCGACCGCGCCTATGTGCAGGACGCGGCAAAGCGCAATGCGCTCATCTGGGACGTGCGTAGCGCCGACGAGTACAGAAAGGGGCATATCCCCGGCGCGATCAACATCGGCGACATCGCGCGCGTGCTGCGCGACGACAACACGGAGGATTTCGTTGCGACCGACAGGATCGAGAAAATACTCGGCGCCGCCGGCATCGATCCCACGCGTGAGATCGTCCTCTACGGCCAGAGGGGAGCCTGGAACCCGTACTTCGGCCAGTACACGGCGCAGCATTTCAGCGGCGGACAGGCGCGCGTTTATCACGACGGCATCGACGACTGGGTCGCGGCCGGGCTGCCCGTTTCCCGCGAAGACGCGAAACCCGCGCCGATTGCGCTCAAGCTTCAAGTCAATCCCGCGGCAAGCGTTTCCACGCGCGAGGTCGTCGCGCGGCTGAACCAGGCTGGCGTCCAGATCATCGATGCGCGCACCCCCAAAGAGTACGCGGGCGAGGACATCCGCGCGATCCGGGGCGGCCACATTCCGGGAGCGGTGAACATTCCCTATGAGCAGAACTGGGTCGATCCGGCCACGCCGCAAAAGCTCGCTCGGCGCGAGGTGCGCGACTCATCCGGCATGTCGCTCAGACCGGTCGAGCAATTGAAGGCCCTCTATGCCAAACTCGATCCGGACAAGGAAACCATCGTCTATTGCCAGAGCGGCGCGCGCGCGTCCCAGACTGCGGGCGTGTTACAGCAACTCGGCTTCAAGAAAGTGAAAGTGTACGACGCCTCGTGGCTCGGCTACGGCAATACCCTCGATGCGCCCGCAAACAACGTCACGTTCTTCAATGTCGGCCTGCTCAACGGCCGGGTGGCATCGATGCAAAACCGCATCGAGACGCTCGAGCGTGAACTGGCCGAGACAAAAGCCGGCAGGAAATAGGCATACCCGCGCGAGTGAGCGGGCGGGGCTCGCGGCGCTACCCAGGCTGCGTGAGCTTTTTGCCCAGGCCGGGGTTGCTTAAATACTGCCATTTTTGTCTCCTGGCCCTTGCCCCTATTGGGCTGCAAGCCAATATGCTGCCAATCAGCGCCGGTTCTGCTCCGCGCGGATCGGGGGGCGCTTGCCGGCTTCGACGCGCACTTTGAGCTCTTGCCCAGCGCGCTGAACGGTGAACTCCCCCTGCCCCCCGGGCTTGATTGCAGTAATGCGCTCGATCAGGTCGCGCGTATCGATGACCGGCTTGCCCCCGAGCGCGGTGACGATGTCGCCCGGCTTCAAGCCGGCACGATCGGCCGGCCCCCCGCGCAACAGCCGCATCAGGACGGCTCCGGGTCCCGGGCGCACACCCAGCGACTGCGCGACCTGGGGGTCGAGGTCCTGCGCTTCGACGCCGATGTAACCGCGCGCAACGTGCCCTTCCTTGATGAGCTGCTCCATCACGTCGGTGGCGGTGCGCACGGGGATGGCGAAGCCGATGCCCAGCGACCCGCCGCTTGGCGAGAGGATCGCGGTGTTGATGCCGATCAGCCGCCCTGCGCTATCCACCAGCGCTCCGCCGGAATTGCCCGGGTTGATCGCCGCGTCGGTCTGGATGAAGTTCTCGAACGTGTTGATGCCGACGCGGTTGCGTCCGGTGGCGCTCACAATGCCCTGCGTCACGGTCTGCCCGACGCCGAAAGGGTTGCCTATGGCGAGCACGACATCGCCGATCTGGACCGCGTCCGAATCGCCGAGCACGATCGGCATCAGCCCTTGCGCGTCGATCTTGAGCACCGCGAGGTCGGTCTCCGGGTCGGTGCCGACGACTTTGGCGGGCGCGGGCTTGCCGCCGCCCAGCGCCACGCCGATCGACCCCGCCCCCTCGACGACGTGGTTGTTGGTCAGCACGTAGCCATCGGCGCTGATCACCACGCCGGAGCCGAGTCCGCCGCCTTGTCCTGCTTCGTCGCCCGGGCCGGCCGGACCTGGAACGCCGAATCCGCCAAATCCACCTCGAGGCGGCGACTTGGTCGCATAGACGTTGACCACCGAGGGCCCGGCCTTCAGCGCGGCCGCGCCGTAGCTCGCAATCCCCTCGCGGCGCTCGAACGCAGTGGGCGCCGCGCGGTCGCCGAGCACCACCGTGCGCGAACCCTCCTGCACGCGCGCCCGCCATGGAAGGCTTTCGGGCGCGATCAGCGTTGCGAGCACGAATACGACCACACCCACGGTTACCAACTGGGCGATCAGCAGCCAGAGCCTTTTCATTGCATCCTCGCCAGTGTCCCGATGATCGGGCAGGGCAATTCGGCGCGCGTGTGTTCGCACTCGGCCACGAGATGCTGCAATGCCTTCTGCATGCGCTTCAGATCTTTCAATTTGGATTCGATCTGGCCCAGGCGGTCCGACGTGATGCGCCGGATGGAGGATCGATCCGTGCCGTCCTCGAGGCGCAGCAGTTCCGAAATCTCGTCCAGCGAGAAACCGAGTTCCTGGGCCCGCTTGATAAACCGGATGCGGGCCACGAGTGTCATCGGATAGTGGCGGAACGCCCCGCTCGCGGGCGGAACGGGAAGCAGATCGCGCTGCTGGTAATACCGAATGGTTTCGATCCCCACACCGGCGGCGCGGGCCAATTTTCCAATCGTGAGCCGGGCGGTTTGGTCGTCCATCGAGAAAGTCCTTGACTCTGGGGTTGGGTACAGAGTTTAGCCTATGTGCGCCGTCGAACAGAAACGAGCGCGTACAAGTAGCAAACTCAAAGACTCTGGAGCATTCATGAACGACCACAAACATAGCTGCGGCTCACATCCCGCGCACAACACCGCTCCCGCGACCGCCGTGGAGCCCGGCTTGAAAGATCCGGTTTGCGGCATGAGCGTGACTCCCCAATCGCCGCACAGCCTGCAGCACGAAGGCAAGCCGGTCTATTTTTGCAGCGCGGGGTGCAAAGCCAAATTCGCCGCCGACCCCGCGAAGTATTCGACGCCCCCGGAAGCGCGGGCACCCGAAGCAGCAGTCCCCGGCACGCTCTACACGTGCCCGATGCATCCCGAAATCCGCCAGGACCACCCGGGCACCTGCCCCAAGTGCGGCATGGCGCTGGAACCGGAGATGCCGAGCCTGGACGACGAGGAGAGCCCCGAGCTCACCGATTTCCGGCGGCGCTTCTGGTGGACCCTGCCGCTGACCGTTGCAGTGACGATCCTTGCAATGCTGGGCCACCGCCTGAACTGGTTCAGCCCAAGCGCGCAAAGCTGGATCGAGCTGGTGCTGTCCGCGCCGATCGTGCTCTGGGCTGGCTGGCCCTTCTTCGTGCGCGGGGTGCAGTCGATCGTCAACCGCAGCCCCAACATGTGGACGCTGATCGGCCTGGGCACGAGCGCAGCATTCGTATACAGCGTGGCGGCCACGGTGGCGCCCGGCGCATTCCCGGAGTCGTTCCTGTCGATGGGCCGCATCGGTGTGTACTTCGAGGCGGCGGCAGTCATCATTTCGCTCACCCTGCTGGGGCAGATCCTCGAGCTCAAGGCGCGCTCGAAAACCTCCGCCGCCATCAAGTCGCTGCTCGGCTTGTCGCCCAAGACCGCGCGCCGCATCAATGCCGGCGGCGACGAGGAGGATGTGCCGCTCACCCACGTACACGTCGGCGACAGCCTGCGTGTGCGTCCGGGCGAGAAAGTGCCGGTGGACGGCGTAGTGGTGGAAGGCAGCAGCGCCGTCGACGAATCCATGCTGACAGGGGAGCCTTTGCCAGTGACGAAGCGCGCGGGCGACAAGCTGATCGGCGCGACGATGAACACCACGGGGGCGCTGGTGATGCGCGCCGAGAAGGTCGGTTCCGCCACGGTCCTTTCCCAGATCGTGCAGCTCGTGGCGCAGGCGCAGCGCTCCAAGGCGCCGATGCAGCGCATGGCCGACACCGTGGCAGGATATTTCGTCGTCACGGTCGTGGCCGTGGCGCTGCTTACTTTCTTCGGGTGGGGTCTCTTCGGTCCTGAACCGAGCTGGGTGTACGGGCTCATCAATGCCGTGGCCGTGCTGATCATCGCTTGTCCCTGCGCTTTGGGACTGGCAACACCGATGTCGATCATGGTCGCCACAGGCAACGCCGCGACACAGGGCATCCTGTTCCGCGATGCCGCGGCGATCGAGAATTTCCGCAAGATCGACACGCTGATCATCGACAAGACCGGAACCCTGACCGAGGGCAAGCCGGCATTCAATCGCGCCATTGCCAACGCGCCCTTTACCGAAGAGCAGGTGCTGCAACTGGCGGCCAGCCTCGACCAGGGCAGCGAGCACCCGTTGGCCGAATCAATCGTGCGCGCGGCGCGCGAGCGCAACCTCGCGCTCGACAAACCCGAGTCCTTCGAGTCCGGAACCGGTATCGGAGTGCGGGGAGTCGTCGGCGGCAAGGCGATCGCCCTTGGCAATACGACTTTGATGACGCAGTTGGGCGTCCCGGTCGAGCCGATGGCGGCGCAGGCTGAAGCGCTGCGCAGCGAAGGCGCAAGCGTCATGCACCTCTCCGTGGATGGAATTCTGGCCGGCGTCATCGCGGTCTCCGACCCGGTCAAGGCGAGCACGCCCGAGGCCCTGGCCACGCTCAAGTCGCTGGGGCTGCGCGTGGTGATGGCGACGGGCGACGGGCTCACTACAGCCAATGCGGTAGGGCAGAAACTCGGGATCGACGAGATCCATGGCGAAGTCACGCCCGCCGCCAAGCTCGAACTGGTGGACAAGCTGCAGCGCGAAGGGCGCGTCGTCGCGATGGCCGGCGACGGCATCAACGATGCACCCGCGCTTGCAAAGGCCGACATCGGCATTGCGATGGGCACCGGCACCGATGTGGCGATGAGCAGCGCCCAGGTCACCCTGGTGAAGGGCGACTTGCGCGGGATAGCGCAGGCGCGCGCGTTGTCCGAGGCGACGGTCGCCAACATGAAGCAGAACCTCGGGTTCGCCTTTGTCTACAACGTGCTCGGCATCCCGCTTGCCGCGGGCCTGCTCTACCCTTTCACCGGCTGGCTGCTCTCGCCGATGATCGCGGCGCTGGCGATGAGCCTGAGCTCGGCCTCTGTCATCACAAACGCGCTGCGCTTGCGAGGCGGGGACGGCAAAACGTGAACCCTTGCATCACTGGACAGCGCGTTTGTGCGCCTGTTCTCACCCCTCACCTTGGAAGTGCCTAGAAGTGGCAGCCTCGAGTGACCTCTCACCCAACGTCGAGATCGAGCTGAAGTTCGCGGTGCCGGCGGATAGGCGCGCGGCGCTCGAGAAAGCTCTCGAGCGTGCCCCCGTTCGTATCGAGCGGATGCAGGCGATCTACTTCGATACCGCAGACGAGCGCCTGGCCAGGCGCGGCGTAACGTTGCGCCTGCGCAAGGAAGGACGGCGTTGGGTGCAAACCGTCAAGGCGGCGACGGCGAAGGACTCCTTCCGCCGCCTGGAGCACAATGTTTCGGTGACGGCGCCGAGTGGCGGCGGACCGCCCGCGCTCGACCTCGCCCGGCACGACGCGGCACCTGCCGGCGAGGTACTGCGCGAGGCGCTCGACTACGGCAGTGAGGGGGATGCAAGCGCGGGGCTGTCCATGCGCTTTCGCACTGATGTACGGCGCATGACGCGGACGATTCGCGTCGCTGGCGCGCGCGTCGAGATCGCCCTGGACACGGGGACTGTCTTTGCCGGTGACCGGTCGTCGCCGATCTGCGAGCTCGAACTGGAATTGAAGTCGGGCCGCGTCACAGCGCTCGTCGGCCTTGCTGCGCAATGGGCCGATCGGCATGGGCTATGGCTCACCACGGTCTCGAAAGCCGAGCGTGGCGCGCGCCTCGCCCGCGGCGAGGTCGAGGGACCCCCGGTGAAGGCGGTTGCACCGCTCGTCGAGGTCAAGCAGGGTGCCGCGGCATTTTTCGTCGCCACGATCGAGAGCTGTCTTGCGCATATTTTCGGCAACGCAAGTGAACTCGCCGCGGGCGCTAGCGACGAGTCCTTTGTCCATCAGCTTCGGATCGGGTTGCGCCGTTTGCGAACCGCTCTGCGCGAGCTTGACATGCTCGTCGACGGAATCGACCCGGAGTGGGAGCCGGTACTTCGAAGCGCCTTTCGGGAACTGGGTGAATCTCGTGATTTTTCGGTCGTCTTGCCGGCCGTGCGCAAAGAGCTCGACGCGGCTGGCGCGCCGTCTTTTCCCGATCCGAAGCCCGTGCACCGAGCACGCCGGCCGGAGACCGTCGTACGCGACCCCTTGTTCCAGCGGACACTGCTCGAAGTTCTCGCCTTCAGTCACGAGCCCAGGACAGAGGTGGTCGGAGACGACAGCATCGGGAAGGATGTTCGAACACTCGTCGCCCAGCGGCTCGATGGCCTTCGCCTGAGCGTCGCTCGCGATGGCAAGCGGTTCGCCACACTCGATCCAGACCGGCAGCATCGCGTGCGCAAGCGCCTGAAACGCTTGCGCTACCTGTGCGAGTTTTCTGCGCCACTTTTCGGCATCAAGCAGGTCACGCGCTACCTTGCGTCCTGGCGACAGGCACAGGACGCGCTTGGCGAATACAACGATCAGCTGATCGCCGCCGAGTTCTTTCGCGCAGAAGCGGGAACGGAGCCGCGCGCGTGGTTCGCCGTCGGCTGGCTTGCCGCCCGCCAGCGAGTTTGCGTCAAGCGCTGCAAGCGCGCGCTACGCAAGGCCATGAAGGCTCCTGCGTTCTGGTGAAACGAATTGAAAGAGCCCTTGCTGGGCGTACTCCTAGGGCCTACGCTTCCAGCGCTATCTGCCGTCGCAATTCGCGATAGCGCTTCTCCGCGCTGCCGGGGGAAAGCGGGTCATCCACTGTCGGCACGGCGGTCTTCACGTCCTCCCACTCCTCCTTCGTAAGCGCCTGTACCGTGCGGCCGAGGATGTCTTCCTCCTCCTCCTCTCTGGCAATATGGTTACTGTAGTACACGAGATAGGTGGCGGCGGCCATCTCGACCTCGGCGCGCGGAATGATCGCGCCATCGATGCTCGCCTCTCCCGGGGATGCACTCCTCTTTGCCGAAATGGTTGCCTTGGCACGCGAGACGAGGGGCGGTGTCAATCGCACGGCCTCGGCGCGCGGAATAATCGCCCCGCTGATGATTGCCTGCAGCAGCAGTCGCAACGCTTCCCCGGCGTGCGCGATGACCCGATGCTCCTGAGTGAGCCGGTCGAGCGCCAGCACCAGATCGGGGCAATGCTTCGCCAGGAACTTGAACGCGACCTCTTCGCGCGGGTGATGGAACTGGTCCGCGTAGTCCCGCAGGTAGGAGACGACGTCCAGCATCAATTCGTAGTTGGGCCGCTTACCCGTGTGAAACACATCGATCTGCTTCTGCAGCAGAGCAAAAAGGCGGCCAAAATTGAGGTGTTCCGCCTGCCAGTCGGCGATCGGGTCAGCCATCGTAGCTCCTGTAATTTCCGAGTCACGATACCGCGCGGCGCTCGGAGGTTGTGTGATCCGGATCAAACAACGAACGTGCGCCAGCTATTTGCGGCGGACTTGCGGCGGAGGCGGCGACGCCGACGCCGCGCATCTTCCACCTCGCCCCGGCATCCCGATCACCTCGAAATACGATAGTGCGACTGGTTCAGGTATTCGGCGATATCGTCGAGTTCGGCGGGTGTAAACCGGCGAACGGTTTGCGCGGACCACTTCGACACCTCGAGTTTCAGCGCCGCGATCGTGTCGATTTTCGTCGTCTTGCGATCGTGAATCTTTTCGTAGTGACATGTGCCGCAATGGGTTTCATAGAGCAGTTTGCCCGACTGCGGGTCGGCGGCGAAGACCTGGCTCGAACCCAGCACAAGGAAAACCGAGATGCAGATATCAGCAGGACGCATTCGAATCCTCATTTTTTTGGACACCCCTCTGGCATTCGCTCAGTTGCGGCGGCTCAACAGGATCCCGAGCACCAGCCCGAGCCCGACTGCAATCCCGGCCACTGCCCAGGCGTGCTCGTGAACCTGGCGATCCGCAAGGCTGCCGGCGGACTGGAGCTTCTTGCGCGACGCGACGAGCGATTTGCCGAGGCGGCTGCGTGCCTCGTCGAGCTGGTCGCCGGTCTGGGTCGCGGTCGCATTGAGAAACGCCTGGGCTTCATTCGTGACGGCGCGGATTCCTTCGACCAGCTTGTCTGATGAAATGCGGTCCATGTCTTCTCCGATATGTGTGATTGAGTGAGTCCGCCTTGCGGGCAGCGATCGCCGCGGCCGGGTGCCGGCGCAAGCCAATCGTGTTCAAGGTTAGGGCAGGCCAGTCTCCCAGTCGGTTCGCCATCGCACATTGGCGGCCCGCTGCCGAAGCCGGCGGCTTTTTGTTTTCCCGCGCACCTCCCCCTGTTCCGCCGGCTGGCGCCTTGCTAAAGTCGAGGGTCTCTACAAGGCAGGGGGAAGAAGGCTCATGCAGGCGACAAAGGTGACGACCCTGTTTCGCGCCCGAAGCTTTGCGGTTGTGGCTTTTGCCGCCGCAACTTCGTGCTTCAGCCTCTCGGCCCGGAGCGAGATGTATATCTGCACTCGGGCAGAGGGCGGCCCGGTCCTTCGAAACATGCCGTGTGCTCCGCAGGAGCGGACGGTCTCCGTAAACGGCCTCCCTCCACAGGAGTGGGAAAGACGCACCGCCCAAAAAGCCCTGATTGAAGCCAGGGCGGTGGAAGACGCGGCCCGACAGGCAGAGGGCTATCGACGGGCGGCGGCCCAGAGCCAGGAGCCGACAACGCTTGGGGGGTTCGCAGAGTCCGTCCGTAAATTGACCGGTGCGGGACAGATCGGCCTCAAGGCAGTCCTGGATCCGACTGGTGCTGCCTCGGCCATCCTGGAGAACAACAAGCCCAAAGGGCGCTGATGGCGCGGATCGGCTGAAGAGAGCCTCGCCTTCCTCGGCGGGCTAGCCCTTCTTCTCGAAATAGTTGAGGTCCACGTAGATCGCAGCGGCCAGCACGACGTTTCGAGCGTCGTTGCCGAGGGCATCGGAAGTGAATTCCACCCTAAAATTGTCCTTGTCGGTGAAGCCCTCGGACAGGATCCCGGACCATTTCTTGCTGACCGATGCGACTTCCTCGCCGTTCGCCATGAAAGGGAACGTCCAGAGTTTCCAGACCGGGGACGCCACTTCCAGGATCGGCACCCCGCGGCCGTCCTCGACGCTGAACTTCTTGGTCAGCAGGGAAAACCTTTTCTGGATCGCGCCGATCAGTTGCTGCCTGGAATTGTAGATTTCGAGGCGCGAAAAATAAAAGCGGAAGGGATGGACTGCGTGCAGGACAGTCTGCCGGGCGTTGTTGTAGAAATGGATCTCGAATGTTCTCCAGTGACCGAACAGCTGCCGGAAAATGAATCCCAGCCATCCCGTCTGCTCCTCGGCCGCATAGCCGATCGGCCGTCCGGCCGCATCCGAGATCCGGTAACGGTTCCTGGTTTCGACCGAGAGCATTTCCATCAGCTCGAACTTCTGCGTGATGAAGACTTCCCGGTGGGCCATCAGATCCAAATCTGCGGCAGATGAGCCCGCTGTTGGGCCATAGAGCGCGGGTTGTGACTGGGCTTCCACGAACTTGAGATAGGCAACGCCGCATTTGGGACATTGCCAGTCAGGCGCGGTTTCGGTCTCCGCACGCACGTGTCCGCACTTCGGGCAAGGCTTGCCTGTATGGCTGCTGGGCATGATTGCGTCTCTCAGGCCTTGAAATGAAAGCGCTTCCCGCGACACCGGAACTAGTCGCGCAACGCATCCACGGCCGCGGCGACTTCCTTGCCCTTCAATACCGGCCGCGCCTGCGTGCCCTGTGCTTCCTCCACAAGGCGCCCATAGTGGTCGCCCTTGCCGGAAGTCCTGATCATGTGGCGTGACTCGCTCGGATCGTAGTCGCCCACCGCAAGGTGCGTGAGGCAGCGGTTGTCCCACATCACCAGGTCGCCCACGCTCCAGTAGTGCCGGTACACATGGCGCGACAGGACCGCGTGGTCGCACAGGAAGCGGATGAGCGGCTTGCTTTCGGCTTCGCTCAAGCCCACGAACTGGCGGACGCGCTCGTTCACGTACAGCGCCTTGCGGCCGGAATCCGGGTGCCTGCGCACTGCCGGATGGATCACCGGCGGGTTCAGGCGCTTGTACTCGGCGACGATCTCGGGCCCGCGCTTTTCCAGCCCCTGGATCAGGCTCGCATCATGGATGCCCTCCAGCCCGTCGAGAAACGCCTGCATCTTCGGCGACAGGGTTTCGTAGGCGAGGTACATGTTCGCGAACATCGTGTCCCCGCCGACGCTGGGCTTTTCGATGCAGAAGAGCGTCGTCGCCTTGGCCGGCCGGATCGTGTACGAAAGGTCGGTATGCCAGTTCTGCCCGGCGTTGAAGGTCGGCGACGGCTTGCCATTGGTGCGCTTGTTCGTGATCACCATGACTTCGTCGTTGTCCGGGTGCCGGTTGAACGGCTGCGAAGCGTAGTCCTCGAGCTCGCCGAAATGCCGGCTGAAGTCCACGAGCTGCCCCGGCGCGACCTGCTGCTTCGGGAAAACGACCACCAGGTGCTCGACCCAGGCGGCGCGGATGGCGCGCTCATCCTCCCTCGAGAGTGGCTTCGACAGGTCCACGCCTTCGATGCTTGCTCCACACGCGTAGCCGATCGGCTTGACGGCGATTCCGGACATGTTCTGCTCCCTTATGCGGCGGGTGTTTCGCGGCGGTATTTCACTTCGGCGAAGTGGCGAACTCACGCCGCGCTATGATCGATCCAGTTCAAATTATGGCTCATTCCATGGCACGCATTGCGATCGGCGGGTTCCAGCACGAAACCAACTGCTTCGTCGATTCGAAGTTCCATCCGTACTCGCTCTCGTGAC
>Ga0163151_10000601_pt1 | contig 62920 bp, 50 predicted proteins | sample OliLakLV19MP5IB2_FD_145596 | JGI IMG/M metagenome (GOLD analysis project Ga0163151, IMG submission 145596) | Freshwater microbial mat bacterial communities from Lake Vanda, McMurdo Dry Valleys, Antarctica - Oligotrophic Lake LV.19.MP5.IB-2 | ecosystem: Environmental > Aquatic > Freshwater >... | reverse complement strand
TTCCCCCCTCGGCCCCATTCCCGCAGGCTGGACCGCCCAACCGCTGCCCGTAGCCATAGAGGTCAACCCACGCCGAAGTCTAAGATCAGGCACCATCGCTCCCTATCTCGACATGAAGAACGTGCCGACCCAAGGCCATAGTGCCGCCGAATTTATTGAGCGTGAGTTCAGATCTGGCACCAAGTTCCAGAATGGCGATACGCTCCTCGCCCGAATTACCCCATGCTTGGAAAACGGCAAGACCGCTTTTGTAGACTCCTTGAAAGTAGGCGAGATCGGCTGGGGATCAACCGAATTTATCGTCCTCACACCCAAACCGCCGCTCCCGCCGCCGTTCGCCTATCTCCTGGCACGCTCAGACATGCTGCGAGCCCACGCAATCCAGAACATGACCGGCACGAGTGGGCGCCAGCGTGTTCCATCCGAATGCTTCCAGAACTTCCTTCTAACGATACCGACTCCGGAAGTCGCCCGCCGATTCGACGAACTTACCGCGCCGAACTTTACGAAGATCAGGGCCAACGTCGAAGAATCCCGAACCCTCGCGACTCTCCGCGAGGAACTCCTTCCGAAACTCCTAAAAGGCGAAATCACCATCCCTTCGCACTAATCAGCGGATAAGTGTGTGCCGACGATGCGGTTGCGAAAGCGGGACCTGGGCGCGTGATGCTCGGGGAGGCCAGATTGTGCTATAAAAGCCCATAAACGGGGACATCAATATGTTACCGCATTCAAGTCAGCGTAGAGCATTTCGCGACGCGGGTCTGAAGTCACGAGACGCCCGGTTTGGGGATAGTGAGATATACTTAAAGCGCTCATCGTCGCAGAATAGGCCCAGTGAGGATTAACAATGCCAAAAGTTTCTACGCCCGCGAAGTTTGACGCAGGCTTGTACTCGGCATCTGAAGCGATCGAGTATTTTGTTCCGAACCGAGCTTGGGATAGCACCCGGGGCTGCAAGAGTCAGTTGTTGATTGGAGCAGCCGGGACTGGAAAGACGATCATTATGAAACGATTGTCTTACCCCGCAATGCTTCGATCACCTCAATACTTGGACGGTCGCACCTTCGTGGCGTTCTATTTGGATATGCGCTGCCTTGCTGATTTGTCGTCTCTATTCAACGAGCAGATGTTTCAAACCACCTCAGACACGATCAAGCAGCGATACCGCCTTGCCGCCTGCATGGGGACGCTTCAACTTCTTCAGGTAATCACAGAAACAATTAATGAAACTGCTGCCTTATCGCCGATCACTCAAAATCTTCATTTAGCGTTAATGAAAACCGCCCGGTATGCGTTGATAAATATCTCGCCTGGATTTTCATCCCGTGCTGATCTCTTAACTTTTCTCTCTACTTCCAGAGCCGAAATTGCCACGTCAATCGGCTCTCAGGATAGGCTTGGGCGCTCGACTTCGCTGGCTAATTCCATAGCATTTCCGGAAGCGTCATTCCGAGTCTTTGCTCAGGTGCTTAAGCGAGATCTTGATATTCGATTAGGAATTCTTGTAGATCAGTATGAATGGATTCCATGGTCCTGCAGAAGTCTCTTCAACGCATTTCTTCGCAGGCAAAATAATGATCTCTTCTTTTCGTTAGTTGCGTGCCGCCCATTCGAGTTTTCGACAAAGCTCGAGCATAAGACAGTGAAGTCGCCAGAAGACTTCGATATTACTTTTGCCGAGTATACGAGGCCGGAGAGTCAACGGTACGAAGGGCTGATTTCAAATGTGCTACGACGGATTTATCCAGACTCAGGAGACCCGGAATACCGCCTTGAAGGAGGCATAGGTTATTTTGCAGAGCATAGTGGAGGTAACATCCGTCATTTCTTGACGTTATGCGAACATTCTGGTTACCTCCGCGGCAATGGGAGGATCGTTAGAAGTCAGCAAGTGGCATCGGTTGAGGCTCTCAGCAACTCGATGAGAGGCTGCTGGACCGCGGTAGATGGCCTCCCAGAAGGCCACCTTTGGAAAATGGTCCGGACTCTCATGAGTCAGGACTCCCAGAAACGTGCAGCTAGAAGCATCGAAATCGTTGGTGGCACTGCGTTACCGGTGGAACAACTGACTGACGAGGCGCACCAGGTCTTAAAAGCTGGATTCAGCGAGGGTGCATTCCAATTTAGAGCCGATGGCGAGATTTCGCTGTTTAATGTCCCTTCTGCCTTTGACCTGTCCCGACTGGCCTTCCCGTGTCGAAAATTGACGGTTCATAGTAATGCTGTAAATCAGGTAGATGTTGCGGTTATTAACGAAGCAGCGTCCGACCCAATAATTTTTTCAAAGAAATCTCAGACGAGCCCGCAGCGACCTAAAAAAGTATTTCTTTCGCTCTCGTTCAAATCGGTACCCGAACTAAATGAAGCGCATCGAATCTTTCGAGAGGTTTTTTCTCGAGGAGGAATCGATGCAAAGTCTGGGGAGGCATGCGGCCGAGGGCTGACGCGCCAACTAATCGACCAGATTAGATCATCTGATGTCACGCTCGCCGACCTTACCGGTTTGCGCCCTAACATAATCATGGAAATCGGAATAACACTTGGGTTGCGGAAACATCTCATTCCAATCCTTAACGAAGCTTCTACTGTTGGACCGAACTTGAGCAAGTACCCGTTTTTGCAGGAGATGGGTCGCCTCCCCTACGGACTCGACGAAGATAAGATCGTGACTTTGATGCGGAAGGTGATCGAAAAGGCGCAAATCCCACTCACTCCATGCCAAACGCTGGATGAAACAGCGAATAATTATCCTCTTCGAGGTAAGCAGAGCCCTAAAAAGGCTGCTATTTATTTTCCTGAGAGTCGCCAAGGAGTCTGGAATCGCTCAATTGAAGAGATTACAAGATATTGTAAGTCACGCAGCATCGAATCAGTGGTCATTAAGAAGGGAAATGGGAAGGGCTGGTCGGTGTTTGAGCATTTGGTGCATACTATTAGCCGCAGTCGGTTTGTCTTAATTGATACATCGGGGTCCGCTGAGCCCGATTCGGTGGGGTGCTTTGGACTTGGATTCGCAATCGCACTCTCCGGAAAGGCCTCAAGTCAACGGAAGCATATACTCCGCACTGAAGAGTCTAATCTCAGTCATCCCGATGCACTAAGTATGTGGGATTCGGGACTCTATGAGCAATGGACGGACTCGAACGACATTCCACGCCTATTTAAAGAGCGGCTGACGGAGATGCCGTGATGCAATTGTTAGACGTTTCGCATGATTCAAGCGATTTGTTTCGTGAATGCGACTTATACGTCGCTGCAGCGAGCTTCGAGTATGAGCGATCGATTGCCGCTTCAACAATGCTCGCTAAGCGAATGCGCTCTAAGTGTGCAATAATTCTGGCCTTCACTGGGAAGAATACCGAGGTTGCACAAGAGAACAAATACAAGTCACGGACCGTTCTTTTCGAGCAGATTTCGCTCATTGACATTTTCGGTTCGCCGCGAGTCATCTTGGTTGGCCGATACGACTACGTGTCCACATTGCGCGAAATACAGGGAGAACTTGAATCTAGAGGCGTGTCGGAATGTACTTCGGTTGTGCTTGATATCTCCTGTTTCACCGCAGTTCAGCTCGTTTTCATGATCCGTTGGATCCACACTGTTGTTCGGCCAAAAAAATGTGTCGTGACCTATTGTAGGCCAAGGGAATATGGCTCCGAGCATAGTAGAGCGCTGAGCCGCCCAGGCTATCAGATATTGCCGCTTCCTATTCGGGTTAGGCCGCGGAGCGCCATAAATGAAGTGCGGCGTGTAGCGGTGATGGTGATGGGACATGAAGGCATTCGTTCTCTGACGGCATGGCGCGCCATTGACCCTATGAATACCGTTCTTATATTCCCAACCTCTGGTTCATCCAAATTTGATAAGATTTGCGATAGGCGGAATTCCTATCTAGTGGGACTTTCACAGAACTCAGGAGGATTCTCGACTAAGATCGCCTCGACGGTTGAGTTGGCAAAAACAAGGGAAATGCTGGGGCCTGTTTTGGCCACCTGGTCCGCGATTCCGGATATCAGGGTGAGCCTCATTCCGTTCGGTCCGAAGCCTTTGATTGTGGCTGCAACGCTTGCCATTTTGGACGCTGAATCGGTCGATTTCGAACTCGCCTACGCGATTCCAAATGGATATAGTGGGCAATATAGTATTGGAGCGGAGGCAGTCTATTTTGAGCAGATTGTGATTCCGAATGTTATTTGAGAATGCTGGCTCAGCGGGGGCGCCGTGGTTTAATCCGGCGTCGAACGACCTCGCACGATTCAGAGCCGCAAATTCTGGATAAGATTGCATACGATTTTGACTACGGGCGCAGAATCATCGCGATAATAAAGCCGTGTGCGCCCAACATCTCATCGATCCCAAGTAGTTCTAACATGTTCCTCTTTCAATACCCCGCCACACTGGAACATTGCGCCGACGACGAAGTAATCGTCCGCTTCCAGGACCTCAAAGGAACCATTACCGGAGGCAAGAACGAAACCAAAGCCCTCGAAGAATCAGCCGACCTCCTTGCCAGCGCCATCGCCCACAGCATCGCCGAAAAGGAGTTCATTCCGCCTCCCTCCGCCCTCAAACGCGTCCAGCGCCTCATCACCGTCCCATTCTGGATTGCCGGAAAACTCGCCATCTATCAGGCCGTCCAGGAAGCCGGCATCACCAACGTCGAACTCGCCAGACGGCTCGGAGTCACCGAAGCGGTCGTCCGCCGCATCCTGGATCCGGACCACGAAACAAAGGATCGCAAGCTCGCCGCCGCCCTCGCCGCCCTCGGTAAAGAACTCGTCATGGCAGTAGTTCCAAAAAAGGTCGCGTAAGCGTAACGCCGCCCCAACTCCCTGTACAATCGGTCCCAAAGATGACGCTCGACCAGCAAAAGGAACAGTTCAGCTACGCCTACGTCCGCGCCGTCGCAGCCGTCTCTCAAATTTCGGTTACGGAACCAACCGTCGATGACGACAGCGTCGATCTTATCTTCCATTAACGCGGAGGCGCCGGAACAATCCGCTCTCCCCGGCTGGAGGCCCAGGTCAAGTGCACGTCCTCCGTCACCATTACCAACACCGACGTTCCATTCGCGCTAAAGCTCAAGAACTACGATGACCTGCGGCCCACCAACGTGCTGATACCGCGCATATTGATCGTCGTCCTCGTACCCAACGATCTAACGGACTGGCTCAACCACTCGGAACAGGAACTCGCCATGCGCTACTGTGGCTATTGGATCTCCCTTCGCGGCGAACCGGCAACGGGAAACACCGCAACGGTAACCGTCCACCTCCCCAGGACCAGTCAGTTTACCGTTGCCGAACTGCAAAGTATCATACAACGTATTGGTAACGAGCAATTTCCATGAAGGCCACCATTCGCGACATCGACACGCTCCGCTCCATTCGCCCTCTCGAATTATTGTCCTACCTGCGCGCCCACCATTGGTTCCAGGCAAGCCAGATTGAAAACGGTGCTTTCTGGGCCAAAGAACTGGAAGGGGAAAGTTTCGAAGTCCTCTTGCCCCTCGATGCGAACCTCCGCGACTACCCGAACCGTATCGCCGAAGTACTCCAAACACTGGAACTCTCTGAAGGCCGCTCCCAACTCGAAATCCTCGAAGACCTCTTAACCACCAACGCCGACTTGGTCCGGCCTCGCCTGCCCGGACCCAACCACGCCGGCGAAATCTCCCTCGAACAAGGCCGCATCGTCTACGAACAGGCTCGCAACCTCATGCTCGCCGCCGCATGCGCCGCCGTCGAACGGCGTTCGGTCTACGCCAGGCGTAAGCCCGAACAGGCCATGCGCTTCCTCGATCACGCCCGCTTCGGCATGCCTCAACGCGGCAGCTACATTCTCACGATCATTTCCCCCGTGAGCCCCCGTATCGCGCAGCGTCCCGATCCTATCGAAGACGACCTCGTGGACGAACCCTTTGAGCGCCGAACCATGCGCACGCTAGCCGAAGCCGTCCACGCCCTCGAACTCGCCTCCCGCGAAGTTGCCGCCACCGGCAGAATCGAACCCATGCAACGTGCGGTCCAAGCCGGCGTCAGTGCAAACCTATGCGAAGCCATCATCGGCCTCCACGAAGGCAGCGGCGAACGTGGCATCGAGTTTAACTTTTCCTGGGCGCCGCTGCGCTTGCCCCCGCCTAGCGTTCCCAGGTTCGCGTCAATTACCCCCGATGTCATTCCGATCATTCGCGAGACTGCCCGCATCTTCCGCGAAACGGAAACCACCGCCGGTATTGAGCTAACGGGTTTGGTCAGGCGCCTCGACCACCAGGGAGGAGACCGCGGGCGCGCTGTTCTCGCGACTACCGTGGAAGGCCTCCCCCGAAACGTCACAGTCGATCTTTCCGGCGTCGATCACGGGCTTGCCGTCCGTTCCTACGAAGACCGCATCCCCCTGTCGTGTGTCGGCGAGCTGAGACGCGAAGGAAGGGCGTGGTTACTCGAAAATCCCCGCGAGTTACAACTCATCCCCAGCGATGGCGCAGGCAGCGATTGAACTTGGCTGGCGCCGCCCCTCGAAGCCACCGCCCCGGAATGAGTTGAAGACTTCGACAGCTTCATCGCCCACGGTCCCCGCCTACTTCCGCCCCCCAACCGGTTCGAAGCTAATCCGCAAACGGGATCCAGTCGCAGCCGCAAGTCGCTCCAGCGTTTGCGTCGAAGGCCGGGTCCGCCCGCTCTCCAACCGTGCAATCACCGACTGCGTCGTATCCATCCGCTCGGCGAGTTGCTCCTGCGTAAGTCCAGCCCTCCCCCGGGCCTCAATTACGGCCCGCGCCAGCGCGAACTCCGGAGCAAGCTCTTCGTGCGCCGTCCGGTACTCCTTGCTCTTCATCCATTTCTCATGCAAATCGCTAACTTTGGTCACCTTGGTATCTCCTTTGCTCGCTGCAGCGCCAATACAATCTCCCGGTCCGGCGTCTTTTGCGTCTTCTTGACGAACACGCGAACTACCACGACGCGCTGGCCAACCGCCGTCACGTACAACGCCCGCGAAATGCCATCCTTACCCTTCATTCGCATCTCCCACAGCGGACCTCGAACGTGCTTGACATGTGGCTCTCGAACCCGCTCCAGCCCGAACTCTTCAATCAACTCCGAAACATAATGGAATCGGGCCCGCATATCGGCAGGTAGCAAGGCAATCTCCCCGTCCACCACGGCATTGAGAGTTTCTACTGTCCACGCCATCGCCTATGTTTTATTATAGCTTTTGTGCTATACCCCGGCAAGCCTCTCTGCCAGAGCTTGATTCGCTGTCCCAATCTTTGACATAGTCAAACCAGTTATACGCCCGCCGCTCGGCCACCATTGATGACCTCCCCCCTCAACGAATCCGCCGTCGAAACCGCCGCTCTCGAATGGTTTGCCGACCTCGGCTACTCCACCACCCACGGCCCACACATCGCCCCCGGCGAACTCGCCACCGAGCGCAACTCCTTCTGCGACGTCATCCTCGCCGAGCGTCTAAGTGACGCCGTCCAACGCCTCAACCCCCAATTAACCGAAGAAGCCATCGCCGGCGCCCTCCGCAAAGTATGGCGCATCACTGCCGGCGACCTCATCCGCACCAATCACGAATTCCACAACCTCCTCCGCCATGGCGTTGCCCTCGAATTCCAGCGACCCGACGGCACGATCGCCCACGACTACGCAAAACTCGTCGATTTCGATAACCCCGACGCCAATGACTGGGTCGCCGTCAGCCAGTTCACCGTCATCGAAGGCCAACACAACCGCCGCCCGGACATCGTCGTCTTCTTAAACGGCCTCCCCCTCGCCGTCATCGAACTTAAAAGCGCTACCCACGAAGTGGCCACCATCTGGAGCGCCTACCAACAACTCCAAACCTACCGCGCCCAAATCCCCTCGCTCCTCCAATACAACGAACTCCTCATCATTTCCGACGGCCTCCAAGCCCGCATCGGCTCCCTCACCGCCAACCAGGAGTGGTTCAAAGTCTGGCGCACCATTGACGGCGACATCCACGCCCCCGCCTCCGCCCTCGAACTCGAAATCCTTATCCGCGGCGTGTTCAAAAAGGAACGCTTCCTCGACCTCCTCCTACACTTCATCGTCTTCGAATCGGACCCCGACAGCGGCCAGCTAAACAAAATCATCGCCGGCTACCATCAGTTCCACGCCGTTAACATCGCCGTCACCGAAACCGTCCGCGCCAGCGGCCAACCCGGTAACCGCCGCGCCGGCGTCGTCTGGCACACCCAGGGATCCGGCAAAAGCTTCTCCATGCTCTTCTACGCCGCCCGCATCATCCAATGCCCGGCCATGCGCAACCCCACGCTCGTCGTCCTCACGGATCGCAACGACCTTGATGACCAACTCTTCAGCCAGTTCCAACGCTGCCAGGAACTCCTCCACCAAGCGCCAGTCCAGGCCGCGGATCGCGACGATCTCCGTAACCGCCTCCGCGTCTCCAGCGGCGGCGTGGTTTTCACCACCATCCAAAAGTTTCTCCCGCCCAAAGGCGAACGCATGCCCGCCCTCAGTGACCGCCGCAACATTGTCGTCATCGCCGATGAAGCCCACCGCAGCCAGTACGATCTCATCGACGGCCTCGCCCGCCACATGCGCGACGCCCTGCCGGCCGCCACCTTTATCGGCTTCACCGGCACCCCCATCGAAAAGACAGACGCCAATACCCGCGCCGTCTTCGGCGACTACATCAGCGTCTACGACATCCAGCGCGCCGTTGCCGACCACGCCACCGTCCCCATTTATTACGAAAGCCGCATCGCCAAACTCGCGCTAAATGAACAGGAACTCCCGCACATCGACGAAGAGTTCGAGGAAATCACCGAAGGCGAAGAAGAGGACCGCAAACAAAAGCTCAAAACCAAATGGGCCGCCATTGAAGCGCTCGTCGGCAATCCGAAACGCATCGCCCTCATCGCCAAAGACCTGGTCGAGCATTACGAACGCCGCCTCGAAGCCATGGACGGCAAAGCCATGGTCGTCTGTATGAGCCGCCGTATCTGCGTCGATCTCCACAACGCCATCCTGAAGCTCCGCCCGGGCTGGGTCAGCGCGAAAGACGATGACTCGGAGACAGAGAAGAAACAATCCTGCGCCGTAAAAATCGTCATGACCGGCAGCGCCGAAGACGGCTCCGAATGGCAACCGCACATCCGCAACAAGCTGCGCCGCCGCCAACTCGCGAACCGCTTCAAAGACAGTAAAGACGCCTTCCGCATCGTCATCGTCCGCGACATGTGGCTCACCGGTTTCGACGCCCCTTGCCTGCACACCATGTATGCCGACAAACCCATGCGCGGCCACGGCCTCATGCAGGCCATCGCCAGAGTGAATCGCGTCTTCCGAGACAAACCCGGCGGCCTCATTGTCGATTACCTTGGCCTCGCCGACCAGCTCAAACACGCCATCGCGACGTACACCGAAAGCGGCGGCAAGGGCAACCCCGCCCCCGACACAGCCCAGGCCATCGCCGTCATGCTGGAGAAGTACGATATTGCCTGCGCCATTCTTCACGGCTTTAACTGGGACAAATGGACCACCGGCTCAGCCGCGGAGCGCCTCTCCCTGATTCCCGCCGGTCAGGAGCGCGTCCTGGGGCAGGAAGACGGCAAGAACCGTTTTGTCCAGGCAACTACTGATCTCTCCAAAGCGTTCGCCCTGTGCGCCGGCAGCGATGCCGCAATCGAATTGCGGGACGACATTTCGTTTTTCCAAGCCATACAAGCCGCCCTCATCAAGCGCGCTGGAGCCGGCGCCAAGTCCCCGGAAGAGATGGACGCCGCGATCCGCCAATTGGCAGCCAAGGCCATCGTCGCGGGCAATGAAATCATTGATGTATTCACTGCCGCCGGGCTGAACAGGCCGGACATTAGCATCCTCGACGACCGCTTCCTGGCCGAAGTAAGAGGCCTGAAACACAAAAACGTCGCCGCCGAACTTCTGGCGAAGCTCTTAAAGGACGAAATCAAATTAAGATCCAAGCGCAACGTTGTCCTCTCCCAACTCTTCACCGAAAAGCTCAAGAAAACGTTAAATGCGTATCACAACCGCGCCATTGCCACCCAGGAAGTAATCGAAGAACTAATAAAGCTAGCGAAGGAACTGGACGCCGCCAACAAGCGAGGCGAAGACCTCGGACTAACCAACGACGAAGTAGCGTTCTATGACGCCTTATCCACTAACAAAAGCGCCCGGGAAGTAATGGGTGACAAACAATTAAAGCTGATCGCCGCCGAACTAATCGCGCAAGTCCGCAAAAGTGTAACGATTGACTGGCAACACCGCGAAGGCGCCCGCGCCAAGATCCGTGTCATCGTCAAACGCATCCTCAACAAATACGGTTACCCGCCCGACCTCCAGGAGGAAGCCGTCAAAACCGTCCTCCTCCAAGCCGAACTCCTCTGTGCCGACTGGGTGTAGGCTGATGGGAGCGGATTCTGGCTAAAATCGGGCCGTCGTAAGCCGCGACCCCGTCTCCCCGCGCAGCCAAATCCGCAGCGGAGCATGCGGCGCCGGAGCCGGCCATGGCATCACAATTTCCAGCTTCTGCCCGTCCCGCTCCGGCCCCGGCAGCGCTGTCACTTCCCGGGACAGTTCCGCCGTCCATCCCGTGCGCGCGATAGCTTCCAGTCCTTGGCCGCTGAGCGTGCCTTTGAATGACTGCGCTCCCGCTGCCTCATCCGTTAACGTAAATCCCGCAATCGCCGGCAACGCCACAGTCCGTCCCAGGCCCACCGCGGCGGATCCGTTGACACTCGCGGTCAGCGTGCAGTTCCCCGGACTATTCGCCGCCATCGTGAAGTACAGAACATCCGCGCTCATCGGATTGGCCTCCACGGCGGGCGGCGTTAGCCCCGGATCCTGGCAGCTCAAAATGACTCGCGCCGCCGCGGGAAGATTCCGGACTTGCAATGAAAATGCCGCCGGATGCCGGCTGTCAATCTCGCCCTCCAAGCGTTCCACCGTTCCCGCCGCCTGCGGGGCGCGATTGACAGCTATTATCACCGGTTTCGGACCCAGCGCGCGCAACGCGCCGGCGATCCGCAACGGCTGATGCCGCCCTTCCACGTGGGCTTCAATATCGATTTCCGCCGGGGCCTTGGCGGCCAAAGTCACCTGCGCCCGGTGGCTGGCCGGATTCCAATCGATCCGGGCGTATTTCGACGTGATTTTCTCAATCCGGTCCAGGCCCTGCCCGGCCAAGGTGAAGGTCTGAACCGGGCCTTCATGAACGGCGATGGGCAGGTTCGCGAACGCCGGGGCGGGCGCCTGAATGGCCAACGCGAGTTCGGCCTGTCCCCCGCCCTGCTGCCCAATGGTGAGCGAATAAGGGCCCGCCGGAAGGCTCGCCGTGTTCACCTCGAATTGGAGCCATTCGCCTTGCGGATCGGCCGCGAAGGGAAGCGTCATCGTTTGCGCCAACGGGTCGCCCAGACGACGCAGCTGCAGCGACTTAATGAAGTGCGCCGGCGCGCCCGCCAGCAGCGCGCGTACCGTTCCCGCCCCGGTGACCAGGCGGTCCGCGGAGTCCGCCGTCAGCCGCAGCGTCCCCAGATCCGGAACCTCATGCAGCGTGATTTCGCCGCCCACCGCGACGCTGGTCCAGTCCCAATCCGCCATCAGCCTGTATGTTCCCGGTTTCGCCGTCTTCGGAATCCGCGCCACGCGGATGCATTTCTCGTTGGCGGGAACGGTGACGGCGATATTGACCGCGCCGCCATTGGCGTCGACCAGCGTCCAGCGAAAAGCGCGGCCCGCCGCATCGAGATCGGTTTCCGGAGCATCGACGGGCAGCACCGCCGGAAGGCCGATCGCCAGATGCGCCGGCCCGCTCAACCGCAGCCGGGGCGCCGCGCCCTGCGGCAGCCGCCGTGCCCACAGATACGCAAACTTCGTGCGCGAGGCGGTGGCCTTGGCGGCGCATAGCGCGGCCTCCGGCGCCTCCCGCAGCAATGCGGAGCGCAATTCAGTGTGGGGAAACAGCAGCGATCGCATGTTCAGAAACAATGCAGCGCCGCCGCCCGCCAGTCCGACGGTGTTGCCGAAGAATAGGCCCGCGACCGAAGCGGCCAAAGTGGCCGATTGCTGCCAGCGTTGGCGGGGCTCGGGCGCTAGCGGATCATAGGAACCGATGGCGGGATTCAACGTGCGGAAGAGCGAGAGAGTCTGCTGGTCGAGCGAGGCATTGCGGTCCAGTTTGGAAGCGCCGCCCGTGGAAGCCAGCCCTTGCAAGGCGGCATCGACCGCGCGGTCGTCATGCATGCGCCGCCCAGTCAGCGCGGAGAGTACGATCTCCGTCTGCGCCGTTTTTTCCGTGTATTCGGCCAATTGCGCGATCAGTTCCGGATCCTTCGTAGCCGCGCCGCGTAACCGGTTTTCGTCCAGCCCGCGAGGACCATAAGCGATTGCTATGGCGGCGGCGTCCTCCGGCAGAATCCATTCCTGGCGGCCCGCCGCTTTCCTGGTTTCCAGCAGGCGAAGTTCACCCGTCGAAGGAGTCAATATCAGCAGCGCCACGCGGGCCTGTGACACGTCGGTGGGGACCGGCGGGTCGGAGGGGAAATAGACTAGAGTGTCGCCCTTTTGCAGCCGGTTCACGCGGTCAATGGGAATCGCATAGGCCGTATTGGGCCGTCGCGCTTCCAGCCGAAAATATCCCACCGCCGTTCCCGCCGGACAGACCGGAGCGGCGGTGGAGATTGTTGTTTGGAGGAGTAAAAGGAGGACTGGAATCCGCACTCTATTTCTGAGACGCGAACGGTCGCGGAAAAGTCGGCGGGCGCGTTAACATAACTACATGCAAGGAGCGGCGATTGCTGGAGCCACCGGTTTGACCGGGCAACAGGTGTTGAACCGGTTGCTCGACGATGGCGGATTCGACCCGGTAGTGGCGGTGCTTCGGAAGCCGATGCACCGGAGCCATCCGCGGCTTCGGGAGAAAGTGGTGGAATTTGATTCGCTGTCCGCGCTCCCGCCGGTCGACCTGGACGTGGCGTTCTGCTGCCTGGGGACGACCATTCGCAAGGCGGGTTCGAAGGATGCATTCCGCGCCGTAGACCACGGCCATGTGCTGTCCTTCGCGCGATGGGCGCGGACAAACGGCGCGAGGCATTTCCTGTTCGTCTCATCCGTGGGCGCTGCGTTGGATTCCCGCAACTTCTACCTGCGGGTGAAGGCGGAGGCGGAACGGGATCTGGAGGGGATCGGATTTGAATGGCTGGACATTTTCCAGCCCAGTTTCCTGTTGGGTACTAGAGGCGAATCGCGGCCCGTCGAGCGGTTCGCGCAGACCCTGGTGCGGGGGATTCAGTTTGCATTAACTGGGCCGTTGGAGCGGTACCGGGGAATCGCCGGATCGACCGTCGCGGCGGCGATGGCGGCGCGCGCCAAGTCGCCCGGCGAACTGGGAGTCCGGCGTCACGAGTGGCGGCAAATGATGGAGCTAGGTTGACAGAAAAACCCGGGCTACAACATTCGTCAGTGCATGGGTGACCATGGCGGAACGGATCGACCCGGTGGCCTCATACGACTTCGCGTAAAACCATCCGGCGACCGCCGCGACCGCCGCAAATCGCCAATTCGGAAACTGGCCAAACGGGAGATGAACGGCGCCGAAAATCAGCGCTCCAGCCAACATTCCCGGCGCGGCGCCAATCGCGGTTTGCAGTTTGGGAAGCATCATCCCGCGGAAGAGTACTTCTTCGCGAAGGGCGACAAAAATGTAGTGGCCGAGGAAGGTGCCGATGACGGCCAGTGCGATCCTGGCGGGGTCGGCGGGCAGTGTCCGAAGGTTCGCGAAGCCAATCGGAATGCCGACGGCAAGTGCGGCGGGGATCAGTAGCAGGAACCATTTCACGCCTTGCTTCCACTCCTCCTTCGTTGGCAGAAATCCGTAATTGGAAAGCACCGGACGCCGGAATAGCAGCACCGCGAAGAGCAGCGCCCGCAGCCACGCGAGTTCGCCGATGATGGGCGTCGGCGCTTTCGGCCAGGGGATGAAATACAGTAGTGCCGAGACCTTGCCGAGCGCCAGCGCGCCGTAGAGAATCAAGACCGGCGCGTCGCTCTCCGGAAATCTCAAATACCAGAAGGCGAAGGCCGCTGCAATGGCTGTGGTGGCGGCCATCTGCCACAGTTCCCCGCCCCCGGCGAGCAGCCACGTAAGCGGCGTGAGCACCGTTAGCGCTGTGGCCAATCGGATGGGGGACAACGCCGCCAAACGGGCTCTGGCCGCGCTGGAACCGGTGGCCAGGAACAGGCCCGCCTCTATAAAGAACGCCAAAAGTATCCCCGCCGCCTGCCAGTTGGGGATATTCTGTTGGTGCATGTATACCGCGCCGCCAATGCCCGCCAACGGCAGGATGGTCGACAGGGATGCGATGAGCGCGTTCATCCGCGGGGCCGCATGCATTGTTCTAGTATCCGCCATTGGCTACAGTGCCGATCCTCCGCCCGGACTGGCTCGCAAGGCCGCCGATCGCGAGACGGCCAGCGAGGCCGTCCGCGCCCAGTATCTGTACCAGCAGAAGGTGCTGATAGAGGAAATCGGCCCCAAGGGCGGCAAGGTGGGCGAGTTCCGCGAGACGCGCGAAGTCATGTTCACCGGCACCGGAGAACGATCCGAAAAGGTGGTTGGAAAACCTTGGTCATCCTTGGTCCGCCTGATCCTCACCGACGAAGATTTCCGCGATCTGCGGGAAATTCAGCCGCTGCTTCTAACCAAGGAGCGTCTGTGGCTCTATTCCACTGCCTTTCGCGGCGAAGAGACCGTCCAGAATACACCCTGCTGGGTTCTGGAAGTGAAGCCCCGCCAGATTCTGGACGGTCAGCGTCTCTTTCAGGGGCTGCTCTGGATCGCCCAAAGCGATTTCTCGGTGGTGCAAAGCGAAGGACAAGCCGTACCGGAGATCCTCGGCACGAAAAAGGAAAATCTTTTCCCCCGATTTCGTACCGTGCGGCATCGAATGCCTGACGGGTTTTGGTTTCCCGTGTTGACCGTGGCGGATGACACGCTTCCCTTCCGGAACGGGCCGCTCCGCCTTCGTATGCGGGTCGAGTATGCCAACTATCAAAAGTTCGGCTCCGACGCGGTAATTCGGTTTGAGGAAAAGGACCCTTGAAAGTGAGCCTCGGTTTGTGTGCCGCCTGCCAGTATCGACAGCAGATCAATTCGCCCAAGGGTACCGTTTATTTGTTGTGCCGACTGGCTTTAACCGATAAGCGATTCCGCAAGTACCCGTCTCTGCCGATGTTGGCGTGCGCCGGTTTCAAACCCGCGCCCGCTTCTCCGCAATAACCTCCCGATAGCTTTCCGCCAGCTTGCGCGTGATGGCCGCCATGTCCCACTCGGCGATCACGTGCTCGCGCGCTTTCCGCGCTAATTCCGCCGCCTGTCCCGGATCGCCCAACAGCTCCACCGTCTTTGCCGCAAACGCCGCCGGGTCATCCGCGAGTGCGCACGTATCGCCGTCAAATTTCGAAAGGCCCTCCGCCCCGATGATTGTCGACACCACCGGAATTCCCGCGGCATAGGCCTCCAACAGCTTTACCCGCACGCCGCTGCCCGTCAAAATCGGGCAAACGAAGACGGCATAACGCGCCAGCGCATCGCGCACGTCATCGACAAACCCCACCATCTCCACCTGCCCGATGTCCGGAAGCGAATGGCGCGGCGGGGGGTCGCTACCGATAATCACCAACCGCGTCTCCGGCCGCGCCTCCACAATCAGCGGCCATACATTTTGAGTGAACCATTCCAGCGCCTCGCGATTAGGAATGTGCCGAAAACTGCCCAGAAACAGCAGCGTGTTCGGCTCGCGTCCGTCGGGGCTAAACACATATCGCGAGGTATCGATCCCCGCTCGCAGCCCCGTCTGCATCTTCCCCTTCAACTCCGGCGCAAACTCAAGCAGGTAGTCTTCATTCGCCTGGCTGCACATCTGGATGCGGTCCATCTTTGGCAATAGCGTCAACTCATAACGCAGCGCCCGCAGATATTCATACACCGCGCCCGGCCGCCGCATCCACGCGCCATTCTTCGCCAATGACCGCCCGATCGACTGGAAATACACATCGTGCTCAAACAGCACATTGGCGATCTGCCGGTAGTCCTCCGCGTATTGCCCCATATTGGTGTAGTCAAGCTGCACCACATCCACTTTGTGCAGCAGCAACGTCCGGTGAATCACCCACCGCAAATCGCTATTCGAAAACTCTCGAACCGCAAATGGCGTAAGCGAACCAAACCCCTTCGGCTGCCCCTGCAGCCGCACCAGATATTCGGCCGTTTTGCACCGTGCCGTCAACTCCTCATGCGAGGCTTCCTGCCATTCCTCATCCAGCAGAATCACCAGGTGAACATCGGCGTGCTTCACCAGTTCCATCAGCGTCTGATATATAAACAAGCCGCCGCCATGGATCGGCGGACACACCGGATACGGCGAAAGGAACAAAACGCTGGGCCGAATTTTGGTTTTGTCTAAAGTAACGAAGCGGTCGAGGAAATATCCCGGCATCGACCGCCGAAACGCTTCCGTATCGCCGATTGCGGCCAGCTTTTGCGCCCGCGCCCGGCTCCGCAGCGCCGCCGGCAATTGCCGAAACGCCCTCCACAACGCCAATGGATTCGGCCGTTCAAACGAGTCTCCGAATAGAACGCTGAGCCATGCCCCGGCAAATGCAAAGAAGAAGTGCGAAGCTAGGCGCGGCCTCTCATGAATGTTCTTCCAGCAAAACAGCAGGAAGTTCTTCTTCAGGATCGACTGAATGAAATCCGGCGAAAACTTCTTGCCGATCGTCCCGCGATGCTCATGCCAGACGACGCTTCGCGGCTCGTAGAAGACCGTCCACCCGCGCTTCCATGCCAGGTAGCCAAGGTCTGTATCTTCAAGGTAAAAAGGATGATACAACGCATCGAACCCGCCCAGTTCCGCGAATTTCCGCCGGTCGAATGCGCACGATCCCCCGCCGCCATAGAAGCAGGGAAACGCCATAGTCACCTGCTCGTCGATCCGGTGCCGCACACGTAATCCACCGTTCTCCCACCACGCCTGCGTTAGCCCCGTCTCTTCGCGCGGCTTGGCCGGATCGGAGAAGAAGATCTGACACGAAACCGCAAAAACATTCTCGTCGGAAAAGTCTTCCAGCAACGGCGCCAGGAAATCCGGAGCCACTCGCATATCGCTGTTTAGCAGTACAACGATGTCATTCTTGGCCGCCGCGAATCCCCGATTCGACCCGCCGCCAAAACCGTAATTCCGGTCCAACTCCAACACTCGCACCGTCGGGAATTCCCGCTTTAAAAATGCCGCGCTGCCGTCCTCACTCGCGTTGTCCACAACGATGATTTCATTGGCAGGATTGCCCTTCGTCGCTTCGAGAATCGAAGGGATGTACTTCTCCAGCAACGCCCGCCCGTTCCAATTTGGAATCACGATGCTCGCCGCCCGCGTGTCCGGGCGGGTACTCAATGGCAAGGGTTTCGCTGGCGCGAGCTTTTTTAGCAGATCCGCAATCGCCATCGCCACCATCGGAATGCCAAGCAAAATTGGCGCCAGGATCAGAAGCGGTAAGTTGCGCAGGATGCGCCAAAGCAACGCCATCCGCTACTCGACCTTCGGACCCAATCCGATGCTGCGCCCCAGCCGGATCCATTTTGATCCGCGAAACGATTCCACTCGCGCCCGCAAGTTCGTGATCTCCGCATCCAAGGACTGCGCCCACCGCGTTCGTTCCTCAATCGTCACCTCCGCCTCTTGGAACAATTCCAGGCACTTGGCAAACTCGTTCCGGCTCGCCTCCAGTTCCCCCAGCGTTTTCTGCCCCCAGGCAATCGCTGCCGCCCGTTCCCCATCCAGGCGCGCAATCTCCGCCTCGTAACCGTCCACCACAATTCGGGCCGCGGCCTGCTCCGCCGTGATCTCTTTCTGCAACTCCTCAATCCTCAGACCGGCGTCCTCCACTTGCTGATTCAGCCCCAACGCCCATTCGTTACGACTCTTTAGTTCCGCCGTCTGTCGCTCATGCAAATCCACCAATTCCGCATGTCTTCTTTGCGACTCCTGCAACCACCCGTCCTTGGCCGTCAACTCGCCTTCCAGCCGCTGTATATGGCGCTCCCGTTCGCGCAAGACGTTCGCTGCCGTCGGCACGTAAAGGAAAGCAGGCGCCCCCGTCATCATTTGGCCGGCGCAAACGGCGATGAAGAAATGCGCCTCGTCGACATCCGCCGGGTCGCCGTCCAGACGGACATCGGCCGAAGGCGTGCTGCCTTTCGCGATAGGGCGGAACACTATGCTATCTGAGTGGTTTTCCGTGAAAAGAAGCGTATGAGGAAAATGCCGCTCCAACGCCAGTTTAAACTCGCCAAACTCGAACTCATGCTCATGAAACGGATTCGGACCGGTCAATCGGCGCGACTCCGCATAGTATGCTTTATTTGGCGTTGAAACCACGAACTGTCCACCCGGGGACAGGACCCGCCGTGCCTCGGCAATGAGTTGTTCCCAGTTCGCTAAATGCTCAATCACTTCAAAAGCGACAACGAGTTCGAATGAGGCATCCGGGAAAGGAAGCGCTGTGGCCGCGGCCTGCTGAAACCTCAGATTCGGCCGTGAATAATGTTGGGCCGCATATGCCACGGCGTCCTCGCCGATATCGATGCCAATCACGCTTTCAGCGGCCGCGGCCAGTTCGGCGGAACCATAGCCCGCGCCGCAACCAATATCCAGCACGCGCTTCCGGCGCGCCAGTCGAGCCGCAAAGGCATAACGGGAAAGATGTTCATTCCAAAGGTCAATGTCCACCAATCCCGGAATTACGCGCTCGCCCGTGAATTCAGCGCTCATGCGCGGCCTCCGGTTGGGGCTGTAGGCGGCTGTTCACTTCCACTCGGCAGGGTAAGTGCAGGTACCCGTAAACTTGCCCTTCGCCATGACCCATCTGGAGTGTCAGAGCGTTGTCGATCCAATCGCACATCTTATACTCGTTGAGGTTTCCATCCGCAATGGCGGGTGAAAACGAGAAGAACGCTGGATACAGCTCTGGGAGCGTGATATGAAAATCGACAGTGGTCGTATCTCCGGGCCACATCTCGGGCAACTGGTGCCCCTCGCGCAACGTGTTGGTCCCCGCAAAATCGACTCCCAAATGATTGCGTAGCATAAACCCGATGTTCGGATTCAGAACCGGCTCCTTCGCCCGTGCGCTGATCCGAAGAACGATCTTGCTCCCCGGCTCCAGCAAATGAACTGGCCGGCCATCCGGGTTTGCCGCCTGAATGCCAATAATCTCCGCTCGCGTATCACCGTACCGATGATCGATATTAGGAATTCCGGTCACCACCTCCGGGGCTTGCGTAGCCGCCGCCGGTGGTTGAGCACCCAGCTCCTTCCGCCCCAGTCCCAGGAACCGCGAATCCTTCTCCACCATGAACGCCAAGTACTTTGAAACGACAAGTTCTGTCTCGCCGATTTCCCGAATCCGGCCGTTGTCCAGCCACATCGTACGGTCCCCAATCGCCTTCACATCCCCGATCGCGTGCGAAACAAACAGGATCGTCACCCCCCGCGTCCGCAACTCATGTACTTTTCTCATGCACCGCTGCCGGAAATAGATGTCGCCTACCGCCAGCGCTTCATCCACCAGCAGCACATCCGGCTGGACGTGTATCGCTACTGAAAACGCCAATCGCACCGTCATCCCGCTCGAATACGTCTTCACCGGCTGGTTGATGAATTCGCCAATTTCGGCGAACGCTTCAATGTCTCCGTACCGGCTATCGATCTCCGCTGTAGAGAGGCCCAGAATCGCGGCGTTCAAGTACACATTCTCGCGGCCTGTAAATTCCGGATTGAACCCGGACCCCAATTCCAACAGCGCCGCCACCCGGCCGTTTGTTTGCGCCGTCCCTGTAGTTGGTTGCAGAATCCCGGCCACAATCTGCAACAGCGTGCTTTTTCCCGATCCATTCTCGCCAATAATGCAGAACGTCTCGCCGCGTCGAATGTCGAAGGTGACCTCGCGCAATGCCCAAAAGTCGCGATGATAGCTGACACGGTTCAGAGTGAGCAGTTCTTTCAGCCGGTCGGCCGGAGCCGCGTAAATGGGGTAGCTCTTGGAGACGTTACTGAAGTGAATGACCGAAGTTGGTTTAGGAGTGTTCAATGGGGTTTGATCTTGTCGCTATATACACGAGACGTTGACAGGTTTGCAAGTTGTTGTTTATTATGGAGTTGTTGCCGGTGTAGCTCAGGTGGTTAGAGCGGCGGTCTCATAATCCGCAGGTCGTAGGTTCGAGTCCTACCGCCGGCACCACTTTTTGGACGTTATGGCGCTTCGCCTACGATGACTGCATAGACTCGATCAAGGTCATCATTCGAATAATAGTCGATTTCAATGCGTCCTTTTCCAGGAGCGCGCTCGATTATTCGCACCTTCGTACCCAGCGCGTTCTCCAACTCTAGGATAGCCGCCTTAACGTTAGGATCGATGTCCGGTTCAGGAACCGTCTTAGCCTCGCGGGATTTGGTCATCTTTTGGACCAACTGCTCGACCTGCCGGACGTTCATTCCTTGCGAGACCGCCTTCTCGGCAACCTCCAACTGCAGGGCTTCGTCGGGCAACGCCAATATCGCTTTGGCATGCCCCATCGAAAGGCGTCTCTCCGCGAGCATCAATTGGATTACCCCGGGAAGCCTAAGCAAACGAAGCATGTTCGTTATGGTAGATCGTTCTTTTCCGGTTCGATGCCCAATTTCTTCGTGGCTCAGTCCCAGATCGCCGCTCAGTTTTTCAAACGCTACAGCGATTTCAATGGGATTCAGATCCTCACGTTGAATATTTTCGATCAGCGCTACTTCCAGTACCTTTGCATCCGAAAGATTCTGTACTACGACGGGAACTTCCGCCAAGCCCGCCAATCTCGCCGCTCGCCATCGCCGTTCTCCCGCAACCAAGTGAAATTGGTCGCCCACTTTTCGGACGATGAGCGGCTGAATTATTCCATTCACGCTAATCGACTGGGCTAGTTCGGCCAACCGCGCGGCGTCAAATACACTCCGCGGCTGCATGGGGTTTGGCTCAATTGAATGGATCGGCAATTTGCTGATCGCGGCAACCTCAAGCGGAGCCGTTGTCAAGTGCGGACTCACCGGACGCGCAGGAAGCAGCGACGAAAGCCCCTTACCCAGCGCTTTTCGCGGATTCTCTGGCGCGTTGTTCATTGGCGATTATCTCCTTGGCAAGCTGCAGATAGCATTCCGCTCCCTTTGACTTCACATCGTAAAGCAGTACTGGCTTCCCGTGACTCGGAGCTTCCGCCAGGCGCACGTTGCGCGGAATCACGGTTTTAAATACTTCGTCCTGGAAGAATTCTTTTAGGTCTTGCGCCACCTGGCGTGTCAGATTGGTGCGATCATCGAACATCGTCAGCAGGATCCCTTCCGTCTGAATGTCATGCTGGAACGAGTCTTTGATTCTCTCCACGGTATCCATTAATTGTGAAATACCCTCGAGAGCAAAAAACTCACATTGTATCGGGATCAGCACGGAATCCGCCGCCACCAGTGCATTTACGGTTAGGAGATCCAAAGCCGGCGGACAATCGATCAGGATGTATCCATACTGGTCGCGAACCGGCGCGAGAACGCCTCTCAGCGTCGTCTCACGATTGGCCATCTGAATCAATTCTACATTGATACCAACCAATCCCCGGTCCGACGGAAGCAGATCCAACCCTTCACAAGAGGTGGCCACAATCGCTTCCGACGCTGTTTTTTCTCCGATCAAAACGTCATAGAGATTAATGTTTTCCGGATCTTTTCCGATTCCTAGTCCGGTTGTGGAGTTACCCTGAGGATCGGCGTCAACGAGCAACACTTTGAACTCGTTCGCAGCAAGAGATGCGGCTAGGTTTATGGCAGTCGTTGTTTTCCCGACGCCGCCTTTTTGATTAGCGATGGCGATTATTTTTGCCAAGCGTTCAGTCCTTTTCCCGATCCTAACACTGTTCCACGTGGAACAAATCGCCTCGCGAAAGGTAAATGTCCAGAATGGCGATCGCCGCAGGCGTGATCCCAGGGATTCGCGCCGCTTGCCCCAGCGTGGCCGGGCGGACACGCTCTAACTTCTCAGAGACTTCCCGCGACAAACCCGGTATCGCCGCATAATCCAATACGGTTGGAACCGGGCGACGCTCCGATTCCTTCAACCGCGTAATCTGGCGAGCCTGCTGATCCAAATACCCTCGGTACTTGATTCCCGTCTCCACCGTCTCCAATAAACCCTGTTCCAACGGAGATCCCAATTCAATCTCTATCCTCGCCCGCAATAATGAGAGCCGCGCCTCAGGCCGACGCAACCAAGTCTCAAGGAGCGGCCGGTCCTCAAAAGACATCCCCACCCCCGGAAAGTCGACCGGATTGATTCGCGTTTCGGCCAACCATTTGACCAATCGCCCCTTCTGCTGCTGCTTTCGCTCGTACCGCTCCCACCGAACCGCTCCAACCAATCCCAATCGACGACCCAACGGCGTCAGCCGCTCGTCGGCATTATCGATCCGCAAATGCAACCGGTACTCCGCTCGCGACGTGAACATCCGGTATGGCTCATCCGCGCCCTTTGTTATCAGATCGTCGACCAAGATCCCCGCATACGCCTCCGAACGAGGAATAACAAACCCATCCGAACCACCAACCTTACAGGCCGCGTTCAATCCTGCGATCAATCCTTGGCAGCCCGCTTCCTCGTACCCGGAGGTGCCGTTAATCTGCCCCGCCAAGAATAAACCTTCCACCTTCTTAACTTCCAATCCGTGATTCAATTCGCGAGCATCAATCGCATCGTACTCTATGGCATAACCGGGCCGGATCATCTCTGCATCTTCCAGTCCCGGTACAGAAGCGATCATCGCCTCCTGTACGTCTACGGGCATACTCGTTGACATCCCGTTGACGTACACTTCGTAAGTATCCAAACCTTCCGGCTCCAAAAAGATCTGGTGGCGATCCTTCTCCGGAAACTTTATTACTTTATCTTCTATCGAGGGACAATATCGCGGTCCAATCCCCTCAATCACACCGCTGTAAAGCGGTGACCGGGCGATGTTGTTCCGCAGGACACGATGAGTAGCCTCACACGTATATGCTATATAGCATTTAATCTGGTCGCGCTCAATTTTCCCAGTCATAAAAGAAAAAGGAGTCGGAATCGCATCGCCGGGCTGCGGTTCAAACCGCGACCAATCTAAAGACCGCCCATCCAGCCGAGGCGGGGTTCCCGTCTTCAATCGCATCCAGTTCAGATCCAGTTGCCGAAGCTGATCACCCAGTAGATTCGATGGCGCCTCGCCATTGCGTCCGCAATTGTACTTGTTCTCCCCGACATGCGCCAGCCCATTCAAAAAAGTGCCAGTCGTCACGACCACCGCCCCGGCAGACACCCGCCGGCCATCGCGCAGCAATATCCCGCGAATCCGGCGCCGCCCGGCGACGCCCGGTTCAATCGACAGTTCCGCCACCTCCGCCTGCAATATCCTCAGATTCGGTTCCTGTTCCAAAACATCCCGCATCCGAATCCGATATTGCTTCTTGTCGCACTGCGCGCGTGGCGACCATACCGCCGGTCCGCGACTCGTATTCAGCAGCCGGAACTGAATACCCACATGATCCGCCACCTCGCCCATCACACCGCCCAACGCGTCAATCTCGCGCACCAAATGGCCCTTGGCAATTCCGCCAATCGCGGGATTGCAGGACATCTGCGCAATCAGGTCGATGTTCATGGTGACCATGGCGGTCTTCAGGCCCAGCCGGGCGCATGCCCGCGCCGCCTCACAACCCGCGTGTCCGGCGCCAATCACAACAACATCAAAGTGCAAAGCCAAATCAGTGCCTGTTCTATTCTAGCTGGAGGAGCTTTTTCGTTGAACGTACTTGTTATCGGATCGGGCGGCCGTGAGCATGCCCTCGCTTGGCGTCTCGCCCAAAGCCCAACCGTCAAGAACATCTTTGCCGCCCCCGGAAATCCTGGCATCGCCCAATCCGCGACCTGCCTCCCGGGCGCTAATTACCTGCAAATCGCCGCGGATTACGGGATCGATCTCACCGTCGTTGGCCCTGAAGCCCCGCTCATCGACGGCATTGTCGATCACTTCCGCCAAGCGGGGCGCGCAATTTTCGGCCCGGTCCAAGCCGCCGCCCGACTAGAAGGCAGCAAGATCTTCTCCAAGAATTTCTTTGCGCGACACAATATTCCCACGGCGCGGTTTCACTCCGCCACCAGCGAAGCCGCCGCTCTTGAAGCCCTGGAGGAATACGAGGCCCCCGTTGTCCTGAAAGCCGACGGCTTAGCCGCCGGAAAGGGCGTCGTCATCGCGCAATCCATGGACGAAGCCCGGGCGACAGTCCGCCAATTCATGAATGGGGATCTCGTGGGAGCCGCCGGCCAGCGCCTCGTCATCGAAGAATTCCTGATCGGCGAAGAGATCAGCTTCATCGCTCTGTCTGACGGCTGCACGATCCTCCCACTCCTTCCCTCGCAGGACCATAAAAACATCTTCGAAAACGACGAAGGCCCGAACACCGGCGGCATGGGAGCCTACGTCGATGAGCGCCTCCTCACAATCGAACAAACCACCACGGTCATGGAAACCGTCATGCGCCCCGCCATTGATGGCATGCGCCAAGAAGGCTCTCCCTTTACCGGTTTCCTCTATGCCGGTTTAATGATGACCGCCAACGGACCCAAAACTCTCGAGTTCAACGTCCGCTTGGGCGACCCTGAAACCCAGCCCCTTATGTTCCGGCTTCGCTCCGACCTCGCCCAGATTCTCTACGCGGGCGCCACCGGCAACCTCCACACCCTAACCCTCGAATGGTCCCCCGACCCCGCTGTCGCCATTGTCTTTGCCGCCGCCGGCTATCCTGGCAGACCCCAAACCGGACAGCCCATCGCCGGCATCGAACAAGCCGAGGCGAGAGGCGCCAAAGTGTTCCACGCCGGAACACAGACCAACCAATCTGGGCAGCTCCTAACGAATGGGGGTCGCGTCCTCGCCGTCACCGCGAGCGCCAGAACGCTGCCGGAAGCCATTGCAAAGGCTTACGTCGCCGCCGAACCCATAAACTTCCCCGGCATGCAATTCAGAAAAGATATCGGCAAAAAGGGTTTGAAGCGCTGGTAGAATAAAAAAGGTTTTGGGGACGTAGCTCAGTATGGATAGAGCGGTCGCCTCCTAAGCGACAGGTCGGCAGTTCGACTCTGCCCGTCCCTACCACCTACTTTCCAAAGATAAACCAGTGACCCCTCAACCCAGCGGCGAAGTCACCCAACTCCTATCCGACGCCCGTCAAGGCACTCCCGGCGCTCACGATCAGCTCTTCTCGATCGTCTACACCGAACTGCGCCGCATCGCCGCCAATTACATGCGCCGCGAACGCGGGGACCATACTCTGCAAGCCACTGCGCTGGTCCACGAAGCCTACATGCAATTGGTGGATCAAACCCGCGTCAACTGGCAAAGCCGCGCCCACTTTTTCGGCGTCGCCGCCCAACTCATGCGCCGCATCCTGGTGGATCACGCCCGCAACCAAGGCGCCCAGAAACGCGGCGGTAACGCCCAGGTTCTGTCCATTGAAGACAACGTCGGCATCGCGTCCGTACCGGAAGTGGCCTTTGACGAACTCGACGAAGCGCTGAATCGCCTCCAGGCATTGGACCCCGATCAGGCCAAACTCGTCGAACTCCGTTTCTTCGGCGGGCTTACTGTGGAAGAAGCCGCCGAAGTGATGGGCATCTCCACCGCAACCGTTGAACGCGAATGGCGCATGGCCCGCGCCTGGCTCCATAACCAACTCACCGCCCCCCGCCCAAACACTATCTGACGGCTTTTCCGCCCCGTTCACGCGCTACATATTGAACGTGGACCTTTCCGTAGGTTCCCGGACATGTCGGAGGTTGCGAGGCCGGTCTCACCATCCAGCCTCGCATTTCTTTTGCAAATCCAAATCGCTCAAGACACCAGTGACGCCAGAACGATATCGACAGGTAAAATCCGCCTTCCGTCTCGCGCTCGAATTCCCGCTGGAACAGCGTGAATCGTTTCTGCGCCATTACTGCGCCGCAGAACCTTCTCTGCTCCCGCAAGTCCTCGCACTCCTCGCCGCCGACTCCATTCCCCACACTCCTCTCGACAAGCCAGCGGTCGGGACCGAATTCCGTCTCCGCGCGGCTTCTCTGTCCTACACCGCCACTCGCCACTAGCTTCCGCATGAGGGATACTATCTTCGCGGACCCTTCGTGACTCCCGAAAGATACAGTCAGGTCAAAAGCCTGTTCCAACTCGTCCTCGAACAGCCCATGGCGCAACGTCCATCATTCCTGGAACGCGCCTGCGGAGCGGATCGCGAACTCTACATCCAAGTCCGGGAACTCCTCAAGGCGGACTATACCTCCGATAAGTTCCTCGAAAAACCCGCGGTAACGCCGCTATCCAAAGTTCTAGCCGATGCGGCCGCCGACATGAATGAACCCATGCCCTCGCATTTGGGCCCTTACGCGGTGCAAAAACTTCTCGGCAGCGGCGGCATGGGCGCGGTCTATCTGGCCTATCGGGCCGATAAGTCCTTTAATAAACAAGTCGCGATCAAAGTCATCCACCGCGGAATGGAATCCGACCGCATTCTCCAGCGTTTCCGCCGGGAGCGGCAAATCATCGCGTCGCTCGATCACCCGAACATCGCCCGCCTCCTTGATGGGGGCGCGACCGATGACGGGCGCCCTTACATCGTCATGGAATACGTGGAGGGAATGCCCATCAACGAATGGTGCAATCAAAAACGTCTGCCCACCGCCAAACGCCTTCAGATCTTCCTTCAGGTTTGCGACGCCATTCAGTACGCGCACCAGAATCTGATCATACACCGCGACATCAAACCGGGCAACATCCTGGTTCGACCCGACAACACGGCCAAGCTTCTCGACTTCGGCATCGCCAAATTGATGAACCCCGAAATCGCCCAGGTAGCCACCGACAAGACCGCCACCTCCATGCGGCTAATGACGCCCCAATACGCCAGCCCGGAACAACTGAAAGGCGAAAACGTTACCACCGCCAGCGATGTGTACCTTCTGGGCATTGTCTTGTACGAGCTTCTGACAGGACACCGCCCGTATGAGATTAAGGACAACGCCGCGCTGGAAGCCCTCCGCGCATACGCCCAGGGCGAACCCCAAAAGCCCAGCGAGGCCATCTTTCGAACCACGGATCGTCTCACCATGGACGGCGGCCGTCAGATTACCGCCAACGCCCTTATCGTCAGCGAACAGCGCGATGGCACGCCAGCCATCCTGCTCAAGAAACTGCAAGGGGACATCGACGCCATTCTCCTTCGCGCCCTCCGCCGCCATCCCGCCGAGCGTTACCAGTCCACCGCCCAGTTCGCCCAGGACATTCGCAACCATCTCAATCAACTCCCCGTCACCGCCCGGCCGGACAACCCCGCCTACCGCGCCGGTCTCTTTTTTCGCCGCAATACCGCCATTACCCTTGCCGCCGCCGGCGCCATTACGCTACTGGTTCTAATCGCCGGTCTCGCTTTCTGGCAGGCCACGCGCTCCCGCGCCGAACGTCTTCGGGTGGAAGCCCGATTCGCCGAAGTCCGCAAAATGTCTAACGCCATTCTTTTTGATGTTCAGGATGCTCTCGCCCCACTGCCCGGTACTACGCCGGCGCGTCGCCTGCTCGTAAACAAAGCCCTCGCTTACCTAGCCAATCTCTCGCAGGAATCGACGGCCGACCCGGGTCTCCAACGCGACCTCGCCACCGGCTACCTCCGCGTCGGCCACGTCCAGGGCAATCCCAACTTCCCGAATCTGGGCGACACCGGTGGCGCGATCACGAGTTATCGCCGCTCGCAGTCGCTCCTCGAAAACATTGAGCAAACCCCAGAAGTCGTTAACGAACTCGCCAACGCCCACGAAGCGGTCGCCGATGTCCTTACAGCTAACGGAGATTCCGCCGGCGCCGTGGGATCTCTCCGCCGCGCAGTCGCGCTTCGTGACGCCGCCAACGCTCCAGCGGATTCCAAAGCCGCCAGCTATCACAACCTCGCCGTCGCCCTGGCCGGTACCGGAGCCGCCACCGAAGCCATCAGTCTCTCGCAAAAGGCCCATCAACTGGCCCAATCTCTGACTGGCTCCGATGCTCCCCGCCACCAAGCCATTAGCCACAGCCGCCTCGCCGCCGTCCTCCAGAGAAACGGCGACGGGACTGGCGCCCGCGAATCCCGCCGGGCCGCCCTGAATTTGTATCGACAAATAGCGGCGGCCGACCCCTTAGCCGCCCGGCCAAAACGGGAACTCGCTTTCGCCCTGGAGGATCTGGCCAATCTCGAATCCCCCGCCGACGCCGCGCCTCTTTATTTGCGCTCTCTCCAATTTCGGCGTGAAATTGCCGCCGCCGACCCCCAGAATCTCCAAGCCCGCCGCGACCTGGCCTTTACGCTATTGAAGCAAGGTTCGGTCGAAGACGCCCTCGAAACATTGCGCCAACTTTCCGCCCTTGACCCCTCCAACCCCCTGGCCCGCCGCGACGTCGCCCTCGCCTGGGAACGCCAGGGCAACGCCCAACTGCAAGCCGGCAAGAATGCGGATGCCTTGGCCAGCTACCGTCAACTCCTGCAAACCGCGCGCGACTGGATCCAGCGCGATCACGCTAACCCCTACGCCAACCAAATGCTGGCCACCGCCCAGCTTAAGATGGCGGAGGCGCTCCCAAGAACGGGAGACCGGGACGGCGCCGTCAGTAGCGCCCGCGCCGCCATCCGCGTTATCGACGGGCTGCTTGAAAGAGAGAAGGGAAACGCCCTGTTCCGCCGGGACCGCGCGTCGGCTCAATGGGTACTTGGACGATCGCTGACAGAGGTCGCAGCCGCTTCCAAACAGCCCGCAGCCTGGAGGGAAGCGCTAGCCGAGCTGGAGCGCGCCCGCCAACTCTTCGCCGAAATTGCGGGGCGAAACCAAATCACCGGCGAGGACCGGGCCGCTCAGGCCGCTATCGCGAACCAGATCGAGGCGTGTCGCCAGGGCTTGGCCGCGTCGCCATCGGTGAGGTTTTAGCCGCGACCAAAACAGTTCGATACCGGTTCAAGACTTGCCGCTCTTACCGATGAGACACACCCGCGCCGCCGGTCGTGGCAAATCTCAGTCTTGTCCCGTCGTGTCCAATACAAGATGAGCCCGGAGGCGAGCTTGGCCGGGAGTTGCACATCAGTATGGAAGACGGGAATGCGTTGAGCCTGGAACGGATCCGGGCTTTTGTGCATGGGACCGGGGAAAGCGGAGGCGAGGGGAAAAGGGCTTGCGGCGTGGCTGCGGCGAGACGATGACCGGGCCGACCCGGGCGCAAATAACTGGGCTGATCTCCCGTTATCCGATAGCTGGGAAGGGGAGGGCCTCCGATTCCGGCGCTTACGCTGTCCGGCGAGTTTGCCGGAAACGTTGGTAAAAGCCGGGGTGGAGCGGGGCTTTATCTCGTCCGCGCCGCGTGATAGAGTAGAGCAGGCTAAAAACGCCTGGGAGGAAATATACCCCGATTCGCCGCGTCCTTTCCGCTGTTATTCGCGTTGAGCGAGGTCTGCGCCGCCCGGGGGGTCCAGGAATTGCGGCGGCGCTGCTCCGAAGCCGGAGGCAGCCATACGGATTCGTTGCGCATCGCCGCGCTTGTGGCCGCCGTGTGCTTCATTTCCGTGGTCAATTACTTCCCCTGGAGATCGCTGGACAAATATCATCTGTTTTGGGGAATCAGCGGCGAGATGCGGCGCTTTGCCGCCGGGCGGCATTTCGGTAACGGTCTGGTTTTTATCCGTGCCGCCGACGATGTGGACTACATATCGGCGATGCTGGTGAATCCTCCAACACTGGATTCTCCTGGACCCATTTTCGCGCGAGACCTCGGGCCGGAGAGCCGTGCGGCCATCGCGCGCCGGTTTCCGGACCGGCCGGTTTGGATCGTTGCGGCGCCGGTTTTGCAAGGGCCATATCAACCGATTCCCGGTGGCCGATGAGCCCGCCGATCGAAACGAACCGGCGCCGCCCGTTACTATGGCTGCTCGCGGCCTTGCTGATTGGCTGCCTGCCGGCAATCTGGAGCCGCGGCGTTATTGAGCGGACATCCAGCCTGTACCACCTCGCGGCGGCCGCCAATCCCTACTTCCAGCCTTCCCATGGGTGGCTGCTATATGCCGTCACCCCGCTAGTGGCGGTGAGCGCGTTCTTGTTTTATCTCGCGCCGGGAGGCCTTCTGGTCTTGCTGTTCTGGCGGGTTAAGAGCGCCGCGGAATGGATTGTGCTCGCTTTCGGCACATCGATACTGCTCTCGTTCATCCTGGGCACGGCCGTCAAGCTGGCTGGAATGGCGCTCACTCCCGGCCTCACGCTTTGGCCCTGGGCCGGCGCGGCCGGCCTTGCTTATGCCGGTCTGTTATTCCGTCCACGGCAGATCGCTTCCCCTATGTTTGAGGTGCCATGGCGAGAGGCCCGGCGCGCTTTGTCCATGGCCGCCGCCGCCGCCGCCGCCGCCGCGGTCGCCGCCCTCGTTCCCAAAATCTTTTGGGAAAGCTTTAACATCGACGGCATCGAAGCCTTCGAGTTCGGCCGGAGCCTCGGCACCCATCTGTTCCCGTTCTTTGAGCTATCGGAAGGCCTGTTTGGGTTTTATCGCAACTTCGTTCTTTTCTCCTATCCGAACCATTGGTTCCTGAGCCTCTTCGGACCCATCGAAGCCTCAGTGCGCTTCCCTTACGTGCTGTATATCATAGTCGTGTTCGCCGCCCTTTTGCTCCTCATCGAGAAAGGCGCGCGGCGCGCTCTCCGCGCAACCGAGGAGGCGGCGCTTTGGCTTGCGCTTGCCTGCTACACCGCGGTCCAGGTTTTCAACGCCACTTACGAGCCGTTCTATGCCGATGTCGCCGAGAGCTCGGCCACCGACACGCTGATTCTGGCCTGTTTTCTTCCTGCTTGCTTTGCGCTGTGGAGCCAATGGCGGTTCTGGTTCTGGCTCTTTGCTCTGTTCGCGCTCCTTTCGTCGCCGGGATCTCTCTTACTGTTCCTTGGCCTGGCGGGCGCCATTATCCTCGCGCGCCGTGAAAACTGGCGCGAACTCCTCACCCCGTTAGCCGCCCTGCTTCTGACCTGGGCTGTGATCACAGTAGTTTACGAGTATTTCTACGGTATTAAACTGCTTGGCGGAGTGAACGATCAGTTCTCCATGAAGAACATGCTCCGCCGACTCTACCCGCCCACGTTGACGGAGTGGTTCCGCTGGAACGCGCTGCTGTTCCCAAGTGGTCTGCTGCCGGCCCTGTTTCTCCCGGCCATCCGCCGGGCAGACACCATCGGCTGGAGCCTGGCCGTCGTCACCGCCGCCTATTTCGGCGTCCTTTATATACAGACTTGGACGTCACTACACCAGTTCACGCCGGTGATGATCCTGCCCCTGGTGGTGTTCTGGCGCATGTATCTTGGCTACACAGAACGTACGCAGCGCTGGCTTCTTCCGGCGGCGGCCGGCTGCGCGGCCATCTCACTGGCGCTCTCCTTGCCTCGCGATTTCGGCATCAACCTGGCCGCTCGCGAATTCGGCTACGCTACCGCCTACCGAGTAGGAGATTATGAGGCCGGGTACCCCGAGGCCGTACGCAAAGGAGGGGCGCTGAAGGCCCTCCTGCCGGAAGACTACCGAATGCGATATCCAAAGCAGCCCTGGGGCACGGACCCGAACGTCTGGATCTATTACGCCATGCGGGAAAAGCCTCCGGGAACGGCCATCAACTACGTCGTTCAGCCAAAGCCGGATCCAGCGCCCGTCGGCGCAAGCAAGATTCTGGATGAAAACGGCGTGGCCGTTTACGTCTACGATAGGGCCGTCTGGCAGAGAGAACGGGACCGTAAACTGGTGCAGGTCACCCAGAGTCCGCTATATGAGCCCATCTTGCGGCGGACATTCAAGTTCTTCCGGGACTATACCGCCCAGCGGCAAAACTCACAAAAACACGACTCGAAGAGGTAAAGACGAATGTCGAAAAGCATGATGAGGCGCGGCGCTGGGGGGCCGCATCCGCCGGAACAAGACTTTTTTCTTCGCCGATTATGAAGGCTACCGCGAAGTGGTCGGCCAGACGCGCCTCGTCACCGTCCCTACGGAACCAATGCGTCTCGGCGATTTCACCGGCGTCGCTGCCAACGGGATCTTCGATCCGCTCACCACCAACACCGGCGTTAACCCGGCGACGCGGCAACGGTTTCCCAATGACCGGATTCCCGCCTCCCGCTTTGACCCTGTCGCGGGCCGCCTCGTTGGCCTGTACCCAGTCCCGCAGCGCGCCGGCCTCGCCAACAACTACACGGTAAGCCCGCAAAAACGCAGTTCCAGCGAACGCGCCGACGGCCGCCTCGACCACGTCTACTCCACTCGCAACAACTTCTTTTTCCGCTACTCCATCGACGATAGCAACCTGACTATTCCGGACACGTTTAATACCGACATTGGCGGCAATGAGGACAGCTTCGCCGGCCCTAACACCGTCCGCGGACAAAGTCTCGTCGCCGCCGATACGCACGTCTTTCGCCCCAACCTGATCGGCGACTTCCGCTTCGGCTACACGCGTTTCGCCAGCTTCCTTACGCCAACGGCGCTGTCAAACCCTATTTGGAAAGAAATCCCCGGCCGCGATACGTCCGACCCATTCCAACCCACCGCGCCCATCATCTCCCCGGCGGGATATGCCGGCCTCGGCAGCGCCCGGTCCTCGCCCCTCATTCGCCAGGAGACCATGCAGGAGTAAATCGGCAACATCAACTGGCTGAAGAATACGCACAACTTCAAATTCGGCGTAGACCTTCGCCGCCGCATGATCAGCGAAACGGCCAGCCCCCCCCGGAGAAAGCGCCTTCGGCCGCTTCAATTTCGACAACGCGCTGACCAACAACCCGGCCTCCGCCGGCGGCACGGGCCACGTTATGGCGACCATGCTTCTCGGCTACCCGGCCCGCACCACCCGCGACTTCTTCCTGCCCGGACAAGCCTTCGTCAATACACAGGAATACAATTTCTATGCCCGTGACGAATGGCGGGTCAGGCGCAATCTGACGTTAAATATCGGCGCCCACTACGAAGTGAACACGCCCTTCACCGAACGCAACAACTACGGGGCCAACTTCGATCCCACACGCGCCGAACTGCTCATTGCCGGAGCGAACGGCGTTTCCCGCAGAGCCAACATCATCACCGATTTCGGCTCCCTGAGCCCCCGCTTCGGCTTCTCCTGGCAACTGAGACCGAAAATGGTCGTCCGCAGCGGCTACGGCATTTTCTTCACCCCTGAAGGACGCCACGACACCACCATCCGCCAGTTTCGCCACGTGCCGTTTGATCTGATCTTCAGCATCATTCCCGGCGCGCTGGTCCCCGACAATCGGGTATCGCAAGGCTTCAAAGGGGTGAAGGACTTTCCGGCGCCCGATCCCAAAAGGCCTTTTGGAAACCTCCGCGGCGTGGCTCAGAACTACCGCAACGCCGCCGTTCAGCAATTCAATTTCGGCATCCAGCATGAGTTGGGCGCAAGCTCGGTCGCCGGTGTCACCTTCGTCGGCTCCCTGGGACGCCGCCTCACCTGGAACCAGCCGCTGAATCAGCCCGACCCGGGCCCCGGCGCCATTAACCCGCGCCGCCCATTCTATTCCCGGTTCCCCGACGTCGTGAACATCCAATGGGTGGAAACCGTGGGTAACTCCGCCTACACCTCGTTGCAAGCCAACCTGGAAAAGCGTTTTGGCAAAGGTCTCTATTTCCTCGGCAACTGGACCTGGGCTCATGGACTGGATAATTCCGGCGGCGACGGGGGCGTCAACGGACCGGTTCCGCAAGACCCGCGCAACCGGCGCGCCGACTGGGGCCCGCAGAACTCCGACATCCGCCACCGGGTGAATCTCGCCTGGAATTATGCGGCGCCGTTCGGATCGAATCTCAGCGGCGCCGCCCGCCAGATTGTTCATGGCTGGGAAATCGCCAGCATCACGGTGATGCAGAGCGGTCTGCCTTTAACGGTTACCTCCACTGGTTCACCCACCAACACGGGCGCGGGGACGCGCGCCGATGCCGTTCCCGGAACGGAAGGAAAACTCGAAAACCGCACGCCAAACCTGTGGTTCAACCCTGCCACCTACCGGTCGCCGGTGGCATTCCTGTGGGGCAATACCGGCCGCAACATCCTCACAGGCCCGCCCATCTACAATTTCGATTTCACGGTAACCAAGCGCTTTAGAATCCAAGAATCCTAGAGCCTGCTCTTTCGCAGTGAGTTCTTCAACGCCCTCAATACGCCGCAGTTCAGCCTGCCCGCCGCCACCATCGGCAACACCGGAGTGGGCACCATCAGCAGCACGCAGCGCGCCAACCGTCAAATTCAATTTGCGCTGAAGGTCACTTTTTGATGCCGGATGGGTCCAAGGCGGAACAACGACGCAACCAATCGGCCGATTAAAAATTCGCCGCGGTTGCGAGCGCGACTCGAATGCGCTTCGCACGTATTCGGCAAGAGGGGTATCCGCTTGACGCGGGTAATCGCATTGGCGGCGAGCTAGCGCCTTTTGGAAACTACCGGGGACAGATCATTGACGCGAAACCGAGCCCTGACCGTGAGGGAAGGGTCTACAAGCGCCCTGAAAATGCTCCAGAGCTGTTCCACCCCATTGCTGAAGCGAGCCCAAAACCCAACGCCGGACACCCCCTTAAAACGCTATAATTTTTGACTGGTAGCGCATGACGACACCGGAAGTAACGCAACTCCTGAAACAATGGTCCGACGGCGAGAGGGCGGCGCTCGATTCCTTAACGCCGGTCGTCTATGACGAGCTTCGTCGCTTGGCGGCGATCTATCTCCACCGGGAGCGGCCGGACCACACGTTGCAGGCGACGGCTGTGGTTCATGAAGCGTATATGCGCCTGGTCGATCAACAGTCTGTTCGATGGCAAAACCGGGCGCATTTCTTTGGTATCGCGGCGCAGATGATCCGGCGAATCCTTGTCGATCACGCCCGCGGCGTCCGCGCGGCCAAGCGCGGCGGAGGCGTCGCCGCCCTGTCCCTTGACGAAGCCTTGGGCGTTTCCGAAAAGCGGGACCTCGAAATCGAAGCTCTCGACGACGCACTACGGACGCTCAGCCAGATCGACCCGCAGCAGGCTCGCGTTGTTGAACTTCGGTTCTTCACCGGCCTGTCCATAGAAGAGACGGCGGAAGTGCTGGACGTTTCGGAGTCGACGGTCAAGCGCGATTGGGTCTCGGCGAAAGCCTGGCTGTTCCGCGAATTGTCCAAGATACCGGCGAAACCGGAAGTTCCATGAAGACAGGGCCGTCGGAATCGGCGCCCGCAGCCCGCTGGAAGCGGGTAAAGGAAGTTTTTGACCATGCCTTGGACCTTCCGCGGGGGGAATTGACGCGTTACCTGGATGAGGTCTGCGGAACCGACTCGGAATTGCGGGAGGAAGTACTTTCGCTGATTGCGGCATTGGGCGAGGCCGGGGCTTTTATGGAAGAAGCTGTTGTTAGCCTAGCCAGTCCCAAAACTTCGGCGGGGCGGCGAATCGGGCCTTATCATCTGGAATCGCTGCTCGGCCAAGGTGGGATGGGCGAGGTGTATTTGTCGACACGCGAGGTGGATGGGTACAAGATGCCAGTCGCGTTGAAGCTGATTCGCCATTCGGCGGTCACGCCCGGCGCGCTTCGCCGTTTTCGCATGGAAAGGCAGATTCTCGCACGGCTCCATCACCCACGCATCACGCAATTACTCGATGGCGGCATCACCGACGATGGCCTGCCGTATCTGGTCACCGAGTATGTGGAAGGCACGCCACTCGATAAAAGCGCCGACGCGCGGGCGATGGAATTGCCCGCGCGACTGGATGCGTTCCTGGCGATTTGCGACGCGGTCAGCTACGCGCACCGCCAACTGGTCGCACATGGCGACCTGAAGCCGGGCAATATTTTGATGCAGCCCGGCGGTGGAATTAAACTGCTCGATTTCGGCATTTCGCGGTTGTTGCAGACCAGTGAGGACACGACCGAAGCCAAGCCCGGCGGCACGACGCAACCGGCCATGACTCCAGCCTGGACCAGCCCCGAGCAACTACGCGGCGATCCCGCCGGCATTGCCTCGGACATTTACTCACTGGGACGTATCCTCTACTTCCTGCTTACCTGGGAGCACGCGGTACCCATGGAGCATCTGGCTCCGATGCAGTACTACGAAAAGCTGAAAAAGGAAGCGCCGCCGCACCCCAGCCTGCGCGCGGGCGACCGCAAGTTGGAAGGCGACTTGGACAACATATCGTTGAAGGCCATCGAATTTGAGCCAGCCGAACGGTTTCAGTCCGTGGAAGCGCTCGCCGAAGACGTTCGCGCGCATTTGGCGTCGCGCCCCATCGCGGCGCGCGCCCATACCTGGACGTACCGTACGCACAAGTTCATACGGCGGAATCGCCTGGTTGTGCTGGCCACGGGCGCGGTGGCGTTGGCGCTGATCGGCGGATTAGGCATGACGCTGTGGCAGGCGCGGATCGCGCGTTTGAACTATGAGCGCGCCGAGCGCCGGTTCCAGGATGTGCGGCGACTGGCCAACACTTTTATATTCGATATGGACGATGCCATCGCCCGGCTGCCTGGCGCCACCGCGGTACGAGGGACGATGGTCCGGAACTCGCTACAGTACCTGGACAGTTTGGCGCAGGAATCCAAAGACGACCCTTCCTTGCAGGAGGACCTGGCGAATGCGTACGAGAAAGTGGGCGATGTGCAGGGCCGTCCCGGCTCCATGAACCTGGGCGGCACGGCGGCGTCATTGCAGAGCTATCGCAAAGCGGAGGGAATTCGGCGGGCGCTACTGCGGGAGGCCAAGGACGCCGCTGAACGCGACCGCTGGGAGGAGGCGTTGGCCAACACGCTGATGCGCATCAGCTCCATTCTGCGCGCCACTGGAGACGGGCAGCAGGCACTGGATGCCGACCGGACGGCGCTGGAAATGCGGCGGCGCCTGTTGGAGCGCAAGCCGGATGATGTTGCCCGCCAGCGAAATGTAGCTTCGAGCCTCACGGCCACCAGTGCCAGTGTGTCAATGCTCGGGGGATTTCAGGGAGTTCTGGAACTCCGCCGGGAGGGTCTACACCTCTATGAACAACTCGCCAAACGCAATCCGGGCAGCGATGACGATCAACAGGGCCTGGCGGTGGCGCATACCCGTATGGCCAGCATTCTGTTGCACGAAAAGGATGTGAAGGGCGCAATTAAACATTACCGCGAGTCGCTGCGGATACAAACGGCGGTACACACCGCGCATAACGGACAGGCGCAGTTTCGGATCTCGCTCGGACTGGCGCATTCCAATCTGGGGAATGCGTTGCGGGTTGCCGGAGACGCGAAGGGGGCGCTAGCGTCATTTGCGTTAGCCGTCCGACAGTTTGAACCGTTGGTGAACGCCGACGCGAACGAAGTGCGCGCGCGGACGCTGTTGGCTACGGTAAGGCTGCGGGAGGCGAAGGCGTGGAATCTCCTGGGCGATACAAGCCGCGCCGCGCGCCTTCTTCGCGCGGTGCTGGAGGAGAGACGTTTGCTGGCGGAACGAAATCCGGCGAATGCGGGCGCGCGCGGGGAGGTGGCCGAGACACATGGCGTGCTTGGCGACGTGGCCTTGCGCGCAAGGCAGTTTGGGGAGGCCGTTTCGCAGTATGAAACGGCGTTGGGCTTGTTCACGGCGCTCGAAAAAGAGGGACGCGCCAACACGGCGGACCGGGAGGAAATGGCTCGCATCCGGACCCGGCTGACGGACGCCAGGATTAAGAAACCGTGAAGCGGCTGTGGCGCCGCGCGGCGCCGTTTGCGGTGAAAGCGGTTCTCAGTTTGTATGCATTCTGGATTGGGTCGTTGATACTTTTGCGGTGGGTGACGCCACCGACAACGGGGGTGCATATTCAGCGGCGCGTCGAATCCTGGTTTCGTAGGGCACCCTATGAGAAGCGATTTACGCCGGTGGCGATGGCGAGAATCTCACCTTATCTGCGCCATGCCGTGGTTGCGGGTGAGGACACTCGCTTTTACACTCATTGGGGCTTGGATATCGAGGCGATGGCCGATGCCGCCCGCGATGCCACCGGAAAACGGAGGCGGTTGCGGGGAGCGTCGACGCTAACGCAGCAGCTAATCAAGAACCTGTTCTTTACGACGCACGGGAATCCGGTACGGAAGGTAGTGGAGTGGACACTGGCGCCGGCGGCCGATTTCATCCTGGGGAAAGAGCGGATATTGGAGTTGTACCTGAATCTGATCGAATGGGGACCGGGAGTGTACGGGGCGGAGGCCGCGTCGCGATATCACTATCGCGACGCGGCCGGGGCGTTATCGCGGGAACAGGCGGCGCGTTTGGCGGCTTGTATTCCGGCGCCGAGGCGGAGAAGGCCCGGGGGAATGAATCAGTATGGAGCGATTATCGAAAACCGGATGCGGCAGATGGGGTATTAAGATAAAGGGATGGCGACTTCACCGCAGCCCCGGATCAGCCCGCAGGAGTACGTTGCCTTGGAGCAGAAGCTTGGCGGGAAGTATGAGTATCACGGCGGGCAGATGTTTGCGATGGCGGGTGTTTCGCTTCCGCATGGACGCATACAAGTTAACCTCACCCGCCGCGTAGACGAAGCATTGTCGGATTCCCCCTGCAACGTCTATCCCGCCGATGTCCGTGTAGTGATTGAAGCGGTCGACATGGCGACATATCCCGACCTCTCCATCGTCTGCAGTCCGGAACAACAGGCCAAGGCTTTCGGGCACTCGATCACGAACCCAACGGTACTCTTTGAAGTGCTCTCCCCCAGCACGCAAGCCTATGACCGAGGGGCCAAATTCGATCAGTATCGCAATCTCGCTTCATTGCGGGAGTACGTGCTTGTATCCCAGCATGCAATGGCGATTGACCTGTACCGATTGGAAAACAGCCAATGGGTTTTCCACCCGTTACGCGGGGAGGACGCGGTGCTATGTCTGAATTCCGCTGGGATACAGATCCCGATGCGCGAGATTTATCGGGGAGTTCGGTTCGAAGACGCTGAATAATGGCCACACAACCGCAGCATCTGTTCAGCCCGGAAGAATACGTTGCTTTGGAACAACGGCTTGGCGTGAAGCACGAGTACCACGCCGGGCAGGTGTTCGCGATGGCGGGCGGATCGGGACCGCATTCGCGTTTGCAAATTAATCTCGCGGTGGAAGTAGATACTCGTCTGCGTGGCACCTCTTGTACCACCTATTCCGCGGACTTTCGAGTTGTTGTGGAAAGCGCCGATTTGGCTACATATCCCGATCTCACCATTGTCTGCGGACCGCTGCAACGTTCGAAAGCTTTCAAACACTCCTGTACAAATCCCACCGTGCTCATTGAAGTGCTTTCGCCAAGTACGGAACGTTACGACCGGGGTGCGAAATTTATGCAGTACCGCAAGCTGGGTTCACTTCGCGAATACGTGCTGGTATCGCAGCGCGAGGCCGCGGCAGAGGTTTTCCGGCTCGAGAACGGTCACTGGGTATTGTACGAATCGCGTGGGGACGGCGCAGTGCTTTCTCTATCCTCCGCTGGTATTGAGATACCATTGCGGGACCTCTATCGAAACGTTCCCTTCGACGACGCCGAAGAGGGCTGACTGGACCCGCGATATGATAGTTCCCGATGATCCCGCACGTAAATCGCCGCCAGTTCCTGCAGGCCGGTGCCGCCGTCACGGCCACCGCATTCGGCTTCCGGTTGGAAGCCGCCACCGTCGCCGCGCGTGAACTGAAGATCGCCCGTACGAATCAGGTCCAAAGCGTCTGTCCGTATTGCGCTGTCGGCTGCGGCGTTGTTATCCATACGTCCGGCGAGCGCGTGAAGAATGCGCGGCCCACGGTCGTGCATATTGAAGGCGATCCCGACAATCCAATCAACCGCGGTACGCTTTGTTCGAAGGGCATTTCGCTTAAAGAGTTCGTCGTCAACGATCGCCGCCTGACCAAACCGCTTTACCGCGCGCCGGGAGCGAGTGAGTGGACGGACATCTCCTGGGACGAGGCGATTCAACGCATCGCGCGCCGCATCAAGGACACTCGCGACAAAGACTTTGCGGAGAAAGATGCGCAAGGCCGCACCGTGAACCGTCTCGACACGCTGGGACTTATCGGCGGCTGTACGGACACCAACGAAATCAACTATCTGCTGGGCAAGTTTCGATTCGGGCTTGGCATCATCCCCTACGAAAACCAGGCCAGGCTTTGACACGGTCCAACGGTGGTCAGTTTGGCCGCCACATTTGGAAGAGGGGCTATGACCAATGGCTGGTGCGACATCGCCAACACCGATGTCGTCCTGGTAATGGGTGGTAATCCGGCGGAGAATCATCCGGTCGGCTTTCGCTTCGTGATGGACGCCAAGCGGAAGCGCAAGGCCAAGCTGATCTGCGTGGACCCTCGTTTCAACCGCACCGCCGCCGTCAGCGATTCCTATGTCCCCCTGCGCGCCGGTACCGACATTGCCTTTCTCGGCGGTTTAATTCACCACGCAATTTCCAATGACCTGTGCCACATGGACTATGTCCGGGCGCACACGAACGCGCCGTTCCTGCTGCGCGAGGACTTCTCATTCAGCGAAGGCCATTTTAGCGGTTGGGACGAGGAGACGAGGAGCTACGATAAGGCTTCGTGGCAGTATCAGCTCGATGGCGGCGGCTATGCCAAGGTCGATCCGGCGCTCGAGAATCCGCGCTCGGTCTACCAGTCGATGAAGCGGCACTACTCGCGGTATACGCCGGAGAAGGTGGCCGAGATTTGCGGCTGTACGGCGGAGGATTTCAAGAAGGCCGCGGCCGTGATTTGCAGCACGGGAAAGGCTGGCAAAGTCGGGACGATTCTCTACGCGCTGGGCTGGACGCATCATTCACACTCGGTGCAATTGATCCACACGGCGGCGATGCTGCAACTGCTGCTGGGGAATATCGGGCTACCCGGCGGGGGCGTAAACGCGCAGCGCGGCCACGCCAATATACAGGGCTCGACGGACATGGGTGCTTGGAATATGCTGCCCGGTTATTTGCGAGTGCCGCGGGCGCAGTGGCAGACGTTCGACTCGTACCTGAAGGCCACGACGCCGAAGCCATTACGGCCGAACTCGATGAATTATTGGGGTAACACGCCCAAGTTTGCGACCAGCTTGCTCAAGTCCTTCTACGGTCCAGCGGCAAAGAAGGAGAATGGCTTCGGCTACGAGTGGCTGCCGAAACTGGGCGAGACGGAGAACCAGAGCTGGGGCTTCTTTTTTGACCGTATGCATCGCAAGGAGATGCACGGCTTCATCAGTTTCGGCATGAATCCCGTGGCGAATGGGCCGAACACGGGTAAAATGCTGGAATCGCTGGCGAATCTGGATTGGCTGGTGGTGGTGGAGAACTTTGAGACGGAGACCGCGGCGTTTTGGAACGCGAAAAAGTTGGGCGATAAGTACTATCCGAGCTTTGTGGATCCGAAGCAAATCCAGACGGAAGTGATTCTGTTGCCGGCGGCCTGTTTCGCGGAGAAGGATGGATCTTTCGTCAACAGCTCCCGCTGGCTGCAGTGGAAGAAAGCGGCCGTGCCGCCACCAGGTTTAGCGAAGCCGGATCACGAGATAATCGCGCGGATCTTTTTGGCCGTTCGCGCTCTCTACGAAAAAGAGGGCGGCAAGGGCAAGGAACCGTTGATGGCGATGCAGTGGAATTACGCGCAGCCATTCGCGCCGTCGCTGGAGGAAGTGGCACGGGAAGTGAATGGGCGCGATGTGGTTACGGGTGCGCAATTGCCGGGATTTGCGGCTTTGAAGGACGATGGCGGCACGTCATGCGGCAATTGGGTTTACAGCGGTTCGTGGACGGAGGCGGGGAATCAGATGGCGCGGCGCGGGCAGGAGGATCCGACGGGTCTGGGCTTGTTTCCGAACTATGCCTGGAGTTGGCCCGCCAATCGGCGCATCCTGTATAACCGGGCTTCGAACGACGCGGACGGCAAGCCCTGGTCGGAGACACACGCGAGTATTCGCTGGAACGGTACGCGCTGGACTGGCGACACGCCGGATACCAAAGTGGACTCCGATCCGCACGAATACGGCGCCTTCATCATGCTGCCCGAAGGCGTGGCCAAGTTCTACACTACTGAGTTCGCGGAAGGGCCGTTTCCCGAGCACTACGAACCGAGCGAGTCGCCGGTGAAGAATGCCTTGCATCCGAACGCGTCGGCGAATCCGTGCGCGGCGGTGATGACGAGCAGCGCCGACGCGATGGGTACACCCGACAAGTATCCCTACGTCGCGATTACATACCGGCTCACCGAGCACTTCCATTACTGGACCAAGCACATCGTCAGCGGCAGCGAACTGCAGAGCAACTTCTTCGTGGAACTCCCCGAGGGGCTGGCCAACGAGAAGGGCATCAAGGGCGGGGATTTGGTCCGCGTGTCGTCGGCCCGTGGTAACGTCGAGGGACCCGCTATGGTAACGCAGCGGATGAGGCCGCTGACTGTTAGCGGGCGCACGGTTTATCATGTGGGCATCCCGATTCACTGGGGGTTCGTCGGCCGCGTTCGCGGTCCGCTGGTGAACAACCTGACGCCGTCGGTGTTCGATCCGAATTCCGGAACCCCCGAATACAAGGGCTTCCTGGTGAACGTGGAGAAGCTATGACGGTCGCGAAGCTGATCGATACTTCGCTGTGCATTGGTTGCAAGGCTTGTGAAGTGGCGTGCCAGGAATGGAACGACCAGGAATTCACGCTGGGCGTCTTCAACAACACCTACCAGACGCAGCCGGACCTGACGTCCAACTTCTGGAACCTGATCAAGTTCAACGAGCATGTCGATGACGGCGTCAACAGTTGGCTGATGGCCAAGTACCAGTGCATGCACTGCGACGACGCGGGATGCCTGAAAGCGTGTCCGGCGCCGGGCGCGATTGTTCAGTTGCCGAATGGCATCATCGATTTCAAGCAGGAAAACTGTATTGGCTGCGGCTACTGCATTACGGGGTGTCCGTTCGATGTGCCGCGATTGAGCCCGGTGACGAAGAAGGTCTATAAGTGCTCGCTGTGTTCGGACCGGGTGGCGGCGGGCATGACACCGGCCTGTATTCGGACGTGCCCGACGAACTGCCTGACGTTTGGGTCGCGGACGGATTTGGTGCAGTTGGCGGCGGTGCGGACGGCGGAGTTGAAGGAAGACGGCTTTAAGGACGCGGGCGTCTATGATGGCCCCGGCGTAGGCGGGACGAACGTGCTGTATGTGCTGAAGCATGCGTCGGAGCCCGAAAAATATGGGCTGCCGAAGGATCCCCGGATTCCGTGGACGGTGTCGTTGTGGAAGGGACCGCTGAAGTGGGTGGCCAATGCCGCGTTCCTTGGCACCGCGCTTGGCGCAATGCTGCACTACTTGAAATTTGGGCCCAAGGAGACGCATGATGACGAAATCCATTGAGCGGTTTTCGTTTGCGGAGCGCGTGTCGCATTGGACGTCGGCGCTGTGCTTTTTGTATGCGATGTTTACGGGTCTGGCGTTGTGGTCACCGCGGCTATTCTGGCTTTCGGGAGTGTTTGGCGGCGGGGAGACTGTCAGGGCGTGGCACCCGTGGGCCGGATTGTTCTTCGCGATAGCGTTGGGCGTAATGTTCAAGCGCTGGGCGGGGCAGATGCAGCTCGACGCGGACGACCAGATTTGGCTGGCCAAGAGCCATCTGTACGCGCAGAATCTGGGAACGGGGATTCCCGAGAGCGGCCGGTTCAACGCGGGACAGAAGATGATGTTCTGGCTACAGTCGGCGAGCGCATTCATTTTACTGCTGTCGGGCGTAGTGATTTGGTTTCCGGAAGTCGCGCCGCGGAGTTTGCGGCTGATAGCGATCCTGTTGCACCCGGTATGCGCGGCGGTTTCCATGGCCGGCATCATCGTCCACTTCTACATGAGCACGCTGGCGGTGCCGGGCGCGCTTCATGCCATGGTGCATGGGAGGGTGAGCGCGGGCTGGGCGCGGTCGCATCACGGCAAGTGGTTCCGCGGCATGAGCGGGCGGTGAGAGCGGCGCGGGCGCGAGTGTTGGCGACGCGGTATCCGCAGTCGGCGGAGGTGTTGGAGTTGGTGGCCGCGGCTTATGGGGTGATTGGCGATTTGCGCCCGGCATTTGAAGAAGTGCCGGTGTTGGCGGAGCGGCTGCATGAGGCGTTGCGGGACCGGGCGCCGGCGCCGCTGCGGGATGCTATTCCGGACGCCGCAGTTTACTACAACAGCCCGGATCCGTTTGCGCCATCGAGTTTCTTCGCGCGAATGGCGTTGGAAACGTGGGCGCGCCATGCGCCGCTGCAAATGCCGGACGCGGCGCCGAACGAATGCCCGCGCTGCGGACACGCACCGCAGTTGGGCGTACTCCGGCCATCCGGGAACGGCGATGCCCTCTTCCTGGCCTGTTCGCTATGCCGTCAGGAGTGGCCGTTCCGGCGGGCGACGTGTCCGGAATGCGCGGAGACCGATCCGGAGAAGATCAACTTTTACTCGGCCGATGGTACGCCGCACGTGCGCACGCAGACATGCCAGACCTGCCTTGCCTACATCCATCTTTTGGTGCCGGAGCGGGATCTTGAAATGATTCCCGAGGTCGATGAGCTGGCGCTGCTCGCGCTCGATGTATGGGCGCTTGACCAAGGGTTTCACAAGGTCTGGCCAAATCTCGCGGGAATATGAAACATTCCCGGAACCTTTTTGCAAAGCTTCCGTACTGATAGTAGACTGTCTACCATAACGATGGGAAAACCAGACAACGAGCGCGTGGAATTGTTGCAGGGCACTTTGGATATGTTGGTGCTCCAGACCTTATTATTAGCCCCTTGCCATGGCCTTGCTATCGCGAAAAACATTCAACGAACCAGCGATGAGGCGTTGCTGGTTGAACATGGTTCCCTCTACCCTGCGCTGCATCGATTGGAACGGCAGGGTTGGGTGACGACGAAGTGGGACAAGGCGCCCGGCAAGAACCGGGAGGTGAAGTATTATCTGCTGACACCGAGCGGAAAGAAGCAATTGGTTGCGCAGCAGAACAGATGGGCACAACTGGTAGCCGCTATCGGAAAGGTGATGCGGCCTGTATGAATCGGAAAGAGCGGGAAGAGGAACTGGCGCGGGAACTGCGCGCCCACATGGAACTGGAAGCCGAGGAGTTGCGAGAACTGGGCCTGACGGCTGAAGCCGCTCAACACGCGGCGCGGCGGGCCTTCGGCAGCCCGGCGCTGGCGATGGAGCGGACGCGGGAGATGTGGGGTTGGAACCGTCTCGAATCGTTTCTTCGCAATCTGCGCTTCGCTGGCCGGCGGGCACGCAAGTCGCCCGCCTTTACGGCAACTGTGGCGCTGGTCATTGCGCTAGCAGTGGGCGTGACGACGGCGATTTTCGCGTTGATCGACGTTGCGTTCTTCAAGCCGTTGCCGTATCCGGAGCCGGAGCGGCTGGCGTATGTTTCTATGTCGTTTGAAGCGGCGGGGCGGGCGGCGAGCGACCGAGTGCTGACTGGCGCTCAGTGGTAGGCGTTGCGCGACAATGCCAGTCTGTTTGAACCGGCAGTGTATTCGAGCGGGGCGGCGGGCGTGAATTGCGCCGCCGGAGACCGGGCCTTCTTCGTGAATCAGCAGCGGGTGGGCGCAAGTTTCTTTGAGGTGCTGGAGATCCCGCCGGCGTTTGGGCGCGGGTTTACGAAGGAAGAGGATCGCGAGAACGTTCCGCGCGCGGTAGTGTTAAGCGACGCGCTTCGGCGACGGCTTTTTGGCGATGCGGGCGGCGTGGTTGACCAGAAGCTGTTACTGCGCGGCGAGCCGTACAGCATTGTGGGAGTGATGCCCGCCGGGTTCAATAGTGGGGCCAACGCGGACCTGTGGACGCCGCTGAAGGCCTCCTCGCGCGGGGAAGGCGCCGGCAGCAACTACCAGGGGATGGCGCGGCTGAAACCGGGGGTTTCGTTGGCTGCGGCAGTGGGGGAACTAGACAACATTTCAAGGACACTCCCGGTCCCGGAGGCGGGACGAGACGGGACCGTGTGGGTGCCACGGTTGAAGTTACAGCCGCTACTGGAGGGTCGCACGTCCGATCTGCGGAAGCCGTTGTTGCTGTTGTTGGGCGCGGTGGTATGGGTCAGCAGGTGGCGGATGGTGACTCCGTTCGCATACAGGGGCCAAACGGGGATATGTTTGCCGTCGTCGTCGTCGACCCTCACCTCGCCGTCTTTGGCAAGCAGGAGGATGGCGGTGGCGGTGAACTGTTTGGTGATCGATGCCAGGCGGAAGTTGGTTTTGGCCGTGATTTTACGGCCTGTTTGGATGTCGGCGACGCCTTCGACTTTGATCTGGACAGGCTTGCCATCGCGAAGGACGAGGAGCGCGGAACCGGGATCGATGAATGCCAGCAAGAGTTTGAACATGGTAAGTGATATTCTCGAATACCATGAGCAATGAAATCACGCGTCGTCATTTATTGGGTGTGTCGGGTGCCGCGCTGCTGTCCGCGCAGAATGTCGGCGGGAAGGTGAATGTCGGCTGGATCGGGGCCGGCACGCGCGGCATGCATGTCATGAAAATGATGTACCAGGCCGTGCCGGAGAGCGTAATTGTCTCGGGCGTTTGCGACACGTACGCGGGCAATCTGGCGAAGGGCAAGGACCAGATTCAGACGATGGGGAAAAACACCCCGAAGACCTATGTCGATTACAAGGAGCTGTTGGCGGACAAGTCGATTGACGCGGTGTTCATTGCGACGCCGGAGCATCTGCATCACGAGATGACAATCGCGGCGCTGCGCGCGGGGAAGAACATTTACGTGGAGAAACCGCTGGCGCACACGATTGAAGAGGGGCAAGACATTGTCCGGGAAGCGAAGAAGGCCGGGAAGGTGGTGCAGGTCGGCACGCAGAACCGGTCGAACACGCTGTACCAGAAGGCCAAAGACATGGTTGCTAAAGGGATGATCGGCGAGATTCATTACGTGCGAGCATTCTGGTACCGGAATTCGCTGGAAGATAACCCGGCTTGGCGGTATACGATTCCGGCCGATACGACCGAGGAGAACACGGATTGGAAGCGGTTCCTGGGCTCGGCGAAAAGCCGGTCGTTCGACAAGCAACGCTACCACCAATGGAGGCTTTATTGGGATTATTCGGGCGGCATCTCGACCGACTTGCTGGTGCATCAGACGGACATTACGAACTTCGTTTGCGGGAAGACGGAGCCGTTGTCGTGCATGGCGTCGGGTGGGATTTATCGTTGGGCCGGAGCGAGCGACGACCGGGAAGTACCGGACACGCTGAGCGCCATTTACGAGTATCCGGACCGTTTCCACATCAACTACTCCTGCTATTTCGGCAACGAACAATATGGGTATGGCGAGCAGTTTATGGGCAACGAAGGAACGATTGAGGTGTTGAACCGGCAGACGCTGCGTTTCTACACGGAGAAGTTCCGCGGGAAGGCGCCGGACGCGGTGAAGGCACGGCAGGAGTTCACGGAAGATAAACCCGGCAACGACATTCCGGCGGTGCAGGCGCATACGGCGAATTTCATCAATGCGGTGTTGGGCAAAGAGAAAGTGATCGCGCCGGTGGAAGTGGGCCAGCAGGCGGCGGTGTCGGGGCATTTGGCGACGTTGTCGTTGCGGAACAATAAGAAAGTCCTGTGGGATAGCAAGACGCAGAAGCACCGGTTCGCTTAAGGAAGATTGCTATGGCACAGAACGAAAACAACTCCGGCCGCATTGTGTTTGCGGCGATTTTGGCGATATTTGTGTACGGCGTGATCGCCGCCATGCTGGGCGTTTTGCTGGCGTCGTTTAATTTGACGCCGGCGCAGAATGGGAACATTGCGCTGGCGCAGGCGATTGGCATGATCATAGCGTCGCTATCGGCGGGACCGATCATTGACCGGAAAGGCAAGAAGCTGGCGCTGGTGACGTCATTGGGACTGATTGCGGGATCGCTGTTCTTGCTGCGGGGTTCGACGAGTTATGAGCAGCAGATGCTATGGGTGTTTGTTTTGGGGCTGGGCGGGGGCATTCTGGTGACGGCGGCAAATGCGCTGGCCGGCGATGTGAACGAGGAGCGGCGGTCATCGACGCTGAACTTCCTGAACCTGTTCTTCGGGCTAGGCGGGATGGCGACGCCGTTGATTGCCGCGAACTTTGTTAGCGACCCGCGGATGCTTTGTTTGCTGGCGGCAGCACTGGCGGCAGTGACATTTGTGGTTCACTTGACAACGCCAATGCCGGGGCCGAAAGGTGGCGCCAGCGGAGCCAGTGTGGCGATTGGGGAACTCGTCACGAAGCCGTCGTTGTGGCTGTTCGCAGGATTCCTGTTCCTGTATGTGGCTGCCGAGATCGGAGTTTGGAACTGGCTGGCGCAGTTGTTGCAGTCGCGCGGGACGGACAAGAATGCGGCGCAGAATATTGTGGGCTGGGGCTTTGCGTTCGGCATTCTGGTGGGCCGGGTGGTGGTGAGCCGGATTCTGATCAAGATTCCGGCGTCGACGGTCCTTCTGGCGAGCGCGGCGCTGATGCTGGTGACGACTTACGTGCTGTTGCAGACGACGGATCCATCAATGGCTTGGGTGACCGTATTCGCGGCGGGGATTGCGATGGCGCCGGTGTTCCCGACCACATTGGGAATGGTGGGTGATGCCTTTCCGAAGGGCACGGCGACGGCGATGGGCTTCGTGATCACGTTTGGCTGGGTGGGCCTGGCGGTGAGTTCGCGGATTATCGGCGCCTTGGGCGGGAATGATCCCGCGCAGCTTTCGACGGCGCTGCTGGTACTTCCCGCTGCTAGCGCGCTGATGGTGTTGATTATGCTGGTTCTGCGCGGGATTACAGCTAAAAAGGCTTAGCGCTGGCTGGCCGGATACTGGGGATTCCAAATCCACGGAACGGCCCCGTTGGCCTTGGCCCAAGCCTCCCATTGCGAAGCCATTCGCCGGACCCGGTCCGGATATTTGGCGGCCAGGTCGTTCTGTTCCGTGCGGTCGGCGTCGATATCGTAAAGCTCCCAACCGCCCGTTGGATGCACGGCCGTGATCTTCCACTTGCCTTCTCGAACCGCCCGGCTGCCTTCATGCTCCCAAAACAAGGGTCCGCGCTTCACGGTTTTCCCGCCGAATAACGGAGCCAGGTTGACGCCGGCGCAGTCCGCGGGAGCCTTGGCTCCCGCGACGGCGGCGAGCGTTGGCAGAACGTCGATGAAGTGCCAAGCCTCATTCCGTATGCTGCCCGGACGAATCTTCAGCCCGTTGGGTCAGTGGGCGATGCAGGGAGTGGAGATGCCGCCTTCGTGGGTGTAGTGTTTGTAGAGCCGCCACGGCGTATTTCCGGTATTCGCCCAGGCGGAACCGTAGCTATGATAAGTTCCCGGCTGCCCCATTTCGTTGAGCGTTTCGCCGGTGTGGAGTACGTTATCCGGGCCGCTCCTGACGTCGAAACCCCACGGATCCCACTCGGCGCAGGCGCCATTGTCGGAGCAGAACAAAGTCAGGGTATTGTCGAGTTCGCCCTTGGCCCTCAGATCCTCAATTACCCGGCCGATGTTGCGGTCCATCTGGTCAACCATCGCGGCGAAGATTGCCATCCGCCGGACAAGGTCGGTGCGCCGGTCCGCGGGGACGGAGTTCCACGCCGGGTTTTGCTTCACGTCCCATCCATTGGGTGTTGAGACGCGATTTGGACCGACGACACTGCGCGGCGACATCTTCCAGCGTGGATCGACCAGCCCCAGCGTCTTCATCCGTTCGAAGCGCCTCTCCCGAATTACGTCCCAGCCTTGCTTGTACACTTTCTGGTACTTGTCGATCAGATTTTTGGGCGCATGCAACGGGAAGTGCGGGGCATTGTAGGCGAGATACAAAAACCAGGGCTTGGGGACGGCCTTGGCGCGCGGTTTGCAGAAAGTCCAGTGCGTGGTTGGTGATCGCATCGGTGGCGTGGAAGGTCCCTTCCGGACGCTGGGTTGGACGGCCGGCGGGAAGGCGCGTGTACTTTGAGGCGTCCCAAAAGCTGTCGAAGCCATGCACCATTCCATAAAATTCATCGAACCCGCGTTCGATGGGACCCGGTAGGCCGAGATGCCATTTGCCGCACATCAGCGTTGTGTAGCCGCTGTCTCGAAGCACAGCCGACAGAAACCTGGCACTGCCGCTCACGCGGCCGGAGTAGCCGGGAAAGCCCTCGCGGGGCTGCCCGCCAACCATATTTCCCATTCCCACTTTGTGCGGATGCTGTCCCGTCATCAACGCGGCGCGGGACGGACAGCAGCGGGCGTTGTTGTATAGCTGCGTGAACCTCGCCCCGGCCGATGCCAGGCGATCCAGGTTTGGCGTCTCGATCTCCCCGCCGAAGCAGCCAAGGTCGGAGTAGCCGAGATCGTCGGCCAGAATCAGCAGTATATTGGGCCTTCGCGGCGATTGAGCGCGCACGCCCGCAGCGGCGCCCAATGTGCGGATGAAGTTCCGGCGCGATAGCATTCTTTACCGCAACTGAATAAAGAACCCGAACTCCACCTTGCCGAACGTTTCCTTGAATTGGCCGGTGGGCTTATAAACTTTGGCCTCCGCGCGAACCCCGAAGCGCTGATTAATGTAATAGCGCAGACCGCCGCCGACGTTCACCGCCGCATTCGTCGAAGCCGCCGACGTGAAAGGAACCTGAATGCCTTCCACGTTCACGTTGAACTGCCGTTCGGGGGCGTGGATCATGCCGACGCCGATGACGCCATAAGGCACGATGGGAAACTCGCGAATGGGCAGCCGAATGTGAACGCCGCCATGGAAATCGGTAAGCGGGATGTTATAGCTGATATTTACCGGCGCGTTGAGTCCAGGGATCGTGCGGCTCTGTCTACGGCCGATGCCGGGAAAGTAGCTGAATTCGGCATAGGGCAGAATGTACTTATTGGCGGCATAGGTCACGTTGCCGCCGCCCATCCAGCGGGCCTCGTCAATACCATAGCTGGCGCCGACAAAGCCACCCACCTCGAAGCTGCCGGAGCGCACGACGGACGCCGTCTGCGCCGGCAAGCCGAGCGTTCCCAAAGCCGCCAGACAAACCGCGCGAAGCATGTTCTTCATTCCATTCATCCTTGTATTTTTCGATTGGGGCCGCCGCATCCCGCCGCCGGCAAACGCACCCTCTTATAATAAAGCGGAAAACGGCAAGCGTTGGTCATCATTTTTCCTGCGATTACGCGTTCCCCTGTAGCGGTATCATAACTCTTTCACTGTGTTCTTCCCCCGCGTAGACATGTCGATGGCGGAGGCGGCGGACGTTCGCCTTCCTTCAGGACTCGGGCGGAGCCGCGTGCGGGGCCTTGAGGGCCGCCGCCCATGACCGAACGGATCGGCAAATACGAGATCCAGGCCGAGATCGGCCGGGGCGGATTTGGACGCGTTTACCGCGGCTACGACCCGACGGTCGGACGCGTGGTGGCGATCAAAGTCCTGCTCCCCGATACGAACGATCCGGAGTTCCTGACGCGTTTCAAAATGGAAGCCACCACGGCCGGGAATCTGCATCACCCGAACCTGGTCACGATCCACGAATTCGGCGAGGAGAATGGCAGCCAGTTCCTGGTGATGGAATATCTGGAGGGCGAGGAACTCCAACAACTGATTCGCGACCGCCGGCCGCTGTCGCTGCTGGAAAAAGTGGAAATTATGCAGCAGGTGGCCGCCGGGCTGCATTGCGCGCACGAGAACAACGTCATTCACAGGGATGTGAAGCCCAGCAATGTCATGGTGTTGAGAGGCAACCTGGTAAAGCTGATGGATTTCGGCATTGCGCGCCTCGCGCGTTCCGATACGACGCGCATGACCAAGGCCGGCTTCCTCGTCGGCACGCTGAACTATATGAGCCCGGAGCAGTTCCGGGATGCCGAAGTGGACGCGCTATGCGACATCTGGGCCTTCGGCGTGATCTATTACGAGTTCCTCACTGGACGATTTCCGTTTGAGGGAACGTCCACGCCAGCCATCCTATACAGCATCACTACGGTGGAGCCGCCGGCGCCATCCTCGCTGATACCGGAATGTCCGGAAGCGCTGAGCCAGATGATCATGAAGACGCTGGCGAAGGATCGGGACCTTCGCTACCAAAGCCTGCATGAGTTTCAGCTCGACGTCGGGCCGATCCTGCTCGACATGCGCAGCCAGCGGGCGACTGAGCTTTTGCCGCAGGCGCGGGAGGCATTTGAACAGGAGCGCGGGGAGGAAGCGCAGCGCCTGGTCCGCCGCATTTTGGAACTGGAGCCGATGAATGTGGAGGCGCGCCAGTTGCGCGAGCGGATCCAGCGGATGGCGCAGCAGCAGGCCATTGTTCCCAAGGTCGGCGCTTTCAAAAAAACGGGCGAAGAGCAGTTGTCGCAGAGGCGTTATGCGGAGGCGATACAGTCCTTTGAAAACGCATTGCGGCTGGACTCGGCGAACACGGAAATCCGGTCGTTGCTGGAAGCCGCGCGCGGCTCGGTGGGCCAATACAAGAAAGCGCAGGATTTGGCGGAGGCCGCCGCGGCGCTGGTGGAACGAAAGGACTTTGTAGCGGCGCACGAACTTGTGCGCCAGGCGTTTGAAGTGGATCCGGCGAATCAGCGCGCGCGCGAGGTGATGGCGCGGGTGCAGCATGCGTTTGACACTCAGGAGCGGCGCCGTGAGGTGGAGCGGATCGTCGGCCAGGCCCGGGGTTTCATTCAACGAGGCGATTTCGATGAAGCACTGGCGCTGTTGAACGACGCCCGCAAGCGGCTCCACGAACCGCCCGAAGTTTTGGAGGCGGCGCGGGAAGCCGAGGCCGGCCTGAAAGCCAGGGCGGAACGGGATCGGCGGGAACGCGCCATTCGCGAGGCCGACGACCTGCTGCGCCAGGAGCGAGTGGAAGAGGCCGAGAACCTGCTGCACCCGCTGCGCAAGGAGGCGCCGGAAGACCGGGCCATTATTCAGGCGTTGGAACGATGCGATCAAGTCCGGCGCTTTGTGGGGCGGCGGGACGCTGTACGCCGCGTAACCGATCGGACGCGAACCTTGCAGCAGGACGGCGAGTTGGAACGTGCCGTGGCGCTGGTGGAACGGGCGCTGCAGGAGTTCGCGGGCGATGCGGACCTGGCGGTGTTGCTGCGCGAAAGCCAGCAGCTTGTACGGCAGCGCGACGACCGCCGGGCCATTGATGAAACGCTGCGGCAGGCGCGCGATTTGCGTTCCGCGGGGGACATGGCGGGCGCGGGCAAGGTGTTGGAGGCGGCGCGGGCGAAGTTCGGGGACGCGCCGGCGCTGGTGGGGCTCGCGAAGGACATTAGCGACGATTTGCGCGCGAAAGAAAACCGCGAGGCGGCGCATGGCATTGCCAATGAAGTCCGTACGCTGACGGCTCGCGGAGAATGGGCGGCCGCCAGCGGAAAACTGCGCGAGGCCTTGCGGACTTACCCGGCGGAACCGGAATTGACGGCGCTAGCGGAGAGCGTGGAGCGCGGCGTAACGGAAGACGCCACGCGCAAAGAACGGGATGCCGCCATCGCCGCCGTGCGCGCGATGCGGCAACGAGGCGACTTGGCGCAAGCGGCGAAAGAGGCGGGCGTTCTTCGCGGCAAGTACGATGACTGGCCGGCGTTGGCCGAGTTGGATCGGGAAATTGAGAGTGAGACGCGGCGGCGCGAAAAGCGTGAAGCGGTGGATAAAACAGCCGCCGAAGCCCGGGAACGCATGGCCGCGTCGCAGTGGGACGCGGCGCGCTCGATTTTGCGGAAAGCGCTGGAGCGGTACCCGTCGGAACCGGAACTAACCGCGCTGCTCGATAGCGTCGAGCGCGGGCTGAGTGAGCAGCAGGCGCGCAAAAAGAAGGAAGAAATTCTCGGCAACGCGCGCAAGCTGGAAGGGCAGGGAAAGGACGCTGAAGCGCTGGCGGCGGTCGACGAGGGGCTGCGGCTTTTCAGCGGCGATCCGGAGCTATTCTCCGCGCGGGCGGCGCTGGCGGCGCGCGCGGCGGAACGGCAGCGGGCGGGGGATATCTCGGCGCGGATGGAGCGAATTTCCCGGGCGATCGATAGCGCACAGTTCGATGCCGCGCGGCGCGAAATTGACGAGGCGACGCGCCAACTCGGCGACCAGACGAATCTGCGGCGGCTCTCCGATGAGTTGGATGTCAAGCGGCGGATGGCCGAGTTGGATGCGACGGCACAGGGGATTGAGCAATTGGTGGCAAGCGGCGCGGTGACGGAGGCCAGGCAGCGATTGCGGGAGGCGCTGGCGGCGCATCCGCGGGACGCGCGGCTGTTGCGGTTGCAGCAGACCATGGAATCGGAAGCGGTTTTCCTGGAGGCGTTGCAGCGCGCTGAGCAGCACTTAAACACGCGCCGGCTGGACTTGGCGGAGAACGCGCTGCGCTCGGCGGCGGGGATGAAGCCGGGTAATGAGAAGATCGCCAAGCTGACGCAGCGATTGGAGAAAGAGCGCGAGAAAGTGGCCGGCGAACGCGCGATGTCACTCAGAAAAGCGCGGGAACTCGTCGCCCGTTCGTCCTTCGACGAAGCGGCGGCGCTGCTGCGCGGATTGCTGGATGCTAACCTTGATGACGCCGAAGCGGTGGGCGCCCTGGATGAGTTGAACACCGCCCGCGGCGCGCACATCAAGCGGCAAACTTACGCCACGCGGCTAAATGATTTGGAAGCCAAGCGCAAGGCCGACAATCCGCAGCTAGTGAAAGAGGGGGCGGCGGTTTTGCTGGCTGAGTTTCCCGGTGACGCGCAAGCGCGCAGCCTGATGGAATGGGCGGATCAGCGTTTGCATACGATTGGGGCGTCATCGCTGCAGGTGCCGGCGCCGCCGTCTATTTATTCCGGCGTCAGAGCCGGCCTGCTGCTAGGGGTCCTTCTCGCTATCGCCGCCGGCGTCTTTATGATGCTGCGGCCGAAGGATGGCAAATCGGCTTGGACGGCGTCCACGGACAAGATGAATTTCAGTTGGCGCCTGGGCGGGGAGTTGCCGGAGCCGAAACAGATTGCGCTTTCCAGTACCGGTGGCACAGTGCCGTTGAAGGCCGTCAGCAGCGCTGCATGGCTGACGGTCGATCCGGGGCAGACCGCTACGCCCGGCCAGTTCGCGGTGGCGATTTCACCGTCGGACATGGCGCCAGGCGAGTACAAGGCAACAATAAAGCTGGAGGCCGCGGGGGCGGAGCCGAAGACGCGCGAAGTGAACGTCGCGCTGCGGATTCTTCCGCGCCCGGTGCAGCCGGTAACGCCGCAGGGCAATAGCCTGGCGACCGACCTTGACCTGCTGCCCTTCGAAGTCCGGCAGGGCTCAGCGCAGTCCGACAGCAAGGTGCTGCGCGTGCGCGGCACGGGCGTCAGCCGCATCAGTGTGGCGGCGCGCGGACGCGGCAGTTGGTTGCGCGTCTCGCCCACGGCGTCCGGGATGCCGGCGGTCATCAGTGTTTCCGTTAACGCCGAAGGCTTGGCTCCGGGACCATATCAGGGCGAAGTAATCATCACTGCTGAAGGCCTGCCCGACGTGATGCGTCGCGTGCCAGTCGCACTGCGCGTTCGCGAGCCGGACCGCCCGGTGATCTCGCAGATCCCGCCGCAGGTGGATCCACCGAAAAAGCAACCCGATCCCCCGCCGCCGAAGGAACTGCCGAAGGAATTGCCCAAGGAAACGCCGCCCACGCCCACGCCCGGCGGCACTTACGCCGGCCTGCGGCGCGGCAACATTACCTGGGTGGGCGATTTGGCGCCGGGCCAGAAAATTACCATCACCAAGGACGGAGCGACCAGCGGCGGCGGCACCGCCAGCGGACAGATGTTCACGGGCGATGTAGCCATTAATGTAGAGGTTCGAACGCAGGGAGTCCGGCTGGAATCGGCGCCCTCCCCGGCGAACCGATTCTCGAGCATGGTGTTGGTGAATCAGAGTAGCTCGGCGATTTCTTTTGTTCAGATTCGCTGGACTGTGCGGGACTAGGCCCCGCGTCCGGGGCGAAAGCGTTGTAAAATCTAGGCAACCGCCGATGCGTATAGTGCTTTCGATTTCGTTTCTCCTATTCCTGCCGTTTTTCCTCGTTAAGGGCCAGTCCCCATCAAGGCAAGCATTTCTGTTGATTAATTCCGAGTATCGGAAAGTCCGGTCGCCGCCGCTGAATCTGGCCGCGTTAGACGAGTTGAAATCCGCTCTGAACGCGGCTAACTTTGCAGTGCGCGAGGAACGAAATCTCACTTATGACCGGCTGGCAAAGGATCTTGATGGCCTGCTGCTCACCACGGTGAAGCCGGGCGATACTCTGCTCTTCTATTACTTCGGCTATGCCATACAAGCCAACGGCGATAACTTTTTGGTACCCGTAGACTTCGATCCGGAGAAGACTGATCGGCTGTCGTTTAGCGCCAAGTCTTTGACTGGATTCATACAGAGTCTGGATGAAAAACAGATGGGTCTGCGGATGATTTTGATAGACGCGACGACGCAGTCCACCGAACTGATGAAGCGCGCCACCGCGACGGGGCTGGCCCTGCCAGACCTCTCCGAGAGCCGCGAGATCGTTTATCTTTCCAGCGCCGCGATGAATGCGGTGCCTCTGCCACTGAGCGATGCTGAGCGCGGCCTATTCGCCAAGCATGTCGCGGGGCTTATCCGGAAGCCGGGTACGACGCTGGTCGAACTGCTTAACGGAACGCAAAGTCAGGTCGCGGCCGAGTCAAAAAATCTGACGCCCTTCTATCTCACACAGACGACGCAGCCGTTCCGCTTCACCGATCCGCCTCCGCCCCCGAAAATGGCGCCGATGAAGCCCAGTGACGAGTTCATTACCAAACCACACGTTAACGCGCGAGACCGCCAATCCTATGTTTTCATCCCCGCCGGAAAATTCATGATGGGCTGCGTACCGGGCGACACCAAGTGCGAAGACCACGAAAAGCCGCAACACGAGGTGACCATCGGCAAGGCGTTTTGGATGGGCGAAACCGAAGTGCAGGTGGAAGCCTTCCTTAAACTTGTAGAAGCAAGCAACCCGAAGCGAAAAATGCCGCAGGCGCCGCTGGACCGGAAAAAGTGGGACCAGACCGACCTGCCGATGGCGAATATGTCTCCGGAAGACGCCGAAGCGTTCTGCAAATGGGCAGGCGGCCGGTTGCCGACGGAGGCCGAGTGGGAATACGCGGCGCGCGGCGGCAAGGCCAACGAGATTGTCCCGATGAACGCGGAAAATGCCCGGGAAAAGGCGAATTTCAGCGGCAAGCAGGGGAACGACCGCTATGAGTTTAGCGCGCCTGTCAAGAAGTTCGACCCCAATGGCTACGGGCTGTTCGATATGTCCGGGAACGTGTGGGAGGTCGTTTCGGACTTCTACAGCGGCACCTATTTCGCCGAGTCCGGGAAAGTGGATCCGGCGGGTCCGGCGGCCGGAAAAGATCGCGTTGTCCGCGGGGGTTCGTGGAATAGCGATCCGGCCAAACACCTGCGTATTTCATTCCGCAATAAAGGCGGCGGCGGCAACATCGTCGGCTTCCGTTGCGTACTGCCGGACTCTGAGGAGACGCGCAAACTGCTGCGCTAAAAATACTATGCCCCACTTCCGAATCGCCGTCCTCCCCGGGGACGGCATTGGCCCCGACGTGACCGCCGAAGGCCTGAAAACATTACGCGCGGTGGAAACAGCCATTCCCGAATTGCGCTTCCAATGCGACGAAATGTCCGTGGGCGCGGGCGAATTCCTGCGCAGCGGCAACCCACTGCCGGACGCCACCATGGAACGCATGAAGGATTACGATGCCATCCTGCTGGGCGCCATGGGCCTGCCCGGCGTACGCTGGCCCGATGGCAAGGAGATGACGCCGCAGATCGACATCCGCGAGGTGCTGGATCTCTACTGCGGATTGCGGCCCATCCGGACGTATCATCCCGACGACTCGCCGCTGAAAAATGGCGCCAATATCGACTTCGTGCTGATTCGCGAGAACACCGAGGGCCTTTTCTTCGGCCGGCACGGCAGCGCGGATTTGAATGGCGACGTAGCCGAGGACACGATGCGAGTGACGCGTCACGCCTCGGTTCGCTTGTTTCACTCGGCCTTCAAACTCGCTCGCGAGCGGCGCAAGAAAGTCACCCTGGTCGACAAAGCCAACGTGCTTCCCACTATGGCCTACTTCCGCCATATATTTAATCAAATGGCGGCGGAGTATCCAGATGTCGCCACCGAAACCTGTTACGTGGATGCGGCGGCGCTCTTTCTGGTCCGGCGTCCGCAGGACTTCGACGTGATGGTGACGGAGAACATGTTCGGCGACATTTTGTCCGATCTCGCCTCGGGACTTGTTGGCGGCATGGGCATGGCGCCATCGGGCGACATTGGAGACAAATACGCGGTGTTCCAGCCCAGCCATGGCACCGCGCCGGACATCGCCGGTAAGGGCATCGCCAATCCGGTGGCGATGATTTTATCAACGGCGATGATGCTCGATTGGCTTCCCGGCGAGGCGTCGAAGCAGGGCGGCCGTTTGCTGCATCTCGCGGTGGAGCGCATATTGGCCGACCCGGCCGCGCGGACGCCGGACGTGGGCGGACGTTTGAAAACGCACGAAATGGGCGACCGGATCGCGGCGGCGGTTCTCCAGTGATTCAGGGCCATAAAGTTTTCGACACGCATACGCATATCGGCACCGCGCGGCACTCGGGCCGCGTATTCACGGCGGAAGAGATGTTGCGGTCGATGGACAAGGAGGGCGTGGACCGTTCCCTGCTGATTCCTTTCCCGCTGGTCGAGGACTACCGCGAGCAGCACGATGAAATCGGGGCCGCAGTGCGGCAGTGGCCGGATCGTTTCGCGGGCGCGGCGTGCCTGAATCCGTTCGTCAAGGAAACTGAATTTCGTGACGAAGTGCAGCGCTGCGCGGAGACGCACGGCTTCCGCGCTCTGAAGTTGCAGCCGATGTACCAGCCGCTGAATCCAGTTTCGCCACGCAGCGATTTTTTCTTCGAAGCCGCGCTGGCCAATGGCATGGCGGTGGTGGCGCATACGGGCAGCGGCGTACCGTTCGCGCTGCCATCGCTCTTTATCGCCGCCGCGCGCCGCTTCCCGGAGTTGCCGATTGTCCTGGGCCATGCGGGCGGCCCGATGCTGGTACTGGAGTGCGCAGTTGCCGCCGAAGTGTGTCCGAACATCTATGTGGAAGTCAGTTCGCTGATGCCGCATCACTTGGCGGAGTTATTGCAGTATGTGCCGGCGTCGCGATTGATGGCGGGGTCGGACCTGCCGCAGAGTGTGGCGATCGAGATTGGAAAAGTGTTCTCCGTGGCGATGAGTGAGGAGGACCGCCGGGCCGTGTTGTGGGAAACCGGCGCGAAGCTATTCGGCGGTTAGCAGGTAAAGAAATGTAAACCGCGTAACATTCTTGTTACAAAAGCCGTAAGCTCTTCTGTGCGAACAGTTATCCCATTGACCGAAATGCGAGAGAGCCGGGCTTTTGTCCACGAGATGAAGTTCCTGATCTCACCGGAATGCGCGGATGCCATCCGCGATTGGTCGCGGGCGAATATGTCGCCCGATCCTCATGCGGGAGGCGCGAAGGGGGATGAGTACTGCGTCACGACCCTCTATTTGGAAACCGAAGATTTTGCCGTGTATGAGCGTCGCGGCTCCTACGGCCGGAGTAAATTTCGCGTCCGCCGTTATGGCGAGAACGATTGGATTTTCCTGGAGCGGAAACTGAAAACGCGGAACCGCGTGGGCAAGATGCGGTCGATCGTCGATATGGGGGAAGTCACGTGGCTGGAACGCGCCGAAACTCCAAAGCGGTGGGCCGGCCACTGGTTCCACCAGCGCGAGCAAATGCGCGGGTTGCGGCCCGTGTGCCAGATTTCGTATAACCGCACGGCGCGATTGGCGGTGAGCGAGACCGGCCCCATCCGGTTGACGCTGGACCAGGATCTGCGCGCCGTGCAGGTGCGGGGTTATGCTTTCGCGGATATGGGCGGCAGAGTTCCGTTGCTGCCGGAACAGCGGATTCTGGAGTTGAAGTACAAGTCGGAACTTCCCGGTTTGTTCAAGGCGCTGATGCAGAAATTCGATCTGCGGCCGCAGGCTTCTTCAAAATACCGGATGGCGGTGGAGGCACTGGAATTGAAAAAAGTAGCGCTATGCCTGGTTTCCTGACCACTGCTCTCTCGGAAAGCCAGGCCGCCGATCCGTGGGAAGTGTTTGTGCGACTGCTGGCCGCGCTGGTGCTGGGCTGGCTGGTGTCGTGGGTCTATTCGCGAACGACGAGCGGGGAGGAATCGGCCACTTCACTGCCCACGACGCTCGTGCTGCTGGCGGTTTTGATTGCGATGGTGACACAGGTGATCGGGGACAACGTGGCCCGGGCGTTCAGCCTGGTTGGCGCGTTGTCGATTGTGCGCTTTCGGACTGTTGTGCGCGATACGCGGGACACGGCGTTTGTGATATTCGCGGTGGTGGTCGGCATGGCAGTGGGATCGCAGCAGCCGTGGGTAGCGGTGCTGGGGCTGGTGGTGGGCGGCGGCGCGTCGTTTGCGCTGGCGTGGCGCGAGGGCCGGCGGGCCGATACGGGCGGGCCGCCGCTGGTGCTGCGGCTTCGGGTCAGCGTGGGAACGGAACTCGAACCGTTGCTATCGCAAGTGCTGGGCGGCGCGGCACGACGAATGTTGTCGATGTCGACGGCCAAACAGGGGACGTCGCTGGAAGCGGTTTACGAGATTACTCTGGACAAGGGCACGAGCCCGGAAGAACTGGTGAAACAGTTGCACCGGATGGATGGGATTTTCGACGTGCGCCTGGCGGTGCGCGGCGCGGAATCGGAATGAGAGGTTTGTGATGATCAACTACAGCTATGTTTTGCTGGCCGCAAGCGCGGCGGTTTTGTTGGCGCAGCCTCCTCCGCCTCCGGGCGGGCCTGGCGGTTTCGGCGGCTTCGGTGGACCGGGCGGGCCAATGGGGCAGCGCCGGGAACTGCTCAAAGAATATGACAAGGATGGCGACAAGCGGTTGAATACGGCGGAACGCGCCGCGGCGCGCGAGTTCCTGGCCAAACAGCCCGCGCGCGGCATGAGATTCGGCCGCGGCGGCGAGCCGCCTGCGCCTCCCCAGCCCGGTCCCAAGCTCACGCCGAAGGACGTGAAAATCTATGGCAAAGAGGCGCTCTATGATCCCAAAGTGCTGCGAACGCTGTTCCTGGAATTTGAGAATCCGGATTGGGAGAAAGAACTGGCGGCTTTTTATCACACCGATGTCGAGGTGCCGGCGAAGCTGACCGTAGATGGCAAAGTGTACCCGAACGTTGGCGTGCATTTCCGCGGCGCATCGTCGTTCATGATGACGCCGGAGGGGCGCAAGCGCTCACTGAACATTTCGCTTGACTTCATGGACGAAGATCAACGACTGGGCGGCTATCGCACCTTGAATCTGCTAAACGCCAACGGGGATCCGACGATGCTGCGCTCCGCGCTCTACCTGCATATCGCGCGGCAGTACATTCCAGCGCCGAAAGCGAACTTCATGCGGGTCGTGATCAACGGCGAAAGCTGGGGCGTTTATCCGAGCGTGCAGCAGTTCAATTCCGACTTCGTGGAGGAGTGGTTTAAGACCACTAAGGGCGCGCGCTGGAAGGCGCCCGGCAGCCCGAATGGGCGCGCGGGATTGTCCTATATCGGTGACGATCCGGCGGCATATAAGAAGATCTATGAAATCAAGTCGAAGGATAGTGCGAAGTCGTGGGCCGCGTTGATGAACCTGTGCAAGGTGTTGAACCAGACGCCGCCGGACAAGCTGGAAGCGGCGCTGGAACCGATCCTGGATATCGACGGCGCGTTGAAGTTCCTGGCGCTGGATAAAGCGCTGATCAACAACGACGGTTATTGGACGCGCGCCAGCGATTACAGCCTATACCTGGACGAGAAGGGCAGGTTCCATGTGTTCCCGCATGACGCGAATGAGACGCTGGCGCCGGCGGAGATGATGGGGATGGGGCGCGGGCCGCGTGGTCCGGGCGGTCCTGGCGGTCCCGGCGGCCCCCCGAACGGTCCCCCGCCTGGCCCGCCGCCAGGCTTCACGCCGCCGCCGCAGAATGCCAAGCTCGATCCCTTCGCCGGATCGGCCGATCCGAACAAAGCCCTGATCGTCAAGTTGCTCGCCGTGCCCGCGTTGCGGCAGAGGTATCTGGGTTATATCCGCGACATCGCCACTAACTGGCTGGACTGGAAGAAACTGGGACCGATCGCCACTGGTTATCAAGCGCTGCTGCTGGCGGATGTGAAGACCGATACGCGCAAGCTGTACTCCACCGAATCCTTTGAAAAAGCGGTGACCGAGGAGACTTCCTATCCCGCCATGGGACCGTTCGGAGCGCGCCCCCACATGGGCCTGAAGCCGTTTGTGGAACAAAGGCGGGAGTTCCTGATGGAATACAAAGAACCGGTGAAGAAGAACTAACCGACGCGATTCTCCGGTGCGCCGTTCGCGAAAGCGCGAACGTTGCTTACGGCGACTTCCATCAGCCGGCTGCGCGCTTCCAGCGTGGCCCAAGCCATGTGGGGAGTCACGATGCAGTTTTTCGCAGTGAAGAGCGGCGAACCATTGACCGGCGGCTCCATCGGCAAGACGTCAATAGCCGCCCCGGCAATGACCAGGGTGAATTTGCGCTTCCACAGCATCCGTTTAGATTCAATGGCTTAGTCTAAAAGCTGGACAACGCCAAAAATTCCTGGTATAAATTCTGGGATGGAATCGACGGAATTCACCAGCGAAGCGCTACAGGAAATCCAGGTACGTCCAGTAGAACGA
>Ga0163151_10000599_pt1 | contig 63016 bp, 49 predicted proteins | sample OliLakLV19MP5IB2_FD_145596 | JGI IMG/M metagenome (GOLD analysis project Ga0163151, IMG submission 145596) | Freshwater microbial mat bacterial communities from Lake Vanda, McMurdo Dry Valleys, Antarctica - Oligotrophic Lake LV.19.MP5.IB-2 | ecosystem: Environmental > Aquatic > Freshwater >... | reverse complement strand
ATTCAAACCCCATAGATAATTTTTTTTTGCGCCTGGCTCCCGAAGGATTTTTCAACACAAGATTAAACGCAACTCCGCCAGAGCCCGGAGCTGCGTTTAATCCTTATATATTATATATTAGGTGCTGGCGTTCTTGTCCACGGTGCTTGTAAACCATCCTTGCTGTTGAGTTGTCGGGGCATTGATTGTCAGTTGTGAATTAGCTGTGTTTTTTTGTCAGTAACACTTTGTCAATTCCTGCACCGTCCATATCTAAAATTTCAATTTCAAAATTAAGCCATAGGAGTGTGTCGCCTGTAAATGGTATTCGTCTTAGTTCATTTAGTATTAGACCGCTGATGGTATTAAACGGATAATCTTCTGCTAAATCGCCCAATTCAAACTTCCGTAAAAACTCTGTAAGCGGGTATTGTCCGTCAATAAGCCAACTGCCATCTTCTCTTTTGATGAACGAAAATTCACTACTCTAAAAATCGGAAACATCGCCAACTAATGCTTCTAATAAATCGTTCATTGTTACCATACCTTGCATTTGACCAAACTCGTCCATTACAATTGCCTGATGTGTTTTTCCTGTCTTGAATAATTTCAATGCTTCGTAAGCCGATAAATTTTCTGCAACGTATTGAGGTTGCTTAATGTGGTCAGCTATTTTAAAGTCCGGCTCGTTAATATGTTTAAAAAGGTCTTTGAGTAACATAATGCCTACAACATCCATTTTATTATTTACAACGGGGTAAACAGAGTGCATTTCGCTATTTACTGTTTTGTTGATGTCTTCTGCATCAAAAGTCGTTTTTAAAAAAATGGTATCGTTGCGATGTGTCATAAGTGATGCAATTTTCCTGTCACCCAAACTAATAACACGCTCCATAATATCCTGCTCAATCTCGTGAATAGCTCCGCCTTCCATACCTTCCTGAATAGTTGCTTTTATTTCTTCTTCGGTTACTTTGCTTTCGGCAGTAGGTTTGATGCGAAACAGTTTAATAATAATGTCTGAAGTAAAGGTCAGCAACCAGATAAAAGGGGCGGCAATGATAGAAATCCAATACATTGGAAAGGACAATAATTTTGAAATCCTTTCGGGCATTGTCAGACCAATTCGTTTGGGAACGAGTTCGCCCAGCACCAATGAAAAAAAAGTAAGCGTTATTACAATAACTGCTATTGCAATGGTTTCGCTGTATTGACTGAGGAATTCAAACCGATTTAGGTAATTTACTAAATCATCTTCAATTTTTTCACCGCTGTAAATACCTGTAAGTATTCCTATAAGGGTAATACCAATTTGCACGGTAGAAAGGAATTTTCCGGGATTGCGTGAAAGTTCGAGGGCTTTTTTTGCGGCTTTATCGCCTCTTTTAGCAGCGGTTTCCAGTCGTGATTTACGCGAAGAAACCATAGCAATTTCAGACATGGCGAAAATACCATTCAGTAAAATCAAAAGAAGGATAATCAGTATTTCCATTCAACAAAGTTATTGATTAAGTGTTCTATTTGCGTCTTCCTCGCTGTCCCGTTACAATATGGTCTATTTCTCTTTGGTCACCTGTCCAAATCGATTACTTTTTTCTGTTTAATTGTCTGCCTGTTTGTCTCGTCCTGAAAAAAGTTTACACATTTTGGTTAATAATCCTGATACAAGTTTACACATTTTAATTAATCCTAAATATTCTTTACACTTAATAATTGATTTGCTTTACTATGCACTTCTGCTTATCCCTAAAAACCTCTTACACATCCATAAGTACCTCCTTTTTTTGTTTGTTGCCCTGATAGTTATCGGGATGCCAATAATTCTTCCAAGTTTTTCGTAACAGCCCAGATTTTGTATGAGCCTCAGCAGGTTTGAGGTTATCAATGCTTCCATGAGGGCGCAGGTAGTTGTAGGTACTGCAAGCAATGGCAACTTCTCTTTGAGCTGTTTCAAAAGAAGGAAATACTTCTTCTAAAAGTTCTTGTTTCAAGATTCCATTCATTCTTTCAGCAATAGCATTTTCAAGTGGGTCTCCTTTTTCGGTCATGCTGATTTTAATGTTATTCCTTTTATCCTGCAATAGGTTTACATAGGCATCGCAGCAATACTGAACACCTCTATCGCTGTGATGAATCAATCCCACTCTGTTTGGATTGTTTCTTAGCGCCATCTTTAGCGCAGTTAATGAGCCCTGTGCCGATAAATCTTTGCTTAGATAAAATCCAACAATTTTATGGCTGTAAGCATCTGTAATCAAGGATAGATAAGCAAATACTTTCTCTAGATGAATGTAGGTGATATTGCTTACCCAAAGCTGATTGGGGGCTATTGGAATAAAATCACGAATGATGTTTGGGTATTTCTTAAAGCGATGTCTGGATAGTGTGGTAATGCAGCCCCTACGTTTTCGTTTAGTAATGAGTAATCCACGCTCTGAGAGTAAATCAAACATAGCATCCCGACCTATTTGAAAACCATGTGCGGCTAAAAAACCTTTCATCTCTCCAAACAATTTGCGTGTACCTAATCGTTTTTGATGTTTTCGATAACGCAACACTTCTTCAATGACGATATCGGCTTGATATGCTTTACGTTGAATGTACTTGATGCCCTGATAGTAGGATTGCCTACTATAACCAAGCAGCAAACAAAGCTCGTTTACACAACGAGGCGTGCTTTGTTCTACTGTTTCTACTGCTTGGTGCCAGACTTTTTTCGGATATCAATCTTTAATTGATCCTCTGCAATATCAATGATTGCATTGAGCAATTTATTATGCAGTTGCGCTTTGCGAAGCTCCTTCTGTAACTGCTTAACATCTGTTGGCAATGGTGTTTCATTCACTTGCTCCGTCTGGGGCTTAGTGTTTGGTCTCTTATTTTTTCCTTGATACTTCATAACCCACGAATGTATCATTCGGAAATCAATTCCATATCGGTCCCCTAATTTCCGATAACTGGTTTCTCCGGTTAAATACTGGGCAATAATTGCCTCTTTCTCAATAATTGTTTTTTTCATTTGTTTACACGTTAAGTGTGTAAACCTATTTCAGGACGAGACAATCTCCTCCACAATCCCCATTATCGGACTGTCGGATTCAATTTGGAAAGCTTTTATGCCGGCTTTTTCTGCTGCTTGTGCATCGCGCTCTTTATCGCCTATTAAAAATGATTTTGATTTATCAATGTTAAATCTAGCAACCCCTTTTTCTATCATGCCTGAGTCGGGTTTTCTGCAAGTGCATGGTTCTACATCCGAATGGTGTGGGCAATAATATATTTCTGAAATGACAATTCCGTTTTCTTTCATGAGTTCAAGCATCCTGGCATGAACACGCGTAACATCATCGTGTTTATACAGTTCTTTAGCAATGCCGCTTTGGTTGGTTACTACAATAAAAAGAAACCCTGCTGCTTGTAGCTTTTTTAAGGAAGGGATGATGTCGTCTGTAAGAATAAAATTTTCTACCTGATAAACGTAGCCAATTTCTTTATTTATTACTCCATCACGATCCAGAAATATGGCTTTGTTTTTTTTCATCTATCAAAAAATATTTTTAATGGCTTCTATTAACGTAAAAAAAGAATTTGGGAGAATTACTAGTGTAAATACTAGACCAAATATAGATCCCCAATAGTGCACATCGTGTGCAATGTTATCGCCCCCTCTATTAGCCATGTATCTGCAATAAAATAAATACAACAAACCAAATATTGGTGCGGGTATTGGAATAGGGATAAACATTAATGATAAGCTCATCCATGGATTTAATAAAATAGCTGAAAACACTACCGCAGATACCGCTCCGGATGCGCCTACGGCATTGTAATGAAAATCGTTTTTGTGTTTTTCAAATGAAGGTGCTGAGGAAGCTACTATGCTGATAAAATACAAAAGGAAAAAAGATATTTCTCCTCTTAGTTCTCCAAATGTTAAAATAAGAACCTCTTCTGTTAATCTTCCAAACATGTACAATACATACATATTCATGGCAAGATGAATAAAATCTGCATGAAGAAATGCGTGTGTTAAAAAACGATACCACTCTTTATTTGTATGTATGATACTCGGGTTGAATAATAGCTTGGCAAAAAGTTCGCGGTTTGTAAAGGCGGTAATAGAAACAAGGCAAGTTAAGCTAATGATTATATAGGTGAGCATATTTTAGTTTGCCACAATTAAAAATTCAGTTCTTCTGTTTTTAGCTTTTCCTTCTTCAGTGTCATTTGTCGCAACAGGCTTAGATTCGCCAAATCCTTTGTGGGCTGAAATTTGTTTTTTATTTACTCCCAATGAGCGTAAATATTCAAAAACGGTGAATGCTCTATCTGTGGATAGATTTTGATTGTCGTTTGGACTACCTGCATCATCTGTATGTCCATGAATTTCGATAACTATTTTAGTATTTTCTTTAAGGTAGTTTGCAAATTCCTTTAAAACAATTTTAGATTCTTCAAATAAGTCAGCACGATTTTGATCAAAATAGATGTTGTTAAGTGTATAGGGCTTGCCAACTTTTACAGAATCGGTTTTCATATCTACTTTAATAACTCTATTTTTAGCTATCGGATTAGCATTTTTATTTTCCGATTCTTTTTTATTCGTTTTTACAGCACTTGTGGTATTGTTATTAGTAGGCGAGGGGTTGGTTGTTGATGTGCTGACGGTATTTGTAGTTGATGCAGGTGCAGTTGCAGTGGCTTCATCCTCATCGCTAGCAGAATCTTTTAAGGAAATTAATTGTGAGCTAAAAGCATTGCCATCTTTTTTTACAATCAAAAGTTGGTCGTGTTTTTTTTGAACGTTTGCTGCTACAGCGTACTCTCCAGTTTCTGCATCTACAACTGCTTTGGTTATTTTGTTGGTAACGGCATCTTTAAGCTCAACATCTGCTATAACTTGTTTGCCGTCATCGCTGGTAACAGTACCTTTAATAATTACAATTTCGTCAGGCCTTGCATTTTTGGGTAGTTCGAAGTAGTACAAATCATATCCGCCAACACTTTTTCCTTTTGTTTTTTTAGAATCATTAGAGGCAAAGTATCCATTTTTACCATCGCTGCTAACAAAAAAACCTACATCATTTCCTTCTGTATTAATGGGGTATCCAATATTTTTTGGACTCATCCAATTTCCTGTACTATCCATTTTAGAATAAAAAATATCAAAGCCTCCTAAATTCATATGCTTTGTAAATCCAGTTTCATTATCGCCAGAACTGAAGTAAAGTGTTTTGCTATCCCAGTGTAGGAAGGGAGATTTTTCATCTCCGGCAGAATTTATTTTCGGTCCAACATTTATAGGTGCAGACCATTGTCCGGTTGCATCTTTTTCTGTTTTCCAAATATCAACTCCTCCAAATCCTTTTGGTCGATTACTGGCAAAGTATAATGTTTTTCCATCAGCAGATATGGATGGTTGCGAATCCCAGCTATCGGCACTATTAACATTTGCGCCAATGCTTTTAGGCTCAGTCCATGCGCCACTTATGAGATCCGTAAAATAGATGTCGTAATTCCCATTTGGCTCTACAACAGTGTAGTACAGGTGTTTGTTATCAATAGTAACGGAAGCGCCCCCTTCGTTAAAGTGTGTGTTAAATGGAGGAGTTGGCATGGGCTCCCCCTCGGGAAATTTACCATCCGACCCTCGTTCGCTGAAGCAAAACATTTCTTTTTCCTTGCTTACTTCCCAAGCGGAACCTGCTTGTTGCACTTTTGCTTTTCTGGTAAAAAAAGCTTTTTCATTATCGGGCGAAATAAAAGGCAAGTACTCATCTTTTTCGGTGCTAATACCTTCCACTAATTTAGGGTCATAGGGAACAGGGTTTCCATACATCTCAATATTGAAGGTTGAAAATTTAATAATGCCTTTTGCATCAATTACGAATCTATCATAGCGCAGTTTGTCATATTTATTTACATCATCTTCTTTAAAATTTAAAAACAGCTTAGTGTATTTTAAAGCAGAATCGTATTTTCCTTGATCGTAATATAGGTATCCTAAGAAAAAATATGGATTGGAATGAAACTTAGGGCAGCTATTCACTGTTGCTAAAAAATACTCTTCGCATTTGGTGCAAGGGGATTCTTTTTCATCTGCTCTGCGTTGCCAATGCATTCCTAGCTCATAATCTACAGGGGCATAATCTTTGGAAATAGCATAAGCGCGTTCTAAAAACTCGGTGCGCTTGGCGTAGTCGTATTTTTTTTTATCCCTGGATTTTTGATAAAGCTCTACAACGTCTTTCTCATCGGGAGCAGGGCAGTCGGAAGTAGGAGAGTCCTGAGCAAGCAAAAAAGTAGGCAGTCCACCAGCCAAACAACAAATTACAAATAGGCGGATCCTTCCTTTGGCGGATAGGCAGTAGGCAAAAAGCAAGAGATGCAAGAAATATCTTAACATATTTATTTTTGGCTGTAATTGCCTATTGCCTACTGTCAATTGTCTACTTGAGTTTATCAGCTTGTTCTTGAGCAGTTTTCATGATGCCGTCTGCTTTTTGATTGCCCTCGTTTTCTATTTTTTTAGCCTTGTCATCAGATTCGCCCTTTAATTTATCAGCCGCTTTTTTGGCTGCAATTTTTGCAATTGGATTTTTTGCTTCTTTCATTAAGTTATCTGCTTGTTCGTAGCCATTTTTTTTAGTCTCAGCAGCTAAGTTTTTAGATTCAGCACGAACTTTATCAGCCTGTGCTTGTGCATCGGCAAGAATTTTTTGCTTTTGAGCTTCAATCTTTTTACTCACATCTTCTTTTACTTGTTCCACTTTTTGTGTTACAACTTCTTTCACTTGTTCTTTCACTGCTTCTTTTACATTGCCTGCCATGTCGCGCATGCTTGTTTTAACAGTGGGCTTCATTGTTGTACCGCCAAACAGCGCATCAATCTTAACTTTTTCAGGAAGTTTAAGATTGGTGCCTAATTTATTTACAGCCGAAAGTTGTTTGCTTACAAATGCTTTTGCTCCTGCAGGCATATCAGCAGTAGGAATTTCCATTTTCATGGTGTAGTCAATGGATTGGTCTAACGAGGTAGATCCAAAAATATTACCTAGCACACTTCCGCTCTTAAAGGGAAATTCATCCGTAGATACTTTGCCATCTTTAATATGGTAAGAAAGATCTATGTTGGAGAACTCAGTTTTTTTAAACTTATCCATTCCTCCTAAGGCATCGGCAAGTTTGTTTAAAGGTTCAAATCCTGCAATTACAACTCCATTCGTTTGAAGTTTGCCATCTCCATTCATGGTTTTCATATCTGGCATCATGGTTGCATCTAGGTTGGAAACATATTTTAACTGTGTAGAAAACTTTCCAGTTGCGTATTTAGCAATAGGAGCTAAGTTTTGAACGGTATTAAAGTATTTGAAAGTGCTAGGAATATCAAAATCAGAAATGTTCATATCAAAATCTACAACAGGAACTTTTGGGTTTTGTGTGCTGTATGCTCCGTTTATTAGCATGCTGCCGCCCATTAATTTCATATTCACATTGTTCATCATTATTTTGCTATCTCTAATGATTACGCTTCCTGCCATGTCTTTAATTTCTATATCGTCATAAATTAATTTAGAAATAGTAGATTTTAGAATGAAGTCAATATTTCTTGGAACTTCTATTATGCTAAGCGGAGCAGTATCGGCTGCAGCAGTAGCCGCATCTGCATCATCCGACATAAATTCATTTAAATCCATTACAGATGACCTCATGGAGAATGTTCCTTGTAGCAAAGAATCTTTAAATACATATTGCATGATGTTTTCTATCATACCATTTGCTTGAATGTCACTTCTTCCAATTTTACTATCGAATGCTTTAAGCTCTACAAATTGAGGAGAGAAATTTAAATTCATATTTTTAATAGTCATGCCCTGAGGAAGGTCTGCGCTTTTATAATTCATGTCCATAATACTGAATTGACCTGAAAGATCAAACTCGTCATACTTTTCTTTTTCAATGCTTGACATGCGTCCTTTCATTTTTATGTCGGCAGCAATATTTCCATTGAGGTCTGTGCCGTCCATTGGAACAATGTCCTTTATGCTGGCTAAATTTAATTTTCCGCTGATAGTTCCTGCAATGTTAGGATCGCTTACAGGAGTTTCGATGTGCATTGCAACATCCACAGGGTTGCCGGCCATTTCAATATGAAACTTCTTGATGTCGGTAATGGTATGATCGGGTTCTCCATCCGCATTTTTTACGCTGATATCTATCGCGATATTATCTACAGATTTTGGCAATGAAGGATATTGGAACATAGCATTATCTACTTTAATGTTTGCGCCAAACGCTGGCATTTTCTTTTCATTATAAATTCCTTTTACAAAAGCATCTAATGAAAATTTACCCGCAGTTTTTACAGAGGCAAAATCAGCGGTGTAAACAGCAGGGACTAGCGAAAGAATATTTTTAAACTCTGTTTGATTTGCCTTGAACTGCATATCCATATCCATGTCATCACCCGGCATGGCAAAAGTTCCGTTTATTCCCAGCGATAACTCATTCATGGAGACTACATTTTCCTTAAACGTAAATTTGAAGTTTGGCATATCTGCATCTATGGCAGCTTTTGCAGTAGTTTTTACTTTATTTAAATATGCAATGCCTTCGTATTTCACGGTGAGTGCCTCAATGCTAATGTCGTTTTCCATTTCAAAATTATCTTGAGTAAAATCACCACTCATAATATAGTTGAAATTTTCTAGCCTAGAATACACATTTAATGTAGCATCGTTATACACGATGAAAGCATTGATGATCTCTAATTTTTTTAAGCTCATCTTAAACTTTGTAGCTTCCGAAGATTCCTCGGGAGTTGCAGAAGAATCTGGCTTTGTTATATCCCAATTAGCTTTTCCATTTACTAATACTTCAGCATGAATGCGTGGATGATCCAGCGTAACGCTTCTAATTTTGTATTGTTCACCTTTAATAACACTCATCAAATCGACTGTAGTAGATAAATTTTTAGCAGAAAATAAAGTATCGCCCTCAAATTCTCCGATGTTTGCAATGCTCACATTATCTATACTAAAAGAGAAATTTGGGAAGCTGCTTATCAGTGTAAGACTAAAATCTCCAAAATCTACTTTTGCATTAAGTTGCTTGTTGGTCTCTTCTTTAACCATTGCAATGATTTTGTCTTTAAAGAGGAATGGAGCTGCAATAATGAATACAAGTAGTAGCGCAACAATGATTCCGATCCATTTAAGAGATTTTTTAAGTGCTTTCATGAGGATTTAGATTGATATATTTTTGTTAAGATTAATGATTTATTAGATGATGCAGTGTTAAGATATTATTCATAAATATATTTTTTATGAATTTCAATCCACGCAAATTTATCTAATTTTACCTAAGGAGAATTAGCAATGAAACAATATCACGATTTATTAAGAGAAGTGCTTGCAAAAGGAACTTCAAAGTCTGACCGAACGGGTACTGGTACAATCAGCATTTTTGGGCATCAAATGCGTTTCGACTTGTCTGAAGGATTTCCGCTACTTACCACAAAAAAGGTTCATACAAAGTCAATTATTCATGAATTACTTTGGTTTTTAAAGGGTGAAACCAACATTAAATATTTAAAAGACAATGGAGTAGGCATTTGGGACGAATGGGCAGATAAAGAAGGGAACTTAGGCCCTGTTTACGGCTCTCAATGGAGAAGTTGGCATACGCTAGACGGCAGAACAATAGATCAGATTTCTAATGTTATTGATCAGATAAAAAAGAATCCAGATTCTCGTAGACTAATTGTTAGTGCTTGGAACGTGGCTGATATCGATAAAATGAAATTGCCTCCCTGTCATGCTTTTTTTCAGTTTTATGTTTTGGAAGGTAAATTATCTTGCCAGCTTTATCAACGCAGTGCCGATATCTTTTTAGGCGTACCCTTTAATATTGCTTCCTATGCATTGCTCACCATGATGGTTGCGCAAGTATGTGATTTGAAATTGGGAGAGTTCATTCATACTTTTGGCGATGCTCATATTTATTCAAATCACATGGAGCAAGTAAATTTGCAATTGTCAAGAGATTTTCGACAATTACCTCAAATGAAAATAAATCCAGCAGTAAAAGATATTTTCGGATTTAAGTACGAAGATTTTACAATTGAAAATTACGATCCTCATCCGCATATCAAGGGTGCAGTCGCTGTTTAAATAACTATTTCATCGAAGCACGAATAATACAGCTTACGAACTTACGAAGCACGAAGATTTACTTTAAAATAAGTGCTGTTTGTAGCTCGTATGTTCGTTTTTTTTTTCGTACTTCGCTGTAATAAAAAGTAACATCGCCCAAAATAATTCCAATGAAAATTTTCTATAGATTAAGCACAATTCTCTTATTAATAATCGCAGCATTAATTTATAAATGGCCTTCTTTTTTATGGTCATTAGTATTAATTATTCCTATTTTATTAGTTGGATTGCTGGATATTGCTCAGCCCAAGCAAACCATTCGAAGAAACTTCCCTGTTATAGGAAGAATGCGCTATTGGGCAGAGTGGATGCGCCCTAAAGTGTATCAGTATTTCATTGAATCGGACACCGATGGAACTCCTTTTAACAGAATGAATAGAAATGTTATTTATCAGCGTGCAAAAAAAGTAATTGATACTACTCCATTTGGCACTCAACTAAATGTATATGAACTAGGTTATGAATGGTTAAATCACAGCATTGCTCCTTTGGATGGACATAAAGTTGAGCAAAGTCCTCGTTGTTTAGTTGGAGGTCCGGATTGTAAACAACCTTATTCGGCCAGTATTTTAAATATTTCTGCAATGAGTTTTGGCTCTCTCAGTAAAAATGCAATCCTTGCATTAAACGGAGGTGCAAAACTTGGAGGGTTTGCACACAATACCGGTGAGGGTGGTTTGAGTCCATATCATTTAGAGCCGGGAGGAGATTTAATTTGGCAAATTGGTACCGGCTATTTTGGATGCAGAAACGCAGATGGAACTTTTAATTACGATGCTTTTGCAGAGCGTGCTGTAACACCTCAGGTAAAAATGATTGAGATAAAATTATCTCAAGGTGCAAAGCCAGGGCATGGTGGAATTTTACCAGCCGCAAAAGTTACCGAAGAGATTTCGAAAATTAGATTGGTGGAAATGGGTAAAGATGTAAACTCTCCACCTTTTCACTCAGCGTTTGGGACTCCTCTTGAGTTAGTTCAGTTTGTGGCCAAGCTTAGAGAATTGTCTGGAGGTAAACCAATTGGATTTAAACTTTGTGTTGGACGTAAATCTCAGTTCTTAGCAATTTGTAAAGCAATGGTAAAAACTGGCATCATGCCCGATTTCATTACTGTTGATGGAGGAGAGGGTGGAACAGGAGCAGCGCCTCTTGAATTTTCTAATCATGTAGGAATGCCCTTGCGTGATGCGGTAGCTTTTGTGCATGATGCATTAAATGGCTTTTCGCTTAGAAGGCATATAAAAATAATTGCATCCGGAAAAGTAACCACTGGATTTGAAATTGTAAAAAATATTTCTCTTGGTGCAGATATGTGTAACACTGCTAGAGCAATGATGTTGGCTTTAGGTTGCATTCAAGCGTTGGAATGTAATACCAATAAATGTCCTACTGGTGTTGCCACGCAAGATAAAAACCTGATGAAAGGACTAGCTGTGTCAGATAAAAAAATTCGTGTTAAAAATTATCATAGCGAAACTGTTAAAAGTGCTGCAGAACTTATGGCAGCGGCAGGAATTGATGACCCTAAAAAATTACATCGTTCATTTATTTATCGCAGAGTGAGTAATAGTCAAATACAAACGTATGCTGAAATGTATCCTAATGTCCTTCGTGGGTCTTTATTAGAAGCTCCATATCCGGGTGGATGGGAATTGGATATGATGGGAGGTTCTGAAAATACTTTTGAGCCAAGCATTGTATACGCATAAGTAATCGAAGTACGAATCTAATACGAACATACGCACAACGACTAATAGCATCGAAGCACGAATTTTATACGAATGAACGAAGACGCGAACAAAAGCCAAACCGCACCAAGAAGCAGGAAGCCAGCGCTAAGGAGGGATGATATTGTTTATCCTGAATTAAGTTATGAAATAATTGGTTGTGCATTTGAAGTGTTTGATACCCTTGGCCCTGGGCATTCAGAGAAAATATATCAAAAAGCTATGGCTGTTGCTTTCCGAAAAAGGAATATTCTATTTAAAGAGCAGCTTTATTATGCCTTGAGATTTATGGATGAAATTGTCGGAAAGGGTTTTCTTGATTTTGAAATTGATTCCAAAATTGTCGTTGAATTAAAGAAAGGCGGGTATTTTTCAAAGACGAATTTAGAGCAGGTTCTTGATTATTTGAAAAAATCAAAATTAAAACTTGGCATTCTTATTAATTTTTCACAGGAAGGAGTAAAATATAAGAGAATCCTAAACATTAATCAGTCGCCTTCGTGATTAAGATAAATTGCTCGGCTGTAGTTCGTGTGTTCGTGTGTTCGTATGGTTTTTTGTTCGTACTTCGATAGAATTATTATATGATTATCTCTTTAATAGCCGCAGTTTCAGAAAATAATGTGATTGGCAAAAACAATGATTTGCCTTGGCATTTACCTAAGGATATAAAGTATTTCCGCGATACAACACTAGGGCATTGTGTAGTAATGGGCAGAAAAAATTATGACTCTATTCCTTTTAAATACCGCCCTTTAGATGGAAGGATTAATATCGTTGTAACGCGGCAAAAAGGATTTATAGCTGAGGGTTGTATTGTTGTGAATTCTGTTGAAGAGGCGTTGAAAGTGGCAGAAGCCCACCCCAACCCTCCCAAAGGGGGGGGCGAAGTTTTTATCATCGGAGGAGCAGATATTTACAAACAAACAATAGATATTGCTGATAAAGTTTACTACACAAAAATCCATCAATCGTTTGAAGGCGATGCGTTCTTCCCTGTTATAGATGAAAATAAATGGAAGCTAGATAGCAAGATTGATGTGGAAGCAGATGAAAAAAATAAACTCCCTTTTTCCTTTTGCGTTTATTCCAAAAAGTAGGATTTACAGTTTAAGCTCTTTTGCTGGATCCCAAAACAGCTTTTCAAAATTTATAATCTTATCGTTTTTTACTTTAATACCTTCTTTTTTTAATAGTTGTTGCATTAGATTGGGATGTCCAAAATGATGTTTGCCTGTTAATTCTCCGTTTCTATTAACCACTCGATGTGCTGGTACAGGCTTTGGCCCTCTCCCCTTTGGACAACCGGAGGTTGCGAGCGTAGCTCGCGGGGAGCGGGGTGCTCCATTCATTGCCCAACCAACCATCCTTGCCGAGCGTGCAGAGCCTAAGTACTTTCCAATTGCTCCATAAGATGTAACCCTGCCTTTAGGTACCATTCTGGCAATTTCATACACTAATTCGAAGAAATCCTTGGTTATCATAAAGGACTAAAATAGTTATTTTTTACTCTTTAATGCTTATTGTTCATTCAAAACAAATATTATCTTTGCCACCCTTAAATAAATAAAAAACAATACTGAAGAAATGGTCTTCAGAAAAACACACAAAATAATGTATTTAACATCAGAAATTAAAAAAGGATTTGCAAAACAACACGGGAAGTCTGACAAAGACACCGGATCTTCAGAAGTACAAATTGCCCTTTTCACTCACCGAATTAACCACCTTACCGGTCATTTGCAGCGTCTTAGAAAAGACGTAGCTACGCAAAAATCGCTATTGAACTTAGTAGCTAAAAGAAAACATCTTTTAGACTACATGAGAAACACAAACCTTGAGAAATACCGTGCTCTTCTCAAGACTCTCGATATCCGTAAGTAATTTCAGTTGGTTGAGTTCATTTAGTTGACTGGCTAATTCAGTCATTAATTATTTGCTCATTCAACCCAATTACCCATTCCACTTAATTAACTAATTAACCCTTATTTACCATGATACCTAAAGCAATTAATCACACCTTTGACCTTGGCGATGGCCGCATGGTTACACTAGAAACCGGTAAGCTTGCTCGTCAGGCCGATGGCTCTGTAGTTCTTAAAATTGGAGATACCATGCTACTTGCATCGGTTGTTTCTAATGTAAATGCAAAAGAAGATATTGACTTCTTTCCTCTATCTGTAGATTATCAAGAAAAATTTGCTTCTGCAGGAAGAATCCCGGGTGGATTTTTTAAGCGCGAAGCTAGACCAACAGACAGCGAAATATTAACTAGCCGATTAATTGACCGCGTTCTTCGTCCGCTTTTTGCTGATGGATACCGTAACGAAACGCAAGTTTTAGTTTACCTTATTTCTGCCGATAAAGATACCATGCCAGATGCTTATGCAGGATTAGCAGCTGCTACTGCTCTTGCACTTTCTGATATTCCATTCAATGGGCCAATTTCGGAAGTTAGAGTTGCAAAAATTGATGGCAAGTTGGTTATCAATCCCGGCATCTTAGATCTTGAGCGAGCTACTATCAATATGATTGTTGGAGCTACGCACAAAGATATTTCGATGGTGGAAGGAGAAATGAAAGAAATATCGGAAGCAGATATGCTGGAAGCAATAAAGTTTGCTCACGAAGCCATTAAAAAACAAATTGAAGCGATTAACGAATTAGTTAAGAAAGTTGGTGCAAAGCCAGTGCGTGCGTTTTCAGGACCTGTAGAAGATGAGGAGTTAAAAGCTTCAATCAGAAAAGCTACTTACGATAAAGTATATGCTGTAGGAAAATCAGGAACGGCAAACAAGCATGAGCGTAAAAAATTATTTGGTGCCATCATCGAAGAATTTTTAGCCGCACAAACTTTTCCGGATGCTGAGAAAAAAGCAAAAGAAAAATTAGCTAAGAAATATTACCACGATATTGAAAAGGAAGCAGTACGTAATGTTATTCTTAATGAAGGAATTCGTTTGGATGGCAGAAAAACTACTGACATTCGCCCTATCACAACCGAAGTTGGATACCTTCCTATGACACACGGTTCGGCTTTGTTTACTAGAGGAGAAACGCAGTCGTTAACTACTGTTACTTTAGGTACTAAAATGGATACACTTCGCATAGATGGTGCGGTTATGCAAGGCGAAAGAAACTTTATGCTTCATTATAATTTCCCACCGTTTTCTACGGGTGAAGTAAAAATGATGAGAGGAACTAGTCGTAGAGAAATTGGTCACGGAAACTTAGCGCAACGTTCACTTTTACAAGTTATGCCTGCCGATAATCCATATACAGTACGTATCGTATCTGATATTTTAGAATCTAACGGATCCTCTTCCATGGCAACAGTTTGTGCCGGTAGCATGGCTTTGATGGATGCTGGTGTTCCAATTTCTAAAGCAGTATCTGGTATTGCAATGGGATTAATTACGGATAACAAAAAATTTGCAGTACTTTCTGATATATTGGGAGACGAAGATCATCTTGGAGATATGGATTTTAAAGTTACTGGAACAAAAAATGGTATTACTGCTACGCAAATGGATTTGAAAGTAGATGGTCTGCCATATGAAGTAATGGAAAAAGCTCTTAACCAAGCTCGTGAAGGTAGATTACATATTCTGAATGAGATGGAGAAAACAATTAGCGCTCCTAGGGAAGATTACAAATCACATGCACCACGAATTGTACAGCTTACTATTGCTAAAGAATTTATTGGAGCTGTAATTGGGCCTGGTGGAAAAATTATCCAGGAGCTTCAGCGTGAAACTGGAACAACTATCACTATTGAAGAAGTAAACGGAAAAGGCGTAATTGATATTTTCTCTGATAACAAAGAAGGAATTGATAAAGCAGTTGCTCGTATTAAAGGAATTTCTTCGGTACCTGAAGTTGGAGAGGTGTATATGGGTAAAGTAACTAGCATCATGCCTTACGGAGCTTTCGTTGAAATTTCTCCAGGTAAGGAAGGACTTTTACATATTTCAGAAGTTGACCACAAGCGATTAGAGAGCCTTGATGGAATTTTAAAACAAGGAGATCAAGTTAAGGTAAAGCTTTTGGAAATTGATTCAAGATCCGGAAAAATGAAATTATCCAGAAAAGTATTAATGCCTAGAGAAGAAAAAGAAAAACAAAACTAATTGTTTGCTAATTTTTTTCTAATAAATAGTCTTTAACTTTATTAAAATCCGCAGGAAGTGTTTCTGCGGATTTTTCTTTTTTAAGGCACTCGCTAAGCGTCTCGGGAATTTCAATTTTCGTTCCTATAATTTTTTCTACCGTTTGTTGGAATTTTGCTGGATGTGCTGTTCCCAGTACAATGCCCGTAGCACCTTGATTGTTCGTTTTGAATTTTTCAAAAGCGGCAAACGCTACTGCACCATGTGGGTCAAGTAAATAATTGTTTTCATTCCAAACTTTTAAAATGGTTGATTTTGTTTCCTCATCAGTAATGGAATATGATATAATGTTGGATTTTAATTTTTCATAATCATGTCCATATAATTCCAAGATTCTATAAAAATTACTTGGGTTTCCAACGTCCATAGCATTTGAAATGGTAGGGAGAGAAGGCTGAGGAGTAAAGACTCCACTAAAAAGATATTTTACAAACACATCATTCTTATTTGTTGCTGCAATAAATGAAATTGGTAAGCCCATTTTTTTAGCTAGTAAACCAGCGGTGATGTTTCCGAAATTTCCACTCGGTACTGAAAAAGCAATTTTCTTTTTTGATTTTAATTTAGAGTAAGCATAAAAATAATAAATAATTTGTGGCAGCAGCCTTGCAATGTTGATGGAATTGGCAGAGGTGATCTGCTTTTTATTCTTCAACTCTTTATCATTTAAAAGTTTCTTAATCAACAATTGACAGTCATCGAAAGTCCCTTGAATTTTTATAGGAAATATATTTTTTCCCATAGTAGTCATTTGCGCTTCTTGTATTTCACTTACTCCATTTTCGGGGTATAAAATAATTACTTTAATTCCTTTTACATCATAATATCCATTAGCAACAGCACTTCCCGTATCTCCGGAAGTTGCTGTAAGGACTAATGTTTCATTATTGTCGTTGCGTGTTAAGAGAGATAAAACACGAGCCATAAATCTTGCTCCAACATCTTTAAACGATAGGGTAGGGCCGTGAAAAAGCTCTAGCACATAGGTGTTATCATTTACCGCTTTTAATGGAATTTCAAAATTTAAAGATTGATTAATAATGACAGAAAGTTCCGAAGAGCTTATTTCTTCATTAATATAATCTGACAAAACTTCTTGTGCAATTTCCTGTATTGTTAAGTCTGCTTTTTCAAACAACTCAAGGTTTATTTTAGGAATGCATTGTGGCAGATATAAGCCTCCGTCTGGGGCAAGTCCATTTAATACTGCTTCACGAAAAGTTACTTTTAGTTCTTTGTTATTTGTACTGTAGTATTTCATCTTAGTTAAGAGTTATTGCTCCTTTAGGGTTAATTTTAGAAACGTATATCTTGCTTTTTATTTTTTTAGTTAAAAATACTTTTTGCATTTCTATACTTACATTTTCAGCAATATGTTTGGATTTGCAAAGTGCAAAAATGGAGGGACCGGAACCGGAAATATTGCATCCCAAGGCCCCGCTTTTCATAGCGGCATTTTTAATATCGTAATATCCCGGAATTAAAACAGAGCGAACAGGCTCTACGATTACATCTTCTAAAGATCTGCCAATTAATGGGAAGTTAGATGTTGTTAATCCAGCAATTAATCCAGCAACATTTCCCCATTGAGTAATTGCTTTTTTTAATGGAACTTGTTTGCTGAGCATGTTTCTAGCTTCAATAGTTTTTATTTCTATATCTGGTAAAACCAGCGCGCAAAATAAATTTTTTGGAAAAGGTATTTTAATAATATCAAGCGGAGTATAACTTCTAATTAATATTACACCACCCAGTAAAGAAGGTGCAACATTGTCTGCATGAAATGATCCACTGGCTACCGCTTCGCCAATCATGCCGAATTTAACAAGCTCATCGTCCTTAAATGGTTTCCCAAATAATTCATTGGCAGCAAAAACGCTTGCGGCTGCGCTTGCCGCACTTGATCCAATGCCACTGCCGGGACTAATCTTTTTTGTGATTTCTAGTTCGAGCCCTCCTTTGTATTTTATTTCTTTCATAAATTGAATCAAAGGTTTTCCTGCGCAATTTTTATTGGGGTCTTTTGGGATAGAAGTAAATTCAGTTTTATTATTTATTCGAATGCCGGGTTTATTAGTTTTTTTTAAAATCAATTCATCGCCAGGATTTTCTAATGCAAAACCAAGCACATCAAAGCCACAACCTACATTTGCAACCGAAGCAGGAGCAAACACTCTTATGTTTTTCATAATTTATTTTTTATACGTGAATGATAATTTTTCTATTGACCATCGAAAATGGGCAATACACTATGTCGGAAATATGAATAATTAACCCCTAGGGGTTGTTGTTGTGGTAGTAGAAAATACAAAGCCAGCAACTACAGAAGTAGTTGAAATAGAAGGTGCTATTTGAAAAAAGGGCTGCATTTAGATGTAAAAATAAGCTAATTGTCATTCAAATTGGTAAAATCTGTATATTTTTTTGTGTTTTGAACACCTATTTCTATACATTTGTGCTCTTTTTTAAAAACCATAAATCTTTAATTAGATAATATCGGAATTACTTACATTCTATGCGTCAGCTAAAAATTACCAAACAAATTACCAACCGCGATACAGCATCGCTTGAAAAATACTTACACGAGATTAGCCGCGAAGGTTTAATTACTGCAGAGGAAGAGGTAGAGTTAGCAAAAAAGATTAAGGCTGGCGATGAAGCAGCTTTGGATAAGATGGTTAGATCTAACTTACGTTTCGTAGTTTCTGTATCTAAGCAATATCAAAATCAAGGATTAAGTTTGCCGGATTTAATTAACGAAGGAAACCTTGGATTGATTAAAGCTGCACAACGTTTTGATGAAACACGCGGATTTAAATTTATCTCTTATGCTGTTTGGTGGATTCGTCAATCCATCCTTCAGGCCCTTGCTGAACAAGCTCGTATCGTTCGTTTGCCTCTTAATAAAATTGGTTCCATAAATAAAGTAAATAAAGTTTTCTCTAGGCTGGAGCAAAAATTTGAGCGTGAACCTACACACGATGAAATTGCTGATACCTTGGGTGTGCTTGTTGAGGATGTAAAAGATTCTGTACGTAATACCGGAAAACATATATCCATGGATGCTCCTTTGCTTTCGAGCGAGGACGATGCTGGAAATATGTATGAGGTTTTAACAAACGAAGATAATCCTAAGCCGGATAGTAGTTTGCTTAGCGAATCTTTACGTAAAGAAATAGAACGCGCACTTGCTACACTTTCAAATCGTGAAGCAGATGTGCTGCGTTTGTATTTTGGATTACACGGTGGACCAGCTCAAACACTTGAAGAGATTGGCGAAAAATTTGCTTTAACTCGCGAACGTGTTCGTCAAATAAAGGAAAAAGCAATTCGTAGATTAAAGCATTCTTCTAGAAGCAAATTATTGAAAGCGTATTTAGGTTAGACCCCACCAACTCCCCCGAAGGGGGAGAGCTTAGCATGCGTAAAAAAAAACAAATACAAAAATCTCCCTCCCTTCGGGAGGGCCGGGGTGGGCTCCCACTTATTGCTCCTTCTATTTTATCAGCCGATTTTGCTAATCTTCAAAGAGACATTGAAATGATTAATAAGAGTGAGGCGGACTGGTTTCACTTAGATGTAATGGATGGAGTTTTTGTTCCCAATATTTCATTTGGAATTCCTGTTATAAAAGCTATTAAGAAACACGCCAAAAAAGTTTTGGATGTGCATCTAATGATTGTGAACCCCGATCATTTGCTGGAAGCTTTTCGAGATGCCGGTGCAGATTATCTTACAGTGCATTACGAAGCCTGTACGCACCTACATCGTACCATTCATGCCATACACGACTTAGGAATGAAAGCTGGAGTAGCAATTAACCCACATACTCCTGTGCATTTATTGCAAGATATTATATCTGATATTGATTTGGTTTGTATGATGAGTGTAAACCCTGGTTTTGGCGGACAGAAATTTATTGAAGGCACGCATCAAAAAGTAAAATACCTTAAGCAGCTTATCAAAACAAAAAAATCTAAAGCGCTTATAGAAATTGATGGGGGAGTGGATCTGAAAAATGCTCCCGTTCTTGTAAAAGAAGGAGCCCATGTTTTAGTTGCCGGCAACACTGTTTTTGGATCAAAGAATCCTAGCGAAACAATTTCGCTCTTGAAAAAAATGAAATGATTTTATTTAGCGTAATCGCTTAAATATTCAAAGCGTTTCATCAATTTCCCTTCTTTCACAATTGTTGCTCTTTCAATTAAATTATTTTCATCCTTCACTAAAAGGGAAAGAAGTACTTTATCTATTAGCTCTTTGCCAAAATCTTCAGAGGAATTTCGCGGTAATTCGCAAGGGAGATTATCAACTGCCATAACCGTAACAGCATCTTTTTCAAATGGAGCAACTATGTTTTCTGTCTTTGTTTGATAGCCATAATACGGTTCTAAAATAGTAGAGGCTTTTGTTGTAGATGGTATGGAGCCATTAATATCACAAGTAACATCTGCAATTACACTTATGCCAAATTCAGGTGATTGCATTTCTTCTTTAGTAAATAATTTTGGTGCTCGAGGATCCCAAAAAGAACAATGGATAAGTAAATCACACCATCGGGTGTATTTCATAAAGGTGGACTTGAATTTTTCTGGATGGCCATAAAAGCTCTCCTTGTCCCATGGCTTGCCATCAATAGGTTCGTTATAATCGTAAGAATGCAGTTGCGTGTAGGTTGGTTCTCTGAATGTATAATGTGTAAACTCGTAGGGAGTAATCCTGCGTATATGAAGTAATCCGAGTAATTCTATAGCCCCATTAGCTACTCTACCATTTCCGGTGACAATGATTTTTAAATTGGGCAAATGAATTTTTTTTAATTCATCAATAAGTTCTTTTTTGTCGTGACAATCTATTGCGCGCTTCGTGTTAAAAAGGCTGTATCTAAGTCCATAGCCTAAAATGCCATTGTATGCACCAACAATGCCTGCATAATGTCCAAAGCCAATGATTCGATTATAGTGTTCATCCGTCAGTGTTTCATAATCAATCATCTGTATTTTTTTCTCAATAATAGCCTTCATTAACTTGTGGTTGTGAGCCTGCTTTTTGATGGTATGAGAAAAGAATAAATATTTTTTTCCTTCAATTAGCTCTGCAATCGGCACTTCTTTTATACCAAGAATAATGTCGCAATCTGAAAGATCTTCTTGCAGTATTATGCTTTGTGCAGCATATTCTTCATTCTTATAGCTCCTCCAATCACTTGGCTGAACAACAACTTCTGTTTTAAATTCTTCTTTAATAAGTTTACATTGTTCAGGAGTGAGGGGCACACGTTTATCATATGGTGTTTTTCCTTCTCGTATGATTCCAATTTTTGTCATTATTCTTAATAATTTCTGAAGCAAATGTAAATTATATTTCTTTTTAACTGCGTTTGAATTGTTGCAGGCAGCAGACTTTTTTCTTTAACTTCGCATTAGTTCTTTATATCTATAAAATTCTTATTTTTTTTTCTCTAAACTATTGGGGCCGACAGGTTTTGACAGCGAGGAGGATGGATCTGTAAGCATGCCGTGAGTTGGGAAAGTATCACGTAAATAATAATTCTCAAATTCTAAATGGCGAGTCTAACTACGCTATGGCTGCTTAATTGACATAGTCAATTTCGCACCTGTTCCCCGGAAAGCTTTTTCTTTTCAGCGTTCCGGATCGAGCATCACAAATGAAAAGATAGTTGTGAAGAGCCTTGATTTACAACGAAACTAAGCCCCGTAAGGGGTGAAGAGGCTAAGTTTGAAGTTGGTAGCTGTCTGCCTGCCTCATCTCGAAAATTAAACGACAGCTAAGCGTGTAGAAAGCATTTTTGTCCCTTGTTTGGACGGGAGTTCAAATCTCCCCGGCTCCACGGGTGAATCAAAGAGCCTCCTTTTGTGAAATGGAGAAAATATAAGCTTGCTTATGTTTTCGGAATGAACAAAAGGAAAATGTGAAACATTTTGCTCTTTGATTTGCAACTCTGATAGGGGAGATTCAGCGAAGCTAAATCTCCCCGGCTCCACTCGGAGGGAAGAAACTGATTTTTCAGCTTTCTTCCCTCCTTTTTTTTTGCCTAAACCCTCATTAATCCTATGAAGCAGACCAACGACTTTTAAAGTTTTGGGAGTTCGATATTCATTTTTTTCATAAATCAACTTTTCAGGGAATATCGAACTCACTATTCGTTGTTTTGCTACTGTATCCTTAGAGTGGTAATACTTTTCAGCATTTTGTATTATTTCAATGCCATCATCTACTAAATGCCCGTGATTTTCTAAACCTGAAATTAATTTAGATTCATCACTACCTAATTTTAACAATACCTCTTCAATATCAGATTTCATTTCCTTGTAATCGTTAGATGAAATATCCCCATCCAACATCATATCTTTTGCGTTTTTCAATCTTTGCTTTTGTTTTGCAACATCCTTTTGAATTTTCTCTAATTCACTTTTGATAATTGTATTTTTACTTTTAAATCCATTTTTTAAAATTTCTGAAAATAAATTGATGCTTTGAGAGTTTGATTTTATATCCGATAGTAAGTTTTCAAATTGATGATTTAATTGACTTGCCTTATACCTCTCTTTACATCCTTTATTGCAATGATAATAATAGAACAATGTACCCATTTTGCCTTTTGAAGATGAAGCAGTTAAAGTCCTGCCACATTGGGCGCAGGTTAAAAAACCTCTTAATGGAAACTCGTCCCTAACAGTTTGGTATTTATTAGGTATCTTCTTTTTTCGTCCCTCAATTATATCTTGAACGGTAAAAAACGTATCATTATCAATTATAGCATCGTGAATACCGTCCACCCAATGGGCTTGCTCGTCTTTAAATGAGGGTACTAATACTTTGCCAATGTATCCCTTGTTTCTTAAAAGCATCCAAAATGAGTTCCTATTGCATTTTAAACCCTCTTTGTTGAGCTTTAATCTTAACTCCTCTATGTTATATAATCCTGATGCAAACTCTTTAAATGCACGTTTTACCAGTTCTTCTTGCTCCCCACCTTCGGGAGTCATTATTGGTCTATTATTGACATCACGAGTGTTTTGATACCCTCTTAAACGTGCGCCTAACCAACGACCTTCTTTTTTACCTCTGCGTATGCCGTGAAAAATGTTTAAAGCTCTGCGGTCATTATCTACTTCGGGTGCTGCAAGGTAGATAGCCAACATAATTTTACTTTCAGGAATTTCAAAATCTAATGGCTGTTCAATAGATTGAGGTTCTACACCCATTTTTTTCAAATCCCTTATTGTGATATATGCTTCGGCAACATTTCGGGAAAATCTATCCCATTTTAGAAACAAGATATTATCTACATAGCCACGATTCTTTTTTATGAATTGCATTATGTTTAACCATTCAGGACGATTAAATGTTTTACCACTTTCATCATCGTGATAAAAACCTACTATTTCAATGTTGTTATTTTCGCAATACTTGTGGAGTTTGTCTTTTTGGTCTGAGGGACTGTATCCGTTGTTTTGTTCATCGGTAGATACACGAGTGTAAATGATAGCTCTCCTTTTCATATTGTTTTGTTTTTATTAGCACGCTCTATAATCTCATTCATATTATCAATACCATTTTGCTCAATAATAGCAAGAGCAATATCAGCCAAGTTATCAAGCCAATCTCTCATTTTTAAAAGTTCTTCGTCTGTGTAATGATATCCGTCATTCGCATAAATTTTGCGACATTCGGCTAAAGAAAGTTTTGGTGTACTTTCTGTGAATTTACTTGTTGTTATTTTCGATTTCATCTGTTTTATTGATTAATTCCATTTGGCGATTTGATTCTTCTCTGTCCATTGTGTCAAACACAATATCAGCCATGTGGTATAACCAATCTCTTAATTCAATCACTTCATCATCTGTATAAAACACACCATCTGTATTGAGTATTTTTTTACACTCAACCAATGATAGTTTTCTATTTTCAGCAGCCGATTTCATTTTGAATTGGTTGCTAAAAATGATTTTTTTACTGAAAAAAGGAACGAATTTGAGAGTTCAATAATACCTACCGAATACAATGCAAGTATAATGATAATCAACAAGTTACGGAAGGAATCAGCCAAAATCTTATCAACCACTACCTGTTTGAATGGCAACGAATTAGTTGATAAAGTGAAGTAGTTGTTTTGGTAAAAGCTCTTTACAAATTGCATAGTGCAAATTTGCGAAGAGCTAAAAAGGTTCGATGCCTATTAATGTAAAACTATAAGAATTTATAAGTTTTTATAAGAAAATGTGGCAAATTGTGGAGCTGTTTTTTTGCCTACTTCATTTTAAATAATTTAGTCCTAATACTAAGAGTTTAGGTTGTTCGATTTTAAACTATGTAATAGGTGTTTTACAAATGTATTTTTATGGTGTTTTGTATTTTATTTATTGGGGCTTTCTTTCAATAACCTTATAAGTTGAAGTTCTTGTATTCAAAGCAGGATATGTTCCTTCAAGAATGTCAATAACATCATCATTAATTTGTTTGTTGGATAACGAACCACTAATAAACTTTACAGCATTCTTATCTTTTTTGTCAATACTAACGTGAATAATTTGTTCCGCATTACAAGCAACCGCCAAATTGGGGTTATGTGTAACAATAATTATTTGGCGTTTTTCTTTAGCTTCCTTGATAAATTTAACGAGTATTTTAAATACACTTTGATTATCCAAATTTTCTTCTGGTTGGTCAATCACCAAAGGAATATCATTTTGGTCAATTGTTAAATAAAAAATCAGTAGTAAAGCCCCTCTTTCTCCGGGCGAAAGTTCTGAAATATTTTTATCATTCAGTTTAAGTTTATATACTGGTTCTAAATAATCAAGATTAAATAAAAACGAATATAAGTCATAGATTGAATAACCTTTTTTAAGTTGCTTTTCAACTTCTCGTTTTTCAGGGTCATCAAATTCACGTTTATCGAATTTAAGATTGTCAATTATTTCATCAAGAAATGAAATTAATCCATCCTCTGTTTTTAATTCGTGATTACCTATGATGTGATTTAATCTCTCGATACCCGCAGGGTTACCTATGAAACTTCCTTTTGCGCCTAAACTAATATGGTCAAAAAATTTCTCATTAAAACCATTAATCTTGTAATCTACATCGAGAGCAATATTATAATTTTCTAAAATTTCTCCATAGGTTGCGATGAAGTCAGATACTGGTTTGAAAAGTGATTTATATAAATTTAATATTTCGTTTTTCTTTAAAAATAATTGTTTTAAATTATTTTTTCTATCCGTAATCTTTGTTGATATGTCTTCCTGAAGTTTATCAGTTAAATATTGAATTTGCGCTTTGTAATAAATAATAGTTTCATCTTTATCATCTTGCCCAATAAGATTATTTTTTTTCTCTTCCCATAATTTCAAGTCATCAATATACTTTTGATATTTTCTCGTGTGGTCATCCAGTTTTTCTTGTAATACTTTAATTTCGGAAATTAGATTAATCCCTTTTAAGACTAATCCAGTTTCTTCATTTTTATCTAAATCTTTTTCGAGATTTTTCGCAACTGTATCTTTGGATTCAATTAGCGATAGAATTTTTGATTTATCAGCTTTGAAAGAAAATATATCATCAATGCCGATTTCAAATTTAGTTAATGAAGGAGTAATATCTGTTTTAAATTTCTCAAACTGTGTTTCAAAAGCGATTATTGTCTGAGCCACTTTTTCAAGTTCCGAAATGTCAAGTTTTAATTCTTTAAGCGACTTTTGTTTTATTAATATACTTTCCTCAATACCCTTAACCATAATTCTTTTAACATCAATGTCGTCAGATATAACTTTATTGTTTGCTAATATTTGCAGGTCATCAGGCGGCTCAATCGGTGTAGGTTTAGTTAATTCGTGAGCCGTTAATTCACTTTCTTTTTCCTTTAATTTTAACTCAATTGCCTTTTTAAATGATTCTTCTTGTTTTTTCTCAAGTTCGGCAATTGCCTTGTTAATTAAATTTGTTTCTTTTTTTAATTCATCTATTTCTTTGGTTTTTATTTCTGTTTTATATTCAATAAGCTCGTCAAGATTGGTTTTACCTAATCTATCTACATCGGAAATATGTGAAAATATTACATTTCTTAATTCACTTTCAAATTCATCAACATCATCGTTACATAATTTTTCAAGAAACCCTTGCGGAATATATTTTACTTTCTCTGTACTTGATTTATCAGGATTCTCATTTAATTTTTTAATATCGGAAGAGCCATCTTCCCAAGATAAGTTTGCTTCAAAATGTTCTGACCGATTAATAGGTTTTCTACTCCTAAACTTTTCGTTTCGTAAGAATGAAAAGTATTCATAATTCTTAGTGTTGCCAAGTAAACCGATAGTATCTGCTATTGCACTCTTGCCATTCCCCTTGTTACCAATAATAGCAACCATAGAATGATTAAATGGAATATGCAACCCATTAAACCAATTTTCTGATAAAGCAGAGTTAGCAATTTTATTTATTGAAATAGAATTAATGAATTTTGTTTTATTGGATTCAACTCTTTTTAAAAGCTCAGGCTTTTCTCCAACAAAAATTCTTGATTTATCATTTGCAACTAGTTTTAGCCCTTCAAAAGTAGTGTCGGCTTTTAACCAAGTAAATGAGTTTCCTATCCTGTCTTTATCTGTACTCGTTGAAAGATGATGAGCATCACTACAATCTAATAATTTATCATTAATGTTTTGGTCGGTTAGTTTTTTCTTTTGAGCAAGATATGTTTCTGATTTTTCGAGTGCTGTAAAAACGAAATGAGCCTTATTAATAACAGTTTTTTTAAACGTTCAATTTCATTTTTTCTATCATCCGCCCATGCTGAAATTTCCAGATTTAAACGCTGTATTTCATTTTGATTTTTATTAATAGTAAGGGAAGAATTTTCATCAGCATGACTTCTGAAATTTTTAACACGTGAATATAAGCTGTTGATTTTTTTAAGAAGCAGTTCGGTTATCAAAACCAATAATAATAACCCCGACAAAAATGAAATGCAAAAGGTAAAGGCAATTATCGTCCAGTTAATGGTACCGGATGAGAAAAAGTAATAAAAAAACATGCTTGCGGCAAGAACTGCGGCAAGCACAACATTTAGTATAAGTAAAACTATTTTGTAGGAATAATTCATAAAGATTTAAAGCACTAATGTACTAAAAATCAAATTTATATCCGATACCTTTTACTGTTTTAATCAATTCTTCGCCTAATTTTTCGCGTAGCTTGCGTATGTGAACATCAATGGTTCTGTCACCAACAACCACATCACCGCCCCAAACAGTATCCAGTATTACTTCCCTTGTGAAAACTTTTCCGGGTTTTGATGCCAATAATGCCAGCAGTTCAAATTCCTTTTTAGGAAGATTCAATTCTTTTCCGTCTTGTATAATCAAATAACGTTCCCTGTCAATTTCCAGACCTGCAATAGCGATGTTCTCTTCTTTTTGAGTGGATATGTTTCCGCTTCTTTTAAGCAAAGCTTTTATCCTGCTAATCAAAACTCTTGGTTTAATGGGCTTGTTAATATAATCATCCGCACCCACATCAAACCCTGCAATTTGCGAGTAATCTTCGTTGCGTGCAGTTAAAAAAGCGATCATTACATCTTTTAATTTTGGAATTTCTCTGATCTTCTGGCAGGTTTCTATACCATCCATATCTGGCATCATCACATCTAAAATGATCAATTCAGGGTTTTCTTTTTTTGCAATCTCTACTGCCTCTTTCCCATTGCTTGCAGTGCTTACAATATATCCTTCTTTTTTAAGATTATAGCTCAAAAATTCTAGAATATCCTGCTGATCATCTACCAATAAAATTTTTTGATCAGTATTCATATAGTTGGTTTTTAATTCACTGTAAAGTTGTAATAATGAATTAAAGATAGTGTTAATTAGTTATTAAGATAATATTATTAACTGCCCCAATCTTCGCAATTTATTAACATACAAATAAATTTTGGTTAACATAAAATAGTGACGTATAAAGTTACTTTGTAACAAAAATTAACATTGAAAAAAATGAGATTTAAAGCATTCATATTTATACTTTTAAATATTACCAACCTTGTTACGGCACAAAACTCAAGTATTAAAGGGAAAGTGGTGGATGACAAAACAGGAGAAACCCTGCCCGGTGCGGTAGTGGTGATAAAGGGAACAACAACGGGAAGTAATACCGATTTTGATGGATTATTTTCTATCAATAACATAGCGGAAGGAACTTATACGCTCGAGTGCAAGCTCATCTCCTACAATACCAAAATATTAACTGATGTTAAAGTAAAAAGTGGCGAACCTACTATTTTAAATATCACCATGTCTGCCGCATCCACGGATTTAGGCCCTGTGGAAGTAGTTGCCACCATGAGCAAAGAAAATAATGCAGGGATGATATTAATGCAAAAAAATAATGCATCGGTATCCGATGGTATCTCTTCGGAAGGGATAAAACGTACACCAGATAAAAACACCGGTGATGTATTAAAACGTGTATCTGGTGCAAGTATCCAGGATAATAAATTTGCAATCATCAGGGGGATGAATGATCGGTATAATGCCGCTTACATTAATGGCGCTCCCTTGCCAAGTTCTGAAAGCGATAAAAGAGCTTTTGCATTTGATATTTTTCCGGCCAATTTATTAGATAATCTGATCATTGTAAAAACCGCTACTCCAGATCTGCCGGGAGATTTTGCCGGAGGAGTTATTCAAATAAATACAAAAAGTATCCCGGAAAAAAATGAACAAACAGTTTCTTTATCCGGATCCTATAATACAATCACCACGTTTAAAGATTTTAAAACATACGAAGGCGGTAAATATGACTGGCTTGGATTTGATGATGGATCCAGGGAATTAAATAAAGATATACCAACAACTTTACTCTATAATGGCGCTGCAACCTCCAATCTTCAGAAAGCGGAATATGGGAAATTAACAAGCACTAACTGGGGATTAAAAACCGCTAGTGCGGCACCTTCTACCAGTTTACAATATTCAATGGCAAATGTTGGTAAAGTATTTAAAAGGCAAGCAGGAAGCATTTTTGCAATTACTTATAATAATAATTTCAATAATTCCTATTCTACCCGCAGAGAGTTTGAAGAGCAGCAGATTGATATTTTAAAAACAAAAGAGTATAAAGACACTACTTTTACTAATAATATTTTATCGAGTTTACTGTGGAATGTATCCTACAAGTTAAACGACAAACACCAGTTGTCATTTAAAAATATGTACAGTGTAAATACAGATGATAAGGTTACTGTGAGAAGAGGTTTGGCAGATGCATCCGGCCCTCAATGGGAAAAATCAAGTGTTCGCTGGTTCACTCAAAATAATATTTACAGCGGGCAATTAGGGGGCGATCATGTTTTGATAGAAAAGCATAAAATTAAATTCAAGTGGCAGGGGGCTTTGAGTGATATCAAGCGTGATATTCCGAATATGCGCAGGATGATCTATACTAAAATTGCTCCTAAAGAAGACGATGGTTCGGTAACGTATGAAGCCGCCATACAGCCTATTAATGTTGCAACTAATAGTGGAGGTACAATGTTTTTTTCTACTAACAAAGAAAAAATTTACAGTGCAAAATATGAGTTTATAATTCCTGTTGAAATAAAAGAAACAAAACATGAAATAAAGCTGGGTGGATTTCATCAATTACGCGACCGTACCTTTGATGCTCGTTTTTTTGGATATACTCAATATAAAAAAGGATCGAGTGTATTATTTGATAACAGCTTGCTATTGTTGCCGGAAGAAGAATTATTTTCTACTGCACAAATGGGTGTAATGGATAAGCCCGGACCAAAGAATGGAGGATTCAAATTGACAGAAGCTACAACACCTTTGGATAGTTATATTGCAGCAGCTAAATTACACGCAGGTTTTTTAATGATCGATTCAAAAATAGGAGATAAATTTCGTTTCATCTATGGTGCACGTTTTGAATCGTATCGTCAAACCATTACCAACTATGATCAAATTACCGGTGATCCCATAATCAGGGATACAACTTTCAATAATATATTACCTTCCATTAATGCAGTGTGGTCGATAAACGATAAGATGAATTTAAGAGCCGCCTATTATGAAACCGTGTCGAGACCTGAATTCAGAGAGTTAGCTAAATTTAATTTTTATGATTTTATTTTAGATTATTCCATAGCAGGAAATCCCAATTTAAATCAGGCTAAGATAAATAACTATGATCTAAGATATGAGTGGTTCCCTGGAGCCGGACAAATTTTTTCAGCATCTGTATTTTATAAGAATATACATGATGCTATTGAGCAGGTGGCTGCAGGGGCAAGTCAGATAAGAAGTATATCATACGGCAATGTGAAAAGAGTGGAAAATATGGGAGCTGAATTAGAGTACCGTTTAAAATTAAGTACCTTATTTGGAAACGATTCTTCCTTTTTAGATAATATTACTTTATATACCAATTTTGCTTATATCCAATCAAAAGTTGATTTGTCGGGAGTGATTGGTGCCACCGAACGCCCTATGCAAGGACAATCGCCATATATTGTAAATGCAGGATTGCAATACCTGGATAATGAAAAAGGGTATTCTGCAAGTATTTCCTATAATGTAGTTGGTAAACGCATTTTTATAGTAGGTAGCGTTGATGAGCCTGATTACTGGGAAAACTCACGCCACATCATCGATCTGCAAGTAACTAAAACATTTTTAAAAGGACGATTAGAATTAAAGATTAACGCACGCGATATTTTAGCTCAGCCTTTTATTTTTTATCAGGATATCAATAAGAATAATAAATATGATAAAAATTCTGAAAACTTAAATGAAGATGCTTTAGTGCGCGATAAAACATCTGACAATGTAATGATCTATACAAGAGTTGGTGCTACCTATTCTTTAGGTTTATCTTTTAAATTTTAATTAATTTATAGGCTGTTTAAGTTTTTATTAAAGTATGGCAATCGCACATACTTGCCTTGCCGGCAGGTAGGTTTGGACTCCGCTCAATCAATGTCGTTTAGTTAAAGGGGGGGGGCATTGTGTGCGTGGTCACTTCGAGTTCGATCCGCCAGCTGGCGGAGAGAGTATCGAGAAGGTGTGCGTGGGTCAACAAGGCTTTCACACGTTCTCGATACGTTTTTCTAAAAAGAAAAACACTCGAACTGACCACTTCCTCAGGCCGATAGCTCTTAACTAAATGATATTGTCCGCTCAATATTACCTTACGCGCGAATGAGTCATTCTGAGCGGAGTCGAAGAAGTGGGTTGGGTTTACATAAATGCATTTTAATGAAAACTTAAACAGGCTCTTAAATTAACCTTCCTCTTTTTAAATTAACATCAAAATAACCTAATCGTAAATTTTTAGGAATGTGAAATTAATATTGTAAAGGTAGTTTTGTACTGTTCAAATTATTTAGATTATTAATCTTAAAACAAAACAAACAAATGAAAAAAATTTACACATTAATCGCTTCTGGTCTGATGGCTACGACTATGATTGCGCAACCATTCTTTACACCTACATCATACATTGGTGCATTTCCAATAACAGATAATACTCCTGCTACAGACTGGACTGCAGGCTGGGCAAATTTTGATCCTGAAAGTACCGTTTATGCTGCACCAACAGTAACTGTAAATACAAACATTACAACAAACACAATTTGGACATCAAGCAACGTATACCAATTAATTGGTAATATTGCTGTAACAAGTGGTGCTGTATTAACAATACAACCCGGAACAGTTATTAAAGGTGATTTAGCAACAAAAAGTTGTTTAATCATTACTAAAGGTTCAAAAATTATTGCACAAGGTACTTCTAGTATGCCAATTGTATTTACATCAAACGAAGCTATAGGTAGCAGAGATATGGGAGATTGGGGAGGTTTAATTATTTTAGGGAATGGTATCATCAATACTCCGGGAACAAATGTTGCTTGTACAGGTTGCGGAACAAATCCAAACGTAAATCAGATTGAAGGTTTTGCTGCTTATGATGCAGTTCAATTATATGGTGGAACAAATAATGCGGATAGTTCAGGTGTTTTATCTTATGTACGTATTGAGTTTCCGGGTGTTGCATTATCTTCTTTAAGTAATTCAGAAATCAACGGCTTAACATTAGGTGGTGTTGGTTCAAAAACAAAAATTGATCATGTACAAGTTACCATGTCTGGTGACGATGCTTTTGAGTGGTTTGGTGGAGCAGTTAATGCAAAACACATAATTGCTTACAGAACATTTGATGATGATTTGGATACTGATTTTGGTTATGTTGGAAATGTACAATTTGGATTAGTTGTTCGTGACCCGAATTTAGCTGATGCAAGTAAAGTAGAATCATTTGAGTCGGACAACTTTAATCCTGGAACAGGAAGAACTCCATTAACACAACCAATTTTTTCAAACATAACTGTTGTTGGTCCTACACGTGATGGATTAACTACACCGGGTTCAAACTTATTTTTATGTGCTGCACAAATCAGAAGAAATTCTGCAACATCTATTTTCAATTCAATTATCACAGGATGGCCAACAGGCTTACAAGTTGCAGGATCTTCAACACAAGACAATTTCACAACTAATGATTCTGCTGTATTTGGAAACAATTGGATTATTGGGTCAACGAAAGCAATTGATGTTAGTGCATCTACTTCTCCATTATCCTTCTACCAAACATTCTTTGGTACAGATAATAATGATTCAACTAAAACAAATACAAATGTGAATTGGGTAAATCCATTTCCTGCTACTTTAATACTTACTCCTGATTTTCGTTTAAATGGTGGAACTCCCGCAGCAATTGCGGCTTCTTTTACTGATCCGAAATTTAACGGAATTACAACAGGAATCAATACTACTGATTTTGTTAATTCAATTGTATTATATCCTAATCCTGCTAATGATTTTATATCCATTAATGTATCAGGAACAAGTGATGTAAAAATAAATATTTATGATGTTACAGGAAAACTAATTAGTTCTCCAATTAATGAAACATCAAACCAAACTAATTCAGTTTATAAATTAGATATTAAAACCCTTCCTTCTGGTATCTATTTTGCATCTGTAGAAACAAACAATACATCAAAAACATTAAAATTTGTTGTAGCAAAATAATTATTAAAGTATAAATTTTACTTGTCATTTCGTACGAAGTGAAGAGAGAAATCTTTTTTAATTGTAGAGTTTAATGATTTAATTCTTTTTCTTTAAGAAAAGCAAGTCTTGAATATTTCAAGACTTGCTTTTTAGTTTTTATACTTTGTCGGATCAATCTGAGCTGGGTAATCATTGCCCCACTTTCTTCTTTTTGTTTTAGGTAAATACAAACTAAATTCTCAGAATTTGTTCATAATATTTGTTTTATACATTATTTTTAGAATTGCTAATCCGCTTAAATGCCTTTTATACTTAGCTCCAGGGTTCATTGCTAGATATTCTAAGGATGTTTTTTTAATCAGTGTTCATGTAGCATTGTATATCTTGTATTCATGCACACTTTTTGTTTAGGTAATTGATATAATAAAACTTGAATATCATTAATAAGCGTTAACTTTACAATCCTTAATAAATCAACCATGAACAATTCCGATCAAACAGTTACTTCTGTTGGTAATAACATCAGCAGCCAGAATCCTATCTCCATACTACTTGCAGATGATGATAGGGACGACCGTTTTTTCTTTAATGATGCATTAAGCGAAATTTCTATCCCTACCGAGCTTACTACTGTTGAAGATGGGGAAGAATTAATGCGCTATCTTTCTAAAAATACAGATAATCTACCCCATGTGCTTTTCCTGGATCTTAACATGCCACGGAAAAATGGTTCGGAATGCCTTGCTGAAATGAAGCTTAAGCCTGAGCTGCAAAAGCTTCCGGTAATTATATACTCTACTTCTTTAAATGAAGAGGCAGCAGATGAACTTTATAAAAACGGAGCTTATTATTACATTCGGAAAACGGATTCAACAGAACTTAAAAAAATTCTTCAACATATTCTTACCATGTTGTCAAAAAATATGACTATTGACAAATCAGAAGAATTCGTTCGCCCTTCAAGAGATAAATTTGTGCTCAGCTTAATGGAAGTATAACTCAAAGGCATATTTTAATAATATCAATGCTATTGAGTTATTAACACCTCAAAAGAAAGTTGGCACGCTTATATACCTTTAAAGTAACTCATGATCTTTTCGTAATTCATTTAGCTATTGGTTAGCAGATCTTACAATTAACGGAATAAAATCATCATCAGTTTTACGCATTGAAAACCTATAAAAGCACCATCGCATATTTTAAAAGCAATATTGAACCGATTAAGTTTTTTTTATTCAAACGTTACTGACTTTTTAACCTTTATAATATGAAAACTAAACCACCAACCCCTCTTAATATTTTACTTACAGCGAGTACTGAAGCCTTAAGTATCGCTAAAAAAGAAATTAATTTTCAGAATGAAGAGAAGGATAAGCGTGCAGCCGAATTATACATCGCTAATATTGAACTTAACTTTCAAAAAGGAGAGAAAGCAAAGCGTGCAGCCGAACTGGTTGTTGCAAATATTGAACTTGCCTTCCAACAAGGAGAGAAAGAAAAACGTGCAGCAGAATTGGTTGTTGCCAATATAGAACTTGCTTTTCAGAATCAAGAGAAAGAAAAACGTGCAGCAGAATTAAGTGTTGCCAATAAAGAACTTACATTCCAAAATAAAGAGAAAGAAAAAAGGGCGGCAGAATTAATCATTGCCAATAAAGAACTTACATTTCAAAACGAAGAAAAAGAAAAACGTGCGGCAGAATTAATCATTGCCAATAAAGAACTTACATTTCAAAACGAAGAAAAAGAAAAACGTGCGGCAGAGTTGATTATTGCCAATAAAGAACTTAGGTTTCAAAATGATGAGAAAGAAAAACGTGCAGCGGAATTAAGTGTTGCTAATAAAGAGCTTACGTTCCAAAATGAAGAAAAAGAAAAACGTGCGGCCGAATTGATCGTTGCTAATAAAGAGCTTGCTTTTCAAAGTGAGGAAAAAGAAAAACGTGCAGCAGAAAAAGAAAAACGTGCAGCAGAGTTGGTTATTGCTAATGAAGAACTTTCTTTTCAAAATGATGAGAAAGAAAAACGTGCAGCAGAGTTGATCATTGCTAATAAAGAACTTGAGTTTCAAAACACTGAAAAAGAAAAACGTGCGGCAGAATTGATCATTGCAAATAAAGAGCTTGCTTTTCAAAGTGAGGAAAAAGAAAAACGTGCAGCAGAAAAAGAAAAACGTGCAGCCGAATTGATCATTGCTAATAAAGAGTTGGCTTTTCAAAATGATGAAAAGGAAAAACGTGCAGCAGAATTAATCATTGCTAATAAAGAGTTGGCTTTTCAAAGTGATGAAAAGGAAAAACGAGCAGCAGAAAAAGAAAAGCGTGCAGCCGAATTGATCATTGCTAATAAAGAACTTGCTTTCCAAAATGATGAGAAAGAAAAACGTGCATCGGAGTTGATTGTCGCAAATAAAGAGCTTGCTTTTCAAAATGATGAGAAAGAGAAACGTGCGGCCGAATTGATCATTGCTAATAAAGAGCTTGCTTTTCAAAGTGAAGAGAAAGAAAAACGCGCTGCAGAAAAAGAAAAACGTGCCGCAGAGTTAGTCATTGCTAATGAAGAACTTTCTTTTCAAAATGATGAGAAAGAAAAACGTGCAGCAGAGTTGATCATTGCTAATAAAGAGCTTGCTTTTCAAAATGATGAGAAAGAGAAACGTGCAGCCGAATTGATCATTGCTAATAAAGAGCTTGCTTTTCAAAGTGAAGAAAAAGAAAAACGCGCTGCAGAAAAAGAAAAACGTGCCGCAGAGTTAGTCATTGCTAATAAAGAACTTTCTTTTCAAAATGATGAGAAAGAAAAACGTGCAGCAGAGTTGATCATTGCAAATAAAGAGCTTGCTTTTCAAAATGATGAGAAAGAAAAACGTGCAGCAGAATTGATCATTGCGAATAAAGAACTTGCTTTTCAAAATGAAGAAAAAGAAAAACGTGCGGCCGAATTAAGCGCTGCCAATAAAGATTTAACCACATTTACGTATGTATCCAGCCATGATTTACAAGAGCCATTGCGTAAAATACAAAACTTTGTTGCTTATATCCTGAGAAAGGAACAACGGAACTTATCTGCCGAAGGGAAAAATTATTTTCAAAGAATACAGGATGTTGCAAAACGTATGCAGGAACTCATTGAAGATTTACTTACCTATTCCCGGACAAAAACTACCGAACGAAATTTCGAAAAAACAAACCTCAATATCATTACAGGAGAAATATTAGCTGATTTTGAAGAAACCTTTACAGAAAGGAATGCGGTTGTAAAAGCTTATGGACTGGATGAAGTGAGTATTATCCGTTTTCAGTTTCGCCAGCTCATCTCCAACCTTATCGGAAATTCATTAAAATTCACCGATATTAAAAAGGCCCCGCATATTAGTATCGAAAGTGAAATAGTAGAAGGACATACATTGGACCAGGAAATATTCTCGTCTAAAGTAGATTATTGTCATATTATTTATACCGATAATGGTATTGGATTTGATCCTCAGTATAACGAACGAATTTTTGAAGTGTTTCAGCGTCTTCACAATAAAGAAGATTATAAAGGCACAGGGATGGGGTTTGCAATCTGTAAACGGATCATTCAGAACCATAACGGTGTTATAACAGCTTCAGGAACATTAGGCGAAGGTGCACGTTTTGATATTTATATTCCTGCTTAGGTAAGGAGCTTAACTATTTATATCTTCATTTTTTACAAATAGTTTATCCCTCCGGGATACTATTAGCTCCAGAGGAGCTACGCGATCCAACAACTAAGATGTCATCAGGTTGGAGATTTTAAACTTTCCATTTATTGAATATTCTCTCTAACTCAAAATGTTGAGTATTTTTGTAAATATTCTGGCACCGTAGTTCAATGGATACCCGCCCCTACCGAACGTTACGTTCGGGCGGGGAATAGAATTCCCTTCTTTCGATATAAATAAGAGATATTACGTGAAAATTATTAAAACAAAAACTATCTTTGTAAGAATTATTGGCATCGTAGTTCAATGGATACCCGCCCGTACCGAACGGTACGTTCGGGCGGGGAATAGAAGTTTCAATTTTTAGATAATGAATAAAAAATATTATGTTTATATATTGGTTTCGTAGTTCAACGGATAGAATAGAAGTTTCCTAAACTTTAGATCCCAGTTCGATTCTGGGCGAGACCACCAAAAAATACTATATGTTTTATGCATATGTAATTCAAAGTAAAGAAAATTTTTAAAATCAAAATTGATCAGTAGTTCGGGGATAGAATAGAAGTTTCCTAAACTTTTGATCCTAGTTCCCTGCCCGAATGAATTCGTTCAGGCGGGCCTGCCCGAATGAATCCGTTCAGGCGGGGATTCCGGCCGGAGCCACAAACCTTAAAAGCCCTTGAAATTCAAGGGCTTTATTTTGACCCAATTGGGAGTTTTAACATTCATCTCTTTTAACCGTATTTTACGATAAGTTCTATTTTAATTGCTTCCGATTTTTCTAAAGTGATTTTCTCAAATTTCAAATATATTCTGAAGCATTTTATACCTTTACACAATGAGCAACTTAAAAATATTTGAAAGCAAAAAGATACGTTCTTCATGGAATGAAGATGAGGAGAAATGGTATTTCGCTATAGTGGATGTCATCTCGACTCTTACAGATAGCCCTAATCCACAAGTTTATTGGAGAGTACTTAAAAAGAGATTGAAAGACGAGGGAAATGAAACCGTTACAAATTGTAACGGTTTGAAAATGCTGGCTCCTGATGGCAAAATGAGAATGACTGACATTGCTGATACGGAGCAACTATTCAGACTAATACAATCTATTCCATCGCCCAAAGCTGAGCCATTTAAACAGTGGTTGGCAAAAGTCGGCTACGAACGAATAGAAGAAACTGAAAATCCTGAATTAACGTTTGATCGTGCGATGCAAACTTATTTACAAAAAGGATACAGCAAAGAATGGATCAATCAGCGTTTAAAAAGCATTGAAGTTCGTAAAGAATTAACAGATGAATGGGAAATCCGTGGAGTTAAAAGAGGACAAGAGTTTGCAACACTTACGGATATTATTACAAAAGCGTGGAGCGGAAAATCTATAAAGCAATACAAAAGTCATAAAAACCTGAAAAAAGAAAATCTCAGGGATCACATGACTAACTTAGAATTAGTACTAAATATGCTTGCAGAAGCAACAACCACAGAGATTTCAAAAGAAAAGAAACCGAAAAATTTGAAAGGAAATAAAATTATTGCCAAGCAAGGTGGAACTATTGCAGGCAATACACGAAAAGCCATAGAAGTAAAAACAGGGAAGAAAATTGTGAGCAACCAAAATGCGAATCAGTTGAAAGGGAAGAATAAAAAACTGAAATAAAAACAGTCATTGATAATTTTGCAATCTGTAAAATCGTTTACTTTACGAATCAAAGCCCTGAAATATGCTTTTTAACAGCAAAGAAGCCGGTTAAAAATTGGTTCGAAATGGAGCTATTTAGTACCACCAAAAAATACTATATGTTTTATGCATATGTAATTCAAAGTTCTATAGATAATTCTTTCTATAAGGGGCATAGTATCAATATTGAAAAAGGTTATTGCAACACAATTCAGGTCTAACTAAATCAATTAAAAATAAAATTCCATTTATAGTAGTATATTTTGAAGAGTTTTTAAAACGTGAAGAAGCAATAAAAAGAGAAAAGTATTTTAAATCTGCAGCAGGGAGAAAATTTTTAAAATCAAAATTGATCAGTAGTTCGGGGATAGAATAGAAGTTTCCTAAACTTTTGATCCCAGTTCCCTGCCCGAATGAATCCGATCAGGCTGGCCTGCCCTAATGAATCCTATCAGCTGGGCTTGCCCTAATGAATCCTATCAGCTGGGCCTGCGCGAATGAATCCGTTCAGGCGGGGATTCCTTCCGGAGCCACAAAAAAGTGTAGAAAAAATGGTTTTTTTTTACACTTTTTTCAATCCCTTGTCATGGGACCTAGCACCTCCTCCTTTGGCTATCTAAAACACCCTTTCAACGTAATTTAGAATTTATAATATTATAATAAATTAATTTTGAGCTATTCCAAATTTCTAAAAGCAATTAAGAGGAACTTAATTTTAATAAACAAATACATATGATTTTAATAAACAAATACATATGATTTTAATAAACAAATACATATGATAAAAACTACCAAGAAAAAAATTACCGCTAAGAGTACTAAATTACTCAAATGCCCTACCGGCATCAAAGGTTTGGACGACATTACCGGAGGCGGGCTGCCGAAAAACAGAATCACTTTGGTTTCGGGCAATGCCGGCTCCGGAAAAACGCTGTTGGGGATTGATTTTCTTATCAAGGGTGCCACCGCTTACAACGAGCCGGGCGTTCTCATGTCATTTGAAGAAACAGACGATGAGCAGTATAAAAATGTGGCTTCGCTCAATATGGATTTGGCAGGGCTTGTATCGAAGAAAATGATTATGCTCGATCATGTTGTTTTAGAACGCAAAGAAATTCAAGAGAAAGACTTTAATTTGGAGGGAATATTTGTTCGATTGGAAGAAGCCATTGATTCCATTGGCGCCAAACGTGTTGTTTTAGATTCTCTTGAATCTATCTTTTCAGGCGTTACAGATAATGGCGTTCTCCGCTTTGAGATGAAAAGACTTTTCAGATGGCTTAAAGAAAAACAGGTAACAACAATTGTTTCAGGCGAGCAGGGAGAAAACGGTTCATATACCCGTCATGGTTTGGAGGAGTATATCTCCGATTGCATTATTCTTTTAGATAACAGAGTAAGAGACCAAATTGCCACCCGTAGAATTCGTATCGTTAAATATCGTGGCTCAAAGCATGGAACAAGCGAATATCCATTTGTGATAGATGATAACGGACTTTCAGTAATTCCCATCACGTCAGCAGGGCTTGAAACACCGGGCACAGACAAGAGGGTTTCCACAGGAATTCCATCCTTAGATAAATTGTTCCACGGTAAAGGTTACACCAAAGGCAGCACCATACTGGCTTCGGGCACAGCAGGCAGCGGAAAAACAAGTTTTGGGGCGGCATTTGCAGTGGAAAGTTGTAAACGTGGGGAACGCTGTCTTTTCTTCTCACACGAAGAATCAGCAGGGCAACTTACTCAAAATATGAAATCTATCGGCATTGATTTTGAGCCATGGATAAAAAAAGGATTATTAAAGATTACGGCTATCAGACCTTCCTTTCTTGGTTTAGAGCTGCATTTATTGAATATTTATAAGCTCATTGAAAGTTTCAAACCAAAATCTGTGGTCATAGATCCTATTTCAAGTCTTGTGGGAGAAGGTGAGGAGCGTGAGGTTTCATCTATGATTACCCGTATGATTGATCTCTTTAAATCCAGGGGCATCACTACCTTTTTTACAAGTCTTGTTTCCGGAAAGTTTCAAAGTAACCCAAGTGGAGAAATCGGTGTTTCATCGTTGATTGATACCTGGATTATTGTACGGATGGAAGAAGATAAGGAAGGAAAAAAACGTACCCGTGAAGTTTTCATTGTTAAGTCTCGTGGCACCAACCATGATGGCGATGTGCACACATTTAATTTGAGTGATGATGGAATTATTTTGATGCCAACTGATAGTAAAGCTAAATTAAGCACCAAAAAGAAAAAAAATGCTGAGAAAAATGTTGATTAGAATGAAAAAAAGAATTAAATTCAAATCAATCAATCAATCAATCAATCAATCAATGAAAATAATTCAGCCACTATTCATTGTAGGTGTTGGTGGCTCAGCCGGAGCGCTTAACGCATATAAAGATTTGCTGAAGGCAATGCCGCCTGATTTAGGTATGGCTTTTGTTATTATTTCTCACATGAGCCCCACCGCTCATAGTCACTTAGCTAAAATACTGCAGAGGCACACAAAAATGTCGGTAACCGTTGCTTCTGAGGAAATGCCGATACTTGCGAATCATGTTTACGTAATTCCTCCGGACTCGGATCTTACTATGGAAAATTATCAGTTCAAAGTAATCTCACCTCGATCGGGCAGAAACAAACAAATAGATTTATTTTTTATTTCATTGGCAAATGAAATGGGTGCGCGTGCTATCGGCATTATTCTTTCCGGATATGATCACGATGGCACTGAGGGCTGCAAGCATATCAAGGCCAACGGAGGGAAAACCTTTACTCAGGACAAGTCTGCCGAAATTAGTTTCATGCCGCTCAGCGCTCAGGCAGCAGGCTGTGTTGATTTTGTTTTACCGCCCAACAAAATTCCGGATAAGCTAAAAAGATTGGCAGCGTTTTAAAAGGACTTGATATTAAAGAAGAAATAATTTAAACACCATGAAGCTACTTGATGATAAACTCGAACAAAAAATTTCTAGGTTGGAACTGGAGAATAAAAAGCTCGTTGACAAACTCAAACAAGCTGAAGAATCTATTGAGGCCGATTTAACAAAACACAAAGCAGAAGAAAAAGAATTAAGAGAAAAAAATCAGCTATTAAAAATCACGAACGAGGAACTTACTGAAGCCTCGAATATATTGAAAGAAAATTCAAAGAGTCTGTTAAGAAATCAACAGCAATTTGAGGAAGCACAAAAAATCGCTCACATGGGTAGTTGGGAGTGGGATATACCCGCCAATAGAATTTCCTGGTCAGATGAGCTCTTCAGAATATACGGGTTATCTGCACAACAATTTATTCCAATAGCCGGCAGTGCGGTAAAATATACACATCCGGATGACATAGAATTTGTAAATAAAATTACGGATTCTGCATATAAAGATAAAAAACCGTTTTCAATCAGCTATCGCATCATTGATTCAAAAGGGAAAGAACACGTTGTGCATGAAAAAGTTCAGGCGATAGTAAATGGCGATGGTGTTACCATTAAAATGTACGGCACTCTTCACGACATTACAGAACAAAAAAAAGTGGAGGAGCTCACAAAAGAGAAAAAACTGTCAGAGGAATTATCAATTGCCAAAGATCAATTTTTTTCAAGTATGAGTCATGAAATACGTACACCTTTGAATAGTATAATAGGCTTTACCAAGCTCCTGCTCAAGAACGGAATTACTGAAACACAAAGAAAGCAGTTGCAGGCAGTGAAATCATCCGGAGACATTTTGTTGGTATTGATAAATGATATTCTTGATTTATCAAAAATTGATGCTGGCAAAATACACTTTGAAGAAACGGAATTAGAATTAGCCGAATTAGTTAATACAGTTACCACCAGTTTTGAAATACGGTTTGGAGAAAAGCATTTTAGAGTTATAAAAAAATACGATGATAACATTCCGAAAATAGTATTGGGCGACCCTGTCCGTATTGAACAGATATTCCTTAACCTGCTTAATAATGCATTTAAATTTACTCCCGAAAGGGGGCAAATAAGTATCAATACTACTTTACAAAAAGAAGATGATGAAACAGCGAGTATTGAATTTAGTATTTCCGATACTGGTATTGGAATTCCACCGGAAAAATTAGGGACCATCTTCGAACCATTTCTTCAAGCCAACAACAATACTTCACGAAAATACGGAGGCACAGGTTTGGGATTAAGCATTGTAAAACGTTTAGTGAAATTGATGGGTGGTACTATTTCTGTAAAAAGTAAATTGAATAAAGGCAGCACTTTTTCTTTTATTCTTCCATTAAAAAAAACCACTGCTACTGAAGTCTCACAAGAGACTAAAGTTCTTCTTCGCACCAGCGAACTTCGTGAAATTGGGCATTTAAAAATATTGTTGGCAGAAGATGCGCTGTTAAACCAATTTTTAATAGAAACGATTATGCATAATTTCGATTTTGAAGTGGATGTAGCAGAAAATGGAAAAATTGTGATTGAATTACTGGAGAAAAATGATTACGATATAATTCTAATGGATTTAATGATGCCCGAAATGGACGGCTATGAAGCGACCGGATATATCCGTAATAAAATGAAACCGCCAAAATCATTAATTCCTATCATTGCATTAACTGCTGATGTAAACAACCAAGTTGTAGCAAAATGCAAAGAAGCAGGAATGAATGACTATAGTTCAAAACCCTTTAATGAAATTGAGCTGTTAAATAAGATGTCTCGACTTGTGAAAAAAAATAAGGACATAGCAGGCCTATCGACTGCTGCTCCAAACAGTAATTAGATTTCAGGAGTGATAAAACCGGCAGTAATCTTGATATACCCGGGGAAAGAATCACTCCGGTAGCAGGCTGTATTAATTTCGTTTTGCCACTTAACAAAATTCCGGACAAACTAAAAAAAATAGCAAATGCAATTAAAATTTAGAAACAAGTTTCAAAACCCGAATTCTTAATTGCATTTTAAACAACCAAATTAAAATTCATTTTTTTGAATGAGCTATCAGAGGAGCTAAGTTGTTTTTTAAATTGCGTTTCTATATCAGCAAGATTTTTCCTGGAGCCATTGAGTTTTTGCCTTTTATACTGACGACAACCGATTTTAAGGATTTTTGATCAGTTGTCATCAGTATATACCGATCGAAAGATTTCCTTAATCTCATTTAGCATCGGTATAGCCTAATAAATTAATTGTGTTTGACGGGACTCTCAGCAGGTAACTGATAACAGGCTCGTCTACCATTTCGTTGGTCATGGAAGGAGGGTTGGGGAATTTCCATGTTCCCGATGTCAGTTTTGCCAACCCGACAACCCATCAAGACCCCGTCAAACAGAATTTCAAATAACTTCCAGTTCCACATTGGAATGCAGCAAAGTTTGTTCTGCTGCTTTTAAAATAGAAAAGGCTCCATTGAGCGAACCTGATTCTGCATAATTCCTAAGCACAGGCTCCGTTCCTGAAGCGCGGATCATCAGCCATTCGTTCTCGTTAAAAAAATATTTATATCCGTCTGTAGATTCTGTGCGCTGTATTTTATATTCCCCAAAGGTTTTATAAGTATTTTTTTTACAATTGCTTACAATTTCATTTTTCAGTTCTTCTTTCAAATGCAGGTCGGAACGCTCAAAAGAAAACGCGCCTACAATGGCGTACACTTCCTTAATGAGTTCCTGTAATGATTTTCCTGATTTAGCCATGTATTCCCAAATAGTCAGCCCAATCCAGATCCCATCCCGTTCAGGAATATGACCTTTAATGGCAATTCCCCCTGATTCTTCTCCTCCCAGCAGTACATCTTCTTTTATCATGATGGCTGCGATGTATTTAAATCCAATTTTGGTGACCTGCTGCTCCAAACGAAAATGTTTGCACATCTTTTCTATTTTGGGACTTACTGAAAAAGCAGTCACTACTTTACCGCGCATTCCCTTCTGTTCAAACAAATATTTTATCAGAAGTAAAATTATATGATTGGAATCAATAAAATTTCCCTCATTATCATATAATCCTATACGGTCTGCATCTCCATCGGTAGCTAATCCGCAATCAATTGTTTTTGTTTTCTTAATTAATTTTGAAAGCTCCTGTAAATTTTTATGAATAGGTTCAGGTGCCTGCTCATTGAAAGAAGGATTGTTCTCGCAATGAAGCAAGGTAACATCAGGAAATAAACGCTTAATCACATTTTGACCCGCACCGTACATGGCATCATAGGTAAAACGCAACCCGGACTTTTGTATAGCATCAATATCAAAGTTTGCTTTCACATGATCGCAATACATGGTTTCCAGATCAATATATTCTATCAGTCCTTCACCTACCAATTCTGTAATAGATAATTTTTCAAGATCTATAGAATTAATCTCAGGGATCAATTTTTCTATCTCTTCCACTTTTTCAGGAAGCATAGGTCCGCCATAGCCTCCTTTGAGCTTGAATCCGTTATACGAAGGTGGATTGTGGCTGGCTGTTATGATAATTCCTATGGAGGATTTTTTATTTACGGTTCCGAGCGAAACCATTGGCGTGGAAACAAAATCTGTTGAAAGAAAGACTTTGATCGAATTATTGCACAAAATTTTTGCAACGGTTTCAGCAAACAATTTCCCTCCGAAACGGGTATCATACCCAACTACAACCGAAGGTTGATTGGTTGATTGGTTGATCGGGTAATTAGTTAACAACCACTTTGCGGTTCCCTCTGCGACTCGTGCCACATTGTCTACGGTAAAATCCTTGGCTATGATTGCACGCCACCCATCTGTGCCAAATTTTATTTCTGTCATATTAATTATTTTTTGTTGTTTAAAATTTTCCTTCCGTTTGTAAAAACCCACTCAAAGTTTTTGTCAAACCAGCTGTTAAACCGGTTGATTGCAATTGCTATTTTTTTAAGTATTTTCATTTGGGCTATTTTTAATACCCTAGTATTTTAAGTTCAAGGCGCTCTCCCGATATTTTATCTTCTTCTGTATTTTTTTTATCATATTTGTTCTTCACCTCTTTCTGTTTTCCGGAATCTTTTTCTGTCACACGATCCTTACTAATACCTTTATTTATAAGATAATCTACAACAGACTGGGCTCTCTTCCGGGCAAGGACAGCAAAGAAGCTTTTGTTTTCTTTCGTATCTATTAAATAGGATAGCTGGACTGACATATCTGTATACCTCGATAACAAAAGAAAGATTTTATTCAACTCTACCATAGAGGCAGGCAAGATGCTCGCTCTGTCAATATCAAAAAATACATTGCTTAAAATAATTTTTGAGTCTGGGCCAAGTGGAGACATCAGGTCTACTTTATGCGTTTCGTAATAGTTGTCCTTTTTATTGAGGTCTATATTTTCCGAATGAAACAGATAGCCATCCGCTTCATATATAATATTATTATTTCTTCCTGGAGGAAGAGGTAGTATGTAATCTCCGGTTTTGTAATGTGAACTGTAAATACCTGAGACTTCTCCCGTTTCATTATCTGTTACAGTTATTTTTACGTTTTTCGGTACCTTTCCATCTATGTCAATCACTTTGCCCTTCAGAACACTAAAAGGGAATTTTTTTTGATCTGTAAATGTTGCGAAGTATAGATCCTTTTTATTATATACTCCTGCTCTGATCGCAGCCGGGGAATATTCCTGATACGTTGTTGTAGTTGCGTAAAGTATATCATCCATTTTTGTTTTTGCCGGGTATCCAACCTTCTTAGGCTCAGACCATGTGCCATCAGTTCCGAGTGTGCTGCTGAAAACATCAAAGCAGCAGCTTTGCTTGTTTTTATTTGAACTGAAAAATAAAGTATGTTTGTCTGAATAAATAAAAGGCGCCTCTTCATCAAAGGATGTATTAATAATAGGGCCCATGTTGGTTGCTTTTCCCCATTCTCCATTAGGTAATTTAGTACAAGTGTAAATATCCTTTCCCCCAAACCCTCCTGCCCGGCTGCTTGTAAAATATAAGGAATAACCATCGGCCGAAATATATTCATTGAATTCCCACCCTTTGAGATTTACTGGGCTGCTTAATTTTTCAGGTGAAGTCCATTTATTTTCAGATAACCGGCTAACGTATAAATTACCATCTCCTTTCTCATCTCTATAGATCAATACTATCTGCCCATCTAGTGAAGTAGCAACGGTGGCTTCATTGATGGTGGTAGTAGTATCAACGACTCTTTTAGTGAGATCGAAATCGGCATTCACAGGAATATAGAGGTCTTCAAAATATTTTTCACCTGCGGATAATTTATTTTTTATGCCGCCTGGTTTTTGAAATGTTAATGTCATGATGGATTGATCGGCAGATAAAGTAGAGACATACTCCATGTAACGGGAAGGTTGATCATTCCGGGAAGTGTCTAACTCCTTTAATCTTTTACCAATCCTACACATTTCAATTTTCCAATTTATCTCCTCCAAGAGAGAGGTGTCTTTAGGCGCAACTAGATACTTCGGCTTATTAGCCAGAAATATTTTTTTAAATTTTTCATATGATGTAATTGCTAGATCAAATTTATTATCAAGAAAATAAGCATCGCCTTGGTATTTGATTGTAACTGCAGGTAAAGTAGTACCCACTGCTTTTGTAAGATACCCGGCAGCCTTTGCTTTTTGCGACCTGGAATTTAGATAACAAATTCCTGCTTTATAATTTAAATCCGCGTCTGATGGATAGTAGGTGAGCGAATCAAGATAAATGGGTAAAGCTGCGCCAAAACTATTATTGGAAAATAAATTATCCGCTTCAGCGTTTTTTTTCATATCTGCTTGCCCCCATAGGCGAATGGTGCTGACCGAAAAAACAAATACAATTGTTGATAAGACTTTCACTATTATACCTGTTTATCGTATTTCTCCAATTTTTCTGTAAGTTCTTTTATGCTGAAAGGTTTAACTATAAAATCATTTGCACCTGCTTCGAATGCAGCATCTAGCAACGGTTTATTATGCAGTACCGACATCATTATGATTGGCGCTTTGTAAAGATTTACTGAGCGGAGAACATTCACTAACGATAATCCAGAAATTCCGGGCATCATAATATCACTGATAATAAGATCGAAAACTTCTTTCTCTGTAAATTTTATAGCTTGTTCGCCATTTTCAGCTATTATTGCTTTATGCCCTAAATTCTCAATGCTGTTTTGAAGCGTTTTAAGAGTAACTCTATCGTCTTCTATAATTAGAATGTTCATCATAGGTTGGTAGTTCTGGTATTTATTATTTTTATTTATCTCTATTTTGCTAAAGATACCCCCATTCAAAACGGCAAAGCCAAATATTCGATAAAAGGGTGTTTTAGCCAGTCCAAAACCGAAGCTTATTGCCGGTATCTATTTATATTTGTGTACGAAGTGATTCTTAGTTTTTATTACAAACAAAAAACCAGATTCCTGTTCCAATAATGAAATGAGTAGCGCAAACAATACTTTTCAGAAGTCAGAAAATGACATCAGGATACTGGTGGTAGAGGATAACCTCCTCAACCAGAAGCTGGTAGGTTTTATACTTACTGATTGGGGATATAAATATGACATTTCTATCCATGGGAAAAGCGCGATCGAAAATCTTAGGCTTAACACCTATGATCTTATTTTAATGGATATTCAAATGCCTGAAATGAATGGGCATGAAATCACGGAATATATCCGGAAAAAACTAAAACTTGAGATGCCAGTCATCGCTATGTCCGCTCATGCGATGCCGGGTGAAAAAGAAAAATGTTTAAAAGTTGGCATGACGGATTATATTGCAAAGCCCCTCAATGAAACAGAATTATTAAACCTGATTACCCGATATCTTTTTTCAACTATTTCCAAAAACAGAATAAACATGAGCCCCATAAAGAATGATATCAAAAACGTAATCAATCTGGATTACTTAATAGAATTGTCAAAGGGAAATATGATCTTTATAAAAGAAATGACTGATACCTTTCTTGTAGAAAACCCCAAAGAAATCCATTCGCTTGAGAAGGCGATTCGTAACAGAAATTTTGGGCATATAAAACAAAGTGCGCATTTTCTGCAATCTTCTATCCCGTTTGTAGGACTGGATAAGATTATTGAAAACGAGGTCTACGAAATAGAGCGGATTGCTGCAGACAGAGTGACCCTGCATAAAAATGAATCAGCTGACAGCAGTCTGTCAGATATTCAACAAATAGAAAAATTATTTTCCAAAATAAAAGAAACTTGTGAGAAGGCTTGCCTGGAGCTCCAAGCATAAAGTGCCTTTGTAGAATAAGGCAAAGTCAGATTAATCTATACCAAATGCCATAGGATTAATTATCTTGAGGATTATTATCCCTCCAAAAAATAATGCAATAAACACAAGTATTGTTATAACAAAACGTTTATATATTATTGCCTCACTCTTTACGGCCATCATTTTAAAAAGATTGTTCAGTGAATTATTTATTTTTTTAAATTTTGATTCCGTTTTAACAATATAATCGAATGCCCCGTGTTTAAACGATTTTATAGCAATATCAATACGATCGTCACCGGTTAGCATGAGGACGCTGGTTTCCGGAGATTCTTTTTTTATCCAATCTAAGACCTTAATTCCGTCTGCAGCATCCAGGAACTTACTGTTAAGATGATAATCAAGAATAACCACATCGGGTTTTACTTCTTTAAATTTTATCATGCAGGTTTCTCCTGTTATAAAAGAATGAACCTGAATGGGCTTCTTCTCAAAAGTAGTTTCTAAGTCAGCTTGCAACTCCAGCGCAAAAGCTTTGTTGTCTTCTACAATAAATATTTTAATCGGGTTTTGATTTTTCATAGTAATGATTTTAAGTCATGTTAGTAATATGTTCGGTGTATTTCAAGTAATAATATTGGTTATTTTTTCTGGTCTATATCTGAAATTATTTCATGCTGAAAAACATCCTTAATGAACTGCTCTACTTTTCCAAATGCCTGTTCATCTTTATTGACATATTTGCATCCATATTTTGTGAGTGTTTTTGAAACAACATCAAATTCTTTTTGAGCGCTCAACAATATAATATTAGCATCGGGGTTTGTGCTTTTTATTTTTTTAATTATTGATAGTCCGGTGGCTGCATCACTTTGAATAGAGTTTAATAAATGATCTATGATAATGACAGTTGGATTTAGATACATATCCATTAAACTTGCTTCTCCGATCGGAAAAATTTTAATTTCGATCACATCAGAAAATTTTAATTTTAAATATTCTTCTAATAATTTGGCGTAAGCAGCATTATCTTCAACTATGAAAATAATTTTGGGATTTGATAGCTGTGTCATAGTGAATATATGAATGTTTATAGTTGATTAGTTTGTAGTAGGTTCATTTAAGCAAAGAAGTAAAGCGACTATTTTTCTGTTTAATTATTGATACTATTCCCAGGGCTGAAGTACAGCAGAATCTTTACGGGTTAAAATGTTTTTTATTAATTTTTTAACGTACTTAAATGCGTTTTCGTCTTTTTGCACATATCCGCAATCGTATTTTTTGATTGCATCTATGATTACACCTGGTCTTTCCTGCGAAGTGAGTACAATAATTTGAGTATTGGGTTTCAGGTTTTTGATCTGCTCTATTATCTCAAGCCCGTTGTGTGCATCTTCATATTTGCTGTTTAGAAAATAATCTACAATAACAATGCCCGGGTTGCGGTGTAATTCCATCAGGCACATTTCCCCGATACGGAAATTTTTTATTTCTTTTATCTCTGGAAAATGAGCCTGTATAAAGGCACGTAATGATTTTCCATACGCTTCATTATCTTCCACAATGAAAATAATTTGCTTGCTTAGATGAGCCTTTTTAAAATTTTTTGTAAACATGTTTGATTGTTTTTATTATTAATATTTAGATTTAGCCGCCATAACCCCCTCTGGCATTCTTATATACTTTTAAGAGATCAGGAAAGAATAACTGCAGAATCACAATTAATGCAATTAATAAAATGATCCAAACAGAAAGAACAAGTTTTACCTGTCTGCCGGCTTTTATTTCAATGGATTGCGTTATTATTTTTTCAATATTATTAATGGAATTTTGAATTCGCAGAAATGAGTTTTCGTTTTTTGATACATAATCAAATGCACCGTATTTCATAGTATCCGTTGCTACATTAAGGTCATCTTGGTTTGATAACATCAGCACTGAAGTGTCCGGATGTGTGATTTTTATTTTCTTAAGGACTTCAATGCCATTCATGGCATTCTGAGAGGCGCTGTTTAAAAAGTAATCCAGAACAATTATATTTGGATTCATGTCCATATTTTTGAGGCAGTCTTCGCCATTTGAAAATGTATGTAAGTATGCATTAAATTTCAAGTGCTCTTTAAGGTACTTCTCGAGCGCTTTTACATAGAGGTTGTTGTCTTCTACCAAAAAAATGATCTGTGATAGATTTGTCATAAATTTATTTTTATTATTATTTAAACGTAGTTAAGTTTTTCCTTTTCTATCTCACCAATAGCTTGCTTGCATATTGTGTTAAGATTGGTATTTAATTTCTGGATTTTTTCAATAGATGTACGCTGTGCTCCTAAATCCTCCATCTCCCTCAAAATAGGTTCAAGAACAGAAATGCCCATGATGGAAACGGAGGACTTCATGGTATGGGAAAAACTTTTTATAGTTTCATAATCTGTTTTAGCTATAGCTTCATTTATATTTTCAAGTTCTTCGGGAACTTGTTTAAGAAATACATCCATTATTTCTTTCATTAAATGTTTTTTTCCAGCCATTGTTTCGGAAAGGTAGCTGAGGTCACATACATTTGTTCTCAATCCATTTTTTGGAGTAAGTTCATTTTTAGTTTTATCCTTTATCATTGTATTATTGTATTATTGGGTTAAGAGTTAATGTATGCATTTTTTCGAAAAGCAGATTTGCTTTTATCGGTTTTGAAATATAATCGTTCATCCCTAGGCTTAAACATTTTTCTCTTTCTCCTGCCATGGCATGGGCTGTCATCGCAATAATGGGGATATCATTTTTTAACTCATTGCGAATGATGGTTGCCGTTTCATATCCATTCAACACCGGCATTTCCATGTCCATCAAAATGATATCAAATTTATTTCCTCTAAGTTTTTCAAGACATACATTTCCGTTCTCGGCTGCTTCCAGTTTCAAATTATTTTCAGAAAATAAATTCAGGATCAGTTTTACATTCAACTGGTTGTCTTCCACCAATAATATTTTTAATTTACTAAGGTCTTTCATGTTATATTTATACTCGATTACTTCCTGAGTGGGTCGCGCTTGTGTTGATTTTTTATATGGGATACGAAAAGAAAAGGTTGATCCAGCTTTGAATTTGCTTTTAACTGACAACGTACCACCCTGAAGCTCAACCAACTGTTTTGCTATGCTTAACCCCAACCCTGTGCCTCCGTATTTTCGAGTGATATGAGATTCTGCCTGACGGAATCGTTCAAAAATATGATCTAATTTATCAGGTGTTATGCCTATGCCGGTGTCGTATACGGAAAATTCCATTGAAGTGTTATTATCCGTCATCTCGCAAATTTTTGCATTCACCTGTACCTTGCCTTTTCGGGTAAACTTAATTGCGTTGCCGGCCAAATTGAGGAGAATCTGAGTAAGGCGGGTTTGATCTCCAAGTAAAACACCGGGTACATTTTTATCGCAGTAGAATGATAATTCAAGGTTTTTTTCTTTTGCTTTTTCCATTAGCATTCCACTAAGGAGTTTGAAAATTTCTTCGATACTAAAAGTATTTTCTTCAAAAGTCATCATGCCGGCTTCTATCTTTGATATATCCAGAATGTCGTTGATAATTGTTAACAGGTTTTCTCCTGCCGCATTTATTGTTCTTACATATTCCATTTCCTGTTCCCCCAGTCTCCTTTTGGATAATAGGTCAGAAAACCCAATGATAGCATTCATGGGTGTGCGAATCTCATGACTCATGTTGGCGAGAAATACTTCCTTTAGTTTAGTGGAGTCCTCAGCTCTTTTTGTAGACTGTTCCGCATTGCTTTTTGATTCGATCAATTCATTTTCAAATCTTTTTCGCTCAGTAATATCTCTTGCCACTACCACAGCGCCCAGCACTTTTCCTCTATCATCTTTATAGATTGATCCGTTGAATAATACATCTACAAACTTGCCGTCTCGTATGGTTAATGGATAATCCACAATGAACCCTTTGGAAAAGATCTGTTGATAGCCTTTTCGCGCTTTATCGGGATTGGTGAAATACCCAAAAAAATAGGTGCCTATCATTTTTTCGCGTGGTACTCCAGTAATTTTTACGGTTGCTTCATTCAAATCGGTGATCTTGCCTTCTGGACTAATCGTAAATAAGGGATCGCGGATTGCCTCAATCAGGCTGAGTGCATATTTGGAAAGTAAATTTTGAGCGGTCACATCCTTGGCAACAATCACCACTCCTAACACATTATCTCTGTCATCTTTGTAAACTGATCCGTTGAAAAGTACATCGGTCAGCTTTCCATTCTTATGACGAAGAATCAACGGGGAATCGGCAACAGACCCTTTTTCCAACACTTTCTGGTATACTTCTCGGGCCTTTTGTGGTTCGGTAAAATAATTGAAGAAGTCAGTGTCTTTAAGTTCTTCACGAGTCATACCTGTAATATTTGCTGTTGCCTCATTCAAATCTATAATCTTACCCTCTGGGCTGATCGTAACCAATGGATCGCGGCTTGCTTCGATAAGACTCAATGAATATTTAGAAAGTAATATTTGTGCAGTAACATCTCTCGCCACAATTACTACACCAATTACATTTCCTCTATCATCTTTATATACTGATCCGTTGAGCAATACATCGGTCAATTTTCCGTTCTTGTGACGAAGTGTTGACGGAGAATCGGTAAGAGTGCCTTTTGAAAACACTTTCTGGTAAACTTCACGAGCTTTCTGAGGCTCAGTGAAATAATCAAAAAAATAGGTGCCTTTAAGTTCTTCCCGAGTCATGCCCGTAATATTTTCAGTGGCCTCATTCATATCCGTGATCTTACCTTCGGTGTTGATGGTTACCAATGAATTAAGGCTGGCTTCGATTAAGCTAAGAGAATATTTAGAAAGTAATTTTTGGGCGGTTACGTCCCTGGCAACAATCACCATTCCCAATACATTTCCCTTGTCGTCTTTATATACTGATCCGTTGAACAACACATCAGTCAATTTTCCGTTCTTGTGGCGAAGTGTTAGCGGAGAATCGGCAACAGAACCTTTTGCAAACACCTCCTCGTAAACTCCGCGCGCTTTTTTCGGTTCGGTGAAATAATCTAAAAAGTCTGTGCCGATAAGTTTTTTACGTACGATTCCGGTAATTTTTACTGTTGCCTCATTCATATCGGTGATCTTGCCTTCTGTGCTTATGGTAACCAGAGGGTCCAGACTAGCTTCTATCAAGCTGCGGGCGTATCGGGACGATCGCCTCTGAATAATAGCGACATTTACCGCAGTGCCGCCACGCACAATTTTGGTTTTTTTCCGATCGGTATTTATTTTTTTAAGTAGTTTATTTTTTTTTCGAACCTTCATTTTATAGCTTGGGAATTTTAAAGAGCAGATATATTATCATATGACAAAGGTGGGTTCATTAATTCCAGAATGCGTTACATAATTTTTAAAAAGAATTGCATAATTCGCGTATTCTTTTCTATTTATATCGCTATAAGATGAACGGTGATAGAATTTGTTGGGGCACGTCATGATTTAATCAGCGCTTGGCGCCTTTCAAAATTTATCCGATATGTCATTCCTTATAGTTTGCTACAGATTCCAATATTTCCTGACCGCTTAGGATAAAGGATTTGTTTTGGGATTTACTAGACGAAGAGATAAATTGAGATTCGATTCCTTTTCGATACTGAGGATCCATAGTTATTCTGGCCATCAGGTAACTCACGGTTGACTCAGCTCCCTGATTGAGGTTCACATTATGTTCTTCAAGCCCATCATAACATCCGCCAGTACAGGGATTGTACATGATCTCGCGAAGGCGGTTGTTTCCTAAAAACCAACTAAAAGATATTTTCATCTTATGCTTATATGTTTCGTCTTTAAAAACTGTAAAGAATTTTTGTAATGCAAGAATAGTGTAGGCTACATCAATGGGTTGTTCTCCTCCCTTTGGGGTATCAACCGGCTCTTTTCCTTTATGTAACCAGCTTGTATGTGCAATTACCTTAATATTATTTTCACTGAAGGTCTTGGATAAAAGGAAATCAAAAGATGATTTAGCAATTTCCCGGTATATCGCATCCCCAGTAGCTAGCCAGGCGCACAACATTGCTTCGGGTATAAGGCTGTTCGCATAGGTAAGATAACTTTCAAACCATAGCCATTCTCCATCTGCTTCGTGCTTGTACATTTGAACCAGTCTGTTTGCAAGTGCGCGTATTAGTAATGTGTTTTGAACGGAGGTGTTTTTTATATTACGGTAATACAACCCTTTAATGATAAATGCCATCGCACGAGTAGAATGAATTTTATCAATATTGGTCATTGCATTTTGCATGATCGATTCTGCATCGGCTGCTAACCTTTCAGGTAATAGATCTCCCATAGAAATTAAATAGCCCAAGGCCCAGATAGCTCTGCCTTTTGCATCGGCAAGGTTTGTCGAATTATTTTGTCGGGTAAATTCTCTTTGCTCATCCACATAATTTAGAAAATAACCCTCCTGTTGTAAGCAAAACTTAATAAACTTCAAGTATATAGTAATGTATTTTATATCTGTTGGTTCTGATGTTAATTCAAAGTGCTGGCAAAAAGCAATCATGGCACGTGCGTTATCGTCCACGGTGTAACCTGAATCAATATCGGGATGATTGATGTTCGAAAATTGAATCATCCCAAAATCTGTTGTCATTTTTTTCAAATGATCCAGGTTAATGCCCGGCATTTTATAATGCAATGAAATTTTCTTGTTGTCTATCTTTTCGAACAACAGGGCATGTGCAATAGCGGCATTTTCCCAGGCTGTTGATGCCATCCGGTGCAATCCATTCGAGCTGATATTTTTTCTCAACTGTTCATCATCCAATAAACTGATAGCTGCTACGGATAATTGATTTGGATTCTCAAAATCAATTACAATTCCTGAATTTTTTTGTAATACTTCGCGTGCATGCGGAATAGGGGTAGAAATAAGTGGACAACCACAACTGATGGCGTAAGAAAAAGTCCCGCTGACTGCCTGGTTACGATCCTTGGATGTGAATAAATAAATATCGGTAAGCTGTAAATACTCAAGGAGATCATCTAGTGGTAAAAAATGATTAATAAATTGTACATAACGCTGAAGTTTTAACTTTACGACTTTTGCTTCAAGTATGTTTCTGTATTTTTCTCCTTCTTGTTTTACGACCGAGGGATGTGTTTTGCCGATGATCAAAAATAAAACATTTGGATGCCTGCTAACGATAGCGGGCATCGCTTCTAATGTAGTTTCAATATTTTTCCCTGAACTTAACAATCCAAATGTGGAGAGCACTTTTTTTCCTTCTAGTTTATATTTCTTTTTTAAGGTTTCCTTATCCGGATGTGGCACCAAGTGTGTTCCATGTGGAATCACTTTAATTTTTTCATTTTTTATTTCGTAATCATTGATCAAAATATTCTGGGAAGAACGGGTCATGACAATAATCGATTCAGCACTGGCCGCCAACTGCCGAACGTTGTACTTTACTGATGAATTAGGGTGAGGTAACACGGTATGAAAAACAATAATGACTGGTTTCGTGAGCGCTTCTATAAATTGTCTGAATCCTTCCTCATTTCCCGCAAAGAAACCAAACTCATGCTGGATCAGTACGATTCGGATAGCCTCATTCTGATTAATGTTTTTTGCCAGCTGGATAAACGCTTCGTAATGATCTGTATTAAGAACATATTTTATATCCTCTGCATAATTGTGTTTTTCATATTCCGACTCCAGCGGACAAATGTTTATTTTAAATGAGCCCTTAAATTTATTATTTAATGCCTTTATGAGATCCTGAGAGTAGGTAGCAATGCCGCATTCGCGCGGAGGAAAGGACGTGATAAATAAAATTTCAGGAAGTACATTCGCTACCACCGAAGAGGAGATTCCTTTTTTTGAAAGGATGCCTGGATATAATGTTCGCAGTACATCTTCCGCATTATTGAAAGCAATTTCATTTAACATTTCCCACTTTGTTTAGGAGTAATTCCTTTATAAGCGCTGATAAACTCACCGAAGCGCAGGCAATATGCTTGTCTGCTGCCCCATAATAGATATATAATTTGTCGTCAAACAAAGCAGTGCCTGTAGGAAACACAACATTATCTACCACACCGTATAATTCCCATTCATATTCAGGCTTAAATAAAGCGTAAGGTAGCCGCGCTATTTCTTTCCTGGGTTCTTCGAGGTCGAGCAATGCCGCGCATGCAGAATAAACATATCCTTCTGTTGTGTCATGTACGCCATGGTAGATCAAAAGCCATCCGTGTTCTGTTTCAATAGGCGGACATCCACCCCCTATGTAGCTTCCTTCATGTCCATCATGGATGGGGTCCATGACAACAGATTTGTGCAGGTTAAGAAGATAGTTTTTCCAGAATTCTTTTGTAAGTTCCTCTAATTCATTGACTGAAACTATTTGTATGCCGGGCCTTATGCGGTGAAGGAAATATAATTTTCCATTAATCCTTCGTGGAAAAAAAATTACGTTTTTATCCCAGAGGAATATTTTTTCATCTGGCGAAAAATGCCTTACATGGCGAAAATATTTTTTGCTCACTTCACCGGTACATTCTGCAAGGAGTTTAAATTCATCAAAAGTAACCTGAGGTACAATCAATCCTTTTCTTTCGAATTTTTTTAGATCAGTAGAGGTGACCAGTGCTCCCAATGCATTTACCCCATCGAATGCTGTATAAGTGATGTAGTATACTTTGTCAATTTTTACGATGCGTGGATCTTCTACACCATGCGATTCGAAATCCAGCTCCGGCAAAAGTACAGGCGTATTGTGTCTTTCGAGGATAGTCAAGGGGCCTTCCAATTCACAATGCCCGATTGTAGAATAATTTCCTTGACTCACCGCTCTGTAAAATATATGTACACGATCGCCCACACGAATCACAGCCGGATTTAATACGCCATCGTTCTCAAAGCTGAGTTCTGTTTTTTTTAAAATGATTCCTTCTTTTTTTACTTCTATCATAATTCAGAATCCTTTTTTTTCGTTTTTCTGCCAACTGTTATTTATTTTTTCTCGATATTATCGCGGCCTTTTTTCCAGAATCATTCCACATTTAGAGCAATTTCCGGGTTTGCCTTCACCCCTCAGATCTGGGTGCTTGGTGCAGGTATAGCAAATAGAATCCTTTCTCGTTTCTTTGTTTGCCGAACGACTCCTTTTCTCCAATGTCATTCCACATCGCGGGCATTTTCCCGGATGTGACATGATTACATCCGGATGCATGGGGCAGGTATAATAAATGGAATCATTTTGCTGAGTCAAGTTTTCAGATGGGTTCAGTTGTAATTCAGGTGTGGGTTTGCTTTGTGCAAACAAAACCGTTTGGCAAATCAATAATGCAATCGTTGTAATTAGTTTTTTTATTTTCATATAAATTATTTTTTTTGAAATTAATCTCCCGCGGGGATTAGATTAATTCGTTACTCAGTAACTGCCACCCTTTTTTGAGATAAAAATTCTTTTATTAAATTTCCCACTTTCTGAAATGAATCCTTATCCTTTTGCACATACTTACAATCATAGTCCTCAATTATTTCTACAAGGGAATCCAACTTTTCCTGAGCACTTAACACAACGATATTGGTCTCAGGCTTAGAGGCCTTTATCCGTTTAATTACTTCGAACCCGTTATAGGCTGAGGCGAAATCGGAGTTAAGTAAATAATCCATAATAACAGTACCTGGATTGCGATGTAATTCCAGTAAGCACATTTCTCCAAGGTTGAAAATTATTATTTCTTTTATATTAGGGAAAGTAGTTTGAAGAAATGATTGCAATGCCTTTGCATACACTTCATTATCTTCTACAATAAAAATAAGTTTTTGAGTAGAATTAGTTGTTATGAAATAATCGATTAACATGTGGATTGTGTTTTTGACATTTTATTAATCATGTGAGAGAATTTCCGCTATAAAATAAAGATGGGTTTTTTTGGTGTGGCATCTGTTGTACAACTGTGATAATAAGTTGCATGATTCACACATTGATGCTGTTGACGACTTTAACAAAAAACCCGTTGCAAAGATGGAGCGACTTTTTTTTTGTGAATTTATTTGTTCTTAGGGAGAAAGCGACCCTTTGGGAATTACATTCTTTCCATATACCAACTTAGTTCCTTTTCCATTTTTTTATTACGAAAAATGGCAGTGATAATTTTTTGTAATCGCATAAAAGCAGTTTCGCTTTTAACAACATAATCAAAAGCGTGGTGGTGTATGCAGTTGATGGCTACTTCAATTTTATCCTGGGAGGACAGCATTATCACCGGAATATCCGGATTGAACGCTTTTATTTTATCTAATGTTTGCAGCCCGTTCATTGCACTTTTAACAATACTATTCAGGTAATAATCTAAGACGATCACATCCGGATTGTGAGATAAATAGCTGACACATAGCTCGCCCGTTGAATAGGTTTCAACAATAAAATCAGGATGCTGGAGAAATTCAAGTTGTAATGATTTTAAAAAAAGCGAATCGTCATCTACCAGGAAAAGTTTTATCTTTTTGTTTTTCATACTGAAGTATTTTTAATCATTTTCATCATTAGATCAGGATCCGGTTTTGTATGTTTTTTCAGGTATGCCAAATCAATGTTTTTTTTCTACTGCTTTTTATTTTTTAACTTTAACATATTCCGTGCTCCCATTTTTTTTTACCAGGTTTAATATTTTATTGTACAACAATTTGTCATCTAAAGGCTTTGCGAGGTAGTCATTCATTCCGATTGCCTTGCATTTAGTCAGGTCAGTGGTAGTTACATCTGCTGTTAAAGCGATGATGGGTATTTCTGATTTCAATGTATTGCGAATGTATTCCGTTGCTTCAAAGCCATTCATTTCGGGCATCTGCAGATCCATCAAAACTATATCATACGTTTTGTTTTTTATTTTTTCTATAGCTATTTTTCCATTTTCAGCTATCTCCTCTTCAAATCCAAAATCGTGCAACAGTGTTTTCATCAGCAATTGATTGAGTGGCATGTCTTCGACTACCAATACTTTTATATTTGTTTTCTTTTTATCCAATTCCGGAATTGGTATTTCCACAGGAACTACATCCTTTGTTTTTTGAAAACTTAATATAAAGCTGAACGTTGAACCTACATCGATTTTACTTTTTACGGTAATCGTACCGCCCTGAGGTTCTACCAATTGCTTAACAATGGCAAGACCTAATCCTGTTCCGCCATACAGCCTAGTTGTTCCGTTGGATGCTTGTTGAAAGTTTTCAAATATATTTTCTATTTTATTTTTTGGTATTCCGATCCCGGTATCTGCAACCGAAAATTTAATGGTTGCTTTTTTTTCATTTTCTCTCAATAAACGTACACTTACGGTAATCTTTCCTTGGCTGGTAAATTTTAGGGCATTGCCCAATAAGTTTATAATGATCTGGTTCAAACGAACCGGATCTCCAACTAGCACGTCCGGGATGTTGGTGTCGTATTCTTTTACCAATTTTAAATTCTTTTCCTGGATTTTTAATTCAAATACATGGAGTATTTCCGATATGGAAATAGCCATTTTGAAGGGCACCTTCTCAAAAGTCATTTTTCCTGCATCTACTTTTGCTAAGTCGAGTATGTCATTAATGAGTACAATCAATGCATCTCCGCTTATTTTGATAGCTGCTAAATATTCTTTTTGGCTGGCTGTGAGATTTGTTTTGATGAGCACTTTGGTAAAGCCAATGATCGCGTTCATAGGCGTGCGGATCTCATGGCTCATATTAGACAAAAATTGTTGCTTCGCTTTCACGGCAACTTCTGCTACATTTCTGGCAGTCTCTGCTTCAATTTTGTCTTGTTCGGCTCCGGCAGCAGCCAACTCAGCAGATATTTTAGCCTCTACTAGTTCTTTTTCAATTTTTTTCAGGTCGGTAATATTAATTATAGTGTTTATTGCGCCTGTTAAAACCCCATTTTCATCAAAAATAGGCTGCGGATGCGGCAGTACGTTTAAACGTGTTCCATCCTCGCGTTCTATTATTATTTCTTCGCATTTTACAGTTCGTTTTCTTTTAATAACCATTTCCACAAAGTAGCTATCTAAGTTAAGAGGAGAATTATCTTTGCTAAAAATTTTCCAGGAACCCCACCATCGGTCCTTACCGATTATCGGTTCACGGCCCCACAGTTTTATGGCAGAATCATTATATAATTGTATGTATCCGTTTTTGTCACATGTATAAATAGCTACCGGCAAACTTTGGATCAGACTGCTATAACGCATTTCATTGCGTTCGCTTTTTTTAAGTGCTTTCTGCTCCTCTTCCAATCGCTCTGCGAACATTTCATTTTCTTTTTTTTGCAATTTAATAGTCAGCGCCTTTGTCTCTGTAATATCCGAAATAACCATAAGGATTAATTGCTCGCGCTGTGTTTTTTGAATGATGCGATGCGCATTTAGAAGCATTATTTTTTCACCTAAGCCCGGGAATCTATGCGTGACTTGGAAACCCTGGAAGCTGGTATTTTTAGAAATAACATCTTTAAGCAGGATGCGTAATTGCGGGTTATCCCATTGCTTGTCACCCAGTTCAAATACGGATTTTCCCTCTGTTTCTTCTTTTTTAACATTGAATAGTTGGTAGAATGCTACATTGGCAGATTTTACATTCATATTAGCATTCAAAATTAACAAGGGCTCATGTAGAGTAGCAATAATTGCTTCAGAGAGATCGTATGACTCCGTAAGAAGTTCATTGTGTATTTTTAGTTGGTGATTGGCAGAGGTAAGTTCATCATTGGTAGCTTCAATTTCCTCTTTGGATGTCTCCAGTTCTTCATTCAAGGTTTGAAACTCTTCGTTGGCGGAAATAATTTCTTCATTGGCTCCTTGTAATTCCTCGTAAGCAGTTTCCTGGGACTCAGTAACAGAATCTATTTCCAAACGAGCATTCTTCAATGCCTCAACATGTTTTTTTATTCTGCTGTCTTTCTGAGCTACTTCACGTGATGCAGCGTGTTTCCCTGTTGAAATAAATTTATCGAGGGATTCATGCAATGTAAAAACAACCATAAGCAAGGGTTCGCTCCATTCAACTTTAAGAGGGCTCACCTCCAAAGACATGCGGTGAAGTACAGCGTCAATATTTATTTCAATATCTTTCTTATTTACAGACTGATTTGTTTTAATTGCCTGGCTAATCGCAGCGCGAAGCTCAAAAGCGAATTCAGGTCGCATCATTTTTAAAATATTGAGACTGGCTTTACCTGCGGAGGGATGCATGAGAAAGGTAGAAGTTGAACCCCTGAACTGAAGGATATTCATATCCTTATTGATGATAGCGCAGGCAGGCATGTAGCGTGATAAAAGAACAGAATCAATGGCGCTGTCAAGCATTTCGGAATCAATAGCTGCAACCTTCCTTGGGGTATATTTTACATTTTTTTCTGCGTGGCTCGTTCCAGGAAAACGAGGGATCAGCTCAGGGATTTTACGTAATCCAATATGATTTTTCCGTGAATAGACCTTGAATTCATTATTTAATTGAGCAAAAAGCTGAGAAGATGTTCCTGTAGTTTCTGATTTACCCAGTAATAAATATCCTCCCTCTTTCAAAGCAAAATGAATGGTTGCTAGTGCTTTTTTTTGCGCGGAAACATCGAAGTAAATAAGAATATTGCGGCAGCTGATAAAATCTATGTTAAAAAAAGGTGGGTCGCTTAAAAGATTCTGAGGGGCGAACAGGCACATTTCACGAATCTCCTTTGCAATGATAAAATTGCTATTTGTTTTTGTGAAATAACGTTTTATATTTTGTTTTGAAATAGTTTCCACCTCGCTTTGCGAATATTCTCCTTTACGGGCAAAACGCACCGCTTCTTCACTAAGGTCAGTGGCGAAAATTTTAATAGGAATTTTTTTTGTTTTCTTATCCTGAAGTTCAGCAAGCAGCATGGCAATGGAATATACTTCCTGTCCAGTAGAACAGGCAGGTATCCATATTCTTAATGTTTCGCCTATTTTTTTGCTTTTCAGCAGTTTTGGGAAAAACGTTGTTTTTAAATACCGGAAAGTTCCGGCATCCCTAAAAAAAGAAGTTACATTAATCAGCAGATCCTTACAAAGTAGTTTTACTTCATTGTTATTTGTGGTCAGTAGCTTTAAAAATGCTTTGGTTGTTTCTATGTTACATTGCTGCATCCTGTGCTTGATTCGTCTTTTGATTGTAGCAACTTTGTAGTGGCTGAAGTCAATATTTTTTTCTTTATGAAGCACCCTCAGAATATTTTTTAGATCCGGGTCGGAGTCT
>Ga0163151_10000597_pt1 | contig 63136 bp, 56 predicted proteins | sample OliLakLV19MP5IB2_FD_145596 | JGI IMG/M metagenome (GOLD analysis project Ga0163151, IMG submission 145596) | Freshwater microbial mat bacterial communities from Lake Vanda, McMurdo Dry Valleys, Antarctica - Oligotrophic Lake LV.19.MP5.IB-2 | ecosystem: Environmental > Aquatic > Freshwater >... | reverse complement strand
CAGCGCGATCGAAGGGCTTTTCAACAGACGAACGTCTGGTCAACAGTGCCTCTCGGCACTGTTCCTCTGTTCCGTATAGCGCCATGAACTTCGCCATTGAAAGACCAGGCTGGAATTGAACGCGATTCATTGCCATGACCCACCTCCGCATCGAAAGTGGCTCTACCATTCACCCCGCCCGTCTCAGATCACGCGATCTTCGGCTGAGGTTCGACGCTAATCAGGAGCAGGCATAGGGCGAGCAGTAGCATTGAAGATGCATGTATAAAACCGCCTTTTTCAATTGGATATTGGAATCGCCTGCGCGAGAGTTGCTAAGGCACCACTGGCGTGTGCGGCAAGTAAAACACATCGATCGCCCGGATGGCTGCCGGCAATGAGTAGCGTAGATTTCATTGCTAGAAGCAAAAAAGGCCGACGTTGAACCAGTTGAAGCGGACTCTTTTCGCCATGATCCGCGGCTCAGGCTATTTCCATTTCGTGATCACAAACGCGCTGCAAGAAGTGATGCCGGAAAGACCGTTCCGTCCCATAGACAAGCGAATCGCTTGCTCGTTGATCTGTTCGATTTCTTTGTCTTGCTCGTCGGATTGCTCAACCGCAATCGACGTCAGTGCTCGCTTGCGCGCCGTTGCCACGGCATCGCTGTCGGGAACGACCTGATAGCGTGAGTAATAGATGGAAGTGGGTCGGGTCCCGCGCAGCGAAGCGCTTTACAACAGCGAAGCTGGTCTACCCGACGTCGGCATATCAACGCTGCCTGACAATACAGCCATCATCGCGACCACGACGTCGGGTACTGCTGCGCGGGACCCGACCTACGTGACTGGAGCGTTGTATGCGGGCAATCCGCCTGTACGGTTCGCAGGGCGGGGAGGCGTGAGCCTTCCTGCCCCCTATCGACATCGTGGTCGCGACAATGGCAATAACCTCAGGTGTGTTGAAAATATCGACTACGCGCTACGTTCATATCCATGGATGTACGGATTCGTGGCAAAGTGACGCATGTCGATCATGGGGCTACGGCTTATGCCATCGCATGCTGTATTGGGCGCAAGTGGCGCAGCCAAGAAATTGGCGCAGGTCCTCGTGGGCTGCGTGTTGCTGGTTCTGATGCATGCAGCGATTGCCAATAGCGATATCGCTTTGTCGGCAGCCAGCCCGCGCATCATGCCGTTGGCGCAGGGCGAAGACAGGGCATTCGTCGTTCGCGTGACCAACCACGGTCCCGATCCAGTTGTAACGGTAACGGTGGCTACGATAGCTTCTTCCCTCTTCGACGCTTGGTATCCGTTCGCGATGCCGGTGCAAAACGGCTGTGAGGGTCTTTTTCCGGGGTTTCCGTTTGCCCCGTCGGGATTGATTCGGGGCTACTACGTCACCCTGGGACCTTTGGCGGTCGGCCAGCACCAGGATTGCCGTTTCACCGTACACCGCGTACTTGCCGCAGTAAACGACGGAGGATATCGCTGGCTGACCGATGGCGAAAACGATGCGGTGCCGCGAAACGACGCGATCACGTTCGTGATGTGATCACTCACCGATGTCGGTATTCGTATCGACTCTGTCGGATTTTCGGTCGGTGCGGACGGCCATGCCGACGGAGTGATCCGTTTGACTTCGCAGAATCACGGACCGACGGCAGTGCGCGAGTTTCAGGTGGGCTTCTGTACCGAGAACTTCTATCCCGAGTTCACCATCGACGGTAACATCGCGCAGGGCTGTGGCAGCGCAGAGTACGGACCGGTTTGCTTCGGTAGCGGCTTCGGCTTCATTCGTCCAGCACTGGTGCATGGACAAAGCCACAGGTGCCTGATCCGATTGCGCAGCCGTGCCCCGTACTCGAAACCCTTGAGCTTTTCCCCTCGAACTGCAGACCTACACTTTGGTGCGCTCGGATTTCGGCGCTCTGGCTGATATCAACGCCGAAAACGACAACGCCGAAATGGTGCTCGGCCCGGTGCCCATCGTGAGCGTCGATGCGACGTCCTGGTTCGGCCAATGGGTATTGATCGCGTTGTTTGCAATCCTGGCGGGCAGAATGCTGCGGACTGAGAACGCTTGGCCCAAACAACACCGAAGGAAGTAGGGCGGATCCCCCGAAGCGGTATACGCCGCGTTGTATCGCCGATGGCCTCGTCCACCGACGAACATGAATCAGCGAGGTGACGATCGTTGATGCTGTCGATGTTCCGATGTCGGGTAGACCAGCTTCGCTGTTGCAGGGCGCTTCGCTGCGCGGGAGCTACTTCCTTCGGCGTTATCCGGGCTACGTACAGCGGTGTGACACGCTACATATTGTAGTCTGCCGCGCCGCCGCCTCTCGCAATTCCGGCTCGATGCGCTGGGGTTCATCGCCTCTGCGCTGGGCAGGCGCGCGCATATCGAGATTGAGGCGGCGTGACGTCCTTTCCAGTCGTATTCGTATACTGACCCCGGTTTCCGACCCCGGTTTCCCGGTTTCCGCTAGATACTGATGCTATTCGGTATCTTGGAGGGCAACTGAAAAGTGTACGGAAATGGTCGCGCCTCGTTGCGCTGACGTATTTCGATCTCAATCAGCGCCAGATCACCCTGAAAGTCAGCGACAAACTCGCGGATCTTTGGCTCGGTGAAATACGGATAGGACAGATTTTCATCGTAATGCCCCAACTTGTCGTACTGAATGTTGCTCAGCAAATATTCAAACGAAGACGCGTATAGCGATACATCCAATGGCGGATACCACTGCAGCAGATCGATGACGGACTCCAGTTGCGTCAAGCGGGTCGGCGGTGGCTGATAGATGGTTCCAGCCACGCTAGGCGCGTATGACATTAGCGGATATTGACTGTAATTGGTATTGGCATGTTGCGGGCCGGCGATGTATATCAGCTGGGCGATCACATCGATGAGATAGTCGCGACTGGCAATGCGATACGGCCGGCTTTGATCACCGGTTTCTACCAAGCCATTCATCCCCTGGAAATGGGCGTAAACCGGCGAGGTCATTTCATGGATCCAGTTTTGCAACTCGCCATCTTCAGCAACCGCCATGTCATCGACATAGTAGTGGCTGATATAGCTGGCAGTGAACTGATATACGGCCTTCCAAATCAGGAGCGTGTCATCACGGAACGGAAACTTCGGCAGGGCTTCGGCGCTTAGCGCACGGGCCTTGAACATTCGATCCGGCCGATTCTCGTCCCAACGCCAGTCAAGGCGGGCCTTGGCCACGAGCTTCAGGGTTTCATCGATCACCGGTCCAATACTGGTAGCGACCACGCCACCTGGCGCAATCAGATCGCGTCTGGCGTCATAATTGATATTGATGTTAAACCGGAAGTGCGGCATCAACAGTTTGTGCAATGGATGGCAATCGGGCAATTGCCGATGCGTGGCCAATATCGCCGGTTCCACCGTCAAGTGGCATTCACCAAAGTGCGCGATGGATTCATGGTGCATCGCACAGGTTGCATTGGCGAGATACTTGGCTACTTGCCACTTCAGGCCATTGCCATCGTTGGCGTCGCAGCTGTCATTGGGGCTGAAGATCGGAGAGTGAACCGGATCATAGGATTGCGAACACATCACAGCCACCGGCCGTAGCGCGCCCTCACCATTTTGCGGAAAGCCGTGTGGCGGCGTCGGATCCCAATAAAATAAGGCTATCGGTGCAGCCATATATCGTTGATCGCCATGGTGCTTGCTCGCGCGCAAGCCATCAAACATGTGATAGTCACAAACATACAAACGCTTGAGCGAAGCAGCCTGCGCCAAGCTCATGCTGCCGTCACCAATAATGCGCTGGAACTGCACATCGGTCAGCGGCATTTTCTTGCGTAATTGCGTCAGCGGCATCGCTTTCTTTTGGTCAGTTTCGGTTTCAGTAACACCGACCAACACGGTGGTATTGAATCCAGCCAGTTGCAGATAGGCAAAAAACCAGTCCTGTTCACATGGAAGACCGTCGGCAGGCATCCATGACTGACGCTCAATAGCGAGCATCAACGGCGTCGACAACTGTTCAAGCAACTTCCGATAGTCCTCCACGCTGCTGGCGTGCAGGTAGTCGCGTCCCTTGTCATTGGCCAACATCTCGTACAGCGTTGACTTCAGGTGAGCGGTTGGCCCTTCAGTCTTGGCTTGCTCCTGCAATTTTACGAAGCCGACGTATATTTTCTGAATGTCACCCGGAAAATTGAACAGACTGTCGGCCGCCGTTTGCACCAGCCCCGGTACCGAGGCGGTAATCTTGGTGATGTCCCTGAAGAAATCCAGCAAGCCGCTTTCGTTTTTCAGTAGCTTGCCAATCTCTTTGAATTCTTCGAGATTAGCGTTGCTAACATTGTCGGTCATCTGTCGTTCCAACAACTTGTATAAGATGACCTTGAAGTTCTCCCAAATATGGCTCTGCGCTGTGTGCACCAAGCCACCATAGCGAGCATCGTAGATTTCAGTCGGCGGCAAGTCAGCGGAAACCGGGACATTTTCCAGGGATGGGTAAGTCCGCATGTAGTTGTAATACAGGCGCTTCAGAGAAAGATCGTATTCCCGTTGTTCGCACTCATCTGGTCCGACGTCTTGCGGCAGTCTCAACCCCGGCGCTGACTTGGCCTGTATGGTTAACAGACCGTCATAGGGCGTGCTGGTGCGAAATGGCTGGGCTAGGTTGGTCATGGTGAAATTTCTATCTCTGCGATGGCTGTGAAGAGGGGCGGTTTCAAGTCCGAACCGCAACACCGATTCAGAGAGCATGAGCTTGAAGTAGCTCGTTGTATGTAGCAAGCGGGGTTTTGAATCCAAGCGCTTTTCTAGGGCGAGTGTTGAGCGACATGGCGATGTCGTTCAAGTAGGACTACATGGTGGGTGAGAGATCGGCCTTTGGGTAGGTACTGTCGAATGAGGCCATTGGTGTTCTCGCTGGTGCCGCGTTGCCAAGGTGAGTAGGGGTCGGCGAAGTAGATGTCGATCTGCAAGCGCTCTGCCAGCTCGGCGTGGCGCGCCATCTCGCTGCCGCGGTCGTAGGTGAGGGTTTTGCGCATGATCGCCGGCAGTCCTTGCATGGCCTGAGTCAATGCGTGCAGTGTCGATGCCGCGCTGGCATCGGGCATCACCGCGAGCAGCGTCAACCGCGTCGTACGTTCCACCAGCGTTGCAACCGCGCTGCGATTGCCCTTGCCTTTGATCAAGTCCGCTTCCCAGTGTCCAGGGATCAAGCGCGTCTCGACTTCCGCCGGGCGTGCGGCAATCGGGGTGATGTCTTTGAGGACTTCGCCGCGCTTCTTGCCGCCGCTGCGCGGTCGCCGTGCGCGGCTGGCCTGGCGCAGCAGGCTCAGCAACTCCTTCTTCAATTCGCCCTTGGGCAAGGCGTAAAGTGCACAGTAGATGGTTTCGTGGCTCACGCGTCGCTCGGGCCGGTCTGGATGATCGTGCTTCAATCCTCCCGCAATATGCTCTGGCGACCAACCACAACGCAAGCGTTCGTCGAGCATCAGATCCCAAAGCAACGTGCCCGGTTGCAGCTTACGACCGCCGCGACGGCGGCGTGTGCGTGCAGCATCTGCAGCAACATCCGCTTCGTAAACCGCGCCGGGCTTTGGCGTACGATTGAGTTCACGGGACAGCGTTGACGGGCTTCGATCAAGACATCGTGCAAGGTGCCTGAGACTTTCGCCCCTGGCCAAGCCTGTCTTCACTTCTACCCGTTCCGACAACGACAAATGAGTGTATGAGTCCATGGCGCAATCCTCGACGGTTCGTCAAGGTGTTGCACTTCAAATCTGCGGCCGCCCAATGCAGCCATCATCGCGACCACGACGTCGGGTACCGCTGCGCGGGACCCGACCTACGTGACTTGCCAGTCGTATTGGTACACTGACCCCGTTTTCGCCCCTCGATTGTTTGGTGGGCCCACCAGGACTCGAACCTGGAACCAAAAGATTATGAGTCTTCTGCACTAACCATTGTGCTATAGGCCCGACTGTGAATGCGCATTGTCGCAGGTGGATAGCGTGATGATCCATTTCTGTCCACGCGGCAGGCTTCGTTGATAAGCGCTTGGTGTAGCCTTCCCTGGAGCTGGGCGCCGGCCCGCGCATCCATGCGCGTGCGTTCGGCCTCGCGCGCGATGCTGGGCGCATCGCGCGCGAGGCCTCACCCTGCACTAACCATTGTGCTATAGGCCCTGAACAAGTGCGCATGGTAGCAAGGGTGGCGATAAGAATGGCGGGTCGACTTCGTTGACGTTCGCGCTAAGTAGCCGTCCCTGGAGCTGGGCGCCGGCCCGCGCATCCATGCGCGTGCGTTCGGCCTCGCGCACGATGCCTGGGGGCGTCGCGCAAGCGCGAGGCCTCACCCCACCAGGACTCGATCCTGGAACCAAGGGATTCACGTTGTCTGATTGTTTCCAACCAGCGCGAACTATGTGCAAATTGCCATACCGACGAACACTTTCCGCAATTTGCGGTGACTGCCATGATCGCGCCAAGAACTAAACTCACATCACTTCATCAAGATCAACCTGGGCGCACGTCAAGCTGAGGTCGAAGCTTCGCGGCAGTTGGCCGCTCCCCGCGACACCGCGGTAGGCGGAATTGCCGCTCGACACACTGACCGCGCTGCACGCGCGGCCAGCGATCACGGTGGCTTACGGAAACGGAAACACGACGACCAGGGGTTGCACTTCGAGCGCACCCCGATCGACGTGCAGGCCGCGCTTGCGTGGGTTGCCGGCGAAATCGGGTGGGGTGATCGTGTAGCCGATCACGCTGATCGGGTAGCCGATCACGCTGTCGTCGCCGCTGTCGATGGCGGGCGATAGTGGGCGCGGCAGGAAATTACTGTCAAGCATCGGGGCGCTGCTCAGGTTGGCGTAACTGCTGGAATGCAGCGCGCCTTGTCCGCTGAGCGCCAGGGTTCGGTACATGCTGTGGCGCACGATGGTCGGCTGATCGAGGGCAAGATCGGCGTAGAGATTGCCGGAGATGATGCTGTTGACGATGGATGGCGGCGAGGTATTCGCTCCCGTGGATCCTGATAGCACCTGGACACCGAAATCGTTTTGCACCACGGTGCAGTTAATCAGGTCGATGCGTGTGGAGATGCCCACGTTCGAGTTGTAGAATCCCTCGACGCTGACGCCCGCTTCGTTGTCGGCGAAGAGACTATTGCTGATACGTAGATCGTGGCGCAGCAAGGTGAATATTGGGCCGTTGCGGAATTCGCGAAACGCGCTGCGCGTTATCCGCACTTCGCCATACGCACCTTGCGGCTCTGCGATATTGTCGCCGACGACCAATTGGTCCAGACCGTAGAAGTGCATCTGTTCAACATCCAGATCGGCAGCGCCGCGCATCAAAAGATTGATGCGGTAATCGTTGCCATTGATCCGGGTGAAGTGCTTTTCGCTGGCTCGGCTGGCACAGCCAATGGCATAGCCACCGCGTAACTGCAAATCGCCTTCGACCTTGATGCCGGGATCGACATTACCGTTCAATGCGATCGTGCTGCGCACGAAGCGAATCTGATCGGCCTCTGGCGATTGTGCCGCGGCCATCAGGGCGGTGCGCAAAACGGCGTCGGACGAGACGCAGTACTGCGCCGCCTGGCTGGCGGCCGCAAACGGGAGAATTAACAACAGGAGATACGGGCGCATGGAACGATCCTCTGGGGGTGATGACAGCACAAACGTCAAAACCATCCAAACGGGGCCATTCGGTCGCTGATCGTGCTTCACCGATCGCGCGGGAGTGCTCGCCAAGTGGTGCGCGCCGTTCGTGGCCTTGACCCAGGTACGCGGTGGCGCCCTGGATGTTGCGCAATCGATCGTCGGCAAATTGGGGAACCCGCGGGTGGCCCGTGGCCATAGCAAACGAAAACGGGACCGCATGCGGTCCCGTTTTCGTTTGCTCAAAGCTTCGCGGCTGAAGCGCTCCCACAGTCGCCGCGCTTACTCCAGATCGAGGAACGAGCGCAGCTGTTCCGAACGGCTGGGGTGGCGCAGTTTGCGCAGGGCCTTGGCTTCGATCTGGCGGATGCGTTCGCGGGTGACGTCGAACTGTTTGCCGACTTCTTCCAGGGTGTGATCGGTGTTCATGTCGATGCCGAAGCGCATGCGCAGCACTTTGGCTTCGCGTGGCGTCAAACCGGAAAGCACGTCTTTCACGGTTTCCTGCAGGCCGGTGGTGGTGGCCGACTCGACCGGCGATTCGACGCTGGTGTCTTCGATGAAGTCGCCGAGGTGGCTGTCTTCGTCGTCGCCGATCGGCGTCTCCATCGAGATCGGTTCCTTGGCGATTTTCAGCACCTTGCGGATCTTGTCCTCGGGCATTTCCATCTTGTGCGCCAGCTCGTCCGGGGTCGGCTCGCGGCCCATTTCCTGCAGCATCTGGCGGCTGATGCGGTTGAGTTTGTTGATGGTTTCGATCATATGCACCGGAATGCGGATGGTGCGTGCCTGATCGGCGATCGAACGCGTGATTGCCTGACGAATCCACCAGGTGGCATAGGTCGAAAACTTGTAGCCGCGGCGATACTCGAACTTGTCGACCGCCTTCATCAGGCCGATGTTGCCTTCCTGGATGAGATCCAGGAACTGCAGGCCGCGGTTGGTGTACTTCTTGGCGATCGAGATGACCAGGCGCAGGTTGGCCTCGACCATTTCTTTCTTGGCGCGGCGCGCCTTGGCTTCACCGATCGACATGTGTCGATTGATGTCCTTGATCTCGGGCAGGCTGAGAAACAGCGTGGTCTCGTGTGCCATGAGCCGTTCTTGCTGTTCCTGGATCTCGGTCTTGCAGTTTTTCAGCGTGACCGCCCACTTGCCGCCCTTGCGTACTTCGTTCTCGACCCAACGCAGGTTGGTCTCTTTGCCGGGGAACGATTTGATGAATTCCTTGCGCGGCATCTTGCCGGTGCGCACGGCGATGTCGAGGATCAGACGCTCGTGGCTGCGGATGGTGTTGACCACTTCGCGCAGCTTCTTGACCATGCCATCGATCATGATCGATGGCAGCTTGAGCTTGAGGAACTCCTCGCCGATCTGCTTGCGCAGCTTTAGCGTTTTCTTGTCGTCGGCACCGATCTTGGACAGGCTGAGTTTGAACTTCTCATACAGGTCGGCGAACAGATCCATGCGGCGCTTCACTTCGATCGGATCCGGGCCGGACTCGCCGGGGCCGGCTTCTTCTGCGTCGCCAGCGGTTTCGTCGTCCTTGCCGGCGGTTGAGGGCGCGCCATCTTCTTCGTCGGCCATTTCTTCGGCGAGCAGGGCAGCAGCTTCGGCGGCCTCTGCGGCTTCGGCAGCAGCGGCTTCGGCAGCGGCAGCGGCGAGCGCTTCAAGATCGTAGAAGCCGGTGAGGAATTCACTCATGCGCTTCTTGCCGTCGAGATGCGAGGCAAACTCTTCGAGCAGCAACGAAATCGACCAGGGGAATTGCGACAACGCGCTCTGTACCTGCGCCAGGCCTTCCTCGATACGCTTGGCGATGGCGATCTCGCCCTCGCGGGTCAACAGCTCGACCGTGCCCATCTCGCGCATGTACATGCGCACGGGATCGGTGGTGCGACCGGTCTCTTCAACCGCAGACAGCACCTGGATGGCTTCCTCGGTGACGGTCTCGTCGTCCTGTACCGTGGAGGACTCCTGCATCAACAACGTTTCGGTATCCGGCGCGGTTTCATGCACCTGGATGCCCATGTCATTGATCATGCCGATGATGTCTTCGATCTGCTCGGGATCGACGATGTCGTCCGGCAAATGGTCGTTGACCTCGGCATACGTCAGATAGCCCTGTTCCTTGCCCCGAGTAATGAGCTTTTTGATTTCGGATTGCTGATCGCGGGGTTCGAATTCGATGGCTGCCATTAGTCTGTCCTTGAATCTGTGATCTTGATAACGAAAATCAGGGCCGGAAACAGACAGACAAGCCCCGCACTGCCGGTTGGTAGCACGTGGTTCAGTCTGCGATTGCGCCTTCCGCGACGAGTCAGGAAGGCAGGGCCGGAAACCGTTCATTGAACGGGACAGCCAGTATAGACAGGGTGTCAAGGGCAGCGCATTGTGCCGAAATGTGAAGCTTTGCTGCGCCGTTTACCGTTGTCGCTGCGCTGGGAATTGGGGCTCGTTGCGGCGAAGTCAATACCTGACGCGCCACCCTAAGCCAGCCGTCGATGTGAATGGATCGACATTAGCACGCCAAATCCGGCCAGCAGGCTGACGGCGCTGGTGCCGCCGTAGCTGATCAGTGGCATCGGCACCCCAACGACGGGCAGCAGGCCAGCAATCATGCCGCCGTTGACCATGACGTAGACGAAGAAGGTCATGCTGATCGAACCTCCAATCAGGCGTGACCAAGTGTCGCGCGCATGCGCCGCAATCCACAACCCGCGGCCAATGATAAACAGGTACACCGCCATCAGCAGGATGACGCCGATCAGGCCGAACTCCTCGGAATAGACGGCAAATATGAAATCGGTGGTGTGCTCCGGCAGGAAGTCCAGGCGTGCCTGGGTTGAACCCATCCAGCCCTTGCCCAACAAACCGCCGGAGCCGACGGCGATTTTCGACTGGATGATGTTCCAGCCATTGCCCAGCGGGTCGGACTCGGGGTTGATCAGCATGCGCACGCGGTTGCGTTGGTACTCATGCATGAAATGCCAGAGCAGTGGAATCGCCGCGGCGCCCATGGCCAGCAACAGCAGGATGCGGCGCCAGGCGATGCCGGCAAGAAACATCACGAACGCGCCGCTCGCACCCACCAGCAGGGCGGTACCCAGGTCGGGCTGCATGCCGATCAGCATGGCGGGCACGCTGATCAAGACGGCGCAGACAAACAGGTCGCGCCAGCGCGGCGGCAGTGCGCGCGTGTGCAGGTACCAGGCCACCATCATCGGCAACGCGAGTTTGGCCAGCTCGGAAGGTTGGAAGCGCAGCACCTTAAGATCGAGCCAGCGATTGGCGCCGCGGCCTTCGCCGAACATCAGCACCAGCACCAGCAACAGCATCGTGGTCAGGTAAAACCAGGGCGTAAGCGTGCGGAACCACATCGGCGGAATGCGCGAGAACGCGAGCATCACTCCGAAACCGAGCGCGAGGCGAAGCGATTGATTGAGCACCTGGCGCGGATTTTCGGCGCTGGCGCTGTACAGGGTCATCAAACCGACGGCGCACACCAACAGCAACGCGCCGATCAACGGAAGATCGATGCGCGCACGTCGCCACACGCGGCCGAGTCGGGATTCGAGCGCATCGATGATGCCGCGGTCGATCATTGCGGGGTGTCCATTGCGCGTTCGGTGCTACTCGGATCGCTGCCGGCAGGGGCTTCGTTGCCGGCTTCGGGGTCGAGCACGGCGTCCAGTGGCTCGACCAGATCAAGCAGGTCGCGCTCATCGAGTTTCAGCTCGTACTTGCCAGCTTCTTCGCGCAGCAGGTATTGATCGAGAATCTTGCGTGCCAACGGCGCTGCTGCTTTCGAGCCACTGTCACCATGTTCAACCACGACCACGAGCGCGATACGCGGCGCGTCGGCCGGCGCGAACGCGATGAACAGCGCGCGATTGAGAAACTCCTCAGGTGCCTTGAGATTGCCGACGGAAGCACGTCGCGCGCGATTCACGCGCTGCGCGGTGCCGGTCTTTCCGGCAATCAGATACGGCGCGTTGGCGCCAATCGCGCGCGCGGTGCCGGTCGGGCTGTGCATCACCGCGACCATGCCCTCGCGCACTGCCGTCAGATTCTGCTGATCTTTCACTATGGTGGCGAGCGGTATCGAAAGTGGTGACGGAACGACGGGTGCGTCGAAGCGTTCCTGGGTAGCGCGCAGTAGATGCGGTCGATGACGCACACCATTTCCGGCCAAGGTGGCGAGGGCGCTGGCCAACTGGATCGGAGTAACCACCCAGTAGCCCTGGCCGATACCAGCGATCACCGTCTCGCCTGGGTACCAGGTCTTGCCAAAGCGCGCCTGCTTCCACTCACGCGAGGGCAGGACGCCGCCTGCTTCGCCGATCAGATCGACGCCGCTGGGCACGCCGAAACCGAACTGCGCCATGTACGTGCTGATGCGGTCGATGCCTGCGTCCGACGCCAGCTGGTAGTAATAAGTGTTCACCGACTGCGCCAGCGATTCGCGCAGATTGATGCGACCGTGTCCGCCCGGGCGCCAGTCGGCGAAGCTCTGCGACTGGCCCGGCAGTTGGAAGCGGCCAGTCGACAACACTGTGTCTTCGGGTTTGCGCAGGCCAAGTTCCAGGCCGGCGAGTGCATAAAATGGCTTGATGGTGGATCCAGGTTCATAGCCACCACGCAGCGTGCGATCGAACTGCGGCTGGTGCGGTGTAGCCAGCAAGGCTGCATAGTCCTTGCGCGAGATGCCATTGACGAACGGGTTCGGGTCGAAGCTGGGCTGGCTGACCATGCACAGTATTTCGCCATTGCGCGGGTCAATGGCGACGGCGACACCGGCGCGGCCCTCGAACGCGGCGATGGCGATGCGTTGCAGGTTGGAATCCAGTGAGAGATGAAGATTTTGCCCAGGTTGTGGCGGAACCCGATCCAGTTCACGCAGCACGCGCCCTTCGGCATTGGTTTCAATGCGCTCGTAGCCGACTTTGCCGAGCAGAATGTCTTCGTAATAGCGCTCGATGCCGGTCTTGCCGATGTGCGTGGTGGCGCTATAACGCGGATCGTCGAGACGCTCGCGGTCTTCCGCGCCAATGCGGCTGACGTAGCCGACGACATGGCCCAGGTCAGCACCCATCGGATAGAAGCGCTTGAGGTAGGGCACTACTTCGACACCGGGAAAGCGGTGCCGGTTGATCGCGAATAGCGCCACCTCCTCTTCGCTGAGATGAAAGCGCAACGGCAGGCTGTGAAAGCGTCGCCGTGCCTTGCGCAGTTCGTCGAAGCGCTCGCGCTCCTCGGCGTCAATGGCAATGAACTGGCCGACAGAGGCCACCACTTGTTCGACATCACCGGCCTGCTCCGGCACCACTTCCAGCCGGTACTCGAGCACGTTTTCAGCCAGCAGCACACCATTGCGATCGTAGATCAGCCCGCGACTTGGCGGCAGCGGCCGCGACTTGACCCGGTTGGCTTCGGAGCGCGTGCTCAGTTCATCGTGCCGGAGCACCTGCAGCCAGACATAGCGACCGATCAGCAGCAGGATGAAAGCCAGAATGATGATGAAACCCTGTGCCGCGCGCGCTCCAAATATCTGGGATTCAACCAGCACGTCCTTCAGCAGACGTTGCTGGCCGCGGAATATGCGCTTGAAAGGCCGCATCTGCATGGACTAGGGGTCGCGCGGACGACTGCGCCGGCGCAAATCGTCGAGCAGCAGAAACATCCACGGCCACAGCAATGCGCCGACAAAGGGTGCCAGCCAGAACTGCCAGTTGATTGCGGTGTCGCCAGCGATACTGCGCAGTGCCCAGGTGACGATGCGATCGTTGATCAGGATCGCGAGCACCGCCAACGCCTGCTGCCACATTGGAAAGAAGCGCAGCCGCGAGCGAAATCGCAGCATCAGAAAAGCGATGGCGACAAGTCGAAAAGCGTGCTCGCCAAGCATCGTGCCGATCAGGATGTCCTGGGTCAGTCCGAGCAGGAACGCAGCCCCCAGCCCCATGCGATCCGGCGCTTCCAGCGACCACCAGATCACCATGAGACCGAGCCAGAAGGGTCGCAGCGGTCGCCAGCCCTCGGGCAGAGCAACCACGGTCAGGATGACGCCAGCGAGCAGGCTCAGCCAGAACAGCAGCGAACCCTCACGCAGACGACTCATGGTGTGTGCTCTGCAGGTGCAGGATCGGACGGCGGAGAGGGCGGTCCGATGAAGTCGAGGGCCGACGCGGCTGTTGCCGAACCGGAGTCGACCGTGCTGAGCAACAGAACATGATTGCCCCGCGTCAGGCCGGCCACCGGTGTGGCCTCGGCCACCGCAAACGTGGCGGAGTCATCGCCGCGCACTTCGTTGACCACGGCGACCGGAATCCCGCCGGGAAAACGGCCGCCTAGCCCCGAGGTGAGCAACTGGTCGCCGGCTACGATGTCGGCGCTGAAGGGGATGTGCGGCAGCTCCAGGCGGTCGATCTCGCCGGTGCCGTAGGCGATGGCACGCAACCCGTTGCGCGCCACGCGCACCGGAATGGCGTGGCCCGGATCGGTGATCAGGATGACCTGGGAGCGATTGGCCAAGGGTGCGAGCACCTGTCCAATCAGGCCGTGTGCATCGATCACTGCCTGGCCTTCGTGTACGCCCTGGTTGCTGCCCTGATCGATCAGCAGACGGTGTCGGTAGGGATCCAGGTCGACCTCGACCAGCTCGGCGAGCTGTGCGTTCAGGCTCAGTCGCTGGCGCGCATCGAGTAGGGCACGCAGGCTTTTGTTCTCTTCGTCCATGCTGTCGATCTGCGCCAGCCCGGCTTGCGCGAGCAGGAGTTGTTCGCGCAGCTGAGCGTTTTCGTTGACTAATCCGGAGCGTTCAGCGGCGGCGTCACGGGCACCGCGTCCGAGCCGGATTGGCGCGGTTGCAAGCCAATAAGCAGGCGCCGCCAAACCAGCGATCTGACGCTGTATGCCGGCCAACACCTGGCTGCGGTGGTCGACTGCCATCAACGCCGCAGCGATCGCCAAAAAGCCGATCAGGCGAATGGTGCCCGAGCTGGACTCGGAAAACAGGGCCGGGTTATCGGAGTTGCGAACGGCCATGGGACTCGTCTGCGTGCGGCTCGTGTTGAGGCGGATGTGTCGGCGCCGGCGTGCGGACCCCGGTGCGCGCCGGTAGCAATGGGTTGCGGTTATATCCGACGCGCGCTGCACGCGCGGTCGGCATCACTCGGGGGAGAAAAATTCGTTGCCGTGCATGTCGATCAGTTCCAGCGCGCGACCACCACCGCGCGCCACGCAAGTCAGCGGGTCGTCCGCGACGTGCACGGCGAGGCCGGTTTCTTCCGAGATCAGTCGATCCAGGTCGCGCAGCAGGGCGCCGCCGCCGGTGAGCACGATGCCGCGCTCGGCCACATCGGAACACAGCTCCGGTGGCGTCTGTTCCAACGCCGAGCGCACTGCGCCGACGATGCCGGCCAACGGTTCGTGCAGCGCTTCGAGGATTTCGTTGGAGTTGATGGTGAACTGCCGCGGCACGCCCTCGGCCAGGTTGCGGCCGGAGACTTCAATTTCGCGAACCTCGGCCTGCGGAAACGCGCAGCCGATCTCGATCTTGATGCGCTCCGCGGTTGACTCGCCGATCAAGGTGCCGTGGTTACGGCGCACGTAGTTGATGATCGCCTCGTCGAAGCGATCGCCACCAATGCGGACGCTCTGCGCATAGACGATGCCGTTCAGCGAAATCACCGCGACTTCAGAGGTGCCGCCACCGATGTCCAGCACCATCGAACCCTTGGCTTCGTGCACCGGGATGCCCGCGCCAATGGCCGCGGCCATTGGCTCAACGATCAGATAGACATCGCGCGCGCCAGCAGATTCGGCCGACTCTTTGATCGCCCGTTTCTCAACCTGCGTTGAGCCATAGGGCACGCAGATCAGCACGCGTGGGCTGGGCCGCAGGAAACGCGACTGATGCACTTTCTTGATGAACTGCTGCAGCATTTCCTCGGCCATGGTGAAGTCGGCGATAACGCCGTCTTTCATTGGCCGCGAAGTGACGATGCTGCCCGGCGTGCGGCCGAGCATGCGCTTGGCTTCGGTGCCCACCGCAGCGACACGACGCCGACCGCCAGAATCCTGGCGAATGGCGACAACCGAAGGCTCATTGAGCACGATGCCTTGGCCGCGTGCATAAATCAGGGTGTTGGCAGTGCCAAGATCGATCGACAGATCATTGGAAAAAATACCGCGCAGGCTCTTGAACATGGCGCAGGCCTTGACGAAAGTGAGGGGCTACTTGAAGCGTGGGGAAACTCTTGAAACCTGCCGCGTGGCCCGATTGCCGCGTTGCACGGCGCTCGGAGTGATCGTGTGCCCGCGATGCACTGCGGTTCAAACGCTCCTTGCGCCTAGCACTCGAACCGCAAATTGAGGTTGGAGAGTTTACCCATGGTGCTTCAGAAAGGGCGGGAACTGTATCTGGCGAGGCATTGCCGGACAAGGCGATTCGTGCACAAAATGCGTGTCTATCCTGAGGCAATCGCATGCACATTGAGGCTAATGATCTGGACCGTCTCGCCCGGCTGGCGCGACTGGCACTGACCGCGGACGAACGCAGCGCACTGGTGAGCAGTCTCGATGACGCGCTCAGCATGGTATCGGCGCTGCGTGAGGTAGACGTAAACGGCATCACGCCGATGGCCCATCCGCACGATGCCACGCTGCGCCTGCGCGCTGATGAAGTGACCGAAACCGATCGACAATCGGCGCTGGAACGGATCGCACCGCAGATGCAGGGCGGCCTGTATCTGGTACCCAAGGTGATTGAATGAGCGGTCTGCGATTTGCCGATATCGACGGCTGGCGTGCGGCACTTGCGACGGACCGGGCAGCGGCCTTGGCGGAAGCAGTGCGCATGGCGACGGCCAGCCAAACCGAGCTGAACGCGCTGATCACGCCAGCACCGATCACGCCCATTGCGGACCACGTCGGATCCGGCATCGGGGACCTGGCCGGGATTCCGTACGCGCACAAAGACCTGTTCTGCAGCGAAGGCGTGCGTGCAACCGCGGGCTCCAGGATGCTGGCCGAATTCATTTCGCCGTACGACGCCACGGTCAGCGCCAGGCTCAACGCAGCCGGTGCGGTGTGCATCGGCAAGGCCAATATGGACGAGTTCGCGATGGGCTCGTCGAACGAAAACAGTGCCTTTGGCCCAGTACGTAACCCCTGGAACGTAGAGCGCGTGCCGGGCGGCTCGTCCGGCGGTTCGGCGGCACTGGTCGCTGCCGGCGTGGTGCCGTTTGCCACGGGTTCGGACACGGGCGGCTCGGTGCGCCAGCCGGCAGCGTTCTGCGGCGTGACCGGATTCAAACCCACCTATGGCCGCGTCTCGCGCTACGGCATGATCGCGTTTGCATCCAGCCTGGATCAGGCCGGCGTCATTGCGCGGCACGCGCGCGACTGCGCCCAGGTGTTGAATGTGCTGGCCGGTTTCGACCCAAAGGATGCGACCAGCGTCGAGCGCCCGACCGAAGATTTTGTCGCGGCCTGCGCGCGCGGTGTGCGCGGCATGCGTATCGGCGTCGCCAAGGAGCTTTACAGCGCGGGTGTGCGCAGCGAGGTGGCCGAGTGCACACGCCGCGCCCTGACCAAATTGGAGCAAGCCGGTGCCGTGTTGGTCGACATCCAATTGCCGCGGCTGCCGCTTTCGGTCCCGGCGTACTATGTGATTGCGCCCGCCGAAGCATCCAGCAATCTGGCGCGTTACGACGGCGTGCGCTATGGACACCGCGCCGAACATGCGCGTGATCTGAATGATCTGTACAGCCGCAGTCGTTCGGAAGGCTTCGGCGATGAGGTCAAGCGCCGCATCCTGGTTGGAACCTTCGTGCTTTCGGCTGGCTATTACGACGCCTATTACCTGCGTGCCCAACGCATCAGGCGACTGATTGCCGAGGACTTCGCGCGTGCCTTCGCCAAGGTCGATGTCATTGCCGGCCCGACAACGCCGGATGTCGCCTTCACCCTCGGCGAAAAGAGCAATGATCCACTGGCCATGTACGCCGCGGATATCAATACCGTCGCGGTCAATCTGGCCGGCTTGCCGGCGATGAGCCTGCCCTGTGGTTTTGTTGATGACTTGCCGGTGGGCCTGCAGTTGATCGGGCCAGCCTGGGGCGAGACGCAGCTGTTCGCTGCCGGCCATGGCTATCAGCAGATCAGCGACTGGCATCAGAAAACACCCAGGGTGCTGTCGTGAAATCCCGGTTTACAGGCAGGACAGAACAGGACATCCGCAATGAGTAGCGATTGGCAGGCCGTCATCGGTCTTGAAGTGCATGTGCAGCTTTCGACGCAGTCGAAGATTTTCTCCGGTGCCGCCACTGCCTACGGCGCAGAACCCAATACCCAGGTAAGTTTCGTCGACGCCGGATTGCCCGGAACTCTGCCGGTAGCCAATCGCGGTGCGATCGAGCGCGCAATCCAGTTTGGAATGGCCATCGGCGCAGAGATCGCGCCGCTGAGCGTGTTCGCGCGCAAGAACTACTTCTATCCGGACCTACCCAAGGGCTATCAGATCAGCCAGTACGAGCTGCCGATCGTGGTCGGCGGATCGCTGACGACGCGGCTCGACGACGGCCGCGAATTCACCGTTCCCATTACCCGTGCGCATCTGGAAGAGGACGCCGGAAAATCGCTGCATGATGCCTTCCACGCCGCTACCGGTGTCGATCTCAATCGCGCCGGCACACCGCTGCTTGAAGTGGTCACGGAGCCGGCGATGCATTCGCCCGAGGAGGCCGTCGCCTGCATGAAGTCGCTGCATCGACTGGTGCGTTGGCTGGGCATCTGCGATGGCAACATGCAGGAAGGGAGTTTCCGCTGCGATGCCAATGTTTCGGTTCGACGCAGGGGAACGGAGAAACTGGGCACGCGCGCCGAGATCAAGAACGTCAACTCATTCCGCTTCGTGGAAAAGGCTATCGCCTACGAAATCGAGCGACAGATTCGTGCCATTGAAAATGGCGAAACCATCGTGCAGGAAACCCGCCTGTACGACGCGGCCGCCAACCGCACCCGGACCATGCGCAGCAAAGAGGACGCACTCGACTACCGATATTTTCCCGATCCGGATCTGCCGCCGCTGGTGTTGGTCGAAGCGGACTTCGCACGGGCGCGATCGACGATGCCCGAGCTACCCGACGCGCGTCGCGGCCGTTTCGTCCAGCAACTGGGGCTGACCGAATACGATGCCGACAAGCTCACCGAAGAACGCGCGCTTTCCGATTACTTCGAAGCCATGCTCATCGCATTGCCCAGTCAGACCAAGCTGTGCGCCAACTGGGTGTTGGGTGAGCTGGCATCGGCACTGAACACCGATCAACTCGACATCGGGCACAGCCGAGTTGATGCCGCCGCGCTGGCGCAGCTATTGGCGCGCGTCGTCGACAGCACTATCTCCGGCAAGATCGCCAAGGATGTTTTTGCGGCAATGTGGGCGGGCGAGGGTAGCGCCGATGCGGTCATCGACGCGCGCGGCCTGCGCCAGATTACCGACGACGGCGCACTCACTGCGGCCATCGATGCGGTCGTCGCGCAATTTCCGGAGCAGGTCGCCAAGTTCAAGGCGGGCGACGAAAAAATCTTCCAATTCCTGATCGGCCAACTGATGAAAGCGACCAAGGGCAAAGCCAATCCGGCACAACTCAATGCACTGCTCAAACAGCGATTGTGAGCGGGCTGCATGTGCTCCGCGCATCGATCCCGATCGCTGACGTGCTGCGCTGAGCAGTAGCGCGGATTGCGGGGGGCTTGCCATGCGGTCAAGCCCTCGCCACCATGCGCCTCTTGTCTCTTCGCACACTGGAATGCCGATGTCCGCTCTGATCTGTGGTTCGCTCGCGTTTGACACCATCATGGTGTTCCAGGACCAGTTCAAGAACCATATCCTGCCGGACAAGGTTCATATCCTCAATGTGGCATTCCTGGTGCCGCGCATGCGCCGCGAGTTCGGTGGCTGCGCCGGCAACATCGCCTATAACCTCAAGTTGCTCGGTGGTGATCCGATACCGATGGCGGCGGTGGGCCAGGATTTCGCTTCCTACCGTGAGCATTTCGAAACCTGCGGCATTCGCCTCGATCACGTGCGACAGATCAACGATCTGTACACCGCGCAGGCTTTTATCACCACAGATCTGGACGACAATCAGATCACGGCATTTCATCCCGGCGCGATGATGCGCTCACACGAGTCGCACGTCGCCAACGTATCTGGAGTGAAGTTCGGCATCGTCGCGCCAGATTCGCGCGATGCAATGTTGCAGCATTCCGCTGACTTCGCTGCGGCAGGAATTCCTTTCATCTTCGATCCAGGCCAGGCGATGCCGCTGTTCAACGGTGAAGAATTTCGCGCCTTTATCGAACAAGCCGATTACGTCACCGTCAACGACTACGAATCGCAGGTATTGCAGGAGCGAACCGGTTGGAGCGCGGAGACCATCGCATCCAAGGTGAAAGCCTACGTCGTCACGCTCGGCCCGAAGGGCGCGATCATCAATACCCCCAAAGAAGCGATTGTGATTCCGCCGGCCAGCGCGCTGCGTGTGGTCGATCCGACCGGTTGTGGCGACGCGTTTCGCGCCGGCCTCATTTTCGGTTTGATGCGCGGTTTGGATTTCACCACGACCGGTCGTATCGCCAGCCTGATGGGCGCACTGAAGATCGAACACCACGGCACGCAGAATCAGCGCTTCGACTACGCTGAATTCGCCAATCAGTTCCGTCAACAGTTTGGCTATGCCCTGTGATCGATGCGAGGTTTGCAGGAGCGGCGTGACCCGCGATGCTCTAATCTGTCGTCGACAACGAAGCATCGCGGCGCACGCCACTCCCACAAATGCAGCTGCCGAATGAAAACTGTCTTGACCGTGGTCTTCACAACGTTCGCGTTCGGGATCGCGCTCTACGTCGTCTACTGTGTACAACTTTGGTCGGCGCAACGCGGCATGATGTTTCCCGGTGCAGAGATGGGCGCGACCAGCGACCAGAGCGACTGGCCGGCAGCCGCTCAGCAACTCAAGCTCGGCGATTCGAGTACTGCCGTGCACGCCATCTGGCTGCCCGCCGCTGCAGCCAAGCCAGTCAGTACCTTGGTGTTTTTCCATGGTAATGCCGAGTTTGCTTTTCAATCCGTGTCGGCGATGTCGACACTGGCTGGCGAATCGCGCAACGTATTGCTGCTTGAGTACCCCGGGTACGCCGGAGCGCCGGGTGCACCTAGTCTCGCGTCGATCAGCACAGCAAGTATTGCCGCCTACGATTGGCTGCTGACCCAGCCCGGAGTCGATGCCAAACGCATCGTCGCGATCGGCCGTTCCATCGGCGGTGGGCCGGCAACCGAGTTGAGTCGACACAGGCCGTTCGCTGCTCTGGTGCTGATGTCCACGTTCACTTCCGTTGCAGATCTAGCCAGGTCATTGCACGTACCGGCGCTGCTGATTCGCGATCCGTTCGACAACCGCGCCGGCGTCGCCGCGTTTCAAGGCCCGGTGCTGATCCTGCATGGCAGGCGGGACGATGTGATGTCATTTGCTCATGGCGTCGAACTGAGCAAGGCATCGGCGCGCACGCAGTTCGTGCCGCTTGGCTGCGCGCACAACGACTGCGATCTGGATGGGCCGGAGCTGCGCGCGGCCGTGGCCGCATTTCTGGAAAGGCAGAACCTGTAGATCTCTTCAGGGAGCCTGTGAACAAGTCCGGAGCCACGATAGCTTCCTGAGTCAGGGGGCGAAAAACCGCAGGTTTTTGCGGGTTTGGCAAGCAATAAGCAGTGCGGCGAAGACGAAGTGGTGACTTATTCAGACCTTCCCTGGATCTCAGCCCGCGAAATGTCTATGGCTGCGGCACACGCCGCCGTGAACTGCCCAGCTTGCGAGTAATCGTGTTGCGACCAATGCCGAGCATTCTCGCCGCTTCGATGCGATTGCCGTGGGTAATCTCGAGCGCGGCATCAAGCAGCAGACGATCGAACACTGCGCGCGCGGCATCGAACACCTCGCTTTCGCCGCTTTTCAACGCGCGCTGAATCTCGATGCGCAGTACCTGACGCCAGTCGGCTACGGGTCTGGGGGCGGCAGTTGCCTGAGCCGGCGGCGTTGCACCAAAACTTTGATACAGCAATCCCTGCTGCGGCGCTGGACCGGAGTCCTCGGGCTCGTCGCCCATCGGTGGTGGGCTGAGCTGAAAACTCATTACGCCAGTGCGAGGCAGATCGGCGATGCCAATTTCGCGGCCAGGCGCCATCACTGCCAGACGTCGGCAAAGATTTTCCAGTTGGCGCACGTTGCCCGGCCATACCTGGGCGCTGAGCAGCTGCGCCGCTGCGCGCGAGAAACGCTTCGTCTCAGTGCCAGTCTCGCTGCATGCGCGTTCGAGAAAACGTTCGGCAAGCAACGGGATGTCTTCGCGGCGTTCGCGCAATGAGGGCAGATGCAGGCGCATCACGTCGAGTCGATGCAGCAGGTCGGCGCGAAATTCGTTGCGCGCGGCTTTGCCTTCCAGGTCCTGATGTGTGGCGGCGATGACGCGCACATCAACGCGAATAAGTTCGCGGCCGCCAACGCGATAAAACTCGCCCTCGGCCAGCACACGCAGCAGCCGCGTCTGCAAGGTCAGCGGCATGTCGCCGATCTCATCGAGGAACAGAGTGCCGCCTTCGGCCTGTTCGAAACGTCCGATATGGCGCCGTTGTGCACCGGTGAACGAACCGGCTTCATGGCCGAACAACTCCGACTCCAGCAAGTCTGCCGGAATCGCGGCGGTATTGAGCGCCACGAACGGTTGTTGCGCACGCGGCGAATGTCGATGCAATGCGCGTGCCACCAACTCCTTGCCGGTGCCGGTTTCACCGGTGATCAAGACGTTCAACTGAGTCGGAGCGACGCGACCGATGGCACGAAACAGTTCCCGCATTGGCGGCGATTCTCCGCTGAGCTCCGCGGTCTCGCGTTCGGGGCGTGGCGCGCGCGCCGGTGTTGCATTGCCAACGCTACTGGTGGCACGCACTGCTAACGCCACTGCTTGCTCCAGGTCGAACGGCTTGGGTAGAAAGTCGAACGCGCCGCCTTTGAACGCGGCGCTGGTGCTGGCGATATCGGTGTACGCGCTCATCACGATTACCGGCACTTCGGGGTGTTCGCGTTTGAGTGCCTCAAGGAACGCGAAGCCATCAACGCCGGGCATACGAACGTCGGTAAATACCGCAGCGGGCTGCGCGTGCGGCAGCACCGAAAGTGCTGCGCGCGCGTTATCGAAATCGCGCACCATGAAACCCGCGTCACGCAGCGCTTCAGCCAACACAAAACGCACGGAGCGGTCGTCGTCGATCAGCCATATTTCGCTCATTGTTGGGTCCTCTTATTGGCGATCATCAGTACGTTCTTTGTATCGGGTTTTCGGCGATGGCTTAATGCACATCTGCCAGATCCCCCATCCATCGCCGATAAAGCTGTCGATGGATCGCCCCCTTCACTGAAGGGGGCTGTTGCCTTCGTTCGGGGCTCGGGGCATTGAAAAACACCTCTTATTGGCGATCATCAGTACGTTCTTTGTATCGGGTTTTCGGCGATGGCTTAATGCACATCTGCCAGATCCCCCATCCATCGCCGATAAAGCTGTCGATGGATCGCCCCCTTCACTGAAGGGGGCTGTTGCCTTCGTTCGGGGCTCGGGGCATTGAAAAACACCTCTTATTGGCGATCATCAGTACGTTCTTTGTATCGGGTTTTCGGCGATGGCTTAATGCACATCTGCCAGATCCCCCATCCATCGCCGATAAAGCTGTCGATGGATCGCCCCCTTCACTGAAGGGGGCTGTTGCCTTCGTTCGGGGGCTCGGGGCATCGAAAAACACCTCTTATTGGCGATCATCAGTACGTTCTTTGTATCGGGTTTTCGGCGATGGCCTTTTTGCCAGATCCCCCATCCATCGCCGCTAGAGCTGTCGATGGATCGCCCCCTTGACTCAAGGCGGCGGGTGGCTCCGTTTGGCGGCGTGGGAGAGAGTGCTCGACGTGAGCAGTCTCGTGTCGCGATTGCACGGACTTCGGCAGCTCTTGTTCGAGCCGTACTCCGAGTCCTCGTTCTTGCAGAAATCACCCGGCCTCCAGTGGCAGCATCAAGGTAAATACGGTGTGTCCTGGACGGCTGCGAAAACTCAGGCCACCACCGTGTTCGCGGACCACTTCTTGAGTCAGTGCGAGTCCAAGTCCGGTGCCTTCGGCGCGTCCACTGACCAATGGCAAAAAAATCTGCGCGGTGATGTCTTCGGGGACGCCACGGCCGTTGTCGACGACATCAATGCGCATTGCCAGTCGGAACAGACGCTCGCTGAGGGTCACGCCGTGTTCGATACGCGTGCGCAAACGCACTTCCGACGCACCGGCTTGCAGCGCATTGCGCACCAGATTCCACACGGACTGCACCAGACGATCACGATCGCCGATGATGTTGGGCAGGCTGGGGTCATAGTCGCGCACGATGCGTGCTGACCACGCCGCGTCCGCCTCCGCAAGCAGACGCACGCGCTCAAGCACTTCGTGCACATTGACATCAGTCAGCGCTCGCGCCGGCTTCGGGTCGAGCAGGCGTTCGACCAGTTCGGACAAACGTGACGTCTCCTGCTCGATAACTTCGACATAGCGCCGCTCGTCAGGATCGTGAATGCGCCGCGCCAACAACTGCGCCGCACCCTTGATGCCAGCAAGCGGATTTCGCACTTCATGCGCCAGCCCTTTCAACGTGGCCGAAAGCGCCTCTGGCCAGCGCGCCGCTGCATCTACGTCATCGCCATGCAGTCGAAACTCGATCAACGCGCAAATCGGTGTCGCGCCGAGCCGAACCGGCGACACCACAGCCTGCGCATTGAGTTCGATTTCCGGCAACGGTCGGAACACCAAGTGATCGATGCGCTGTGCCTGTGACTCCGTTAGCGCGCGCTCCACCAGCGTGTCCAAAGCCGGTGCGCCCAATTGTTCCAACTTCAGCTTTAGCCAGCGCCGTGCACCCATCCCTACCCAGGCGCAGAATGCAGGATTGACATGCACAATCTGGCGAGCATCATCCAGCAGCAGCACCGGTGTGGTGAGCTGATCAACGATTTCGGTCGAGATAGCGGTGTTCACTGCACCAGTCTAGTGCAAATGTTTGGCACTGCACGCTATCCGTCTGATCGGGTACTCGGGTGATCTGCGAAGTCGTTGCGACCCGGGGGCAAGGCGCCAGCGCGTAGAGCATCGTGGCTGAAGCCGCTCCCACAAAAGCCGTCCGGCAAAAGCGCGAGTGGGCCACGACCGTCTGCGTTGCCATTGACCGGGCTGGCGATGCGGCGAATCGCTCAAAGCCCCATCGGTCTGCAAATTCGCCCCGCGGGTCAGTTGGACGGTCGGCGCAGTGTCAACCGCATCCTGGGAGCCGCGTTGCTAGTCATGTAATCCGAACGGGGGCAGGCAATGCGATTGCAGATTCGGCTGGGACTGTTGCTGGGTGCACTGACGTTGTCAGGCGCGATGCCGGTGCTGGCGACCAATATCATCGTTGAGGTCGGCGGCGGATTTGGATTTGCCTTTGAGCCGTCGCATCTGTTTATCCAGACCGGCGACACCGTGACTTTCCGCAATCTGGGTGGATTCCACAACGTCGTTTCCGATGCGGCCGATTTTCGCTGTGCCGAAGGCTGCGACGGCGATGGCGCCGGTGGCAGTGGCAACGCCAGCATGCTGACCTGGGAGGCAGTCCGCAGGTTCGATCGGGCGGGCGTCTTCGATATCTATTGTGAGCCGCACGGATCGCCCGGTTTCGGCATGTTCGGCGTGATCACCGTCGAGCAAGCCGCGGTTTCGCTGTCGTCGGCGTACACCGGCACCTGGTATGACCCGGCTCAGAGCGGACACGGCTTCTTCATCGAGATACTGCCCGACAACCTGTTGCTGGCGTATTGGTTCACGTTTTCACCGGAGGGCCAGCAAGCTTGGTTCGGCGGCGTTGGCGCGATTGTTGGCAATGCCGCGGTAGTGCCGGCAACGCTGAGCACCGGTGGGCGTTTCATTCCCAATTTCAATCCTGCCCAGGTGCTGCGCTCGCCTTGGGGCAACCTCAGCTTCACTTTCACCGATTGCGCGACGGGTCGCGTCGATTTCGATTCGGTCGCCGGCTATGGCAGCGGCAGCATGACGCTGAAACGTCTGACCACGCCGGCCGGCTTGGTCTGCACACCTGCGGCTGATAGTGGAGATACCGCGAAATAAATCCACGCAGGTTTCTTGTCAACGCATCACCGGCCGGGACGTTGAGTAAGCACACAGGTCAACAGGCGAGAAGGGGCATTATGAAAGCACAACGATCGGCTCTGCTCTGGATGTTTGTGTGGTTGAGCCTGGGCAGCGCCTGGCTGAGCAGCACCGCGATCGCGGCTGCAGCGAGCCCAGCACGAATGCATCCGGTACCCGCTGCCGCGAAGAGTACATCTGCGTTCGTAGTGAGTGCCGATATCAGTGGTACCTGGTACGACCCGGCGCAGAGTGGACATGGCTTCGTCGTCGAACACACCATCATCGCGGGCGCACCGCAATTGCTGGTGACCTGGTTTACCTATCTGGATGGCGAGACGCGCTGGCTGTTCGGGCTCGGTCCGCTCATCGGCAACGAGGCGCGCATTCCTCTGTCGATCACTTCCGGCGCCAATTTCCCGCCCAACTTTGTTCCCAACACCGCGACGGTTCAGCCCTGGGGTGAGTTGGTATTCAACTTTTCCAGTGTGACCCAGGGCCGCGCGTCCTGGACCAGCAGCTTCCCCGGGTTCAATAACGGCAGCATGTCGATCTTCCGGCTGACCACACCGGCAAGCGCGCTGGAGAGTCCGACCGCGGGTATCGCGGGTTGCCATGCCGGTGCCTGGTACGACCCGGCACAGAGCGGCCACGGCATTTTCGTCGAGATCCTTGGCAGCGGCGCCAACCGCAGCATGTTGGCGATCTGGTATGCCTACCTCAACGGCGCACAGCGCTGGATGACCGCGACCGGTCCGATCGTTGGCAATACGGCCACGCTTACAGCAACGATCACCAGTGGCGCGGACTTTCCGCCAGCGTTCAATGCCGCCAACGTCGTGCGTGCGCCCTGGGGCACGATGAGTTTCGTCAGCGTCGACGGCAACCATGCCAGTTGGCAGTGGAACAGTAGCGTGGCCGGCTTTGGCAGCGGCAGCATGAATCTGACGCGACTGACCAGCTTGAGCGGTCGCGAGTGCACGCCGAGCAACGATGCGGAGGCCGCGCGTTTCCTGACCCAGGCCAGCTTCGGCCCAACGGCAGCCAGTGTGAGTGAGGTGCGCACGCTTGGCTTTCCGGCCTGGATCGCGGCGCAGAAGTTGTTGCCGACAACGTTGCAGCGACCCATTCTGGAACAACAGGTTGCGGCGCACGTGCTGGTTGATCCGCGCAACGCGCAGTACTACAACGCGTTCCGCGTCGAGCGCTGGTTCAACACTGCGGTGAGCGCGTCCGATCAGCTGCGTCAACGCATGGCGTTTGCGCTGTCGCAGATCATGGTGCTGTCCGACCAGGGCACGCTCTCCAACAACCCAATCGGCGTCGCCGAATACAACGACATTCTGTTGCGACATGCGTTCGGCAACTATCGCGACCTGTTGCGCGAGGTGACGCTCAGCCCGGTGATGGGTGCGTTTCTGACCAGCCTGCGCAATCAGAAAACCGACTGGACTTTGGACGCAAACAACAACCTGGTTGCCGGGCTGATCGCGCCGGACGAAAACTACGCGCGCGAGGTGATGCAGTTGTTCTCGGTCGGTCTGGTCGAGCGCAATCGTGATTTCTCGCCGATCCAGGTCGGCGGACAAAACGCGGCGACCTACACGCAGGATGAAGTCACTGACACGGCACAGGTGTTCACCGGATGGGCCTACGCGTGTAGCGGCCCAGCGACTGTGGGCGGCATCAGCATCAATCGCAATTGCACCGGCTGCATTGGCAGTGCATGCAATTTCTCGTCAACGCTCTTCTTCTCCAACCCCGGGCGCTACGCGGTGCCAGGTACAGTCACCGCACTGATGCATCCCGACGCTTATCTGCCGATGGTCTGCTATCCGCGCTACGCCGATACCGGACGCTCGGCGACGGCTTCCAACAACTACGCGGTGTTGCCGGCACCCAACGACATCAAGTCGTTGATCGCCGGGGTCAACGTCGCGCCGAGCAGCGTTGCCTGCCACGCCAGCACGACGGGCAACGATCAGCAGACTTGTCTGAACTACTGCACCGCGCAGATCGACACACAGATCGACGCGCTGTTCCTGCATCCCAACGTGCCGCCGATGATCGCGCGCCAGCTGATCCAGCGGATGACGACGAGCAATCCCTCGCCGGGCTATATCGATCGGGTGGCAGCGACATTCGAGAACGACGGCAGCGGTGTGCGCGGCAATCTTGCCGCGGTGGCGGCCGCGGTGTTGCTTGATCCGGAAGCGCGCGCGACTGCCCCCGCCGCAAACTTTGGCAAGGTGCGCGAACCGCTGCTGCGTTTGACCGCAATCTGGCGCGGATTTGGCGTGCAGGCGGGTGGCGGAGTCTACGGCGTGACTTCGCCCGAACGCTTTTACGCGCAACGCCCTCTGGGTGCGCCCTCGGTATTCAACTTCTACGAGCCCGATTATCAGCAGCCCGGCGAAATCGCCGATGCCGGATTGTTTTCGCCGGAACTGCAGATTCTCGATGAGTCCACTGCTATCACCACGGCCGATGAACTCTGGCGCCGCGTATTCGCTGGCTACTCAACCAGCAATGCCACCTCAACCACGTTCAGCGCACCGACGCAGGGCGCCTACCTATCGCCCACCGAACTGGATGCATTGCCGAGCGACAACGCGGGATTGATTGAGTCGCTGAATCAAAAGCTGATGTTTGGCGCGATGAGCAGCACGATGAAAACCAAACTGACTGCGTTGCTCAATGCTGACATGGCCGCCGCTGACAAGCGACGCAAGGCGCTGGACATGATCCACCTGATTGCCATTTCGCCCGAATTCGCGCTGCAGCAATAGCGCCCGCCGCAAAGCATCAAGGAGCCCATCATGCGCTGCACTCATCCCAAACATCGTCGCGATTTCATCAAGCAACTGGGCGGCAGCTTCGCGCTCGGTTCGGTCGCCAGCCTGTTGCCGCAACTTGCGCTGATGCCGCGTGCTGTGGCTCAGGCTAGCGGGGGCGGCTATCGCGCCCTGGTCTGCGTTTACCTCGCCGGCGCCAACGATTCGTACAACTGGCTGGTTCCGCGCGATTCCGAAAGCGCGGGCAGTCGCTATGACACTTATCGATCCACACGCGGTGGCGTCTATTCCGCGACCAACACCAATGGCCTGGCACATGCCTTCAACGACCTGTTGCCGATTACCCCCAGCAACACCAGCAGCGCCTATGGACTGCATCCATCTAGCACCGATTACACCGCAGTCAATGGCGCCAGCTCACAGGCGCACGGCGGGTTGCAAACCTTGTTCAACCAAGGCAAGGCGGCGTTCATCTGCAATAGCGGGCCACTGGTGCAGCCGATCAGCAAGACCGAATACGACAATGGCGCGCCGCGACCTGCACAACTGTTCTCGCACAACGACCAGGAGCTGCTCTGGCACGTCGGCATGTCGGCGCCCAACGATCCGTTGTCGCGTTTCGGCTGGGGTGGGCGCGTGGCCAAGCTCACGGCTGGCGGCTCTTTGCCCAACGGGCTATCGCCCACCATTTCTTTGGCCGGTTCTGCGCGGTACCTGATTGGCGACCAGATACTGCCGTATCAATTGGCCAGCAGTGGGGTGAATCTGATCGACAACTACACCGCGGGCATCACCGACACCAACTATTCGTCAGCGCGCCGCGCACTGTTGAACGATTTGCTTGATGACAGCTACGCCCATCCTTTCTCGCGCGAGTATGGGCGTGTGGTGAAGCGCTCGCTGGACGTTGGCGAAAGTCTGTCCGGCCTGCTCGGCGCCAGCGATGGCAGTGGTGATGTGACCAGTGTGTTTCCCGCCGGCAATACCCTGGCCGACCAGCTGAAAATGGTGGCGCGGATGATCAAGGTCAGTCGTGCGGCATTCTCGGCGCAGCGTCAGGTGTTTTACGTGCGCGTCGGCAGCTTCGACTTGCACGACGGCATGTTCGTCGCCGGACAACCCGTCGCCACCAGCGGCCACGGCGCACTGCTCACTACAGTCAATCAGGCCCTCGGTGCATTCTGGGCGGCGCTCGGCGAAATCAACGCACGCTCGGAGGTCACCACGTTCACCATGAGTGACTTCGGCCGCACGCTCACCGGCAATGGCAGCGGTTCGGACCACGCCTGGGGCGGCAACCTTCTGGTGCTGGGCGATGCGGTGCAGGGCGGCAAGCTCTATGGCACCTATCCCAATCTCATCGTCAACGCCAACGACAATACCAACAAGGACTGGAGCTTCAGCCGCGGCCAGTACATCCCGACCACGTCTGTCGATCAGGTCGCCGCCACACTGGCGCGTTGGATGGGGGTCAGCGATAGCGCCGCGCTGGCATCCATCTTCCCGTTGCTCGACAACTTCAGTGCGAGTGACCTGGGATTCATGAATGCCTGATGTGCTGGTATCCGTCGGTGCCGGCTTTGCCCCAAACGCCGTTGTTCAACGCGCTGCAATATTGATAAACGCCAGGAACTCACTGCGCGTGCGCGCATCATCGCGAAAGCTGCCGAGCATTTTGCTGGTGATCATGCTGACGCCGGTCTTGTGGATGCCGCGGGTGGTCATGCATTGGTGAGTGGCATCAATGACGACGCCGACGCCTCGCGGTTTGAGCACGTCCTCGATGCAGCTCGCGATCTGCGCTGTGAGTTTTTCCTGTACCTGGAAGCGGCGCGCATAAGCTTCGACGACACGCGCCAGCTTGCTGATACCCACCACTTTGTCACTCGGCAGATAGCCGACGTGGGCACGGCCGATGATAGGCGCCATGTGGTGCTCGCAATGAGATTCAAATTCGATGTCGCGCAGTACGATCAGCTCGTCGTAGCCGGCCACTTCTTCGAAGGTACGGCGCATGTATTCGCTGGGGTCGATGGCATAGCCGCTGAACCAGTCGCCATAGGCATCCGCCACGCGGCGCGGCGTATCGATCAGGCCTTCGCGAGTGGGGTCGTCGCCGGACCACCTGAGCAGAACGCGTACCGCTGATTCCGCCTGGTCGCGGGTGATGCCGTTGCGGTCGTCGTTCATGTCATCGTCCGGGTTTCGATTGTTGATTGACAGTGTCGCAGGTTTGTCGCCGACTCGGCATCCGCTCCGTCATACTGGGCAATCGCCCGAATCGTGATCCGCAATGGATGTCTCGCATCTGATCGACCCGCTCAATGCCGCGCAGCGCGAAGCTGTGTGTGCGCCAGCGGGGCACTATCTGGTACTCGCTGGTGCTGGCAGCGGAAAAACGCGGGTGCTGATGCATCGCATCGCCTGGTTGACCGAAGTCGAACGTGTATCGCCGTGGTCGATCCTGGCACTGACGTTCACCAACAAGGCCGCCGGCGAGATGCGCAATCGCGCCCAGCTGCTGATGCCGAGCGGCACGCGCGGCATGTGGATCGGTACCTTTCACGGCATCGCACATCGTTTGCTGCGCCAGCACTGGCGCGAGGCGGGATTACCGGAGACTTTCCAGATTCTTGACGCAGACGATCAGGTGCGCCTGATCAAGCGCGTGATCACCGGCATGGACCTCGACGAGTCACGCTATCCGGCGCGACAAATCGCCAGCCTGATCAATAGCTGGAAAGACGAAGGCAAGCGCCCTGACGCGATCCGCGCCGAGTTCGTGCCTGGTCTACAGATCCAGGTGGACATCTATCGAACTTACGAAGCGCAATGTAAGCGTTCGGGGCTGGTCGACTTCGCCGAATTGCTGCTGCGTGCGCACGAGCTGTGGCTGCACAACGACGACCTGCTCAAACACTATCGCGAACGTTTCCGACATTTGTTGATCGATGAGTTTCAGGACACCAACACGCTGCAGTATGCCTGGGTGCGTCTGCTTGCCGGCGACCCGGGCCAGGCCGGCTCTGGTCAAGTTTTCGTGGTCGGCGACGACGATCAGGCGATCTACGGCTGGCGCGGAGCGAAGGTCGAAAACGTACAACAATTCCTGCGCGATTTTCCGGGCGCGAAAACGCTGCGTCTCGAGCAGAACTACCGATCCACCGGCAATATCCTCAATGCGGCCAATGCCGTGATCGCGAACAATCCGACGCGTCTGGGCAAAGAGCTGTGGACTGCATCCAGTGCTGGCGATGCGCTGGATCTTTACTCGGCCTACAACGAGCAAGACGAAGCACGCTTCGTCATCGAACGCATCAAGCAGGCGGTCAAAGAGGGCGGGCGCAACGACGAGTGCGCCATTCTTTACCGCTCCAACGCGCAGTCGCGATTATTCGAAGAGGCGTTGATGGTCGATGGCATTCCGTACCGCGTATACGGGGGCCAACGCTTCTTCGACCGCATGGAAGTGAAGGACACGCTGGCCTATCTGCGCTTGACCGCAAACAGAAATGATGACGCGGCGTTCGAGCGCGTAGTGAATACGCCTCCACGTGGCATCGGCGAGCGCACCCTGGACACTTTGCGCATTGCCGCGCGCGATCGGCAACAGTCGATGTGGGACGCGGTGCAGGCCGAGCTTGCCGGTGGCACACTCGCAGCGCGCGCCAAGGGTGCCCTGCGCGGCTTCGCTGAATTGATCGAACGACTGGCGCGCGAAGCGCTGGGGCTTTCACTCGCCGAGCAGATGGATGCCGTCATCCAGGGCAGTGCGCTCAAGCCCTATTACGAGGCCGATTCCAAGGGTCAGGCCGAGGCGCGCATCGAGAACCTGGATGAACTGATCAATGTGGCAGCGCGTTTTGAGCGCACGCCCGAAGATACCGAGGCCGGCCATAGTGAACTGGCGGCGTTTCTCAGTCATGCCGCGCTTGAGGCCGGCGATGCCGAGGGCGAGGCATGGGAAGACTGCGTGCAGCTGATGACCCTGCACTCGGCCAAGGGGCTGGAGTTCGAGCTGGTGTTTCTGGTGGGGATGGAAGACGGCATGTTTCCCAGTCAGCGTTCGCTCGACGAGGAAGGGCGCCTGCAGGAGGAACGCCGACTCGCCTACGTCGGCATTACCCGCGCGCGAAAAAAACTGGTGTTGTGTTACGCCGAATCGCGACGCTGGCACGGTGTCGAAACCTACAACCGGCCGTCACGATTTCTCAGCGAAATGCCCAAAGGCGCATTGCACGAAGTGCGCCCGCGCGTGCAGGTCAGTCGTCCATCACAGTTCGGACGCAGAGCTGAGTCATTTCTGGTCGATCGCGGCCTGTTGCGCGGCGGCGTTGTCGAGCTTCCGCCGATCAAGCTGGGTGCGCGCGTGCGTCATCCCAGTTTTGGTGAGGGCGTGGTAGTCGATTTCGAAGGCGCTGGCGCGCACGCTCGGGTACAGGTCAATTTCGAAGACGCCGGGCGCAAGTGGCTGGTGCTGTCGTTCGCCAACCTCACGTTGCTTTGACGATTCCGTTATCGCGCCCAAGTGCGCTCCTACCGTAGGAGCGCACCTGGGCGCGATTGTTGTGGAGTTCGGCAACGGGTATCGCAGCCGCGTCCGCTGCTAGGGAACCACTGAACAAGTCCGGAGCCGCGATAGCCCCCTGAGTCAGGGGGCGAAAAACCGCAGGTTGACCAGCTCCGCTGTTGAGAGCGACCAGCTCCGCTGTTGAGAGCAGGGGTTTGGCAAGCAATAAGCAGTGTGGCGAAGACGCAGTGGTGACTTATTCAGACCTTCCCTAGGGTGAGCCCGCCGCTACAGCCTCGCCACCGCCACATTCAGCGTATAGCTCACCGACACGTGCGCCAAGCCGCTCATGGACTCGGTGGGCGCCTTGAGTTTGCAGAAGCGTGCGCTCTTCGCCGCCTTCAGTGCGGCACGATCCAACACGCTGGAGCCGCTGGATTGCGCCAATTTTACCTGCGTGGCGGCACCATCTGCATCGAGTTGAACGCGCAGCATCACCGTGCCTTGCGCGCGATGACGCATCGCCTCGCGCGGATAGCGCCAGCGATCTTGGCCATCGGCCGGGTTCGCCGAAGTCGATGCGACCCGACTGCCCTCATCACCGCTGCACGGCACAACCATCTTGGCCGCGCTCACCGACGCAGCGCACAATCCCCAGGCCAACAATCCAATGCCCAACCGCCGCGCAACACTATTCATGACGTATTCCTCCGAATTCCATTCGGGGCCGCAATGCAGCCCGTGGAACCGGAAATTACGCCGTTGCTGGCAGCTTCACAAGACCCGTGTCATACGCGTGTCACAGAACTGTGCTACCGCGCCTGAACAAAAAACAAACCGCCCCGGCCCGTTACTCAAACCCGTTGGCAAACAAGGCATCTGCGCCACTCGCGCTGCTGAAGCGATACACCGCACCGCCCTGGCTGGCCACGTAGAGATTGCCCAGCAGATCCTCTCCGAAGCCGATGGGATTGCCCGCCGTGGTCACAGGTGTGCCCGGTGAACTCTCCCAAGGTGTCGCGCTCCATCCGGACACCGCTACGCCGTCGGGTTTGCCAAAGAAGATTTCGCTGATGCAGTAGTCCGCGTAAACAATCATGCCGACGAACGCCGCGATCGGGCCGCGATCGCGATAGCCACCGGTAATTGAACAGCGCGAGTTCTGATGACGGTAGTCCAAAATCGGCAGAAACGCGAAGTTGCCGCTGTCCGTGAGGGGCGGTACGTTGGTAGCCCTTCCAATCGGTGGCTTGTGGCAGATTGCTGGAATCGGTGCGCTGGTCTTGTTGGCCGGGTTGTTTCGTCTCGACAGTACGCGCTTGATGTCGTCGGTGAATTAAGTTCAAAGCCTCGATTCTTGAGTTCGCCCGCTTCAGCCCTCGTCGGTTAACCGCACGAGGGCTGCGTTTGGTTTTTGCGCTATTCGAAGCCGTTTGTAAACAAAAGGCTCGAAGCGGCAGCGCCCCCGATACGGACAATTGTGCTTCCGGCTGTCATGAAGAGAGCGCCGGGTTCGTCCTCGCCGAAGGCGACAACCGTACCTGCAAGCCCAGTAACGATCGTTGCAGCAGAAGGGTCCAACCAAGACCCGGAACTCTCCACTGAATAGCGAAGTTCCGAGTTGCAGGCGTCACCATAGAAGTACACACCTTGCAGTGCCGCATCCGGGCCACGATAACGGTACCCGCCGGTGACAGAGCAGCCTGTTGGCGTCGGTCCGCCGCAGCCGTTACCGGAATTGTTGTACGCAATGATCGGTTCAATGTCGCCGCTCAAACTGCACAAAGATGAGCAGTTGCCTCGCACATTGCGGCCCTCACACACTTTCCACCCGAAATTGGCGCCATGAATGTTCGGCGCCAGAAAATTGACCTCTTCCCAACGATCCTGCCCAACGTCGCCGATCAATAGGTCGTTGGTTTGTCGATCGAAACTCCAGCGCCATGGGTTGCGCAGTCCATACGCCCAAGTTTCATCGCATCCGGCGCTGGCGCCTGGAAACGGGTTCGTCGCCGGGATCGCGTAGTTCGCAGAGCCATCAGCGTTGGATGCACACAGGTCATTGCTGCCAGCTGGCGTCGTGCCATTGACGTCCAGCCGCAGCATTTTTCCAAGCAGCGCACGTGAATTTGCGTTGCCGCCGCTGGAGGTGAAGTTTGCGTCAGCGTCGCAGAGCGGTGTGTTGTCAAGGTTTGCAGCAACCAGAGTCTGTGCACGATTGCAGGGATCATTGCCATCGCCGCCATCGCCCAATCCGAAGTATAGAAATCCATCCGGACCGAACATGATGTTGCCGCCATTGTGATTGCTGAAGTCCTGATCAACGCGCAGGATTACCAGGCACGTCGCGAGGTCGCTGGCATTGAGCACATCGTTGTTGATCGGGTCGCTCTTGGCGTAACGGGTGATCATCGAGTCACCATTGGCGGCCGTATAGCTTAGGAAAAAAAAGCCGTTGCTCTCGAAATTCGGGTGGAACGCGATGCCTAGCAGGCCGCGCTCACTCGCTACCGTAAAGCCGGTGGTCGCGAGCGCCCCGCCTACCGTTTGCGCACATTGAGTTGCGGTTCCGCCCGAGTTCACCAATGCCATATAGTTGGTGGGTTGCAATGCGCCGTCGCGCACCACTCGAACCGCGCCTCCTTGTTGGATGACGAATAGGCGACTCGACCCGTCGCCGGGATTGGCAATACCGACCGGCCCGCTCAAGCCCGACGAAACGACTGTGGTCAAAGGAATCGAGCCAGGCGTCGGCTGAGCCATCACAACGGGTGCGATGTTCAAAGCGATGACTGTGATCGACGCTGCGAGGAAAGCAAGCGGTTTCATGGCGTTATTCCCCTAAACGATTCTGAATTGGGTGTATACCAGTCGTACCCGAAGGTTTTCGTGATCGTGTTGCGAAAATTTCGACTCAACCCCTGCGCTTCAACCGAATCAACGCCGAAATATCCTCATCGCCATGCCCACGCGACATCAGCTCGGCGTAGTCGTGCAAGGACTTGTCGACGATACTGTGATCGACCCCAGCGGCGACAGCTAGCTGACGCACGATGCCCAGGTCCTTGTGCAGCAACGCGAGTTTGAAGCCCACATCGAATTGATCCTGCAGCATGGTGGCGCCGCGCTTTTCGAGGAACCAGCTTTGTGCGGCACCCGCGAGCAGCGTGGGCAACAGACGATCAGGCGCGAGCCCCAATGCCTGACCGAGCGCAAGCCCTTCACTAACAGCCTGTGCGATACCCGCGACCAGCACCTGATTGACCGCTTTGGTGTTCTGCCCCGCGCCAACATCGCCCATGTGGGTGATGCGCGCAGCGAAGCATTCGATGGCGGGGCGGACCCGTTCCAGTGTCGCAGCGTCGCCACCAAGCATCACCGAGAGTTTGCCATTTTTTGCGCCTTCGACGCCGCCCGATACCGGCGCGTCGAGAAAATCGGCGCCGACTGCGCGCAGCAGCGCGGCGGCTTGCAGCGCGCTGGTCGAGGCTATTGTTGATGTATCGACCAGCACAAAGCCGGGCTGCGCATTTCTGGCTAGAGCTTGCGCTAGGCCAACCACATCGCTGTCGGCGGTAACTGCGCTGATGACCATGTCGCAGCGCTCGGCCAGCTCGGCGGGATCGGCAACTGCAACGACATTCTGATGGCTGGCCGCGAACTGCTCCGCTTTGTGGTGGCTGCGATTGGCTACTGCGACCAGCAGGCCGGCACGATCCAAATGCCCGGCAATCGGCGTGCCCATGGCGCCCAATCCGACGAATCCAACTTTGAGCATGCAGGCGGTCTCGCTTGGAAACAAGCGAGCAGTTTAGCTTGAGCGGCTGGAGAGTCGTTGTGGCGATGCGGCAGGTATGGTGTGACGAGGCGAACGGCCTGCAGGATGTCGGGCCGGATTGCTGCACCAGGGACGGTTCATGCGACAATCTAGATCACACGCGCCCATAGCTCAGCTGGGTGAGCCGAGTCGCTTTGACGATGCCCCAAGCATCGTCTGACGAGGCGAACGCCCGACAGGGATGTCGGGCTGGATTGCTGCACCAGGGACGGTTCATGCGACAATCTAGATCACACGCGCCCATAGCTCAGCTGGATAGAGTGGCAGCTTCCGAAGCTGTAGGTCGGGGGTTCGAATCCCTCTGGGCGCGCCAACTTCGTTTTGAATCCCGGCAATCAACCCTCCCTGGTGCTTGGCCCCTGCCCGCGCATCCCTGCGCGGGCGTCTTCGTTGCCGGCGATGCCTGGGGGCATCACAGAACCGCAACGAAGGACCCCTCTGGGCGCGCCAACTTCGTTTTGAATCCCGGCAATCAACCCTCCCTGGTGCTTGGCCCCTGCCCGCGCATCCCTGCGCGGGCGTCTTCGTTGCCTGCGATGCCTGGGGGCATCACAGAACCGCAACGAAGGACCCCTCTGGGCGCGCCAACTTCGTTTTGAATCCCGGCAATCAACCCTCCCTGGTGCTTGGCCCCTGCCCGCGCATCCCTGCGCGGGCGTCTTCGTTGCCTGCGATGCCTGGGGGCATCACAGAACCGCAACGAAGGACCCCTCTGGGCGCGCCAACTTCGTTTTGAATCCCGGCAATCAACCCTCCCTGGTGCGCGGCCCCGGCCCGGCCATCCATGGCCTGGCGTCTTCGTTGCTGCGATGCCTGAGGGCATCACAGAAGCGCAACGAAGGACCCTCTGGGCTCGCCAACTTCGTTCGCGCTTGTCGGCCGCTATTCCCGAGCCTGGTAGTAGGGAAGCTCACTGAGGGCGTGCCATGCGCGAGACTGATCCCGGAAGCCGCGGTAGGAGGCCAGTACGCGGCGCGCGAAGCCGTTGTCCCCGGCCAGATCAGTGAGCACGCTTTCGGAGGCATTGCGCAGCGCACTGAGCACGCTGTCGGGCAGGCGTCGAAACTCGACCTGATGTTCGTCGATCAGGGTACGCATGGCGCGTTGGTTTTCGGCTGTGTATTCAGCCAGCAAATCGGCGTTGATGGCACGACAGCATTGCTCGACTATGGCTTGCAAATCCTGTGGTAGCGCGGCGTAGGCATCGCGATTGATCATGCACTCAATGGTCTGGCCTGGCTCCTGCCAACCTGGTGCGTAACAATACTTGGCGACATCGAACAGCCCAAAGGCGAGATCGTTCCAGGGATTCATCCACTCGCAAGCATCAATGATCCCGGCGCGCATGGCGGCGGCAATCTCGACACCAGGGAGATTCACCGCCTGACTTCCGAGCCGGGTCATCACTTCGCCGCCAAGCCCGGGGATGCGCATCTTCAGACCTTTGAGATCGTCGACCGACGTAATCTCGCGGTTGAACCAACCCGCCATCTGCACTCCGGTATTGCCAGCCGGAAACGGAACGAGGTTGAAGCCGGCGTAAAGTTCGCGCCACAGCTCCAAACCGCCACCGTGATATAGCCAGGCGTTCATTTCCTGCGCATTCAGTCCAAACGGTACCGTGCAGAAGAACGGCATCGCCGGATGCTTGTTCTTCCAGAAGTAGGCGGCGCTATGGCCCATCTCGACGCTGCCACGAGACACCGCGTCGAACACCTCGAAGGGCGCTATCAGTTCGTTGCCCGCGAACGTTTCGATGGTCAAACGGCCGCCGCTGGCACGGCCAATCGCATCTGCGAGTTGCTTGGCGCCTGCGGCCAGGCCCGGAAAATTGGCCTGCCATGCGGTAACCAGCTTCCATCGAAACTCGGTAGTTGCCGCTGGTGGATCGGCGGAACATGCCGTCAAAGTGGCGGCGGCCCCGGCGCTAACCAGCAGGTGACGGCGTTTCATGTCGGGGTTCCGTGACGGAATGGCCGAGTTTAGGTGACGGAAGGGGAGTTTGGGCAAGTTAGCGGCTCATGAGTGTGCGCTGGATTGGGTTCTTGACGAAAAAGGCCTCAAGGCGAACGCTCATCCGAGGGTTCAATCGTAAGCACACTCGGCGCGCGTTCAGATTGCGGTGATATTCTGCGACGGCACATTCAATGGGGATGTAGACATGCGTACGAGAGTTGGTCATTACGATGTGGTCTGCGAACTGGGCCGCGGCGGCATGGGTGTGGTCTACAAGGGCTTCGAAGCGGCGCTCAATCGCTATGTGGCGATCAAGACGTTGTCCGAATCGTTGTCCCACGATGAGAGTGTCAAAGAACGCTTCCTGCGCGAAGCGCGTTCCATGGCGCAACTCAACGACGCGCACATCATCCAGATTTATTTTATTGGCGAGGACGAGGGCCAGCCCTATTTCGCCATGGAGTTTGTCGAGGGCGAATCGCTGTCGTCATTCCTCAAGCGCGAAGGCAAGATGACGCCCGAGCAGGCGGCCAAGGTGATTCATCAGACTGCGCTTGGACTGAGCATCGCGCACGACAAGGGTGTGGTCCATCGCGATATCAAGCCTGCCAATCTGATGCTGTCCACGCGTGGCAAGATCAAGATCGCCGACTTTGGCATAGCGTTGGCGCAGCACGATTTCTCCAAGAAACTGACTGCGACGGGTGAGTTTGTCGGCACGCCTGGTTATCTGTCACCCGAAGTCTGTCTGGCCAAGCCGATGGATTTGCGCTCTGACATCTTCTCGCTCGGTATCGTCATGTTTGAGATGCTGACCGGGCGTATGCCGTTCACCGACGAGTCGCCGCTGGGTCTGTTGCTGGAAGTGGTTCGCGCCGAAGTTCCGGACGTGCGCCAGCTCAATGGCGAAGTCGATGCCGAACTTGCCCGCATTCTCACCCGAATGGTGGCTAAAGAGCCGGCCGATCGCTACCAGAGTTGTCATGAGCTGGTCGAGGATTTGCAAGCCCATCCGGCCATCCAGAAGGGCGGCCCGATCACGGCGCGCGCCAAGATCCCGACGGTTGCATCGACGGTGATGGGCAGTCTGCCCACGCCAGCGGCGCTTTCGCGCGCGACGCCGCCACTGCCCTTGTCGAGCATGCCAACGCCAATTCCGGCCGCGCTTTCGCGACCCGATACGCCGGCTACGGCTCAACGCGCACTGCCGCCGCAGCCCGAGCCCGTGTCGGTGCCCGAGACTCCACGCGCTTCGGTGCTGTCGCGTCCGGACCAGCGCCGCAAGAGCTATGCCTTGCCGATAGCTGCGGCAGTAACGCTGGTTGTCCTTGGCGGTGCGGCATTTGCTTTCCGGTCTTATCTGCCGGGTTTCGGCAATGGCTCCGCAGGCGAGACCGCGAGCAGCCAGAGCGTGCAGAGCACACTGGTAGACACCACTGCCAAGACGACACCAAACACCGCGGACACCGCTGCACTAGTGAATGCCGATGCCACGGTCGCGGACGCGGGCGATACGCAGGCCGTCACGTTCACCGGCATCGCCGGAGCCGACGATGAAGAAGGCATGGATGATCCGTCGGCAACGCCTGGACTGCAGGCACTGCATGATCTGGCGCAGAGCCGCAAGGCGGTTGAGCGTGATGGTCGGGGCGACTCGACCGGCACCACAGCGATCGCCCAGGTCGAGCCTGAAACGCGTCGTCCGGGCGAGCGGCTGGCCAATCGCATAGCCGACCGCGCGGCTGTGACTCGCGCCAATCCGCCACCGCAACGGCTGGGTCCACCCAAGGTGATGGTGATTGGTGTCGGTGACCTGGGTATTACCAGCGCTGCCGAGCAGTTGCTCGAGCAACAACTGGAAGAGCGTGGATTTCTGCTCGCCGATGAAGACACCATTCCCGGCATGAACGCGATCCTCGACAGTGGTCGTCCCGACGTCCCCCGCCTGCTCGGCATGCTGGCACGCGCCAACAATATCCGCGCCGTGACGGTGGTCAACGCGCAGGCCACCGGCAGCTCTCAGCTGGAGTTTTACGGTCAGCGTGAGACGGTGTTCAGTGCCAGCCTGTCGGTGAAGACCTTTGACGTGCAATCGCGCAGCGGAATTGGATCTGGCATCAATACCAAGGTCAACTTCACCAACCTCAATGCCGACGAAAAGGCGCGCGAGGCAATTGAAGAAAGTCTGTCGCGATATCTCGGTGCGATGAGCCCTTATCGCGCCGGCGGTGGCGGCGGATGATCTGCCTCCCGTCCGCGCGCCGGACGGGGCTAAACAACCACATGCCGCAATACAACCACAGCCAGCGTCCGCGCTGGCTGTTTAGTTTGTGCATCTGCAGGTATTGTCGGCTGAAACCTTGACCGATCAGGATGGACCGCATGAGATTCTGGCAGCGCCGGTGCCTGTGTTTTGTCGTGATGGCAATCCTGAGTGCCTGCGCCTCGAATCCCGCCCTGCATCGCGAGGCGCGCGATCTCACCGAGCGGCTTCGTGATCAACAGTTGACCTGTGCTGAGGCCAATGCCTGCGCGGCGCCGTCTCCGTATCAGGATCTGGCAGGCGAGCTGTTGCAGCGATCGGTTGGGCAAGCCAAGCCGCACGCGCTCAATCTGCTGGATAACGGCGAAGAGTCGCTGGCCCTGCGTACCCATCTGATTCGGGCGGCGCGCGAGAGTATCGAGGTGCAGACCTTTATCTTCGCGAACGACGATGTCGGCATCTCCACGTTATCGGAGCTGCTTGCTGCCGCGCGCCGTGGGGTCAAGGTGCGCGTCCTGGTCGATCAGCTGTACTCGATCGACAATCGCGGACTGCTTGCTCAGTTGGCGCGTGCGCACAGCAACTTCGAAATGCGCGTGTTCAATCCGACTTTCGAAGAGGCGGTGACGCAACCGCTCGAGTTCGCCGCCGGCATCATTTGCTGTTTCCTCAAGGTCAATCAACGCGCACACAACAAGCTGCTTCTGATCGATCAGCGCATCGCCATCGTCGGCGGTCGCAACGTCGAAGATCGCTATTTTGATCTGGACCTCGATTACAACTACCGTGACCGGGATTTGTTGCTCGTGGGCGTGGAAGGTCACGTGATGCGCCGCTCGTTCGATGAGTACTGGAACCACCGTCGTTCGCGGCCGTTGGTCGAGCTGAACGATGTCGCACGCAGCATCTTGGCTGCTGGGGAAGAACCGCCGGTCCAGCCAGCGCGGAGCGTGCACCACCCCGAGCAGGTCATGCGTGCCTCACAACGTGCCGATGAAGCTGAGTACATCGCGAACACTTTCTTCGCAAAGCGTTTCGAAGTCGCGCGCGTCGCCTACTTTTCGGATCCGCCGCGCAAGGGCAGAGCGCGCAATCAACTTGAGCGTGTCGATGTCTCGCAGCGCATCGCCAACTTGATTCGCGCAGCCGAGAAAGAAGTGGTGATGCAAACTCCGTACCTGATTCTCTCCGACCCCGGGCGCCAGGCTTTCCTGGAGTTGCGCCGCAATCACCCGGATTTGCGCGTCGTCGTTTCGACCAATTCGCTGGCTGCAACCGACGCATTTCCGGTGTATGCGATCAGTCACAAGCACCGCCGGTTGCATCTGCAGAAGCTCGGCTTCGAGATCTTTGAATACAAACCGTACGTTGGACGCAGCGACGAGGTGTTTCGCGACAATCCAAAGCTCGGCTTGATTGGCTCGGCGCGCGCGCTGGGGACGCGTCACGCGGTGCCGCTCAAGCGCAAGGGCCCGCGACGCGGCCTGCATGCCAAATCGATTGTGATTGATGGCATGGTCAGCTTGATCGGTTCGCACAATTTCGATCCGCGTTCGCACGGGTTCAACACCGAGAACGGTGTCATCGTATGGGATCAGGCGTTCGCCACGGCGCTGCGCAACAGCATTCTTGCCGACACTGCGCCCAATCAGAGTTGGGTGGTAGCACGCAAACCTGACCTCGGTGTCCTCACCCCGATCAACCAGACGCTGGAAACGGTGAGCTCGAAGCTGCCGTTCCTGGATATCTGGCTGTGGCGCTACGCCACCAGTTACGAGTTGCGCCCCGAGTGCACGCCATTGCGTCCCTCTGATCCGCGCTTCCATCAGTGCTACGTGCGCGTCGGTGATTTTCCCGAAGTCAATATTTCAGCCAAGGGAATCTATACGAGGCTGATTACCGCGTTCGGCGGTGGTCTGGCGCCCATCCTGTAAGTGCCCTGGCAAGCAATTGCCGCGCCGGTATTGCATTGACCTTCAAGGCGGCGCTGCACTAGTCTGCCCGTCTGCCAGCGCGCTCGGACATTTCATACCCGTCCGTAGCGAGTGGGACGCGCCACCGCGGTTGGAACGGCGGCCGCAGCAGGATGGGTATGAAATATTTGAGCTAAAGGATGCGCCATGGGTCTTTCGATCAACATCGAGCTTTCCGACAACGATCTGGATCACTTCGTCGAAGTGCTCAAGCGCGCGCATCAGGCTGCGGGCGCCGTGGATTCGCACAAGATCACCGACGCCGCACGCAAACTCCTGGAGGGTGCATCCGCTGCTAAAGTGCCGGAGTTTATTTCCGAGCGCCTGGCCAAGCTCGAACACCTGATCGATATGGTGCACGATGAAGGCTGGGGTCTGCAGGAAGAGGACAAAAATCGTGTCCTGACCGCGCTTACTTATTTTGCCGATCCGCAGGACGTGATTCCCGACTCGGTGCCGGTTGTAGGGTACCTGGATGACGCGATCATGATCGAGTTGTGCGTGCGCGAACTCAAGCACGAGCTCGAGGCCTACCAGGACTTTTGCGCTTACCGCGTCGAGCAGTCCGCCGCGCACGGCACTGATGTCTCCACGCTGGGTCGCGCCCACTGGATGGATGATCGCCGTCAGGAATTGCAGGATCGGATGCGTCGTCGTCGCGATCGCGACAGTTATGCCGCGGCTTCGAGCGGTGGCGGACTGTTCCGCTTTCGCTAAAGATCGTGCGTTACTGAGCGAACGAAAAAGCGGCCTCCGGGCCGCTTTTTTTTGCAGTGTTGGCAAGATCGACGTGGTGTAAAAGTACAATGGTGTGCTCGCCCACAAGGCAGGACAGGTCCCCATGCTGTTCAATTTAGCGTCGAGACGGTGCTTCGACGAATGTAGGAGGCCTGGTCAGGCCGACCGTTGCGATGGGGATCAACGCGAAGACCGGCGTGGCGGTTGCATCGGTCGCGCCTTCCTGCGCTCCCACATATGCGCATTCGGCGCGCACTTGGCTGTTGGTCGTTACACGAACAGTATTGGGACAGGTCCAGTATCCGTCGCACTGGCCAGCGTTGAAATTGGACAGCGTCTGGGTTTTATCGGGTGCGCGCGGGCAGTGCCTCGCCTGGTCCATTGATGCTGCATTAAATGGGTGGGCGTGCTTGCTTGCTCGTCTGCGCCCGATGAAGCCAGATCGGTCGCGCACGAGCCTTCGACCCAATATTGAGGAGCTCATGCACGTGGCACAGTTCCAGGACCATTTCTCGGCGCATTCCGCCCACTACCGTGAGGCGCGCCCGCTGTACCCGTCGGCGCTTTTCGATGCGTTGGCGGCGCTGACTCCAAAATACGAGGCGGCCTGGGATGCGGGCTGCGGCAATGGTCAGGCCAGTGTCGCGCTGGCTGGGTATTTTGCGCGCGTGCATGCCAGCGACCCGAGCGCGGAGCAGATTGGCAATGCGCAGCCGCACCCTCGCGTGCAATACGAAGTCGCTGCGGCCGAGCGCAGCAGCCTGGATGATGCGAGCGTCGATCTGGTGACCGTGGCACAGGCGCTGCACTGGTTCGATGTTCCTTCGCTTTCATGCCCAAGCCCGGCGAGTATTCAAGCCCGGTGGAATTATCGCCGAATGGTGCTATGCGCACTGCAACGTCGTGGCGGAAGTCGACGCCGTGTGCGCAACACCGTATTCAGACGTATTGGGCGCCTTCTGGCCGCCGGAGCGTGTGCATGTCGAGAACGGCTATGCCCAGCTCGAGTTTCCGTTCGAACGTCTGTCGACGCCCGAGGTGCAGATGTGCGCTGCCTGGGATCTGCACCAATACCTGGCCTATCTGGAGTCCTGGTCGGCCTTGCAGCGGTTCCGTCGCGACCGGGGTAGCGACCCGCTCGCGGTATTGAATTCTGATTTCATGCGTTCCTGGGGTGATCCGTATCAGGCACGCGACGTGCGTTGGCAGCTGTCTGTGCGGGCCGGGCGCCTGCCGGAGTGAGCGCTTCTCGGTGTTTTTCGCCACCAATTCCCGGCTTTTCAGAGTGTCCGGATCGCGGGACATTTGGCGGACATCCCGCGGCGCTCCGTGCCTGTGGATAAGTGTGTGTATCAATGCTCAGAAAGCCAAGCCAATGGCCCTGCGCAGGGGTACCAATGCGACCCTGCTTCTTGCGTCCAAAAAATTATTATAAGTATATTAATCAATGCTTTATGATACAGTCAGAAGGTGTGACTTGAGCTAAGTCGGCTAAGCCCGGCGGCGCAATCCCTAATTGTGCAGAACTTTCCGCAGTCGCTGGCCCTTTGCGCGAAAGTCAAGACGCGGCTGCACAGTTTTTTTGGCAGATTTTCAGGGTAAATGCCGGGTTGGGCGCGCAAGCCGATCGAGTGTCAGCCTTGCCGCGAAAGACGGCATAAGGTATAAAGCGCGCCCCTTGTGCGCCAAATCTTTGGCCTGGTGGCACCGCGCGGTTGCCGCTGAAGTCGCAGGGTTGTTCCACTTCTCCTGAAACCGCGCAGCTGCCCAGGCAGTTTTGGGGCCGATACCGCCCGGGCTACGGGCGAGATGCGATCCAGAGGTGTTTTATGGCCAATGTCTGCCAAGTTACTGGGAAGGGTCCGCGTTCCGGTAACAATGTGTCTCACGCCAACAACAGGACCAAGCGTCGTTGGCTGCCCAATCTGCACGAGCGCCGTTTCTGGGTGCCGAGCGAAAACCGCTGGATCAAGCTGAAGGTGAGCTGCAATGCGCTGCGCACCATCGACAAGAACGGCATCGAAAGCGTGATCGCGGACCTGCGCGCACGCGGCGAAAAGATCTAAGGAGCACCCGTCATGGCATCCAAGCGCGACAAAATCCGCCTCATCTCGACCGCCGGCACCGGTCATTTTTACACTACCGACAAGAACAAGAAGACCACGCCGGACAAGATGGAAATCAGCAAGTACGATCCGGTTGTGCGTAAGCACGTGCCGTACAAGGAAGCCAAGATCAAGTAATTGATGGCCGTTTTCGCTGAACAAAACCCGCCGTCCGGCGGGTTTTGTTTTTTGAGGTTGGGAACGTTAAGGTCAGGAACGATGCACTGGCCGGTTTTGTGGCAGCGGTTTTGCGGGAGCGGCTTCAGCCGCGAACTTTGGCACTATGCTGCGCTCCGAGCTTCGCGGCTGAAGCCGCTCCCACATCGCCCGACCATGCCTGAACTGCCCGAAGTCGAAACCACCCGTCGCGGCATCGTTCCGCACGTGGTTGGCAGACGTGTCGTCGAAGCGCGGCTGCGCCGTCCCGACCTGCGTTGGCCGATTCCATCTGCCATTCGCAAGATCCTGGTCGGGCAGCGTATCGAGGATGTGCAACGTCGCGCTAAATATCTGCTGTTGCATACGCAGGCCGGATCAGCACTGCTGCATTTGGGTATGTCCGGCAGTCTGCGCGTATTGCCGCAAATCACATTGCCGGGTACGCACGACCACGTTGATCTGGTGATGGACTCTGGCCAGATGCTGCGCTTCAATGATCCCCGCCGATTCGGCTGCCTGCTGTGGCAAGCGCCCGGCGAGACGCATGAATTGTTGCGACATCTTGGACCCGAGCCTCTCGACGACGGATTCGACGGAGACTATCTGTTCGCCCGCAGCCGCGGTCGCAGCGCGGCAGTAAAGAGTTTCCTGATGGACCAGCGCATTGTCGTCGGTGTCGGCAATATTTATGTTGCAGAAGCGCTGTTCGAATCAGGGGTTCGACCCTCGCGTCTTGCCGGTCGCGTGACGCGCGAGCGTTATCACGCGATCGCCGCCGCCATTCGTCGCATCCTGGCCCATGCGATAGAACGCGGTGGCACGACCTTGCGCGATTTCCTTCGGCCCGATGGTGAGCCTGGTTACTTCGAACAGGAGCTTTACGTCTACGGCCGCCATGGCGAAGCTTGCAAGGTTTGCGGCAGCGCGATCAAAGCCACACGCACGCAGCAACGTTCCAGCTTCTATTGCCCAAATTGCCAGCGCTAGTGTGGTGTTGCACCCTAAGCGACACATAAAATCGCGTCCTCGACCCCGTGGCTTCGTTGCGAGTCTTGCCAAGGCCTCCAGCCTTGGCGGCAATTCGCGCCTCGCCACGGGCCGAACCCATCCATTTTATTTACGCCGCATAGTGTGCAACACCACGCTAGTTGCCGCCCCATAGTTCAGGGTTCCGCTTGCTGCTCCGGTATCTCAACCCGATAACCCTTCTCGCGCAGCGCCGCCAGATAGCCATCGCTGTCGACCAGCTCGCGCATCGGCAGCGCGGCGAAAGTACTCTTGTTCTTGCTGAGCGCGGCTTCTGCCGCCTTCAACCATTCGGCCTTGACGCGCTCGGGCAATGCCGCAAAATCCTCACCTTCGAATGCCGATGCGTCCAGCACCGCGGTTACGCAGGTTCGGACCTGGTCGGTGTACGACAGTTCCTGCAACAAGGCGGTATCCCCTGTTGCCCAGGCGTTGGCGCGATCTTTCATTGTCTCGAGATCACTTTCGAGATGCTGCAGCGTTTTGGCGAAACACTCGACATCATCAAGCGAGGACTTTTTAAACTCCTTGATCATGCCCTTGGGGTCCTTGAGCGTGATTTTCACCAAGGGCACAGTGACTGGAATGTCATGCCGCTTCGCAGTTTTTTTCACCACTTTGGTCACGACACCCGCGTTGCTGAGCCCCGATTTCGCAATGGCTTTTTCGTAGAGATCGTACGCGGCGAAGATCGGTCGCCGCTTTTCCACCGTGCGATTCTGGCCCAGATACTTATGCTTCAGCACCAGCCATCGCGCGTACATAGCCGCAGGCACAACTTCGGCCAGCGATTCCTTTTCCGGATTGTTGCGGGCGCCAAGCATCGAGGGAACCAGCAGCAGGGTGGCGAATATGCCCTTGCCACTTTTCATGGTGACGGAACCGCCCAATAGAACTTCCTGCGATTGGGCGATGACCGCCTCAACTTTGTGCGATTGCCACAGCATGCGCTTGGGCACCGGCGTCAATGTGCCCAGTACCCACATCACATGCTCGCCTTTGTACACCTTCCAGAGTTCAGGGCCAGGCTGCTCACCGCTGACAACGATGGCCTGCAACACGTGTGCGTCGTTGAATGCTGCGGCAACAGCGCTCCCGGTTGTCTGCGGCGTTGACGGGACAGCGAATAAAAGGGTAACGCACATGACCAGAGCGCGGGGGTACATGGGGAGGGGTTGCCGCTGGAAGGGGTGGGCAGACTAGGAGAACCGGTGTAAAGCCCGCGTTAGGGAACCTCTGAACAAGTCCGCAGCCGCGATAGCCCCCTGAGTCAGGGGAAGAAAAACCACAGGTTGACCAGCTCCGCTGTCGAGAGCGGGGGTTTGGCAAGCAATAAGCAGTGTGGCGAAGACGAAGTGGTGACTTATTCAGACCTTCCTTAGTGCGCACGTCCAACCGAAAACCCGGCACGACGCAGGTTCCCGACGAGCGCGCATGGCAATCCCGATACGGGCGCGCGACATTGCAAAAGCATTGAGGTCGGCACGCCACCGCATCCTTCGGTGCTGATCGTTACACGCAGTTGTGTGCGCTACGCGAGGAGCAATACGCGTTGGAAAGCCACATGTTCAGAGGTTGCTTAGAGAATCAGGTCTGCCTGCTTGCTAGCGGTGTAAGACTGCAACCCGAAATGACCGTAGGCATAGGTGTAGCTCGCGTTCTCGCCCGGCACAGTCGAAGAGTGGATGCCGCCGACGGTACAAATGGCGGTCGAACAAACGATTTGATCGGCATAGGACTTGATCGAGTAAGCACGAGTGCCCGGCTTCTTGCCAGCCAAGCCACTGAGCAAGGGGCTGCCGACCGAGAGTCCCCAATAGCCGCAGGTAGATGTCGCCACGTTGAAAGGATAGCTGCCGCAGGACCACAGCCCGCGATAGGCACCGGCGATGCCGACGAAGGCTTCGATGTAAGGCTTCAGCGTCAGTCGCTCGATCTGACGCGCCGCCAGGGTGACACCCATGGAATGTCCGATGACATCGATCTTTCCAGTGCAGGAGGTGGCAATCGCATCGATCATCGCATTCTCGACCGGTATTTCCTCCGCACCACTGTGATCGTTGCAAGCCGCGCAGATCTTGCTGCCCCAGTTCGGACGGAAGATTTGCGCTGCGCTGTAGCCGCGCACCAGCAGCGTGTTGTAGGTGTTGTTGAAGTCGGAGGGCTGGCCGGCGTTGCCGTGCACCAACACTACGTTGTCGACGCAGACGGCCAGCAGCGGCAAAGGAAACAATAGAATTGCGATGAGACCCAACTTGGTTGTGTGCATGATCCCCTCCCAGAGAGTGCAACGGGTCCGCGTCACGTGTGCGGTGCGGTTGGCGGACACTAGCCCTGTCACACGTTGATGCCTAGGTGTACCAAGGTACGACGCGGCGATGATGCACAATGCGGTCAGTCGCCGAGGTCGAGTCTGAAATGCCAGTGTCGAGTCCATATCCACGAATCGAGCGCGTCAGCGAATCACTGCTGATTGTGCGCGTCGGCGCAATCATCGACCTGCAGGTGAACCATGCGGCGCAGGTCATCGCACAGCGAATCCTGCGGGCTGATCTGCGTGGGGTGAATGATGTCGCTCCGGCCTACGCCAGTGTCGCAGTACGTTATCAGCCGCGACTATGGATGGGTCCTCGCCATGATGCATTTGCCGCCATCAGCGACGCCTTGAAGCCGTTCCTGTTCGACATCACCACGGGTGCAGAACCACGGCGTCTGGTCGAGATTCCGGTTTGCTATGGCGGCGCGCATGGTGTCGATCTTGCGGCCGCGGCTGAGACGCTGCGAATGACCGTGGCTGAATGCATCGCGTTGCATGTCGGCGCTGACTATCGGGTCGCGATGCTTGGTTTTGCGCCTGGGTTTCCCTATCTGTTGGGCTTGCCACCACAACTGCAATTGCCGCGGCGCGCGCAGCCACGTCTGCGTGTACCGGCCGGCTCGGTGGCGATTGGCGGCGCGCAGACCGGCATCTATCCATGCGAGTTGCCGGGTGGCTGGCATTTGATCGGGTGCACGCCGCTGCGACTGTTTGATTCCGCAGCACCGCAGCCCTGCCTGCTGGCGCCGGGTGATGGCCTGCGCTTTCGCGCCATTACCCCGGCGCAGTTCGACGTTGCGCAGCGGGCATTGATTGCATGAGTCTGCGCGTCATCAAGCCTGGTTTGCTCAGCACCGTGCAGGACAGCGGTCGCACTGCACAGGCACGGTTTGGTGTAGCACCCAGCGGCGCGATGGATCGCCCCGCACTGCGCCTGGCCAATGCACTGGTCGGCAATACTGCGAATGCTGCTGCACTTGAACTGACCGTGCTTGGACCAGTGCTGCGATTCGAACGCGACTGCGTTGTCGCCCTGACCGGGGCCCCCATCGATGCCCGCATCGACACTACGCTGCTGCCGCTTTGGCGACCTGTGCATGTTCTGGCCGGCGCTACGCTCAAGCTCGCCGGCATGCGCCAAGGTGCGCGCAGCTATTTGGCAATCGCCGGGGGCTTGCGAGCGCAGCACTGGTTGGGCAGTGCCAGCGTCGATTTGAATGCGGGCATCGGCCGCGCATTGCACGCGGGTGAACTACTCGAAATTGCCGTTGCACCTAAACCGCAGTGGATGGAGAAGCCGGGTCTGAGTTGGCCAAACTGGTCGTTGGCACCTGCACACTGGTTCGAAGCGCACCAACGACCGCTGCGGGTGGTACCAGGTGTTCACTTCGATGCGCTCGACGCCGCGGCGCAGAGTGCACTGTACGGCTCCAGCTTTCGTATCGCCGCAGACTCCAATCGAGTCGGATTTCGTTTACAGGGTGCCACACTGGAACTCAGCAAGCCGCTCGAGCTGGTGTCGGAAGCCGTCGATTTCGGCACGATGCAATTGCCGCCAGGTGGTGATCCCATTGTGCTGATGGCGGAGCACCCGACCACCGGCGGCTATCCGCGCATCGCCCAAGTTGCAGCCGTTGATCTACCTTACTTGGCGCAGAGACGGCCGGGCGATGACTTGTATTTCGAGCACATCGATGCGCAGCAGGCAGAGCACTTGTTGATCCGGCAAGAGCAGGCATTGGATGAGCTGATCGTCGAGCTTGGCAGGCGACTTGCTGCCCAAAGTTGAGTGAAGGCGCTTGGACTGGCGTGGCGCTCTTGTGCCGCACTCGCGTATCGCTGACCATTCCACCCTGCATAGGGGTGCACTGATGCAAACTATCGATCTCAACTGCGACCTTGGCGAATCTTTTGGCGCCTGGTCCATGGGTAATGACGAAGCGGTACTCGGCTTCATCAGCTCGGCCAATATTGCCTGCGGTTTCCACGCGGGCGATGCCAACACCATGCTGCGTACGGTGCACGCTGCGGCGGCCAAAGGTGTGGCCATCGGAGCGCATCCATCGTTGCCCGATCTGCAGGGTTTCGGCCGTCGTGAAATGCAGGTCAGTGCTGCCGAAGTTCACGCACTGGTGCTTTATCAAGTGGGCGCACTGGCGGCGTTTGCCCGTGCCGCCGGAACGCAGTTGACGCACGTTAAACCGCACGGCGCGCTTTACAACATGGCAGCGCGAGATGTCGCGCTGGCCGATGCAATTGCAGGTGCGGTCAAAGGATTCGATGCTGGACTAGTGCTGGTGGGACTCGCCGGTAGCGAATTGCCGCGTGCCGGCATGCGCGCGGGCTTGCGCGTAGCGCACGAAGCTTTCGCCGATCGCCGCTATCGCCGTGACGGAAGTCTGGTCTCGCGGCGCGAACCCGACGCGGTGATCCACGATATCGCTGCGGCAGTGAAACAGGCGGTTGCCATTGTTGTCCAAGGCCAGGTGACCGCGCAGGATGGCAGTGTGTTCAAGCTGAAGGCCGACACGATCTGCGTGCATGGCGATCGTCCAGACGCGGCGCAGATTGCTGAGCAACTGCGTGATGCACTGCTGCGCGCTGGGTTTGATATTGCAGCGGCGACTGGGGCATCGGCTTGAACTTTCCAGCGCACGACGACTCCATGGATGGAGGAGTGACGGCCGCGTCGGGAACGGCGGCCGAGAGGGCGACGCGCCCGCAAAGCGGCAGTGTTGTTCACTATGAGAACCGCGGTTACGCACAACTGAGGGCATTGCCATGAACCACTGGCCGCTGATCGGCGTGGGCGTGGTAATGCTCGGATTCGTGCTGCGTCTTAACCCGGTGTTGGTGGTGGTCAGCGCCGGATTGGTCAGCGGGCTTGCAGCCGGCATGTCGATTCCGGATTTGCTGGAACTTCTGGGAACTTCGTTCGTCAGCAATCGCACATTGTTCCTGTTTGTATTGACGCTGCCGGTGATCGGGCTTCTGGAGCATTACGGCCTGCGTGAGCAGGCACAGCGCTTCATCGGCCGCATCCGAAGTCTCGATCTGGCGCGTTTGCTGATCAGCTATCTTGGTATTCGCCAGATACTCAGCATGTTTGGTTTATTGCACGTAGCCGGACACGCGCAGACGGTACGGCCCTTGGTCGCACCCATGAGCGAGGCGGCGGCGGCCAACATGCGCAATGCGCCACTGACAGAAACGGAACGCCAGCAGATACGCGCCATGGCGGCAGCCACCGATAACGTCGGTCTGTTTTTCGGCGAAGACGTGTTCATTGCCTTTGGCGCCGTGTTGTTGATTCATGGCTTCTTCCAGCAAAACGGCATCGAACTGGATCCACTACAGATCGCGATCTGGGCGTTGCCGACGGCGATTGCCGCTTTCGTCATCCATGCGATGCGCATCGCGCGCATGCAGTCCCGGCTGAAAGCGGCGGATCAGGAGCAGCAAGATGCTGCGCCTTGAGTACATTTACTGGCTGATTTCTGCGTTTCTGGCCGTGACTGCGATGATCAATCTGCGCGAGCGTCGCTATGGTATGAGCCTGTTCTGGGCGATTCTGGCGGCGGCATTCCTGTTCGGTCGTCAGGTCATCCAACTCGCGGAGCAGGGACAACGCTTGCCAGCACAATTGATGGGCGTGGGCGTCATTTTGCTCGGCGTCATTGCCAGCATGCGTCCGCACCCGGCGCCTGTGGAGTCGGGCACGCGCGCCGAACGTGAACTGGGCGCGACGCGTCTGGGTGGCCGACTGTTCGCTGCGGCCCTGGTCATTCCGATCGCAACGCTGGTTCTGGTGTTGAGCGCGCCGTATCTAAAACTCGGGTCGCAGCTGCTGATCGATCCAAAACATCCCAGTCTGATTGCGCTGGGCTTGGCCTGCTTGTTGGCGCTGGTCGCTGCCTGGGTCATCACCGGCGCCCGCCCCGCACAAAGCCTGACTGAGGGCCGACGCCTGCTCGATACGTTGGGCTGGGCCGTGTTACTGCCGATGGTTTTGTCCACATTGGGCGGAGTGTTTACCGCGACCGGTGTCGGCGATAGCGTGTCAGTATTGCTTGGCAGCGTCATTGCCACCGACAGTCGCGTTGCCTGTGTGATCGCCTATGGCTTGGGCATGGTGCTGTTCACTGTGGTGATGGGCAATGCCTTTGCCGCATTTCCGGTGATCACCGCCGGCATCGGTCTGCCCTTCCTGGTGATCCAGCACGGCGCCGACCCAGCCATCGTTGGGGCAATGGGTATGCTGACCGGCTACTGCGGCACGCTGCTGACGCCGATGGCGGCCAACTTCAATATCGTGCCCGCGGTACTGCTCGAACTTCCAGATCAGTACGCGGTGATCCGCGCGCAATGGCCCACGGCGATCGCGCTGATGGCCTGCAATTTTCTGTTGATGTACTGGCTGGTATTTCGATGAACCTTTCCAAGGTGTTGCTGACCGCGTTCGAGCCGTTTGCGGGTGAGAGTGTCAACCCGTCACTGGAGATCGCGCTTCGCCTGACCGGCACTATGATCGGCGCCCACCGGGTCGTCTGCCAGGTGCTGCCGGTGGCGTTCAACGAAACGGCGCACACATTGCACCAGGCCTTGTTGGCGGAACGCCCGATGTTGGTGATCGCACTCGGACAGGCCGGCGGGCGCAGCGAGATCTCGCTGGAACGGGTCGCGATCAACCTCATTGATGCGCGTATTGCTGACAATTCTGGCGTTCAACTTGTGGATATTCCGATCGTCGCTGGCGCGCCATCGGCGTATTTTGCAACGCTGCCGGTCAAGGCGATACGCAACGCGTTGCACGCCTGCGGCATTCCGGCGCAGTTGTCGTTCACTGCCGGCAGTTATGTCTGCAATCAGGTGTTCTACCTGCTCATGCACGAGCTCGCATCGCTGCGTTCGGGCGCACGCGGTGGGTTCATCCATGTTCCCTATCTCCCCGCGCAAGCGGCAGCGCATCCGGGCGCGCCGAGCATGGCGCTGGACACGATGGTCGAGGGGATCCACTGTGCCATCGCCTGCGCGCTCCAAACACCTGCGGACATTGGGATTGCGGCGGGAACCACGCATTGAGGCTGGCCGCTCGCTCAAGGAACCTATGAACAAGTCCGGAGCCGCGATAGCCCCTGAGTCAGGGGGCGAAAAACCGCAGGTTGACCAGCTCCGCTGTTGAGAGCGGGGGTTTGGCAAGCAATAAGCAGTGTGGCGAAGACGAAGTGGTAACTTACTCAGACCTTCCTTAAAGATGTACAGGTCAGTCCTCAGCCGGCCAATCTAGTTGGCCCGCGATCACAGTGACGGTGCTGCCGCCGATCCACACTTCACCGTTAGCGTCGATGCGCGCGATCAGCCGTGCATCGCGTCCGAGTTCGCGCCCCTGACTGACGCTGTACCCACGAGCAAGCGGGCCGTCCGGTTCTACCCTATGCAGGTAGGCCGCGATCAGCCCATTGGCTGCGCCTGAAGCTGGGTCTTCGACAATGCCGACTCCGGCCGGAAATGCGCGCACCACGAGGTCGTAATCACGGCCAGCGCTGCGCGCAAAAACGCACAGGCCAAGACTGTCGCTGGCGTCGGCCAGCGCCTTGATGCGATCGTGCGCTGGCTGCCACGCGCGCAGCTCCGCCTCATCGCGCAATTCGGCGAGCCACCAGCGTCGACCGCCTTCGACGAACGCAGGTTGCAGCTGGCCCAATGCAACGCCGGAAAGAGCTGCCTGCAGCAGGACGAGATGCGACGCCTCAACGGCAAGCACGTGCGCCCCTGGAACGCGCACAAACAGATGCTGCGACGGGCCGCTGCGCTCCAGATGCACCGGTAGCAATCCAGCTAGGCACTGCTGCACCAATTTGCCTTCATGTGCCTCGGCAAATCCCGAAGCCAAAGCCACATGCGCACTGCCGATGCTGGGATGCCCGGCAAATGCGATTTCACGTTTTGGCGTGAAGATGCGTAGTCGGTAGCTGGCTCCCGCGTCAACTGGAGGCAAAAGATAGGTCGTCTCGACCAGTTCGGTCCACGCTGCGAACGCCTGCATCTGGGCATCTGACCAATGCTGCGCACCAATCACCACGCCCAACGGGTTACCGCCGCCAGCCCGCGCGGTGAATACATCGACTTGAAAATATTGGGTTGACTGCATCCGGCCAAGGTAACGCGGCGCGAGCAACGTCCGCAATGCCGATCGTATATGACGAAAAGGCATGTCGCGGGCAGCACCGAAAACGTGTCCATGGTTCATTTCCGGAACCTGCGTCGACGTCGCGAAGCCGTTACGATTGGCGGCCTTGAGTCCCGAGTGTTCGGGCGCTGCGGATTCGCCATGCTGCTGATGATCGATAACTACGACAGCTTCACCTACAACCTCGTGCAGTATCTGGGTGAGTTGGGCGAAGATGTGCGCGTGTTTCGCAATGACACCTTGAGCATCGCCGATATCGTGGCCATGCGACCGGACCGCATCGTAATCTCGCCTGGGCCCGGCACGCCCAATGATGCCGGTATCTCGCTGGCGGTGCTTGGGCAGCTCAGCGACACGATGCCGATCTTGGGCGTATGTCTTGGTCATCAAAGTCTCGGCCAGGCATTCGGCGGCAAAGTGATCCGTGCCAAAACGATCATGCATGGCAAGACATCAATGATTCATCACGAAGGGAACGGAGTTTTTCGCGCACTGCCCAATCCTTTTGAGGCGACGCGCTACCACTCTCTGGTAGTCGAGCAATCCTCGCTGCCTGCTTGTCTGGAAGTGACCGCGTGGACCGAGAATGCCGATGGCACGATTGACGAAATCATGGGCCTGCGCCATCGCCAATTCAGCGTCGAAGGCGTGCAGTTCCACCCCGAGTCGATCCTGACGCGCAGCGGCATGGCGCTGCTGCGTAATTTTGTCGCGCCGCTGCCGCGCGCAGCCTGAGCAGCTCGACTATGGGCATCGTTGTCGCGCTGAAAAAACTGGTCGAGCGCAGGGATCTTGATGCGGCCGAGGCCGAAGCAGCGATGCGCCAGATCATGGCGGGAGAAGCGACGCCGGCACAGATCGGCGCATACCTGGTTGCGCTGCGGATGAAAGGCGAGACGTCAACGGAGATCGCAGCCAGCGCCCGTGTGATGCGTGCGCTGGCCGAACCGGTGTCGTTGCCGCGCGAGCATTTGATTGACATCGTAGGTACCGGCGGCGATGGCGCCTCCACATTCAATATCTCAACCGCGGCGAGTTTTGTTGCCGCAGCCGCGGGCGCGCGCGTGGCCAAGCACGGAAATCGCTCGGTGTCGTCCAAATCGGGCAGCGCCGATGTGCTGGAGGTGGCCGGCGTCAATCTCGACATCGCGCCAGCGCAGGTGGCGCAGTGTGTTGAGCGTCTCGGCGTCGGCTTCATGTTCGCGCCACGCCACCACGGCGCGATGAAACATGCAGTTTTGCCGCGACGCGAACTGGGGCTGCGCACCATGTTCAATCTGCTCGGGCCTTTGACCAATCCGGCGCAAGCACCGCGCCAGCTGTTGGGCGTATTTGACCGGCACTGGCTGCGGCCGGTGGCGGAGGTGATGCGTGAACTTGGCAGCGAGCACGTTCTGGTCGTGCACGCCGAAGACGGGTTGGACGAATTCTCGATTGCCGCGCGTAGCTGGGTTGTTGAACTGAATGCCGGCAAGATCACTGAATACAGCGTCCAACCCGAGGACTTCGATCTGCAGCGCAGTGCGCTGACAAGTTTGCGCGTTGACGATGCCATTGAAAGCCTGGCTCTGGTACGCCGTGCGCTGGCCGGCGAGCCTGGCCCAGCCAGTGACATCGTCGCCTTGAATGCTGGCGCCGCTCTGTATGTGGCCGGGATCGCCGATGATATTTCATCCGGAGTGCGCCGCGCGTTCGATGCGATGCGCCTGGGTCATGCTGGCCGCCGTTTCGACGATTTCATTGCGATGACACAATCCTTCGGCCGCTCTGATAGTTAGGTGCCTGTGCCAATGATCTCCAATGCCTTTGCGCGTATGCCAAAACCATCCTACTACGCAGTGATTTTCTCATCGCAACGCCGAGTAATGGCGGACGACGGCTATGATCAAACGGCCGGCCGCATGGCCGAGCTCGCGGCTCTGCAGCCTGGATACCTGGGCGTTGAGTCAGCGCGCGACGCAGAAGGCTTCGGCATAACAGTCTCGTACTGGCGCGACGAAGCCTCGATTCTCGCCTGGCGCAACGAGGTCGAACACACCCAGGCGCGCGAGCGCGGACGCGGCGGCTGGTATCAGCACTACGAACTACGCGTAGCTCGGGTCGAGCGCGCTTACGGTAAACGCCTGGATGCATCAACGTGAGCGATATCCTGCAGCAAATCCTGCGCCGCAAGGCCGAGGAGATTCGTCAGCGATCCGCAATGATCAGCCTGTCGCGCGTGCGCTCCGTCGCCGCCGACGCAGATCCTCCACGCGGATTTGGCGAGGCGATCGAAAAGGCGCTGCAGCAATGTCGGCCGGCGGTGATCGCGGAGGTCAAAAAAGCTTCTCCTAGCCAAGGGGTGATCCGTGCTGACTTCGACCCTTCCGCGATTGCACGCAGCTATGAAGCCGGAGGCGCGGCCTGCTTGTCAGTGCTGACTGACATCGATTTCTTCCAGGGCAGCGACGCCTTCTTGCAGCAGGCGCGCGCTGCGTGTTCGCTGCCTGTGCTACGCAAAGACTTTGTCATCGACGCTTATCAGGTCTACGAGGCGCGCGCGCTCGGAGCCGACTGCATTCTGTTGATCGTGGCAGCGCTCGGCGACCCGCATCTCGCCGAACTTGCCGATCTGGCGTTGGAGCTTGGCATGGACGTGCTGGTCGAGGCACACGATGCCGAGGAGTTGGAACGCGCGCTGCGCACTTCGGCCACATTGATCGGTATCAATAATCGCAATTTGCGTACGTTCGAGACTTCGCTCGAAACTACTTTGAACCTCATGGATCGAGTCGATGCCGACCGGGTCCTGGTCACCGAAAGTGGTATCCATCTCCGTGACGACGTGCAGCGCATGCGCGCCGCAGGCGTGCATGCTTTTCTGGTTGGCGAAGCATTCATGCGCGCGCCCGAGCCAGGGGTAGCATTGCGCGAGCTGTTTGCCTGAGCGAGCTTGGGCGCGAATTATCTGCGCGTCTGCTCAGGCCTCGCAGAGATTCTTGACGAAGCGCAGCGAGCTTTGCGAATAGCCGCTGGCGGCATAGAAGCGATGCGCATCGGTGCGTTGCGCTGCGGTTGTCAGCTCGATGCGTATCGCGCCTTCGCGGCGCGCAATCCCTTCGGCGAATCGCAACAGATCACGACCGACCTGCTGCTTGCGAAAATTCTCGTCCACTACCAAGGCAGTGATGCGGCAGGTCTCCCTGCCCAGCGGTAGATAGAACATGAAGTCCAGGCTGATCATTCCGATCACCTGTTCTTTCTGCTCGGCAACGATCAGCGATTGGCGCGGACTGGCGTTGACACGGCGAATGCGTCTCTCGGCATCGGCTTCGTCGCAGGGATAGCCAAGCGATTCCAGCAATCGCTGCACCGCAATAGCATCGTGCAGCTTGGCATCGCGCATCCGCCAGCTGGTTGTCTTGCCGCCAGGGGTTACGGGAACAGAAGACCCCATTCAGCGTGTACCGAAGACAACAATGGTCTTGCCGGCGACGGCAATCTTGCTGGACTCTTCCAGCTGTTTCAGGACGCGTCCGGCCATTTCGCGAGAGCAGCCGACAATGCGCGACAATTCCTGACGCGAAACACGAATCTGTGTGCCCCTTGGATGGGACAGCGCGTCGGGTTCGCTGCACAGGTCCAGCAAGGTACGTGAAATGCGGCCGGTAACATCCATGAAGGCCAGGCGGCTGACCTTGCGACTGGTGTGCAGCAGGCGCTTGGTGAGCTGTTGCCCGATCGCGAACAGGATGCGTGGGCAGTCATCGCGCATGCTCGATTCAAACAGACTCAGCAATCGGTCATAACTTATCTCGGCGAGCTCGCAGCTCGATCGGGTGCGCATCAGTACTTCGCGGCGCGGGGTTTCCACATAAAGGCCGAGTTCGCCAATGAATTCGCCCTTGTTGATGTAGGCCAGGATCAGCTCGCGGCCATCATCATCTTCGGCCACCACGCTGAGCGAACCGTCGACCACGAAATACAGAACGTCGGCACGATCGCCCGGCATGAAGATGGCTGTGCGCGACGGGTAGCGGCGTCGGTGGCAATGTTGCAGGAAGCGATCAAGGGTGGCGCCCTCGAAGGCAAGAGACTTCGGCGTGATGCTCTTGGGCACCGCTTCCGAGAGTGGACTAAGGCGTTCCGACAAGTCTTTGCGCATGTGAAGCCTCAATTGGGTCGATCCGTTGCAGTGTTATAGGACGCTATCGCCGGCTTTTCAAACATTGTGACATCCCCGGCGAGCCGCTGGCGGCTTCCAACACGCGGCAATGACGCCGGTTTTGATCGCTTGGCTGCGATCGATTTGCTGTCAGAAGAACGCCCAAAGCATCAGTTGTCACGTTCCCCAGCCAAACTGCGACTTACCCCCGTCCACGAATTGCCGCATAATCCGCGCCCTGTCAACTCTTCGCAACGAGGCCCCCGACGTGGTCAAGCCGCTTCCCCGACTCAAGCTCCAGGGCTTCAACAACCTGACCAAAGCGCTCAGCTTCAATATTTACGACGTCTGCTATGCGGTTACTCCAGAGCAGCGCGAACGATACATCGACTACATTGATGAAGCGTATAACGCTGAGCGCCTTACCAAGATTCTGACCGATGTGGCTGACATCATCGGCGCCAACATCTTGAATGTTGCGCGGCAAGACTACGATCCACAGGGCGCCTCGGTCACTATTTTGATCTCGGAACAGCCGATCATTGACAAGAAAGCCGCGGGCAAAGACATTCTGTCGGATGCGGTCGTAGCGCACCTCGACAAGAGCCACATCACGGTACACACCTACCCGGAGAGCCATCCGCACACTGGGATCTCCACGTTTCGGGCGGACATCGACGTCGCCACCTGCGGGGTGATTTCGCCGTTGAAGGCGTTGAACTATCTAATCGATAGTTTTGAGTCGGACATTGTCGTGATGGACTATCGAGTGCGCGGATTCACCCGCGACGTGCGAGGCAAGAAACACTACATCGACCACCGCATCAACTCGATTCAAGACTATCTGGCCAAGCACTTCCGCCAGAAGTACGAAATGTTTGATGTAAACGTATATCAAGAGAACATGTTTCACACCAAGATGCACGTGAAGGAATTTGATCTCGATACCTATCTGTTCGAGGCCCAGGCCAGTGATCTGAGCTTCAAGGAGCGCAAATCGATCGAGGCTATGGTCAAGCGCGAAGTGGAAGAGCTCTTCCATGGTCGCAATCTGAATTGATGCAGCGTTCCTGTCGTGTGGGCTGCGCCGCTGGTAGACCGGTGGTGCGGCTCAAATGCGATAGGCAATTGCTTTCATCACGCCCGAACTCAGTGCCATCAGTCGCTTGATGGCGATGGGCAGATCCACACCACCAGATTGAAGCGCGGCGTCGCCGTGTTCTCCTTCCTCACGCTGCATGGTTTGCAGAATCGCGCGGCTGCGCAAATCCTCCTCGGGCAGGCGCTGCAGGTGTTCGCCCAGGTGCGCTTCGACCTGGCGTTCGGTCTCGACAACAAAACCCAGGCTGACCCGGTCGCCAAATAGCGCTGCGCCTGCACCAATGACAAAACTCCCGGCGTACCAAAGCGGGTTGAACAGGCTCGGGCGTGCCGCGAGCTCATCCAACCGCAGCTGGCACCAATTGAGGTGATCCAACTCTTCGCTGGCTGCATGCAGCAGGTGTTCTCGCGTCTGGGCGTTACGCGCCACTGCGGCCTGTCCAAGGTACAGGGCCTGTGCACAGACCTCGCCGGTATGGTTCACACGCATCATGCCGGCCACGTCAATCCGTTCGGGCGTGTTGAGCGCACAGTCTTCGACCCCGCTCGCGGGCGTGGGTCGGCCGTTGAGTGGCTTCTCGTCCCTGCTAGCCCCGAGCAACGCGGACTCGGCCAGTGCAAGCCAACGATCTGAGATCCCCGTTCGACGCAAGCTCACGCGCTATCACTCCAGATGTTCATTGAGCCAGATGCCCATAGAGGAATTCTAATGGGTGTTGAACGGGTACCGAGCACCCGTTTGCAATCTGCAAGCGACATCCGATGTTCGCGCTCAAAACCAGCTGGGCACCGCTTTGCGCAAGATCGTCGAGAACCGGTTGTCGAAGTTGTTCAGCGGTCTTCGCATGGTCGAGAAAGTACGTTCCGGCGCCGCCACAACAACGACCACGATGGGGGAGTGTGACCAGCTTCAGATCTGGCACCAGGCGCAGAAGCTCTTGAGTTGCCTGCACGGAAGATGGGGACATTCTCTGCGTGCACGGTAGGTGTAAAGCAACGGTTCGCCGGTCGCCGTGGAATCGCAGATTCGCTCGATGCGACCAGAGCATCTCCATCGGGTCGCGATACGGAGCAATATCTCCGGTCAGCTCGACGCAGTGGGCGGCGCAGCCGGTCGCAATGCCGGTGCAATATTGCGCATTGGTGCTGATCAGGCTGTTCCGCAGCGAGTCACCCAGACTTGCCGCGCGTTGCAAGTCGCCGGAATGGCGCGCGAGTGCGCCACAGCACTGGGGGGGTAAGCACTGGACATTCAGCCCGCAGTGCCGGAACAGTTTCTCGGCGGCGCCCAGCGCCTCAACATCGAGAGAGCCGCCGGTGCAACCACTCATCAATGCAACGTGTTCGGCTGACCTTGAGATCGGATTGCGCTGGTTGCTCGGCTGGTCGCGATCACGCGTACCAGTATCTGATTTCAATCGGGCGCGTCGAAAGGGGGAGTACAACAAGCGCGCAATCGGCATGATCATGCGCAGCAGCCGCGGATGTTCCAGCAATCGCCTTGCGGCCCAACGTCTGAGTGATTCGCGCTGGGACGCCCCGATGCGCTCACGTACACCGGCAATCAGCTCCTGATAAGGAACACGTGACGGGCAGACGGATTCGCACGCGCCACAGGCAAGGCAGGTGCTCAAATGCGCGCGCGAACTTGAATCAATGCTGGCGTCGTTCAACAGTGAGTGGGCGATGGCAATACGACCCCGTGGTGACTCTGATTCGGTTTTGCGCAGCTGATAAGTGGGACAGACAGGAAGGCATAGGCCGCACCTCACGCATTGCTCGGCGATCGCGCGCATCCGCGACGTCGAGATGTTCGGGTGATTGATTTTTGCAGGCATGCGCGCAGTCTAAGTGGGGATGAAGGCGCGCGTGCGCCGCGGAGATACAGGCGCGCTCCAAGCGGGAAAAAATCGCGCGCCATCGTGGGCAGCTGACCCGCGACATTCGACGATCAGAATTGTTACAACACTCGGTGTTGACGGTCCGAAAAAGTCATGTATAGTGCGCGGCTCGCTGAGGCCAAAGGGTCTCGGGCCTGGAACGAAATGTTCTGGGTGGTGCAGGATCTTTGACAGCGTGCACAGGTGACTTGTGTGGGCGC
>Ga0163151_10000595_pt1 | contig 63147 bp, 59 predicted proteins | sample OliLakLV19MP5IB2_FD_145596 | JGI IMG/M metagenome (GOLD analysis project Ga0163151, IMG submission 145596) | Freshwater microbial mat bacterial communities from Lake Vanda, McMurdo Dry Valleys, Antarctica - Oligotrophic Lake LV.19.MP5.IB-2 | ecosystem: Environmental > Aquatic > Freshwater >... | reverse complement strand
GGCGGGCAGCGTGCGGGATGGGTGATCCCTCAAACTACACGGATGAAATCGTGATCTCCTGGCCGGAACTGCACCGCGACGCGCGGTTCCTCTCGCACCAGTTGCACGGGCTGGGGACGTGGACGGGCATCATCGCCATCACGCGCGGCGGCCTCGTGCCGGCGGCGCTCGTGGCGCGGGAGCTGGAGATCCGGCTGATCGACACGGTGTGCGTGGCGAGCTACGCCGCCGGCGCCGGCGGCCCGGCGCAGCAGCAGGGCGGCGTGCAGGTGCTTAAGGGCGTGACCGGCGACGGCGCGGGCTACCTGTTGATCGACGACCTGGTGGACACGGGCAAGACGGCGCAGTTTGTGCGGTCGATGCTGCCCAAGGCGCACTTCGCCACGCTCTACGCGAAGCCCGCGGGCCGGCCCTTCGTCGACACCTGCGTGAAGGAGTTCAAGCAGAACAAGTGGATCTTCTTCCCGTGGGACATCGACTACCAGTTCGTGAAGCCCATCAAAGACGGCGGCAAGCTGACGGCGAAGGGCTAGGGCTTGTCTTCAAAATCAACCAACTTGTCATCTGCCGATGTGGGAGCGGCTTTACGCCCCGACGGTTTGGGCTTCGGGAATCATTTGTCGGGGCCTAAAGCCCCTCCCACACGATTTTGAAGACACCCCCCAGGCCCGGCGGCAGATTCCCCATGCGAAAAGGACCGGGTGGGTGATCAGTAGCGGCGTTCGAGGTCAGAGCGTCAGTTGCACGGTTGGATACGTGATTTGAGTCAGACCGCGAGTGAGCGACCGATTCCGCGTTAGCGACGGTTACCCGTTTACCGATCCGGCCAGGCCAGGGATTTCACCGGACCGCCGGCTGGCCTGGGCCGCGCCGGAGCTCCGAACGTGGAGGGATCGTTCCAGTCCAGCGAGCACGACCGGTCTTAATCCCGGCCCCGGGGTAGCGTCCACGGAGGGTTCCAACCGCCTTTCCGGCTGAGCCGGCTGAGCCGGCGGCATACGGGCAACACCCCCTATGTTTCCGGCGGCGCGTCGAGTATTGTCTGCGTGACCATGCCCGATTTGAAAACATCCGCCTGCCCCCACATCCCAATTTCGTGCCTTGAAACTGTGACGGATCCGTCCGGCCCGTCCCCCGCAGCGCGCCCCCGAGGTGCCTGGCTTGTGCTGGGTCTCCTGTTGCTGGCGGCGGGCCGGGCCGACGCGGTTGTGGTGGCCGACGACGGCAACCCGCCCGCCGGGCCAAAAAAACTCGGCGATGACGAACTCATCATCGAGGAGGTCTTCTCGAGTCATCTGCCGACGACGCTGGAGAAATATGGCCTCCGGCTGTCGGTGCATCCGCACCTGGGCGACTGGGAGAACAAGGAGCGCATGCGGCTGACGACCAGCCTACGCTACGGGCTCACGGACAAGTGCGAGATCAGCGCGAGCAGCAACCTGTATTTCAGCCACGGCCACGGCTACATCCGCGCCTTCGAAGAATACGGGGCCGCCAATCTCAAGCTCGGGGTCAAACTGGATCTCGGGCAGCCCCTCTTCGCCGGCTGGGAGACCGGGGTCGGCGTCAGCTACGATTTTCCGACCGGCAGCCCGGCGCCGGAGCTGACCGACGGGCTGCGCCACCTGCGCTCCCATGTGACCTTCTCGCACCGGCTCGAATCCCGGCCGGACTGGCGGATCTTTATCGGCGCCCGCTATGATGATGTGACCACCACCACGCTGCCGGGCGAATTCGCCCAGAATTCCTTCCGGGAAAACTCGGGGGGACTCACCGGGGGGTTCGTGGTCGATCGCGGCAACCTGCACTACACCTTCGAGGCCTCCTGCGACAGCAACCGCCTGGGCGGCGGGGGCCACGAGGAGATCTATTCGATCCGGCCCGGCGTGCTCTGGGAAATCCCGCGCCGCCGCAACCGGCAGCTGCGGAGCAACTGGATGGTCGGCTTCGCCCTGAACAATACCTACGGCCCCGGGGGCAACAGCCTGGGGGCCTCGTTCCGGCTGCGCTACACTCGCGATCTCAAGCCCCTCCATCATCGCCTAAAGGCCGCGCCGGCACCGTGAGCGGTTCTCCGCCCGGACGTCTCCCGGGCGGCCCACCTAGGGCAAGACCCCCTTATACGCGGTGCCAGCAGGGGGTATGCTGAAAGGATGAGATTACCCTTCCTGCTCTTGCCCGTCCTGCTGGTGGCCGGCCTCGGTCTGGCCGGTTGCAGCTCCGTGGCCGATCCGACTGCGTCCCGCGGGGAGATGGACGGGGCGCTGCCGGTCCGCACGCAGCAGCGCCTGCTGCGCGGCACGGTGCTGGTCGGGGACACGCCGGACATGGTCCGCCTCGCGCTGGGTGAGCCGGATCAAAGGGCAGACGCACCGGACGCGGCGGGTCCGGGGTCGGTGTGGATCTACAAGAAATATTACCAGCAGATCGAGCACCGCGAGGCGACGGGCTGGAGCCGGGTCATCGTGCCCGAGGTCCGCAACCAGAACGACGTGGTGGTCCAGCCGTCCGTCACCCAGGAGCTTTATCGCGCAGAGGTGGACGATTACCTCCGCGTGGCTTTTGTGGGCGGGGTGGTCAGTTCCGTCGCCCAGCTGAAGCCGTGAGGCGGGCAGGGGCGGGTCAAAGCGGGAGTGGGGTGGGATGACTAAAACAAAGGTGCGAAGACGCGAAGAAATCGGGTTGGCGGCTGACCGGTGGCGCGATCACGGGGTTCCGGCTGGACGGTAGACCCAATAAAGGCCGGGCGGGAAGGAGGCAAAGCGGACGGAGTTGTGGTTTTCGCCGGGGTAGAGGGTGCAGCGATACTCGAGTCCGGCGGGCTTGAGTTCGTCGAGCAGCTTGGTGAAGGCCTTGGTCGCGTCGGCAAAGGCGATTTCAAGCTCGTCCCCGTCACCGGCGGAAAGTTCGAGGCGGACGGGGGAAGGGAGTCCGGTCCGGAGCTTGGTGCGGGCGGATTCCAGGAAGGCCGCGAGATCCAGCGAAAGCGCGGGGCTGGCGGCGACGATGCGCTGGAAGAGACCCGGCCGCGCGATCAGCGTATAGAGGCCGAAGGTGCCGCCATGGGAATGACCGAGCAGGCCGCGGTCGGCGGGATTCGTCCGGTAGGTGCGGTCGATGAGCGGGATGATTTCATGCTCGAGGAAATCGAGGAAAGCGGCGGCGCCGCCCGAGGTCGGCTCGCGGTCCGTTTTGGTCGGCGTGAAGTCGCGGGCGCGCAGCGGCATCGGGTTCACGCCCCGGCCGTGGCCGATGTTCACGATGATCACCGGCGGCATGCGCTCCGAGTAGAGGTTGTTGTTCTGCAATGACGCCATGAACGGGAAGTGCCAGCCATCGAGGACGAAGAGGACCGGGTAGGATTTGCCGGAGGTGGCATAATCCTCCGGCAAGGACACCAACAAATCGTAGGTTTGCCCGATCTGCGCCGAGGCGATGGTGCGGTGCTCGGTGTGCGGCAGCGTGACGCCCGGGGCGGCGTCGACCCCGCGGAGCGCCAGGTTCGTGAGGAGCAGGACGAGGAGAAGGCGGCGGTTCATGCCGCGAAGCTAGCAGAAGCCACGCCCGAGCCGAGGGGAAAACCGGGGCGCCGTGCCGGCGGGATGCGCGGACGGGACCGCTTACTTCTTCCGGACGGACAGGGTCCACTCGCGGCCGGAGTCGATGTTGTAGGTGTTGGCGAAGTTGCCCTGGTTCACCGCCAGCGAAACGTAGCCGCTGCTGTTGATGAACATCAGGTTCTTGCCGACGGGGACGTCGCCGAAGGTGTGGGCGTAGGGGACGGTCTCCTCCCAGATGACCTGGCCGGTGTGGCGGATGGTGACGACGACCCGCTCGCCCTCCTTGATGCCGAGCTTTTCGAAGGTGTGGCGGTCGATGAGGCAGGCGGTGTTGCCGAGGTGGCCGCGGGAAATGTCGATCATGCCGGTGGCGGTGCCGTTCGCGATGACGGGCTTGGGGTAGTCGAGGGTGACAACCTTGGGCTCGAGGAGCGGACCGACCTGCTCGAAGGTGATGACGCCGGCGGCGAGACGGCCGGCGGTGTAGGCGTAGACGTCACGGCCGTGGAAGGTGTGCGACCACTCGGTGCCCGGGCGGCGGTTGACCTTTTCGTCGATCTCGCGAACGGCCGCGATGCCGAACTCCGCGGCCACGAGGGCGAGCGTGCCGTTGTCGGGGCTGACGAAATACTGGCCGTTTCTGGTTTGCAGGACGACGGACTTGCGCTTGGTGCCGACGCCCGGGTCCACGACGGACACGAAGACCGTGCCGGCCGGCCAGACCGGGGCGGTGTAGATCAAATTGCGGGCGGCGGCATCGATATTGTAGAGCTCGATGAGCGGCTGGACCGTGAAAACCGGGGTGTCCTGGTCCACGGCGAACACGACGCCCGGCATGACGGCCCCGCCGAAGTCGGCCTGGATGACGACGGCGTTGCGGTCCTTGGCGGCGGCGGTGAGACTGAGGGCGAGGGAGAGGAGGGCGAATAGGTGGGGGGATTTCATGGGGCAAAGCCTTAGGCGCGCGTTAGCCTGGCGGCGAATCGAAATTTCAGCTCGTCAGTGCAAAAGACAGGGTCCGGAATTTAATGCGGAGGGCGCGGAGAACGCTGAGATTTGGGTTATCCAGGCCGACACTCTCTGCGAACTCGGCGTCCTCCGCGTTTAATCAAATCGGTCGTCTATTCCAGCACCGCAAAGAACCGAACAAGGTTCGCGATGTGGTCGTCGAGCGGGACACCGAGTTTGTCGCAGCCGAGCTGGATGGTGGCGCGGTCGATTTTAGCCGCGAACGTGCCATCCTTGAACTTTTTCCTGATGGAGGCGGCCTTAATCTGGCCGTAGGGCACGGGGTTCATCTTCCGGTAGGCGTAGAAGATGCCGGTGAGTTCGTCGGTGGCGACGAGCGCCGCGGCGAGCCTGGTCTCCGGTCGCGTGGTGACGGAGCGCGGCAGCGCGGAGAGGGTCGTGCCGTCAGGCACGGCCTGGAGCGAAGCGGAAGGCGACTGCTGCGGGTGCCCTCCGGGCGGCAGTGGTCGCAAGCCGTGGTAACCGCCGGCATGGGCCTCGACGGCGTGGATCAGTTCGGGCGGATAACCCCAGTCCTTGAACCACTGCAGCGACGGCGCCGGATGCGTGTCGGGGTGCTTCTCGTAATCGAGGTCGTGCAACAGGCCGGTAAGATACCAGAGCAGCGGGTCCTCGTTATACTCGATCGCGTAACCCTCCAGCGCCGTGGCGACCAGCAGGGCGTGGTGGCGCTGGTAGTCGTCCTTCACGTGCTCGTGCAGGAGTATCGTGGCGGCTGCCTTGGTCGGAAGCATGCGCACGGATTAACCACGAAAGCCCGCAGGGCACAAAAGAATTTTGGTGGAGGCTGTTACCCCAGCAGCCGGGCCTCAGGCCCGGCTTACCGGGCCCGGCAGCGGACCTGCCGGGCGGCGCTGACCGTCAGCAACAGGAGCAAAAACCAGAGGCTCGGGGCCCCGCCGCCGCCGCCGGTTCCGGAACCGGCCGGCGTGGACGGCGAGGGGGTGGGCGTCGGGGTGGCCGGCGTGGTCCCGGGTGCGGGTGGCCCGCTGCCGGAACCGGATGTATCCAGGCCCGTCAGCGTCACGGCGGGCAGGGCGGCGACGACGGCGCGGAAGGTGGCGAGCGTGGCCGAGGGCACGGTGATGCCGCGGACGCTGGCGGGCACGCGGGCGGGGTCCAGGCTGACGAGGCCGCGCGCGATCACCATCGCGGCGAGAAATGATCCGACGGGCAGGGCGTGGAGGTCGTCGCTCGAGTAAAGCTGGACCGAGGGATTGGCGCTGAGCGCCGCCTGCCAGGCCTCGCCGGCGGGAAAGACCACCGCGTCGGCGGCGAGGGCGGCGTTGCGGTAGGATTGCGAGACCAGGGCAAAGCCGTTGGCCTGCGTCCGCACGGGCCAGACCATGTAGAGGGCCGGCCGGGTGCCGAATCGCCGGGCCTCGGCCGCCCAGGTGATGACCCACTGGCGGAGATGGGCCTGGCTCTCGGGCAGGGTGGACGGTCCCTGCTGGAGGACGAGCACGTCGTAATTGCCCGACGCCAGCAAGGTCTGGCGGCCGTCGAGCCAGTGATCTTCGATGGCGTAGCCACCTGGGGCGGAGGCGGTGTATTCGAGCTCCCCGCCTTGCAACTGCGCCATGGCTTGGACGAGCGCGGGCACGTCGTTGCCGTCAGTCAGGCTGTTGCCGAGGAAAAGCACGCGGAGGGGGGCGGCGGCCAGCGGGCCGGTGGCGGCGAGAACGCAGCCCAGGGCCAACGCGCGGCGCAACGGTGATCTCATGTCCCCTTGCTAGGCCGGTTGAAAAACCGGCGCCAGAATACTCCGGCGAAACGACATAAACCCGCGACGAAGCGCGGGCCGCGGGATTAGATCCACTTACGCCAAGCGATGCGGAGCGCCCGGGCGAAAAGGTGATATCATCACCGCATGATTCATCCCTTCCATTTGGAGGCGGACCGGCAGTCGGTGCGGATGCGCTGGTTTGTCGGGGCGATCTGGGGGGCGATCCTGGTCAAGTGCGTGCTCGTCTGGTGGGCCATGATCCACTGGCACGTGCCGTTTCACCCGGCTTGGATTGTCCTGCCCACGCTGCTATTCGCTGCGCTGGCCACTGCGCTGTGGTTTGGCGCGGACGACGAATAGCCCGCGGGCGGCCCGGCCTTGTCACCGACCCCGGCACCCGGGGCCGGCGGCTGGTTTTGGCTGCTTGCCAGCCCGCCGCCGATCATTGAACCTGCGGGCTTGAGTTCGAGCTCCATTCCCCCAGGCGCCAGCTCCGCTGACGATCGCGCTTTTCTCGGCCACCCGCGCGGCCTCGGCTACATCGCCTTCACCGAGGCGTGGGAGAGATTCTCCTACTACGGCATGCAGACGCTGCTGGTGCTCTACATGACCCGCCAACTCCTCCTGCCGGGCCATGTCGAGCACATCGCGGGCATGGGCTGGTTCCGGCGCCTGATGGAGGTGGCCTACAACGGCGGCGACACCATGACGGTCGTCGCGTTGTCGTCGGCGATCTTCGGCACCTACACGAGCTTCGTCTACCTCACGCCGATCATCGGCGGCTTCATCGCCGATCGCTGGCTCGGGCGCACCACGACCATCATCATCGGCGCGGTGCTGATGGCGATCGGCCATTTCCTGATGGCGTTCGACGTGTCATTCCTGGCGGCGCTGTTCTGCCTGTTGTGCGGCGTCGGCTGCTTCAAGGGCAATCTGGCGAGCCAGGTTGGCGAGCTTTATGCGCCCGCAGACCTGCGGCGCGCGGACGCCTTTCAGATCTATTTCCTGTTCATCAATGGTGCGGTCATCGCCTCGCCGCTCATCACCGGGACACTCGGTGAAAAGGTTGGCTGGCATTGGGGTTTCGGCGCCGCGGGCATCGGCATGGTGCTCGGCCTGGTCATCTACCTCGCCGGCCGCAAGTGGCTGCCGGCCTCCCGGCCGGTGGCGAAGGTCGCAGGGCAGCAATCGGCCCGGCTGACCGCGGACGAGAAGAAGGCCGTGTGGGTGCTGATCCTGCTGATCCCGGTGCTGGCGATCGGCGCGGTGGGCAACCAGCAGATTTTCAATGGCTACATGATCTGGGTGCCGGAGCATGTCAGCCTGGAGTTCTTCGGCCGGATGATGCCGACGACCTGGCTCGTGACGCTGGATGCGGTGGTGAGCGTATCGGCGCTGTTCGGGGTGGTGGCGTTCTGGCGCGTGTGGGGGAAGACCCGCCAGGAGCCGAACGAGGTCACGAAGATTCTCCTGGGCCTGAGCCTGAGTGTGGCCGGCCAGCTGTGCCTGGTCGGCGCGGCGGTCGCGTCCGCGGACGGGACGAAGGCCGGCATCGGCTGGATCCTCGGCTTCGAGGTGCTGAACAGCATCGGCTTCGCAAATGTGTTCCCCGTCGGCCTCGCGATGTATGTGCGGGTGGCGCCGCAGAAGGTCGCGGGCACGGTCATGGGCGTGTATTACCTGCACCTCTTCCTCTGCAACAACCTCGTCGGCAAGCTCGGCGGCTACGTCGAGACGATGAGTGGCGTGAACTTCTGGCTGATGCACGCGGGGTTGATCACCGCGGCGACGGTCATCCTGGCCATCACGGCCAAGGCCGCCGGGAACATCATGGACCCGCAGGGGCCGGCGGCGAAGGCCTAGGGCGGTTTCATTGATACTGTAGCCGCGGTCGCTGACCCCCGGGTTTGGGTCCTCCTCCCGGACCGGGGTCAACGACCCCGACTACAACGATCAGAACGGCTGGAGTATTATCCTGAATTCCGCAGACGGAATGGCCACAAAAAGCACAAAAAACAGCGAGTTAGGTCAGGTTGATTCCGAGAAAAGCATTCACCTCGCGGGTGAGCCGATATCTGAGCGCAATTGATCGATCTTCACTCTGGGTTCTCCGCGACCTCCGCGTTTCAACTGCCGCTTCTAGGATTATTTGATAGGCTCTAGCCGGCGTCGGCGAGGCAGTTGTCGGGGAAGGCGGGCAGGCGGCGCAGCCACCGCATCAGGCAGCGGCTGTCGGTCAGGGCCTCGTGCAGGGCGGAGCCGAAATCATAGCAGCGCTCGTCGTAACCGGCGGCCTCCATCGCCTCGTCGAGGCCGAGCATCACGGCGAACATGCGGGCCCGGAGCGCGGGGAGGTAGGCCTTGGTGACGTTGACCGAGGCATCGGCCTGGTTGGCGGCGCACAGGGCGGCATCGCTGCTGTGGTGCGAGCGGCAGGCTTCCGGACGGCCCTCATAGATCGAGCAGGCCCCGGCCCGCAGGAGCGCGCAGGGTTTGCGGCTGCGGGGGCGTTCGCCCTCCTCGTAAACGGCGGTGCGCGCGCGATGCCGGGCCAGGCGGGCGATGACGGCGGTGAGCGCCGCGGGCGAAAAATGAACCTGGATGTGGTCGGCGGCGAAGAAGACCTCGTGCGCCTGCACGTCGACGGGGACGTGGCAGCAGGAAGCGCAACCGGCGCGGCAGGCGACCTTGGTGCGCACACCGGCGGGGGTTTCGGCGTAGGCCCGATCAAGTTCGTCCAGGCCCCAGCGAAGGGCGGTCATCATCTCCGCGGGCGCGCGGACCCTGAGCAGGCGCTGTCCCAGCCCGGCCACGGTGTGGTCGAACATCTCGAAACGCAGGGCGACAGAAGTACGGGCGGGCATGTCAGCTCCCAAGCAGTCGCAGCGGGCTGGGGAAACGCGATAATTAAGCGGAGACCTGAAAGCTGAAACCGGAGTCCGAAAACAGCTCCTGCGGACGCCGTGCTGGGTGGTTTGGATTGCTGGAAGGCTTGCCTTTCTGCGCGCCCGGCGGCCCGCTGGGACGCGGGCCCTCCACCGGCGCGCCCGGTCCTATTTCTTCTCGGCCGGCGGGACCTTGGTGGCCTGCCAGGTGATGACCTGCCAGCGGCCATCGCGGAAGATCAAGAGGCCGCTGTTGCGGTAATAATCGACGGAGCCGTCGGGGTTGCGTGCGACGAGGCGGAAGGTGAGCGCGGCGAAGCCGTTGTAGGGCCGGATGGTGATGTCGTCGGCCGTATAAACGGGGGCGGGGGCCTCGCTGGTTGAGGACTGAGCGGTGAGGGCCGGGGGTTTGCTGCCCGCTTCCCAGACTGATTTCATGATCACGGCCTTGGAGTGCACCACGCCCATGGCGCTGGTGTAGACGAGGTCGTCGGCCCAGAAATTCTCGTGGCGGGCCGGGTCGCTGTTGTGGGTGAGGAAGTCGGTCAGCAGTTCGCGGATGACGACGGGGGCGGCGGGGGCGCCGGAGTCGGCCGCAAGGGCGGTGAGGGCGAACGCCAGGACCAGGCTGGCGAGCAGCGGGGATTTCATGACGCACAGGTTAGTGGCTGTTTGGGCCACAAAAAGCACAAAGAACGCAAAAGGGAGGCCGTCTCACGCAAAGGCACGAAGTAGAAAACGCTTGGAAACCCAGAGGCATAGGTGCGCTTGACCGCTTTTGGCTTCGTCCAAGACGACAACCCAGCAAGGCCGGGCCGGGTCTTCCAGCGTAGCGCACTTCGCACTCGACCGGCCGTCCGGGGCGGAGCAGATATCATGCATGCAGTATCGGTTACCTGGGCTCGTTATTCTATTATGGGCCGGCCTTGGCAGCCTCAGTGCCAAGCCGCCCTATGTCGTGGCCGGCGCCTCCTACAAGTCGGCCGAGGAGGTTTTTGTGCACTACCGCGCGGCGTGGGAGCACCAGCTCGAGGGCGTCCAGCGCGGGCAGTATTATGGCGGCTCGCTTTTGCTGGTCCTGCCGCCGGACAGCGCGCTGATCAGCCCGGCTTTCATCGGCGCCTACCGGCCGGACTTTGACGCGGACTCGAAGCGCGTCTACCAATTGTGGTTCCAGGAAAGCGCGAACATTACGCTGGCGGCCCTCAACAAGGCCGGCTGCTTCGACTCCGCAACGCTCACGCGGGTGGTGGGCTACCGGAAATATGCGGCGGATTTCGGGTATCGTTACGTGCTGGTCTATGTCGGCCGGCCGGACGGAATGAGCCTCGTGGACATGGTGACCCGGGAGGAAGTGGTGGTGAAGGTGGCCGGCGAGGGCCTGGCGGGCACCATGAACGGCATCGAGCAGGCGCTCGACGGCCTCGGGCGCGGGCCGGTCGCGGGAAAGCCGGCCGGCGAGGCGATTGCCGCCGCGCCCCGGGTGGTGGAAGAAATGCACTATGATGAACAGACGCGCCACGGCTGGGTGTCTCTGCGCGGCCGCGGCCTGGAGGCGCGGGACAGTATCCTGCGGCGGATCGCCGAGATCTGCGCGACGAAGAACAAGCTGTTGGTGTCGGATGACCTCGCCGCTGCGCGCGGCGCCTTCAAGGTGCTCGACGAGGAGCTGAAGGACGGCGTGCTCAAGATCACCTTTGAGGCGCTGTATTGAGGAGGTGTGAGGCCTGAGGGTTGAGGCAAGGTGGCTGGGCTAATTCGGGCGCGATAGCAGCCCGGCCAGCCGGCGGTCGGTCTCGGCGAGGCTGGCCTGGAGCTTGGCCGAGACTTCCTTTTCGCTGCCGATGCGGCGGGCGAGGGAATCGGAGGGCGGCGCCTTTGCCGCCTGTCGGAGGTCGTGCTCGAGCATCCGGGTGATCTCGGCCAGTTCACGGAGAAAGCGGGCCTTGCGCGCCTGCCAGCCGAGGAGGGTGACGGCGTGGACAGTCTGGCCATTGACCGCGGCCAGCATGTCGGCCTCGCGGCCGGCGGCGGTGGCGATGTCGCGGTGCATGGCGTCGAGCTGCAGTTCCTGGACGGCGGTGTCGAAGGCCTGCAGCTGCTCCGGCGGGAAGCGCTGGCCGAGGTCGGCGTTGAAGCGGGTGAAGTCCTCCTTGGACGCGGCGCTGACAACAACGTCCGGCAGGGCCACGGGCTTCGCGCAGCCGGCAAGGAGGCCAAGCGCAACGATGAGCAGAAATCGACCGGGAAACACGGCCTCTTTCCAACGCAAAGGCGCGGGGACGCCAAGGAGCAAACAGCCGACAGTGGGGGGACGCCCTTGGTTTACCGGCTGTTTTTTTAAGATTTGGCCGGACGTCGGTTGTGCTTTCCGGAGAAAGTGTCATGGTACTGGTTCGATATGGATGCGAACGACGCCACCCAGACCAAGGAATCCCAACGCAAGCACGTGCGCTACGACGTGAGCGACGACTGTCGCCTGCGTGCCTCCATCCGGTTGCGCAGCTCCGACGCGGCTTCGACGAACAAGGAATGGTCGGGCACGCTGGTCGACATGTCCGCCGGCGGCGCCCACATCCAGATCAGCCTCGGGGCGGTGGCCTACACCGGCGACAGTTGCGTTCTGACCCTGGCGCACGGCGGGGTGAAGACGGAGATGCGGGGCATCCTCGCGCATTATGTCTGTTCGGCGCGGCACTCGGTGTGCGGCGTGAAGTTCGATGCTTTCTCCCCGGGATGGGACAAGGCGTACCAGCTCTATTTCAAGACCGTGGTCGCGACCTCGACACTGAAAGGAGGACCGACCGACACCGACCGGCCGGGGCAATATCGGGAGGAATACCGCGGGCCGGGCCATGCGAAGCTGGTGGTGTGGCGGGACAACAAGCCGGAGCGCGCGCTGGTGGGCTTCGACTTCACGATGGCGCGCTACGCCGCGGCGCTGGCGATCGTGGGTCCGGATATGTTCAAGAACAAGGCGGAGGTGGGCTTCCGGGCGGCGCCGGTCGAGAACGGCGCCATGGGGGTGGGCCTCTCGAAGGCGCAGGAAGCGGAGGCGCGCTGGGAATTCTCCCTCGGGGCGTCGAATCTGACCAAGATCATCCCGTCCGATATCCGCAAGTTTCTGCGGCTGGTGAGCTGACTCCGCTGCCCCAAAGGGCCTGACCCTGTGACCCGACTGCGGCGAGGTGAAGCCAGACCCCTTTGGCTCGGTTCTTTGGCTCGGTTCAGTCGAAATAGTCGGTCAGCTCAAGTCACTCCGGTTGGCCCGACCCCAAACCCCCAAGCTGACCCCGTCCGGCAGACTCGGCGGGTGGTCGACCGCAAGATACCCAGCCGGATCACTGCGGCGGCCCCTTTGCTTGATCCGATACGGAAACTAATTTTTGTCTTAGCGGCCGACGTGATGTAGGGTGACGCCGCCATGAAAACAAACGGGGCAGCGGGCGAATTCCGCGTGGTATGTCTGGGCGGTTCGGAGGGAGGACTCCAGGCCTACATGGACATTTTGCGCAGCATGCCGGCCGATACCGGCATGGCGTTTGTGGTCGCCGCGCACCGGTCGCCGGAGAACCCGCAATGGCTGCCCCTCCTCCTCCACGAAGTCACCAAAATGCCCGTCGTGGAGGTCAAGGAAGGCATGCGGCTCGAACCCAACCGGGTGTTTTTAATGCCGCCGCAGATGGACCTGACCACCACCGGCAATGAATTTCATCTCCGGACAACCGCCGCGCCCCCGGGTTGGCCTAAGACGATCAACCTCTTCCTCTTCTCCCTGGCGGAGGCCATCGGCCCGCGCGCGGTGGCCGTCATTCTTTCCGGCTTGGACGGCGACGGCAGCGCCGCACTGAAGACCATCAAGGCCGCGGGCGGGTTGACGTTTGCGCAATCCGACGCGAGCTGCACCAGCATGCCGCGCGAAGCGGTTGAGACCGGCCATATCGATCACCTGCTGACGGCGGCCGAAATCGCCAAGGCCTTGTCGGTTCTGGCCCACGAACCCCTGCCGGCTGGCAAAAACTGAAAGAGCAATCCCATTGAGGTGGAACGCCCTGACCTGAGGGCGTTTTTTGCCAGCCAAGCGCGCTGAGGTCGGCACGCTCCACCTGTTCAAGCGGTTGCGGAAAATTTAAACGCATCAGCTCAAGTCCGCCCGCCGGATGCTCGACTGCAAGACACTGGGCCGGCCCTCTTCCGACCGCTCCCAAGTAGCGGAGGCGCGCTGGGAGTTCTCCCTCGGGGCGTCGAATCTGCCCAAGATCATCCCGCCCGATATCCGCAAGTTTCTGCGGCTGGTGAGCTGAGGGCAGGGGATAAGGCACAACCCCAAACCCAAACCCCGGGCTTGCCCGGCTCTCCCAGCCTTAAGGTTTGCCCACGGTCGCCTCAGGCGGCGGAAGGCGGTAGCGCCGGGGAAACATGACGCGGAAGGTCGTGCCGGTTTCAGCGGAGCTCGCGATCTCCAGGCTCGCGTCGAGCAATTCGCACAGGCGCTTCACGATGGAAATACCAATGCCCTCACCCGGCTGCTGGTGGTGGGGGCCTTTCGCGAGGTGGGCGGCCTCGGGCTGGGCGAGGACATGCGAGGTCTCGCCCTTGATCGCGGCGGATTTCTCATCCGATTCTTTCGCGCTCGCCGTGGCATCCTGCAGGCCGACGAGGAGGGGCGCGCCGGGACCGGCGAGCAACCCGGGGCCGGTGTCCTTGACCATCACCCACCAATTTCTCTTCTCCTCGCTCCAGCTTACGGTGACGCCGCCGTGTTCGGTGTATTTCAGCGCGTTGACCAGCAGATTTTTCACCAGGCGCCGCACTTTGTCGGCATCACCCTCGACTGCCATCGTGGCGGGGCCGCTCATTCTCAGGAACAGGTTGCGGGTCTGGGCAAAGGGCTGGTTGACGTTGCAGAGCCCGGTCAGGAGGTTGGCGGCGTCGAAGGGGGCGACTTTCCGCACTTCCTGGCCGGCCTCGAGCCGCGACAGCTCCATCAGTTCACCCAGCATCGCGGTCAGCCCGCCCACGCCCTGGTGCAGCAGGGCGGCGAATTCCACCCGTTGGGCTGCACCCACCTCGGTCCCACCCAGGAGGGACGCCGCAATGCGCACGCCGGTGACGTCGTTGTCGAGGTCGTGGACCGCCTGGTGGATAAGGGTGGCGCGGCGTTGCTCGATCTCGTTGACGTTCTCGAGCGCGCCCATCAGGTCGCCTACATGCCCGGCGGCTTCCGCCTGCTGCATGCGCTCGTATTGGCCGGCGCTTTCGCTGATCGTGTCGTTGACGAGGGCCATGATCTGGCGGTTCGCCTCCAGCAGGGTCTCGCGTTCCAGCTCCGGGTGCGCGGCGGCGATGCTCACCAGTTCCTCGAACAAGGAGAACTGAAGATGGCCGCATTCATTGATGAGTTCCTGCAGGCGGTAACCCTGCTGCCAGCGGTGTAGGCCGTGTTTCATTCCCTCCTCCTTCTTGTCGTCGTCCGCCGCCTGCGCATTCGACCCGCCCGGGCGCGAGCGCAGCCGGTATTCGAAGGCGTCGAGCATTTCGGGAATATGGTCGAGGAACTGGCCGACGGTGAGCGATCGCCCCGTGGTTTGCTCCGGATCAGCCCGGTCTTCCTTCCGCCAGCTCAGCAGAATGGCTTCCCGGCGCGCGGCAAAGTAACGGCTGAGGGCGGCTAACTGCTGGCTTTGGGACAGGGACATCGCCCGACGATACTGCGGGCCAGGCGCAATAGCCACCTAATCCATGGGAGCAGAGTTTGCAGAGCGTGGAACCCCGGCGCGCCGGTTGGCCGGTCCAGAGTCAAAAGGTGACGTCTTCAGCGGCCGCTCATTTTGCAAACACCACCCTAGTTCAACGCCACGACGACCACGATGGCGGTCGCGAGGAGGTAAGCGCCGGGGTAGGCCCAGCGGAGCCAGCGGTCAAGGCGGATGGCCTGAGCCTCGTTGCGGTCGTGGAGATTGCTGATCCAGACCATGCCCGCCATCGCCAGGCCGAGGAAGATGTAGGAAAGGACGAAAAACCAGTCGTGGCATCCGATGACGTCAGGTCTTGACTCTTGACAAATGAAACAACCAACAAACGACGCACTTGCTTTCGAGAGGGTGGAGGGGCGATTCAGTCAAGAGTCAAGACATGACATCTTATCGTCGGCGCTTGAGTTGCCCTGATTTGCCGGACAGTGGCCGGAACCGCTGGGTGGCTTGTCAAGAGTCAAGACACGACGTCTTCAGATTCCGCCGACCCGTCGGAAAACGACGTCTCGACCGTCGCGTATTACCACCGGGGCAATAAAAAAGACCATCGCGCCAGCCGTGCTGGTATACCGAACAACGATATCCCCCTTGGGGTTAAGAAACAGCTGCCCGGTTTGGACGATTGCGCCGGCAGCCGGCAGCACTGGAACCATGCCAGCCATTTCCTCGCCTCCCCGGCCCAGGGTGGCTGCCGCGCCAGCTGCTGTCTTTAGGGGCACTGTCGATCCAGAGAGACTGAAGTCTTTGCCTTCAACATAACTGACCTCCGCAAATATTTTGCCCCAGGCAAGGAAGGTCAGCCGGACAGTTTTCCCATCAACCAAAATACGGACTCGATCGATACTGCGGTAGTCCTTGCCGGTGGATGAAGCTGGCGGGTGCTTGGGCCAGATAGCGTCGGTCAACGCGAACGAGTGGTTGCCATTGTTGCCTGCGGGAAAATTTTCGTAGGTCCCGGCGAAGTCAGCTAATGCAACGGTGCGCACTTGCTGGCTGCGGGAGACTTCGGAGAAGTAGCAACCCGTGAACAGGGTCACGGAGCTGAGGCCGGCCCATAGATGGAACCGGCAGATGCGGGATAACAGTGCATTCGTCACGATAAATGCCCGACGTAAGGTCAGGGTTGAAGTTGCGGCCCGCAATCGGAGGCAAACGGCAGTGTATCGGGTTGGCAAGGTTTGAAACTTTTTCTAGCCCAGAGAGACGAAGCTCAACCTGCGCACCGCGCACGGCCCTTTGGTCGCAAGATCCGACACCGTTCCAGGCGTGATTTACGAGCCCTCGGTTGAGGTGGGGTAAAAAATAAAGCCGGAGGTTGCCCGGATTTGCCGGACAGTGGCCGGAACCGCTGGGTGGCTTGTCAAGAGTCAAGACATGACGTCCTCTGCAAAGGCAAGGAAGACGCTTAGAGAAGTAGTGCACAGATAAAAAAGGCGACCGGTGAGGGCCGCCTTGAATTAGTGTGGGCCGTTACGGTCGTAATCTATTGGCAGGCCTCGCAGATTTCGCCGTTCTTCATGGCGTCGATGGAGCAGGCGTTCTTTTCGGCTTGGGTGTATTCCTTCTGAGGGCCGTTGGGGGCAACGGCCCCTACCTCGGAACCGAAGGGGGTGGTGGTGATGTCGGGCGAGTTGAGAGCTGAGGGTTGAGAGCTGAGAGCCAAGGCCGCAGCCGTTGCTACGCCAGCATCTCTTGTCGCGGTCTGGGCGTTGGTCTCGCCGGCGGCGCCGCGGACGTCTTTCTTCACGTTGATCGTCGCCTTCTCGATGTTCGAAGCACCGAGCGTGCGGAGATAATACGTGGTCTTCAGGCCGGCGTGCCAGGCGTGGCGATACATGTGGCTCATCACCTTCAGGTCCGGGCTCTTCAGCCAGAGGTTCACCGACTGCGACTGGTCGATCCACTTCTGGCGGCGGGCGGCGGCGTCGATCACCCACTTGAAGTCGACGTCGAAGGCCGTCAGGTAACGGGCCTTGAGGTCGGCCGGGATGGTGTCGATGTCCTTCAGCTCACCGTCGAAATACTTCAGGGCGTCGATCATCTCCTGGTTCCAGAGGTTGCGGGCCTTGAGGTCCTTCACGAGGAAGGGATTCAGGACGACGAACTCACCGGAGAGGTTGGATTTGACGTAGAGGTTCTTGTAGGTCGGCTCGATGCAGGGCGACGTGTTCGTGATGTTCGAGATCGTCGCGGTCGGGGCGATGGCGAGGACATTGCTGTTCCGCATGCCGTGCTTGGCGATCTTCTTGCGCAGGGGCGTCCAGTCCATCTTGCCGCCGGCCGGCACCTGGATGGGGAGGCCGCGTTCCTGGGCGAGGAGCTCGACGGTGTCGGGCGGGAGGAGGCCGCGGTCCCACTTCGAGCCCTTGTAGCTGGAGTAGGTGCCGCGCTCGGCCGCGAGGTCGGAGGACGACTCGTAGGCGTAGTAGGCGATGGCCTCCATGAACTCGTCGTTGAACTCGACGGCTTCCTGCGAGGCGAAGGGCACGCCCTTGATGTAGAGGGAATTCGCCAGGCCCATGACGCCGAGGCCGATGGGGCGGTGGCGGCGGTTGGAAAGCTCGGCGGGCTTCGTCGGGTAGAAGTTGATGTCGATGACGTTGTCCAGCGCGCGGACGGCGACGTGGATGGTGTCGCGCAGCTTCTCGTGGTCGAGGGAGCCGTCGGGCTTGAGGTGCGAGTCGAGGATGACGGAGCCGAGGTTGCAGACGGCGGTCTCCTCGTTCGACGTGTTGAGCGTGATCTCCGTGCAGAGGTTGCTGGAGTGGATGACGCCGGCGTGGTCCTGCGGGGAGCGGACGTTGCACGGATCCTTGAAGGTGATCCACGGGTGGCCGGTCTCGAAGAGCATCGAGAGCATCTTCTTCCAGAGCTCGAGGGCCTCGATCTTGTGGCCCTGGATCTTGCCTTCCTCGGCGAGCTTCTCGTAGCGGACGTAGGCTTCCTCGAACTTCTTGCCGAAGAGGTGGTGGAGGTCGGGCGTCTCGTTGGCGCGGAAGAGGGTCCAGGTGGTGCGGGCCTCCATGCGTTTCATGAAGAGGTCGGGGATCCAGTTCGCCGTGTTCATGTCGTGGGTGCGACGGCGGTCGTCACCCGTGTTGCGGCGGAGCTCGAGGAACTCGAAGATGTCGTTGTGCCAGGACTCGAGGTAGGCGCAGCCGGAGCCCTTGCGCTTGCCGCCCTGGTTGACGGCGACGAGCTGGTCGTTGTGGAGCTTGAGGAAGGGGATGACGCCCTGCGACTCGCCGTTGGTGCCGGCGATGTGCGCGCCGGTGCCGCGGACGGAGGTCCAGGAGCCGCCGAGGCCGCCGGCCCACTTGGAGAGCTGGGCGTTTTCGGCGATGCCGCGATACATGATGCCCTCGAGCGAGTCGTCGACGTAGTAGAGGTAGCAGGACGAGAGCTGGGAGTGGAGGGTGCCGGAGTTGAAGAGGGTCGGCGTGGAGGAGCAGAAGCGGCGGCTCTTGTAGAGCTCGTAGAGGCGGATGGCCCAGTCCTCGCGGGTCTTTTTCTTCTCGTCGAGGAAGAGGCCCATGGCGACGCGCAGCCAGAAGAACTGGGGCGTCTCGAGGCGCTTGGAGCGCTTGCCGGTCTTGTCGATGATGAGGTAGCGGTCGTAGACGGTCTGGACGCCGAGGAAGTCGAACTCGAGGTCGGCGGACGGGTCGAGGGCGGCGGAGACCTTGGCGAGGTCGTATTCCTTGAGGCGCGGGGAGAGGCGCTTGATGGCGATGCCGTGGTCGATGTATTTGGCGAAGGCCTGCTGGTGGAACTTCTTGAGGGCGCCGATGCCGTCGCGGACGATATCCCAGCCGAGGACCTCCTCGTAGATGTAGGAAAGCTGGATGCGGCCGGCGAACTTGGCGAAGTCGGCGTCCTTCTCGATCAGGGTCTTGGCGTTGAGGATGATCGTGTTGTTGAGGTCGCCCAGGGCGATGTTGTCGAAGAGGGCGCGGCGGAGCTCGGCCTCGATCTGGTCGGGGGTGAGGCAGAGGTCGAGGCCGATGGAGGCGAACTCGATGCGCTTCTTGAGGTCGAGGCCGTTCCAGAGCTCGGTGGTGCCGTCGGCCTTGGCGACGACGACCATGGAGGGCTGCTGGGGCGCGGCCGGAGTGGCCGGCTGCTCGGAGACCTCGGGGGCGGCCTCGCGGGCGGCCTGGCGGTGGGCGCGGTAAAGGATGTAGTCCTCGGCGACCTTGTAGTGGCCGGCCTTCATGAGCTCCTCCTGGACCATGTCTTGGACCTCCTCGATGTGGAGGAAGGCCTGCTTCACGGCGCCGGCGCGCTCGGTGATGGCGCGGGTGATGGCCAAGGCGGGGGCGGGGTCTTTCTGGAGGGAGAGGAAGGCCTTGCGGATCGCGATCTCGATCTTGGCGCTGTTCCAGGGCACGACCTGGTGATTGCGGCGGATGAGGCGGACGGTGACGCCGTGGGTCTCGCGGGCGAGGTTGAGCTTGGAGGCGCGCTTGAGCAGGAGGCTCTTGGCGACGTCGTGGGCGTTGTTGTCGACGAGGGTCTTTTCGATGAGCACGTAAAGATCGTGTAACGTCACGCGCAGGGGGCCGCGCTCGAGGGCTTTCTTGGTGAGGTTCTGGGCGACTTCGCGGGTAACGTCCGCGACGAAGCGCTGGTTCTTCTCGTTGAAGATGTCCTTCTCGCCCTTGGCGAGGAGGAGGTTGGAAAGGGAGCGGCCGACGGTGTCGGCGACCTCGCTGAGGTCGAAACGTTCCTCGCCGTGCGGGCAGAGGACCTGAATCTCGGGGACCGGGAGGTCTTCGCCGCCGAGGATGTCGCGCCAGTTGTAGTTGGGCTTCTGGTCGGGAGGGGTGACGCTAAGTTTCTTGAGGGCAAGATCTTGGGCGATGGAAGGAGGATTCATGGGCGGGCGGGCCGGCGAAGCGGTTGAGAGCGGAGAGAGGAGACGGGGAGGGGAAAGCAGAAGAACTCAGCCGGGACGAGGGCGCCCGGCTGATGGTGGGGCGGGACTTACAGTTCGTCGTCGCTGGCGACGGCGAGGGCGGAGGATTTCTGATATTCGGTGACGCGACCCTCGAAGAAGTTTTGCTCCTTCTTGATGTCCATCATCTCCGCGAGCCACGGCAGGGGGTTTTTGATGCCGGGGTTGAGCGGAGTCAGGCCGACGCCCTCGAGGCGGCGGTCGGCGATGTAGTCGATGTAGGTCAGAAATTCGTCGATCGAGAGGCCGACCGCGTTGACGGGCAGGCAGTCGCGGATGAAGTCCTTCTCGAGCTGGACGCCCTCGGCCATGGTCTGGCGGAGCTCTTCCTTGAACTCGGGGGTCCAGATGTCGCGGTTCTCCTCGATGAGGTCCATGAAGAGATTCCGGAAGAGCTCGATGTGGTTGGACTCGTCGCGGAGGGTGTAGCGGAACATCTGGCCGATGCCGGGGAACTTGTTCTGGCGGTAGAGCGACAGGATCATGCCGAAGAGGCCGTAGAACTGGGTACCCTCCATGCACTGGCCGAAGACGAAGATGTTTTTCGCGAGGAGCTGCTTGTTCTCGAGCTTGGTCATGTCGAGGTCGCGGCGGAGATCCTGGGAGACCTTGTTCACGAATTCGTTTTTCGCCGTGATGGACTTCACGTCCTCGAACATCGCCTCGCACTCGTGCGGGTTGATGCCGAGGGAGGAGATCATGTAGAGCAGGGAGTCGGCGTGGATGTTCTCCTCGTGGGCGTGGCGGCCGAGGACGAGCTTGAGCTCGGGGGCGGTCACGATCTCGCGGACGACATGCTGGATGTTGTCGCCGACGATGCCCTCGGCGGCCGAGAAGTAGCCGATGCCCATGCGGATGATCCAGCGCTCGATGTCGGAGACGTGGGCGGTGTCGCGCCATTGCTCGATATCCTTGCCCATCGGGACGTCCTCCGGCTCCCAGTGGTTGGCCTTCATTGTCTTGTAGAGATCGTAGGCCCACTGGAACTTCAGGGGGAGGATGTTGAAGTAGGGAACCTGGCGGCCGTTGATGACCTTCTTGGCGGCGAACGCGGCCTCGGCCTTGTCTTGGTCGAGCACGAAGGTTTTGGTGCCGACGGAAAATGATTTTTGCATGGCTAACGCAGAGAAGAGACGAACGATTTTGGAAAAAGCGGTGTGTGTCCCGTGGTCTAGAGACGGCAGAAAGACCCTGGCGACACTAAGTTGCCAAAACTTCCTGACACGTTGTCGACCACCACAGGATGTGGATGCCCGGAACCTTGACCACAACTAATGGGAATCGCCTGATAGCCCGTCAAATACATTAAAGGCTGATTTTGATAATTTTCCGTGATTTTTGGGATGGACAACAATGTGACGGCTTCGTGTCGGTGAAGTGAACGCGCAAAAAAAGCGCGATGGCGCGATTTTCACTCTGAAAGACGCCAGACGCGCGAGGCGGCGCGCGGCACAAATATTTTCTTGACGCGAAAAATTTCGCGTCACGTGCGATTCTCAGAGGAGAAATATTTTTCCGTATAAAAAATAAAAACGCGCGTGAATGCACGAATGAGCCGGCGCGACCGAGTGGGAGGGGCATAAAGCCCCTCCCACCAGAGCGGAGTCGCAGAAGGACGGCCCCGACTTTCTCCGGGGGTGGAACCGGGCCGCTGGACCGGTTGACTCGGCGGGCAGGGGAAACCTGCCCGGAGGTCAGGTTCCACCTCGAAATTCCACCAAAGAAAAAGGCGCCCGGTTTGCACCGGGCGCCTCGAGAGGGAATTGTAACTGGCTTAGAAGATGATCTTCGCGCCGACCTGGATGCGCCAGCGGGACTGCAGGTTGTCGATGTTGAAGCCCGTCGGATCGGCCGCGTAGGTCGGACGGAGCTGGCCGGTCGCGTTGTAGGTAGTGGTACCGGTCAGGGTGCGGGTGCGGAACACGTCGTTCGGACCGAACGGCGCGACTTCGGTGTAGCCGAAGGTCTTCTTGCTGATAAAGGTGCCGAGGTTGATGAAGTCGAAGAAGACCTGGAACTTGGCGGAGCCGCGGATCGGAATGTCCTGCTTGAAGTTCAGGTCGAGGCGGTTGACCCAGGGCTCGGTGAAGGTGTTCTTCGGGACGAACTGCTGGCCGGCATACTTCGACAGGCCGCTCTTGTCGAGGAAGGCGAAGAAGGAGGTCTGCTGGGCGCTGGTCATGCCGGAGAAGTCGAACCGGGCGTCGGTCGGACCGGTCGGGATCACCGCGGCGTCGTTGAAGGTCACGCCGTCGCCGTTGGGGTCGCCACCGAAGACGAAGCTGTAGGGGTTGCCGGTGCGGCCTTCGTAATAGAGCGAGACGGTGCTCTTGAATTTCTTCACGAACTCGAACTGGCGGGTGAGGCTCAGCTGGACGCGGTCCTTGACCTCGAAGTCGGCGGTGCCTTCCTGGATGGTGTTCTGGTTGAACACCACGTTGCGGTTGAACTGGCCGCCGGCGGTCGTCTGGCCGTTGGCCTGGGCCTCGGTGGCGCGGCCGCGGGTGTAGGCGAGGTTGAAGGCCCAGCTGTTCTTCAACGGGCGGTCCCAGGTGACGCTGAAGTAGTCGGACTTGCCGACGTTGGCGTTGCTCACGCGATACATGTTGGTGTAGGCGGAGTAGAGGGCGTTGGCTTGGGTGCCGGGGGTGCCGGAGTAGCGCTGGCGGCCGTCGGCGCCGACCGAGAGGGCACGCAGGTTCTCGTTGGTGGTGCGGAGACCAGAGTCCACTTTGCTGTGGACGTATTCCGCGGTGAAGGTCGAGTCGAGGAACGGCAGCTTGCGATCAACGGCCAGATTGGCGCGCCAGACGGCCGGGAGCTTCACGCCATCGTCGTTGAAGTTGACCTCGCGACGGAGGGCCGGGTTGTCGATGCCGGTGCCGATCGGGTTGGCGGGGTCGAAGGCCGCCATGTAGGCGGCGAAGCTGGAGGACAGCGGGCTGACCGTGTCGTTGGAGGAACGGGAGAAGGAACCGACGCCGGTGTTGCCGAAGGAGTTGGAGAAGAACACCCAAGGCGAGCGGCCGAGGAAGTGGCCGAGGCCGCCGCGCAGCTGGGTCGTGCGTTTGTCGTCCAACGAGTAGTTGAAGCCGAACCGGGGCGAGAACGTCTTCACCCCGTCGAGGGAGCCGTCGTTGCGGAAGCCGGTCGTGGCGAGGAAGGCTTGGTTGAGCGCGGGTTTAAGGCCGGCCTCAGCGAACTCAAAGCGGATGCCGAAGTTGAGGTTCAGGCGGTCGCTCACGTTCCACTTGGCCTGGCCGAAGACGCCGGTGGTGGCGAATTCGGAGATGTCGGCGAGGGGGCGGACAGCCGGGTCCACGTAGTTGCGCGTGATGACGCCGTTGGTGTCGGCCAGGAAGTCATTCAGATTCCGGAAGGCGACGAGGCCATAGGAGCCGGCGCGGAACAGGTTGAGGAAGTCCGACCATTCACGCTGGAAGCCGCCGGTGAAGACGAAGTTGTTCCAGAAGTAGTCGCCGGTGGCGGAGAGCTGCTGGTTGGTGACGTTGATGACGTTGCCGTGGCGGAACTGCTCGGTGCCGGCGACATAGGAACCGTTGGCGATGGTGGAGTTGTTCAGGAGGTCGGTGCCGGTGAGGCCGGTGATGAGGACCAACGGGGCCGTCGAATAGGTCGGGGTCAGCTGGTCGTCCGTCGTGTGGGAATACTTGACCTCCGTCTTGAAGTCCGGGGTCCACTGGCTGAAGAACTGGAGCGCATAGGATTCGCCGACGCGGGACTGGTCGTAGAAATGGCCGGTCGGGGTGGTGGAGACGCCGCCGGCGACCGCGTTGATGGTGAGGGTGCCCCCGAGGTTGCCGAACTGCGGCACGAGGCCCTCGGTCTTGGAGTAACGTCCGCTCATCCGGTGGTTGGCGGAGATCTTCCAATCCAGCTTGGCCAGAAGCTTCTCGTCGGTCTGGGTGTTGGACGTGGCCGAGGTGACGGGATCGCCCCATGGGATGGTCGCAGAATACTGTTTCAGGCGGGCCAGGATCTGGGTCTCGACGCCGGTGTCAGGACGGAAGCGCAGGTCGCGCCCGGCGCTGATGCTCTCGTAGTTCTCGTAGTTGAGGAAGAAGAAGACGCGGTCGCGGATGATGGGGCCGCTGAAGGTGCCGCCCCAGGTGGTGCGTTGCAGCTTCGGCGTGACCTTGGCGCCGGTGAGGGTGTAATCGCGGGCATTATAGCCCTGCAGGGCCTGACCGAACAGGGAGTCGCCGCGGAAGTACATGTAGGCCGAGCCGTGGAACTGGTTGGTGCCGCTCTTGGTGACGGCGTTGATGGTCGCGCCGGTGAAACCCGAGAGGGTCACGTCATAGGGCGAGATTTGGACGGCAAGTTGCTCGATGGTGTCGACGGACAGCGGATTGAAGAACGCCGCGATGCCCGTGCCGTTGAGGCCGAACACGTCGTTGGTGCGGGAACCGTCGATCATGATGGAGTTAAAGCGGTTGTTCTGGCCGACGGCGGTGATGTGGGCCTCTTCGCGATCATTGGCGCTCGAGAGGGAGCGGAGGGCGACCATCGGGGTGGCGCTGATGAGGTCGGCGAAGGAGCGCTCGGCGCTGGGTTTGGCGGCCAGGCGCTGGCTGTTCAGGACGGAACCGGCGCCGCTGGCGGCGGCATCCAGCTCGTTCTGGCTCCCGCCGACGACGAACTTCTCGAGCTGGAGGACCTCGGACCTGAGATTGATGGCGACATCGATGTCGTTGCCGAGCTCCGTGGTGATGTCAGTGGTGACAACCTCGGGAAAGCCGGAGGCCCGGGTGGTCACCGTGTAAGGACCGCCCACCGGGAGGCCGCGGAAGTTGAAACGCCCGCTCTGGTTGGTGGTGGCGGTATAGGTGGCGTTAGTCGGGTTGTGGACAGCGGTGACGGATGCGCCGGTGATGGCATTGCCATCGGAACCGCGGACGGTGCCGGTCATACCAGAACTGACGAGCTGGCCGAAGCCGCTGGGCGAAAGGGTCAGGGCGAGGGCCGTGACCACTGCGAGAATGAACGATTTAAGGAACGATTGTTGCATGGTGTAAATGCAGTTGGTGTTAGGTTTCAGGGTGGTAGCCTGAAGGAGGGATTGGCGGAGCGAACGCCTGTCATAAGTCTGAGTCAAGCCTTCACCCCTCTCATATATTCACAAAACGGGGATGTTGCATGCCCGTAACTTTCGACCGATGCGGCAGGGGCTCTGAGCCTAAGCACGGCCAGGCCGGAAATTGATTGGGACCGGCCGGCGGCTCGCGGAAAATACAGTTTCCTTCGAGGGAATTCCATCTTCCTATCTCCGCCCGTGAACGCCCCCTCCGCGAGCCATGCCCCCCACCGTCGCGCGATCTGGCTGGCCGGGGGCGGCCTGGTTCTGGCGGTGCTCGCGGCCTATCAGAACAGCCTGGCCGGCCCCTTCGTCTTCGATGATGTCCCGGCCATCCTGCAAAACCCGTCAATCCAGCGGCTCTGGCCGCTTGGTCCGGTCCTGGCCCCGGAACTCGACGGCGGCCTGACGACCAGCGGGCGCCCGCTGGTCAACCTGAGCCTCGCTCTCAACTACGCGCTGGGGGGCGAGGCGGTGCGGGGCTATCATGTGGTCAACCTGCTCATCCACACCCTGGCGGGCCTGACGCTTTTCGGGATCGTGCGGCGGACCTGGTCCCGGTTAAGGCCGGCGGAGGCGCTGCCGGCGGCGTTTTGCGTGGCGCTGCTCTGGCTGGTGCATCCGCTGCAGACGGCGGCGGTCACCTATGTCGTGCAGCGGGCGGAATCGTTGATGGCCCTGGGCTATCTGCTGACCCTTTATGGATTCATCAGGGCGGTGGAGGCGGAGACTGTAGGGCGGGATCGCCTGATCCCGCCAGCGGACGAGCCAAGGCGGGATCAGCGATCCCGCCCTACATCGATCGCATGGCAAACAATGTCCTTTGTGGCGTGTTTATGCGGCATGGCCAGCAAGGAGGTCATGGTGTCGGCTCCGTTGCTGGTGCTGCTTTACGACCGCACGTTCGTCGCCGGCACATTCCGCGAGGCCTGGCGCCGGCGCGGGCGTTACTACCTCGGGCTGGCCGGCACTTGGCTGCTGCTGGCCTGGTTGGTGGCCGGCACCACGGGGCGCGGCGGCACGGCGGGTTTCGGCACGACGGTCGATCCCTGGTCCTACCTGCTGACCCAGTGCCAGGCCATCGTCCATTACCTCCGGCTCGTGGTGTGGCCGGATCCGCTGGTTTTTGACTACGGCACCGCGACCGTCAGCCGTATGGGCGAGGTCTGGCCGCAAGCGCTGCTGCTCGTGGCACTGGCGGCAGGGACGGTGCTGGCCTTGGTGCGCCGGCCCGTGTGGGGTTTTGCCGGAGCGTGGTTCTTCCTGATCCTGGCGCCGAGTTCGAGCCTCGTGCCCGTGGCCTCGCAAACCATGGCCGAGCACCGGATGTATCTGCCGCTCGCTGCGTTGGTGGCGCTGGCGGTCGCCGGCCTGCATTCCCGGCTGGGTCGGCGCAGTATTGTCGCGTGGGGTGTGCTGGCGGCGGTCTTGGCCGGCCTCACGCTGAAGCGCAACACCGACTACCGCAGCGAACAGGGACTGTGGGCGGACACGGTGGCCAAGCAGCCGGCGAACGGCCGGGCACACAACAACCTCGGCAAGGCCGTGTTCGCCGCGGGCCGTCCGGCCGAGGCGCTGGCCCATTACGCGGACGCCATCCGGCTCCAACCGGCGGTCCCTGAACCTTATTACAACCTCGGGCTGGCGCTGGCGCGGCTGGATCGTCCGGCCGAGGCCATCGCCCGGTATGAGGAGGCGTTGCGGCTACAGCCAGCTTACCCCGAGGCGCACAACAACCTGGCCACCGTCCTCCTGGCGGCCGGCCGGTTGGACGAGGCCGGGGTTCACTATGAGGAGGCGGTGCGGCTCAAGCCGGGTTTTGCGGAAGCCCAAGGCAACCTGGCGAATGTCCGGTTGGAGCAGGGGCGGGGCGCGGAGGCCATCCGGCACGGCGAGGAGGCGGTGCGGTTGGATCCGCGCGCGGCGGCGGCCCGTTACAACCTCGGCAACGCCCTCGTTCAGGCCGGCCGGTTCCCGGAGGCGCGGTCGCATTACGAGGAGGCGTTGCGCCTGGCGCCCGATTCCGCGGACGTGGCCAACAACCTGGGCAACGTCCTGGTCGAGCTCGGGCGCCTACCCGAGGCGGTCAGCGCCTACGAACGGGCCGCGCGGCTCGATCCGGGGTATGCCGATCCCCGCCGCAACCTGGCGGTGTTGCTCACGCACCTGGACCGGGTGCCGGAGGCGGTCCCGCATCTCCGGGCCTATGTGCAATTGCGGCCCGACGATCAGGCGGCGCGCGCCGAGCTGGCGCGGTTGCAGGCGTTGGCGCGGCCTTGACCCGCCTTGACCAGCTGTCTGGCTCGGGGTGATGGCCGACACCTACACCGAGCGCGAGGAACTTGCCAACCGCCTGACGCACGGGCTGGGCGCGGGGTTGAGCGTCGCGGGGCTGGTGCTGATGGTCGTCTTTGCCGCGCAGCACGGCGATACCTGGCACGTGGTGAGCACGGCCATCTTCGGCACCACGCTGGTGCTGCTCTACACGGCCTCGACGATCTACCACAGCCTGCGGGACGAGCGGCGCCGGCAGCTTTTGCAAAAAATCGACCACGCCGCCATCTTCCTGCTCATCGCGGGCAGCTACACGCCGTTTGTGCTCGTCACGCTGCGCGGCCCCTGGGGCTGGAGCCTGTTCGGCGTGGTGTGGGGCTTGGCGGTGGCGGGCGTGACGCTCAAGTTCTGGCTGGCCGGCCGCTTCCGGCTGGTGTCCACGCTGATCTACGTCGCGATGGGCTGGCTGGTCATGGTGGCGATCAAGCCGCTGGTCGTGGCGCTGGCGCCCGGCGGCATGAAGCTGCTGGTGGCCGGCGGCCTGTGTTACACGGGCGGCGCGACCTTCTATCTCTGGAAGCGCCTGCCGTATCACCACGCCATCTGGCACCTGTGGGTGCTCGCGGGCAGCGCGTGCCACTGGACCGCGGTGTTTTTCTACGTGGTGCCGGCGGGGAAATGATCTTCAGTGCGGCCGGTCGGCGGCCGCCAGGCTTTCGGCCAGCGCGAGGAGTTCCGGGGGCGGCACGACCTTGAAGTCGCGGGTGAGCTGCAGGAGCCCGACCAGCGTTTCCGGCGCCGGGCGGCGGATATCCGGCGGTTGGAACGTGGCCCAGCAGCGGGCCAGCCGCGCAGACTCCTGCGCGCTGTCGGCGGCGAGGAAAAGCAGCGCGGCAGTGAGCACGGCCAGCCACCAGATTTTTACCAAAGGTTTTTGGGCCGACACGCACGGAGTTGTTGCCCAAAGCCTTGGAAACGTCAATCTGGGCACCGTATGAAAATCGCTATCATCGGGGCGGGCAATGTCGGTGGCTCACTCGGCAAAGCCTGGGCCAAGGTGGGGCACAACATCATCTTCGGCGTGCGCAATCCCGGCCAGGGCAAGACCCAGCCCCCGCTCGCGGAGATCGGCGTCAGCGCCACCGCCGTGACCCTGCCCGACGCGGCGCGCAGCGCGGACATCATCGTGCTCGCCACCCCCTGGCCCGCGGTGCCCGACGCGATCAGCGCGATGGGCGACCTCAAGGGCAAGGTGATCATCGATTGCACGAATCCGCTTTCCCTCAACGGCGACGGCAGCCTCAGCCTCTCGCTCGGCTCGACGACCTCGGGCGCGGAGGAGGTCGAAAAACTCGCGGCCGGCGCGCAGGTGGTGAAGGCCTTCAACACCTATGGCTGGGAAAATTTCGCCAACTCGGCCTACCCGAACGCGGCCGGGTTGAAGCCCGTGATGTTTTACTGCGGCGACCACGATGAGGCGAAGAAGACGGTGCACCAGCTCGCGGCGGACCTCGGCTTCGACCCGGTGGACACCGGCGGTCTCGGCATGGCGCGCAGCCTCGAGCCGCTGGCGCTGCTCTGGATCCGCCTCAGCATCCGCGAGGGCCGCAACCCGAACTTCACCTGGGCGCGGCTGACACGCTGAGGGCAGCTTGCGCAGTTGAGGGCTGAGACTTGATGGTTGAGAGTGGATGCACCGAGCCGTGTATTTTGCTCTCAACCCTCATCCATTGACGCTCAACTGAGATGCTCCTCGTCCTCCACAAGCCCTACGGGGTGCTTTCGCAGTTCACGCCCGAGCCGGGCTCGGACTGGCGGACGCTGGCGGATTTCAAGCTGCCGCCCGGCACCTACGCGCTCGGCCGGCTCGATGCCGACTCGGAGGGGCTGCTGCTGCTCTCCGACGAACCGGGGCTGAACTCGCGCCTGCTCGAACCGGCGGGGGCGCATCCGCGCGAATACTGGGTGCAGGTTGAGCGGATCCCGACCGGAGCCGCGCTCGGGCAACTGGCGCGCGGCGTGAAAATTGGCGATTACACGACGCAACCCTGCACGGTGCGGCGGCTCGAGCCCGCGCCGGCCGTGGCGCCGCGCGACCCGCCCATCCGCGTGCGGAAGTCGGTGCCGGATTGCTGGCTGTCGCTGGAGCTCATCGAGGGCAAGAACCGCCAGGTGCGGCGGATGACGGCGGCCGTCGGCCACCCGACGCTGCGGCTGCTGCGCCGGCGCATCGGGCAATTCAAGCTGGGCGAGCTGGCCCCGGGCCAGTGGCGGGAACTCACCGCCGCCGAGCGCGCCGCCGTGCTGGCGTGACGCGAATTTCTGCGCCTGTCCGCACCCCGCCCGTGCCATCGGTTGATGTCAACCAATAGTTGACATCAGCGCCCGGGCCATGGCGCGCAAGGCGGCGTGGGTTGAGGTGCGGATTATTTTTCGAGCAGGGTCGCGACGAGGCGGCTGAGCGTCACCCTGGCCGGCTCGCGCAGCGGCACCCTGGCGCTGAAGGTGGCGCTGGCGTAGGTCTGGTTCTGCGAGGGTTTGCGGACATCGATCCGCAGAAAGACGAGATGCTCGCCGAAATCCCACGCCCAGTGATCCTGAAAGGTGACGACGGCCTGCGTGTCGTCGGGCATCATGGTCAGAGGGCCGACCTCGGCGGCGAGGCCGCGGGCCTTGAGCGCCTGGGCGATCTGGTGGTCGAGCGCGCGGTTGTCGTTGAGGTTGCGCACGACAAAGAAGCGCTGCACGCCCTTCAGGCTCTGACCGCTTTCGACCGAGGCGTCGAACGAGGCGCAGCCGCCGAGGAGCAGGGCGAGGGCGGTGGCAAGCAGGACGCGGGTCAGGAGGAATTTCATGCGGAGCGTTCGTGCCAGACTTGGGCGAGGTGCAGGAGGGTTTCAACCGCTTTCGCCATGTCCTGCAGGCTGACCCACTCGCGCGGGCTGTGGACCTCGTGCATGCCGCAAAAGAGATTGGGCGTGGGCAAGCCGCGGGCGGTGAGGTTGGAGCCGTCGGTGCCGCCGCGGATGGCGGTGGACTTCGGCGTGAGGCCGGCGCGGCGGATGGCTTCCCGGGCGAATTCGACCGGGCGCATGTCCTGCTCAAGCCAGTAGCGCATGTTGCGGTATTGCTCGGTGAAGGTGAGGTCGAAGCGTGCGCGCGGCTCGGCGGCCCGGAGGTCCGCCACGATTTGCTCCACCACCGTGCGCTTGGCGGCAAGGCCGGCGAGTTCGAAGTCGCGCAGGATCAGGCGCACCCGGGCGACCTCGGGGAAGGCCGCGCACTCGACGGGGTGGATGAAGCCGTCCAGGCCGTCCGTGCGCTCGGGGGAGAGTTCGGGCGGCAGGGCGGCGAGGAAACGGCCGGCGAGGCGCGCGGCGTTCACCATCACGTCCTTCGCCCAGCCGGGATGCGACGCCACGCCGTGGATCTCCAGAAGGGCGGCGTCGGCGCTGAAGGTCTCGCCGTCAATCTCGCCCGGCGACGAGCCGTCGAGGGTGTAGCCGAAGTCGGCGTCCAGCTGGTCGAGGTTGATCTTCGCCATGCCGCGGGCGATCTCCTCATCGGGATTGAAGCAGACGCGGATGCGGCCGTGCGGGATTTCCGGGTGCGCGATCAGGTGGCGCACGGCGCTCATGATCACGGCTATGCCGGACTTGTCGTCCGAGCCGAGCAGGGTGGTGCCGCTGGCGGTGATGAGGTCATGCCCGAGGCAGTCGCGGAGGAACGGGGTCGTGTCGAGGGTCAGCTGCTGCGCCGGGTCGTCGGGCAGCACGAGGGGCTGGCCGGCGTAGGCGCGGTGAACGAGGGGCTTGGCCAGGCCGGGAAGATTGGTGGCGGTATCGACGTGGGCGAACCAGGCAATGGTCGGCGTGACCTTCGGGGAGGTGGCCGGCAGGGTGGCGAGCAAATAGCCGTGCTCGGTCAGCGACACGTCGGTGAGGCCGAGGGCCTGGAGTTCCGTGGCGAGCAGGCGGAGCAGGTCCCATTGGCCGGGCGTGCTCGGCGTGCCGGTGGACTGGTCGTTGCTGCGCGTGTCGATCCGCACGTAGCGCAGGAAGCGTTCGAGAAGGTCGGCGGTGTCCGGTTGCACGGAGGGACGGTTGGCCGGCCCGGCGGGTGGGACAACCAGAAAGACCGGCCCGGCCGGTTTGGGGCGAGTCTCAGCGCCGGTGACCCTCACCGCGGTCGCCGAATCCGCCGGACTTGGGCCCGCGGAGATAGGAGCCGTCACCGCGAGGGAAGTCGCCGCGGTCATCGGCCCGGTAGGAAGCATCGAGATAAACCCGGGGTGTCGCGTCATACCGCGCATCGTAATAGCCGGGATAGTTGTCCGCGGAGTAACCGCCGGGATAATAATACCCCGGATAATAGCCGAAGAGGCCATCACCGTCGGAAGTGCTGATGCCCACGCCGAGGCCGAAGCGGTTCTCGGGATCGTAGTAATCCAGCCAGAGCGAACCGGCACGATATTCCCGGCCACCCCGGCCCCAGCCGTAGGCGACGGTGACCGAACCGTGAATCTCGCCGCGGCGTTTCGCGCTGAGTACATCGCTGGCCTTGAGCCGTGGGCGCTCCTTGGGCTGAGGGCGCGCGGCGAGGGCGGCGGCGACGAGTTCGTTCAGTTTTGCGAGTTGCGCTGGAGCGAGCCGGTCGAGGCCGGCCTGCTTGCGGTCCGCCTCGGTGCGGCGGGAGACAAACGAGCCGCCGAGATAGGTGATGTTTTCACGGCGGGCAAAGGCGAGGTCGTCCGCCACCAGCTGGTCGAGCGCCGTGCGTTCGTCGGCGGTCAGCGTCGGCACCCCGACGGCCGTCTTCTGCTCGAGCGAAAGGGTGGCGGTAAATCCGCCCTCCGCGGCGCGGAGCGAACCGATGGCGAACAGCAGCCAGCCGGTCAGCAGCAGCAGGCCCGGCCGCGTGAAACGTGACGGTGTCATGCCGGCGGTGACCCGGCGAGGGGCCTCAGGTTCCGCGGGGGCCTCGGTCGGAGTCAGGCAGTTGGCCGTGGGCTAGCGAGCTTGCTCGCGCTCTGAAGGCGCCCGCAAGCGGCTGGCCCACCGCAACACCTTTCAGTATTCCCAAGTCTGAGCGGGAAATCTGGTCAACGGCCTGAGTTCGCCTCAGGCCTCCTTGTCGGGGATCTCCACGGCGCCGCCCGTGACGGCGTATTTCATGACATCGGGCGAGGAGTGGTTCTCGATCGGCCGGACGCGGTTGCGTTTCACCAGGAAAAGCTGGCCGCCGACGTTGTAGGCCTGCGGCACATAGACGGAGACATACCCGGCGCCGAGGTTGAAGCTGTCCGGCTCCTCGTCGGTCAGGAAACCGACCATCCAGACCTCGTCGGCCATCACATTGACCAGCACGGCGTGGTTGAAGCGCCGCTTGTGGCCGACGAACGCCTCGAAGAAATCCCGCACCGAGGTGTAGATGAAGCTTACCCCGGGCGTGTGTTCGAGGACGGCGCCGATGTGAAGGGAGAAGCGCTTCACAAACCGGAAGGTGCTGATCCAGCCGACCAACAGGACGAAAAGCAGGATCGAAACCAGCCCGAGTCCCGGCGAGGTCACGTAAGGATTCAGGATGCCATCCACCTGGTTGAAGCCCCAGAACAGCGAGCTCAGCGTGATCACCACGGGCGCCAGCACGAGGATGCCGCGCAGTAAATACTGCCCCGTGTCGCGCCAATGGAACCGTGGCGTGAGACGGGAGTGGCGGAGGGTTTTGATTTCGGGCATGGGGTGAGGTTGACCACTTCAGACCGATCCCGGCCGGGAAGGTTACGCGGACCGACGCGCAGGGAGAGAATTGGGGCAACCCCCGCTCCGGTTCACGGTCTGGTTCCTACGGCCACAATTACGCGACCGCCTGATCCAGCCCCTGCCCATGCAAACCAAACCCACCATCCTGTTTTCAATCGCGCTCCTCCTGTTTGGCGCCGGCTGCGCCGGTTCCGGACCCAACACGCAGCGCGGCGCCGTGAGCGGCGGTGTGCTCGGCGCCATCGCGGGCGGCATTATCGGCAACAATCGCGGCTCGGGCAATGCCGCGAGCGGCGCGGCCATCGGGGCGATCGCCGGCGCGGCCGTCGGCGGCACGGTGGGCAACGCGACCGACCACGAACGCGGCACCATCTATGGCTCGGAGACCGAGGCCACCACGCAGATCATCGTGGAGTCGCCGCCCCCGCCGCCGCCCCGCCGCCGCGAAGTGGTCTACGAGCGGCCCCGGTCCGACGACATCTGGATCGACGGTTACTGGCGTTATGATGCGCGCGGTTATGTGTGGGTGCCCGGCTATTGGGAGACTCCGCCAGACCGCTACCGTCACTACGTCCCGGCGCACTGGGAGCGGCGCGGTCGCCACCATGTGTGGATCGAGGGCTACTGGCGCGGCTGAGTTGCGCCCCCGGGCCCGCCGAAGTCCGGCGTGCCGTCGGCGCGCCAGGTGACCGGTTGCACGCGCGTGTGACGGTTGGGGTCGCGTAGCGGGTCACCGGGGATGTCGCGGTAGTTGCGCGCGTGGTAGACGAGCAGGTCCACCCCGTGCTCGGTCGTGAAACAATTGTGGCCGGGACCGTAGATGCCGTTCGCCTCGCTGGTCGCGAAGACCGGCGCGGATGACTTGGCCCATGCTTTCGGGTCGAGCAGGTCGGCGTTCTCGTCGGCGGTGAGCAGGCCGAGGCAGTATTCCGCGCGGGTGTCGGCGGCGGAGTAGGTCAGGAAGAGCCGGCCGTTCCGGTGCAGCACGGTGGGCCCCTCGTCCACCCAGTAGCGGACCTGTTCCCACGGAAACTCGGGCTTCAACAGCCGCACCGCCGGGGTGCCTATGCTCCAGGGGGTGGCCATCTTCGCGATATAGATGTTCGTGCCCTTGAGGTCGGGGTGGCGCTGGGTCCAGAGCAGGTAGCGCTGCCCGCGGTGTTCAAAGGTGGAGGCGTCGAGCGAGAAGGACTGCCACCCGGTCTTGAGCTGGCCCTTCTCGACCCACTCGCCCTCGAGCGGGTTGGGGGACGAGTTTTCCAGGACGTAGATCCGGATCTCCCAGATCTTCTCGGCGGCGCCGGCGGCGAAATAGACATACCATTTGCCGCCGATGAAATGGATCACGGGCGCCCAGATGTGCGCCCCCATGATGCCCGTGGCGTGTTTCCGCCAGATCACCCCGGCCTCGGCCGAGGCGAGGCCGGCGATGGTTTTCGCGCGGCGCAGCTCAAGCCCGGTCGTATTCCGGCACGGTGCCCATGAAATAGAAATACCCGTCGCTGTGCTGGTGGATCCACGGGTCGGCACGCTGCGGGACAAGCGGATTGGGGTGGACGGCCGGTTCGGCGGCGGAGCCCACGGCCAGCAGGCCGAGGCAGATGATGATCCGGGGTAGTGACATCATGCGGTCAGGCTGTCGTCCGGTGATGGACGGGCAAGTGCCGCCGAGTGTGACTGTAAGACAAGGAATGGGTTCGACGCTCCCGGGGTTCCGGCCAAGCCTGCTTGCCATGTCGCGCATCGCATTGGTCGGCCCGGGGGCAGTCGGCGGAGTCATGGCCGCGTGGCTCGGGAAAACCGGCCGGCACGAGGTCACGCTTTGCGCGCGGCGCCCGCTCGGCGAACTGCAGGTCGAGACGCCGCACGGCCCGCTGGTGGCCCGGCCGAAGGTGCTGACGGCGCCCGATCAGGCGACACCAGTGGACTGGGTGCTGGTGGCGACCAAGACTTACGACTCGGCTGGCGCGGCGGCGTGGTTCCAGGGCCTCACGGCGCAGGGCACACCGGTGGCGATCCTGCAGAACGGCATCGAACATCGCGAACGGTTCGCGCCCTGGCTGCCGGCGGAACAGATCGTGCCGGTCATGGTGGATTGTCCCGCCGAGCGCACCGACCCCACCCACATCCGCCAGCGCGGCACCGCGAAGATGGTGGTGCAGGATGATGCGCGCGGCCGGGAGTTCGTCGCGCTCTTCGCCGGCACGCCGGTCGAGGTGACGACGACGCCGGACCTGAAGAGCACCGTCTGGCGCAAGCTCTGCATCAATTCCTCCGGTGTCATCAACGCCCTGCTGTTGCAGCCGACGGCAGTGTTGCACGACGAGAAGATCGGCGAGTTGCTGCTGGCGATGGTGCGCGAGTGCATGGCCGTCGGCCGGGCCGAGGGCGCGGTGTTTGAGGAGGGGCTGCCGGAGAAGATCCTGGCCGGCCAGCGTGCGGCGCCACCCGACTCGATGAACTCGATCCACGCCGACCGGGCGGCCGGCCGGCCGATGGAACTCGACGCCCGCAACGGCGTCATCGGGCGGCTCGGCCGCCAGCATGGCATCGCGACGCCCTACAACGACATGGCCGTCGCGCTGCTCGCGGCGATGGCGCGTGGGTGAAGTTGTAGGCGGCGAGCAAGCTCGCTGGCCCACGATCAAGCACTATGTCCGTAGCACGGCGGCGGCAGCGTAGACGCCCTTCTGGGCCTCGCGGATGGACGGCGCGGCCAGCGCGCGCTGGGTGATCGTCTGGTTGGTGCTCCAGTAATAGAGCTGGGAGAAAAGCATGCCCGTCAGCAGGGTCGGCCACGGGATCGCCGAGCCGGGGCCGCCGAGCAGCGTCTAACGCTCGGGCGGCAGGCCGGAGAGGTCCCAGTGCACCGCATTGAGCGACAGCACGGTGACGAGCAGCGCCATGCCGAGCACGACCACGCCGGTGTAGGTGTCGGAGATGGCGACGGCGCGCAGGCCGCCGCCGATGGCGTAGGCCGCGCCGACCGCCGCGACGCCGCAGGACAGGACGATGATCGGGATGTCCAGGCCGAACATGCGCTTGATGAGCAGCGAGCTCGTATAGAGCATGATCGGCAGAAAGAGCAGGACGCCGCCGAGCAGGAAGATGGCTGAGACGGTCGCGCGGATGTGGTTGTTGTTATAGCGACGCTCCAGCAGCTCGGTGCCGTCGTGCACTGGTATTTATAGTAGAGCGGCACGAAGATCTTCGCGAGGAGCAGCAGGCCGAAGAAGCCGGAGAGTTCCCAGACCACCATGATGAGGGCCTGCGGGCCGTTCATGCCGACGAAGGTATCGGTGTTGATGTTGGTCAGCGTGATCGAGCCGGCGATGAAGGCCCAGTTGAGTGTGCCGCTCGCCAGGAAGTAGTCCTTCGCCTCGCTGCCGCTGCGGTCGACCTTGCGGCAGTGCAGCCAGGTGATGACGCCGACCAGTGCATTCAGCGCCAGGAAGACGCCGATTTGGATCAATGTCGGGGTGGACATGGGGTGGGGCGAAAGCCCGGCAACCTGTCCGCCTCCGGCCGGGTGTCGCAAGGGTCAAACCCGGTTACTAATTCTGACCGTCAGGTGCCCGGCGGTGGAACCGGCGGCGGGCGGCCCGCGTGATGCCGCACTACCCCAAATCCCAAACATGAAATCTACCTTCAAACTCATCGCGGCGCTGGCCACCGCTTGTTTTGTCTCCGTGGCCGCGTTCGCGGCCGATGCATCCGGCACGTGGAAGTGGACCCAGCAGGGCCGGCAGGGTGGCCCGGGCGCCGAGGTCACCCTCAAGCTGGAGGCCAAGGAAGGAGTCCTCACCGGCCCCATGCTCGGCCTCCAGGGATCGCAGGGCGCGATGCCCGACGTCGCGATCGGCGACGGTTTGGTCAAGGGCGACCTGGTTTCGTTCAGAGTCACCCGCGAGTGGAACGGGAACAAGCGCACGAGCAAATACGACGGCAAGCTCGAGGGCGACACGATCAAGGGCACGGTCGAACGTCAGGGCCGCGACGGCAACACGATGAAGTCCGAGTGGATCGCGACCCGCGCGAAGTAACCGTATTTTCGTCACCACAAAAAACCCGCTCCGGCTTGGAGCGGGTTTTTTAATATTTAAGAGGGCGCGAGCGAGCTCGCTGACCCACGGGCCTCACAACGTCGCGAAGAGCGCGCGGAGCTCGGAGGGGAACACTGGCTTGGGCAGGATGAAGTCCACTTTGTAGTGGCGGTAGGTGGAGTCGACCTCCTCGCTCAATTCGGAACTGAAGACGATGATGCGCCCCTTGTAGTCCATCGCGCGCAGCTTGGCCACCAGCTCGAGACCGCTGACCGTGGGCATGTGGTGGTCGGTGATGACCACATCATACGCCGTAGGGTCAGGCCGCAGGAGATCCAAGGCGAGGTTGCCGTCGGGGACGGACTCGACCTTGTGACCATCGCGACCGAGCACTACTTCAAGTAATTGGCGCAACTCGCGCATATCGTCGGCATAGAGCACCCGCAGCGACTTTTTCGGCGCTGGGTTGGCGGCCTGCGATGTGACAGGAGTGCTCATGAGGGTTTGCACCTAGCTGCTAGCAGATAAAACATCCGTTGTCTCGTTGGCTTGTTGTGAAAAATTTACGAAATACCGGCTAGGGTCATTTGGCTCCGTCGAGTCCCCGGCGGACAAGGAGTGGCTTGATGTCGGGATCGCTGCCCGTGAAGTTGCGGAAGAGGTTCATGGCGTCGTCACTGCCCCCGCGGGAGAGCAGCGTCTTGCGGAAGTGGTCGCCATTGGCGCGGGTGAGGCCGCCGTTCTTCTTGAGCCAATCGACGCTGTGGGCGTCGAGCACCTCGCTCCACAGGTAGGAGTAATACCCGGCCGAGTAGCCGCCGGCGAAGATGTGCGAGAAATACGTCGTGCGGTAGCGGGGTGGCACGGGCGCGAAGTCCACGCCGGCCTTCTGCAAGGTCGCGGACTCGAAGGCGAGCACGCCGTCGGCGGCGGGCACCTGGTCGGCCGTGAGCTGGTGCCAGGCCTGGTCGAGGATGGTGGCGGCGAGCTGCTCGGTGGTCTTGAAGCCCTGGTTGAATTTGTCTGCGGCCTCGACCTTGGCGAGAAGCTCGGCGGGCATCGGCGCGCCGGTCTGGTAGTGTTTCGCGTAGTGCGAGAAGATCGAGGGCCAGGTGGCCCACATCTCGTTCACCTGGGAGGGATACTCGACGAAGTCGCGCGGCACGCCGGTGCCGGCGAAGCGCGGATATTTCACCTGGGAGAACATGCCGTGCAGCGCGTGGCCGAACTCATGAAACATCGTGTTCACCTCGTCGTGCGTCATCAGCGTGGGCTCGCCCTCGGGCGGCTTCGGGATGTTGAGGTGGTTGCCGATGACGGGCCGGTCGCCGGTCAGGCCGTCCTGCGGGACGTAGGCGTTGGCCCAGGCGCCGCCACGCTTGTTGGAGCGGGCGTAGAAGTCGCCGAGGAACAGCGCCAGCGGCGAGCCGTCGGCGTTGAACACCTCGAAGACATACATGTCGGGGCTGTAGCCCTTCAGGTCGGGGCGCTCCTGGAAGGTGATGCCGTAGAGCTGGGTGGCGGCGTAGAACACGCCGTCGACGAGCACGCGGCGGATCTCATAGTAGGGGCGCAGCTGGGTCTCGTCGAAGGCGTAGCGCTCGCGGCGGACTTTCTCGGCGTAGAAGTCCCAGTCGCCGGCGGCGAGCGGGAAGCCGCCTTTCTCGGCGTTGATGATGGCCTGCATGTCGGCGGCCTCCCGGCGGGCGTTGGCCACGGCGGCGGGAGCGAGCTGGGCGAGGAGCTTGTTCACGGTGCCGACGCTGCCGGCGGTCTGCTCCTCGAGCTGGAGGTCGGCGTGGGTGGCATAGCCGAGCAGGACGGCGCGCTCGGCGCGGAGTTTGGCGAGGCCGGACACGATGGCGCGGTTGTCGAACTCGCCGCCGCGGCTGCCCCGGGCGAGGGAGGCGGCCATGACGCGCTCGCGCACGGCGCGGAGCTGGAGCGAGTCGAGCGGGGGCTGGCCGGTGGTGTTGGTGAGGCGGATGGCGAACTTGCCCTCGTGGCCGGCTTTTTTCGCGGCCTCGGCGGCGGCGTTGATGGCGGCGGCGGAAAGACCGGCGAGTTCCTCGCGGGTGTCGACGATGACGGCGGAGGTGTTGATCTCCTTGAGGACGTTTTGGCTGAACTGCGTGGAGAGCTTGGCAAGCTCGGCGTTCAGGGCCCGGAGCTTCGTCTTGTCGGCCTCGGAGAGCTTGGCGCCACTGCGGACAAAATCCTTGTAGTAACGTTCCAGCAGGCGGGCGGACTCGGGGTCAAGGCCGAGGGTCGCGCGGGCTACGTTAAGCGCGGAGATGCGCGCGAAGAGAGGGGCGTTCAGGCGGATGGCGTCGCGGTGGGCGGCAAACTTGGGCGACAGCGCGGTTTCGAGTTTCTGGAGGTTGGGGTTGGTGAGGGCGCCGGTCAGGATGCCGAAGGCGCGGGTGGCGCGGCCGAGCAGATCGCCGGTGCGTTCGAGGGCGACGATGGTGTTGTCGAAGGTGGGCTTGGCCGGGTTGTTGGCGATGGCCTCGACCTCCTTGAGTTCCTCCGCCATGCCCAGCTCGAAGGCGGGCGCGAAATGCTCATCCTTGATCTGCTCGAAGGGCGGCAGCTGGTAGGGCAGGGGGCTCTTGGTCAACAACGGGTTGGCGTCGGACTGGGCCCCGAGAGTGAGCGGGGCGACCAGACAGAGAGTCGCCAGCAAGGAGGACATGAGCAGGCCGCGGAGGGGGGATTTTTCTGTAAGCATGGGGATGGTTATTTTTACCAGCACATACGCCCCGCCGGACCTTGGCAAGACCGCCGCACGGGGAATAACCCTTCCTGCAGGCTCCGGCTCCGGCTGCTTATTTCATTGGGGATGCGGCGGATGGTGTCCGGATCTCTGTTTTTCGCGTCGCGGGGAAAATTTCCCCGTTACCCTGCGGGGTTACCCGGGTCAGTCTCCTTGCCGCGATTCCTCGCGGCAGGTTTCCAGTGCGAGCGCCGGATGCCTCGCCCGCCCTCATCCACCCCCATTATTATCATCATGAAAGCACTCATTCCCACCCTGCTCCTCGTCACCACGCTGGCCTTTACCGGCTGCAGCAAATCCGAACGCGCCGAAGCCACAGCCAAGGTCAAGGAAGTCGCGCACGACACCAAGGTCGCCGTGGTCGATGCCTGGGGCGAAGTCAAAAGCTTCACCTTCGAACGCCGCGACGACTTCAACGCTCGCGCCAAGTCCCTCGGCGCCGAGTTCGACGTGAAGATGAGCGAGCTGAAGACCAGCTATTCCGAGGCCCAGGCCACGGCCAGCCGCCGTGCGGCTATGGATGAACTCAAGAATTCTGAGGCCGACTACAAGGCCAAGCTCGACGCGCTCGGCACCGCCACGGGCGACACTTGGGACGCGGCCAAGAACAACGTGATCCTCGCGTGGGACCGCCTGCAGGCCTCCTACCACAAGGCGCGCGCCAACTGAGGCGCCAGCGGCGCCACCCATCCACACCGGCCGGTTCATCGGCCGCGAGGGTGGGGGACCACGTGAAGGGAAGCCTGACGGTCCCGGCCGTTGCTAAGTAAAGATCCCCGGGGGTAAGCCCCGGGGCATTTGTCGGAAACCTGTAGGGCGGGGTCGCTGCACCCCGCCAAGGTGCGAAAGTGATATCACGTTCGTGGCGGGATCGGGCGATCCCGCCCTACAACCTAGCCGGAGCACCTGTCAGCCATAGGCCCGGTGAAGGCGGAAGCTCCAGGGTATGGACCCACCGGGAATCAAATTTTCGGGGGAGCGGCCGGAGCGGCCGGTGGGGCCAGCGGCTGGCGCGGTCCACGCGCGGCGGCATTTCCACCGGTAACTGATCCTTGCAGAGTTCGAGCAGTTCGATGGTGGTGAGGCCGGTCTGGGCCGCCTCGTTGGTGTTCACCTCCAGGGCTTCCTCGGCGGGGCTGAGCACGTCGGGGCCGGTGAGGAGCTTGGGGCTGGCGAAACCGCCGCCGCGGCTGAACAGGCCCTCGAGGGCCTTCTTCGGCAGCGAACCGGCGCCGGGATAAAGGGTGAGCTCGCTCGGGCGGGACACGCCGTAGGCCGTGCTCAGGCCGGGCTGCTCGACAGTGACCTGCTTCACAATGCTCAGGTCTTTTTCGCGCGGCGGGGCGTCCTCGTTCTCAGTGGCCGGGCCCGCCTGCAGGATGTAGACGAGCTGGCCGGCGCGGGCGACCTCCGTGCCGCCGATGGTGAGCGAGTCGACCAGGTTGCGCCCGCTGAGTGGGATGACGGCCTGGAGCACGCCGGTGTCGATGGTGACAGCCTTGGTGTTCTGCGTGAGTTTGAGCGCGCCGGCGGCGGGCGTGCCGGGCCGGCGAGGCTCAGCTCGCCGGAGTGGCCGGCGGGCGCGGTGGTGGCGAAACCGCTCCACTTGAGCGAGCCGTCCGGCCAGTCGGCGAGGGGCCAGGTCTGGATGGGCAGGGCCTGGCCCGTGGCGTCGGTGAGCGTGAATGTGGTGGTGCGCGGCACGGTGCCCTGCGCCCAGGGGACGCCCCAGCTGACGCCGGTGGAAACGCCGGCCGCAGGTTGGTTGACCCAGTGCAGCTGCGCCGCGGAGGTTTTCAGGGCAGGCGTCATGGGTGAGGGGTGACTGGCGGACGGGGAGGCGAGACACGGGGGTTCCCGCAGCAAGACGCTCCCTGCGGGAAAGGATACCGGCAACTTGGCCGGTTTCATCCCGTCAGATCACCCGCGGCATCCGCCGCCCCGCGCACGAAGCCGAGACCGGGAGAACGGAGCGGGGAAGACGAGATTCCGGCATAGCGGAATGGGCGGCCGGGCGCATCTGGTCGGGCGGCTCGTGGGTGGGTCAACCGGCTCACCAGGATTCGGCAATCAAAGGTGCCGCGTGGCCTCCGGACGCGCTTCGAACCCGTCAGGGAGGCCGGGTGCCACCAAAGAAAAAGGCCGCCCGGGGGCGGCCTTGGGAGGTGCAACTTGCGCGAGGCGCTCAGTTCGTGATGTCGTGCGTGGTGCTCGACTGGCGGATCGGCAGGTAGAGTTTATACCAGGCCTTCTGGGCGTCGCTGTCGGAGTAGTCGGCGAGGGCCTTCTCGTTGGCGAATTCCATCACGATGATGTGGGTGCGGTTCAGCGTCGTGCCGGGAGGATTCTGCACCTTGATTGCCTTGGTCCAGATGCGGGTGATGCCCTTGTAGGTCGCCGGCAGGGCTTGGGCGCCGTCGAGTGCGGCCTGGATCTGCTCCGGCTTCGTGTCGGTCTTCCAAGCCACGGTGACGACGTGGATCACGGACTTGGGGGCGGTGTCGCTGGCGGCGGCGGAGGCCGCGCCAATCGAAAGCAGGGTGGCGGTCAGGAGGAGGGCGAACAGTTTTTTCATAGGGGAGGAGGGTTGATATTCGTGCCGGGCCGGCGGGCGGCCCGTCATTACGGACAAGCCACAGAGGTTTTGGTTTCTACCGGGGCTGTCAATCTTGGAGCCTCGGGATTGACCCCGGCCGGCCGCTGGGACCTGATGCGCCGCATGGCGAGAAGCGTCGTCCTCGAAACCACTCCGCGCTGCGAGCGCTGCCGCTGCACGCCGCGCTGGTGCATTTGCGCGGGCTTTCAGGCGGTCGCGTCGCCGCTGGCGGCGGACGTGCTGATCCACAAGCGCGAATACTGGCGGCCGACCAGCACGGGGCGGCTGATCAACCGCGTGGTGACGGACTCGCGCGGCCACGTCTTCTGGCAGGAGAAACCGCCGGTGCGCGCGGCGGTCGCGCGGCCCGGTCGCGAGCTCTGGATCCTGCATCCGCGCGGCGAGGAGCTGCCGGCCGGCGCCGATCCGGCGAACCTGCAGGTGCTGCTGCTCGACGGCAGCTGGAGCGAGGCCGGCTCGATGCTGGAGGTGGTGGGCCAGTGGGGCCGGCGCGTCAGCCTGCCGCTGAGCGGCCCGAGCCGTTACTGGCTGCGCAACGCGCCCGGAGCGGGCAAGTATGCGACGGTGGAGGCACTGATGTTCTTGTATGCCGCCCTGGGGCTCGCGGAGGCCGAGGCGGCGCTCCGCCGGCAGTTCGAACTGCACGTCTATGCCGGCCTGCGCACTCGCGGCGCCAAGGCGATAGCCGACGAATTTCTGGCAACCTCGCCGCTGCGGGCAGCGATGCCGGACCTGCTGGCCCGACTCGGCGAACGCCGGCCGAACCCGTGAGCCGGTTTGGATTTGCCTCCCGGAATTCCGTCGGTTGCGTCGTGGGCATGAATCCCGCGCCCCGGATGCTGTTGTTGGCGGTGCTGCTGGCCGTGGCGGGCTGCGCGCCGCCGCCGCCGGCGGCGCCCGCCGTGCCGGAAAAAACCGAGGCCGAGCTGCGGCGCGAACAGTATTTCGGGCCGCAGATCGCGGCGGACCAGGCCATCGCTTGGCGCACGAGCAACCTCGGCATCAGGCTCCTCGCGCCGGGCGAGGGTCCGCTGGTGCAGCTGCAGGACCGGGTGCGTGTGCACTACACCGGCCGGCTGAAGGACGGCACGGTGTTCGATGACTCGCGGGCCCGCGGCAAGCCGTCGGACTTTGCGGTCGACCGGCTCATCACCGGCTGGTCCGCCGCGATGCTGACGCTCAGGCCCGGGGCGAAGGCGATCATCTACATCCCGCCGCATCTGGGCTACGGCGGTTTGCGTTCCGGTAACATCCCGCCGTTCTCCGGGCTGATTTTCGAGGTCGAGGTGATCGCGGTAAACCCGTGACCCTGGCCGGATGACGCGGGAAGGCGGACGGAACCGTCCGGCGCCATCCGGGAAGCGCTCCGCGAAGGCGGACGACAGGGGCGTGGCTTGGAACGCCAGGGGCGTGAGTTCGGTTGGGCAGGGCAGGGAATTCATCCTACAGTATAGCCAAAGCCCGGGCGGTGTATCCGCCGAAATCCGGACGGGTAATTCGCCACGCGACATGGGTGGGGTAACAATAATTTGTAACGTATTTCGTGACAAATTATCTGGCGGCGGGGTTGGACGGCGGGAATATTTTTGTCCCGCGGTCCGGATCGCGCGGTCTCAACCGTTGAATCCTTTGAAAACGCATCCAACTCTCCCGCCATCATGTCCTCCACTCCTTCATCCTTTCCCGCCGACCGCGAACTCGTCCTCCAGCGCGTGCTGAACGCATCGCGCGAAAAGCTCTTCCGCTGCTGGACCACGCCCGGGCTCATCGTGCAGTGGTTCACGCCGCCGCCGTTCAAGACCATCAAGGCCGAGCTGGATGTCCGCGCGGGCGGGACCAGCAACATCACCATGCTGTCGCCCGACGGCCGGGAGTTCCCGAAACCCGGCATCTACCTCGAGGTCGTGCCGAATGAAAAACTTGTCTTCACCGATGCGTTCACGAGCGCTTGGGAACCGTCGGCCAAGCCCTTCATGACGGGTATCCTGACCTTCGAGGACGTCGGCAAAGGGAAGACCAAATACACCGCACGCGTCCGCCACTGGACCGTCGCCGACCGCGAAGCCCATGAAAAAATGTGCTTCCACGAGGGCTGGGGCATCGCCACGGGCCAGCTGGAGGCGCTGGCGCAGAAGATCTGAGCCTTTGGGGTTGGGATTGTTTCAACGCCAAGTCGCCAAGCCGCAAAGGGGCGCGGCGCAAGCTCGCACCGGGGCGGATCTTTTGTTCTCGTGGTCACACACCCACTCATGACGCACCTTCACGTCCTCCCCCTGCTGCTTCGTTTCCGTTCTCTGGCCGTCTCGGCCGCCTTTGTCGGCGCCGCGGCCATGCTGCCCGCGGCCGATCCGGCCGAGTTGCTCAAGGATCCGGCGGTGCTGTCGCTGCTGGAGGTCGCCAAGCGCAACGAGCCGGACACGATGGCCCTGCTGGTCAGGCTCACCGAGATCCCGGCGCCGCCGTTTCAGGAGCAGGCGCGGGCCGCCGCACTCAAGGAGCTCTTTGCGCAACACGGCCTGAAGAATGTCTTCATCGATAAGGCGGGCAATGTCGTCGGCACCCGGCCCGGTGCCCAGCCGCGGCCGAATGTCGTCGTGTCGGCCCACCTCGACACCGTGTTTCCCGCGGGAACCGACGTGACGGTGAAGCGCGACGGCCACATCCTGCGCGCCCCGGGCATCGGCGACGACACCCGCGGTCTGGCTGAGCTCATCAGTGTACTCCGCGCCCTGCAGGAAACGAAGACCCCGACCACCGGCACAATCACCTTCGTCGCCACGGTGGGTGAGGAGGGCCTCGGCGACTTGCGCGGGGTCAAGGCGCTCTTCGACGAGACGCTGAAGGACCAGATCGACATGTTCATCTCCATCGACGGCGGCGGAACGAGCAGCATCACGGCGTTCGGTGTCGGCAGCTACCGCTACCGTGTGACCTTTAAGGGGCCCGGCGGCCACAGCTACGGCGCCTTCGGCCTGGTCAATCCCATCCATGCGCTCGGCCGCGCCGCGGCCGTGATCGCCGACATCCAGGTGCCGGCAAGCCCCAAGACCACCTTCAACATCGGCCGCATCGGCGGCGGCACTTCGGTGAACTCCATCCCCTTCGAGGCCTGGATGGAGATCGATATGCGCTCGCCCGACCTTGTCCCGCTCAACGTGGTGCGTGAACAGATCCTCGCCGCCGTCAACACCGCCGTGAAGGCCGAGAATACCCGCTGGCAAAAAGGCGCCATCACGGTCGACGTGCAACTGGTCGGCGACCGGCCGCCCGGGCAGACGTCCGCCGACACCGCGCTCGTGCAGGGCGCGCAGGGCGTCATTCGCGCCTTGGGCGGTGTGCCCGTGCTCCGGGCCAACTCGACCGACGCCAACTACCCGATGAAGCTCGGCATCCCCGCCATCACCGTGGGTACCGGCGGCATCAGCCGCGACGCCCATTCGCTCGACGAGTCCTACGAGCCCGTCGATTCCTGGAAGGGCCCGCAACACACGCTGCTGCTCCTGCTCTCGCTCACGCGCTGAGCCGGTTCGCCGGACAGAAATATGTAAAGTAATACGTTTCATATTTCATAGAGTGCTCACGCCAACGCACGGAGGGAAGGGCCGCAATAACCCGTGTTGTGCCCGGGTTCCTCGCCTGAGGAGTTTGTGATTTAAATAATCGTCGAGTTTAAGCCGGATGACCAGGCACCGTCACCGGCGCCGAGGAACGTTGGGAGCGAGGCCGCCACACGGTCCTGCGCAAACCAGCGGGTCCGGCGCCCGTGGGGGCTTCGGCGAAATACGGGCGAATGGGAATCGGGGTAGGGCGCGTTGTCCCTAACGCGCCGTGCCGTCTAATCAGGTTCAGGCAATTCGGTTAACGGTTTGTCGAGGGCCACCCCAAGCACCAAAGCCTTACCCCGTGGCTCGGTCGCGAGCAGTTCAGCAAGGTTTGTCACCGTCCTGATGCTCAATTTAGGCGGGAGCAGTGGCGGCCAAGCCGAGCTGCGTGAGGCGGGATTCGGGTTCGGCGGCCGAACTCCAGGGCAGGACCGGGGAATTTATCCGCTCGTCGGTCGGGTCACGCTCCAGTTGGTCCGACCAGCCGCCGCAGCCGGTAAGCGGCAGCAACGGGCGCCGGTGTAGCCAGGCCAGGCAGGCCTCGTATTTTGTACCGGCGCGGGCGCCGATCACGATACAGGCGTCGCCGGCCAGCGCCATGAGCAGGTTGCGGGCGTCGCCCATGCCGCAGGGAATAAGCACGCTGCAGGGCCAGTCCTTCAGGGCGATGTCGTCGGAGGACACGATGCTCACGACGGTGCCGCCGGCGGCGAGGGCCCGCTCGGCCGCGACGCGGGTGGCCGGACTGCCGCAACCACTGACGACGGTCACGCCCCGCCGGGTCAGCAACTCGCCGATCTCACCGGCGAGTTCGTAGGCACGCGAGCCGGGTTCGGCGCTGCCCAGGATGCAGACTTGAGGGGCTCTGGATTTCGTTTTCATGGGGGGCCTGCACGCTGCGTGAAGTGCCCGGCTGCCTCCAAGGCAAATGCCTTGTCCCCTGGTCTCGATGCACCGCAAATATAACCGGGAACAGCGTGACCTCGCGGCCCTAGCCATTGGAATCGTCTCTGGCCTGGTCAGCCAACCTCAAGATCTGCGACCTGACCTCGTGCTCGGCCCGTCCCGGCGACGTGGCTCTGGCCCAAGGCTCTCTTTGGTGTGCCCCGTTCGATCCCGGGAATACTCTGCCGGGCCGGGGCTCATACGGGAGACATGCGGTTGCCCCTTTGTATTTGCTTGGGATTTTTCACCGGCAGCGCCGTCTCGGCCGCTGCTTTACCCGGAGTGTTTTTGACCGAGGCCGTCTGGCACGACAACGTGACCAACGCCGAGCTGCCGGCTGATGTGATCGGCGCGCTGGAATGGCGCACCGAGTGGCAGGCAGTTTTCCACCGCGCGTTGCCCGGCGGGCATCGACTTTCCTTGCGCGCGAGATTGCGCAGCGAGATCTGGCCCCGGTTCGATGCCCTCAATCTCATCGCTCCGGGCGTCACCGGAACCTGGCAGTACAAACCCGGCCTCGGACCGCATGTGCCGGTTTTTACCTTCGAAGTGGACGGCGAATGGGCGGCGGTGTCGGAAAGCGCGCGAGCTGGCCGTGGTGGGGCGGCCCGGCTGCAGGTGGGGCAGCGACTGGGGACCGAATGGCTGCTGACCGGTGGATTCGAGCGCCGCCGCTTTGATGCTCGCTCGCACGCCTTCGATCTCACCGCCCGGGAGTGGTTCGGCCGGGTGGAACGGACTCTGGGCGAAAACTGGATGATTGCCCTGGAGACCCGGTGGCGTGAAGGCGTGGTCATTTCCTATTCGCACCCGCCGCGGCCGGACCTCGTAGCCATCGGCAAGCCGGTGACCCTGGTGGGCACTTTCGAACAGTCCGAACCGTGGATCGCCTATTATTTCCGCGCGCACACCCGCAGCGGCGCACTGGAATTGCAGCGGACTTTTGGGCGCGCCGCCGTGGCGCTCCGATACGAATATCGTGAAACCACGCACAATGGACCCGGCTATCTGAATCAACTGACGACCCTGCGTTGCACGGCGCGATTCTGACGCGGCTTGCTCGGGTGGGATAGGGGGACATGATTAGTGTTCTCCCGACCAACAGGAAAGTAAACAAAAGGGGCCAGGCTGCGGTTGCCCTGATTTGATGGATAATGCGCTGGGGTAGGGCCCAAACTACAAAGCCAGACCCCGTCCGCCGGCCAGATGGAGTCACTGCCGTCCTGCGCACGGTCGGCAATCACGATCAAGTGCGGGCGTTTTTGAAGAACGTGTAGGTAGACCCCTTGGCCGACCCCGTTCAGCGCGCGAACTGTTTGTGGGCGAAATCGGCTAGGGAGGTGGCGGGCAAGCCGAAGATCTGGCGGGCCTTGGTCATGTCAATCACGTCGTCCCGGTCGGCCATCGCCCCGAAGGCCATGAGGGAAGCGAGCTTGGGATTGAACGGCTTCAGCACGACGGCGGCGATACGCGGAATGAACAACGGAATTTTCTTAACCCGGAATTTCCGACCAGAGACCTGTTCGAAAATCTTCACCACCTCGAGCGGCGACAAGGCATCGGGTCCGCCCAGGGGAATGTCCTGGTTGTCGGATTTCGGTTCGGTCACCGAGGCGATGGCATGGGCGGCGACGTCCTCGATGGAGATTCCGCTGGCTCGCGCCGTTCCCGGGCCGAAGAACTGGGCCTTTCCCTGACGGAGGTCCCAGCCCATTTCCGGGCCGAACCATATTTCCATGAAGTAACTCGGCTGGAGGATGGTCCAAGTCAGGCCGCTGGCGCGCACGGCGCGTTCGATGCCCCGCTTACAAGCGATGAGGGGCGAGGCTTCCGGCAGGCCGGGGGACAGGGACACAAAGACAAATTTCCGGACGCCATTCTTCCCCGCGGCGGCGAGCAGCGCCTTGTGTCCGTCGCGATCTACCGCCGCCAGGCTGTTGCCCGGGCCGGCGGAAATCACGGCGGTGGCGGTGGAAACGATGACGGTCATGCCGCGGGTCGCTGCGTCCAACGAGGCTGCGTCCTTCAGGTCGCCAGGGAATACTTCCACGCCGGCCTGCTGGAGTTCGGACGTCCGGGGAGAATTCTGACGGGTCAGGCCGCGAACCTGGTGACCGTTCCTTATTAGTCCTACGCAAATCCGGAATCCAAGCTGACCCGTGGCGCCGACGACCAGAATATTCATATTGCAGGCAGACTGTCCGCTACCTGGCAGAAGTAAACCGACAATCCGGCCTGAAGGGTGTATGAAGTGGTCCTCGATCTGATCAGTCGCGAGCTTGCCGATCAACCTTCGCCAAGCCTACGGCTGACCGGCGGCGAAATGATTATGGCGTAGGCTCGTAGCCCAAGGAGGGAGCCAGCCACTTATGCTTTAGCGGGCCGGCGCAGCACCAGGAAATTTCCTGCCAGGCAGAGGAGAATGCTGCACACGGTGGCGGCGTGCCAATGCAACCTTCTGAGGTGGACCCCATCTGCTGGAAAGTTGGGAGGGTCGAGTTAGTTATGGTTGGATTGGGTCTGGGGAAGATCAATCAAGAGCAGGAGGGGTGCAGGGGAGGCGAAGCCTCCCCCGCTCTGACTTGGGAGGGAAGAGCGACATCTGCCGGGTGGACGCCCGAACGACGCAAGGTTTGGATCGCGAGCGCCGGGTCATTGGTTGACGGCGACCGGAGGGATCGCGCGGTAGGTTTCGCCGGGCGCGGCATCGCCGAGCGAGGAGTGCGGCCGGCGTTTGTTGTAGAAGCGCAAGTAGGTGTCGAGCTGGGCGTGGGCATCACCACCAATCCTATCACAAATCCATCCTCAGAGTGGCTGGTTTTGAAGTGACCACAGCTGACCGGTTTTCAAGTGACCACGGACACAGGAGATGCGCGGCCATTATTGCGGGGTTCAGCCACTTATAGGGTGAGTGGCGCAGGCACCCATAGTAGAGGTTGAAGCCGTCGATATAGAGGACGGTCTTCATCGGCAGAAATAGCAAAGGCCGCCTTGCGGCGGCCTTGCGCCCGGCGTCGAAACGCACGGGGGGATGATGCTGAAACTGATGTTCAGGCCCGTGACAGGTGTCAAGGGCACCCTTTGGAACGGGACGGACGGGCCAAACTTGAGGGTGTTGTTCACGGGCGAAAAGGTTTCACGCGTGTCACAACACGCGGGGCCCGTGTGGTGAGCAACTTAGCCCACCATGATTGGATGTGAAGCTGAAACTATGGTCAGAGTCGTGGGATGGTCAGGCCGCCATCGACCATCACTACCTGACCGGTCGAGAAGGGGAAGTCGCCACGGGCGAGTGACGCGACCGCTTTGCCGACATCTTCAGGATAGCCCCAGCGTGGCTGCACACAAAGGCCGCCGGCGATGAGTTTGTCGTATTTTTCGGTTACGCCGGCGGTCATGTCGGTTTTGATGACGCCGGGGCGGACTTCGTAGACGGGGATGCCGTCGGGGCCGAGGCGGGTGGCGAAGAGCTGGGAGAGCATGCTCAGGCCGGCCTTGGCGATGCAGTATTCGCCGCGATTGATCGAGACGACCGTGGCCGAGATCGAGGTGATGTTGACGATGGTGGCGGCGAACTTCGGATCGGCTTTCTTCGCGGCGACCATGTCGCGGGCGAAGGCCTGGGTGAGGAAGAACACGCCGCGGAGATTCGTGTTTACGACGTAGTCGTAGGATTCCTCGCTGGTCTCGAGGAGGTCGGCGCGGACCTTGGGGGCGACGCCGGCGTTGTTGACGAGGAGGTTGATGGAGGCGTGTGGCGTGAGGCCTGAGGCTTGAGGGTCGGGCCTCTCGCCTCGTGCCTCGTGCCTCACGCCTGCGGCGAAGTTGCGCGTCGCAGCCAGAATAGTCGCCCGTCCGTCGGCGCTGCCCACGTCACCTCGCGCATACCCGACACTTACTCCGTAAGAGCGCAGCTTCGCCAGGGGTTCGGCGACGGCGGCTTCTTCGCGCACGCCGTTGATGACGAGATCCCATTTCTCGGCGGCGAGCTTTTCGGCAATGCCAAAACCAATTCCACGGGATCCACCCGTAACAAGTGCGACTTTATTCATTTTAGGAAGGGATTCTTATAGGAGGCAACAGAGGGAACGGAGACGGAGGTTAACCACTAATGGACACTAATCATCACTAATGAAGGGAAGGTTTGGTTCAAAATCCTCCAGCTCGGGATATTAAATAGCGTCAATTAGCGTGGATTAGTGGTTAAAAAGTCTGGGTCTGGGCAATGCCGAAGCCGATGCCGCGACTGCCGCCTGTAACAAGTGCTACTTTATTCATGGAAAAATATTTAACGCGGAGGGCGCGGAGGACTCAGAGGTTCATACAAATTTGAATCAAACTTCTCTGCGTTCTCTGCGAACTCCGCGTTTAATCGTTTTAGTTTTATTTCAGAGGAGGGACGTCGACCCACTTGCGTTCGGCCCAGGACTGCAGGCCGAGTTCGGCGAGCTGCACGCCCTTGGCGCCTTGGAAGAGGTCCCACTGGAACGGCGAACCGGTGACGACGTGCTTGAGGAAGAGTTCCCACTCGATCTTGAAGGCGTTGTCGTAGGCGCCCTGGTCGGGCACGCGGACCCAGCCGTCCTTGTATTTGATCGGGCTGTCCATGTCGGGATTCCAGGTGCAGCGCGGCGTGGCGGCGAGGGCTTGCGCTTTGCAGTCGCGCAGGCCGGCGACGGCCGAGCCGTGCGTGCCGTCAACCTGGAGAGTGAGGAGGTCGTCGCGGTCCACGCGGACGTCCCACGAGGAGTTGAAGTGGCAGATGACGCCGTTCACGAGTTCGAAGGTCGCGTAGGCGGAGTCGTCGGCGGTGCACTTGTAGGGTTTGCCGGCCTCGTCCCAGCGCTGCGGGATGTGCGTGGCGCCGAGGCAGGTGAGGCTCTTCACCTCGCCGAAGAGGTTCTGGATGACATACTGCCAGTGGCAAAGCATGTCGACGATGATGCCGCCGTCGTCCTCCTTGCGGTAGTTCCACGACGGGCGCTGGAGCTTCTCGTGCTCGCCGGTGAAGACCCAGTAGCCGAACTCGCCGCGGACGGAGAGGATTTTGCCGAAGAAGCCGGTGTCGATGAGGTATTTCAGCTTCACGAGGCCGGGCAGCCAGAGCTTGTCCTGCACGACGCCATTTTTGAGGCCGGCGGCGGTGACTTCCTTGGCGAGCGCGAGGGCCTCGGCGGAGGTGGTGGCGGTGGGCTTTTCGCAGTAAATGTGTTTCTTCGCGGCGATGGCCTTGCGGACGCCGATGGGGCGCTGGCCGGTGAGGGTGGCGTCGAAGTAGATCTGGTTCTCGGGCTTGGCCAGCTCGGCATCGAGGTTGGTGGAGACGCGGGTGACGCCGGTGCGGGCGGCGAGGGCCTTGAGCTTCTCCTCGCTGCGGCCGACGAGGACCGGGTCGGGCATGATGACCTCGGAGTCGGAGAGCTTTACGCCGCCCTGGTCGATGATGGCCTTGATGGAGCGGATGAGGTGTTGGTTGGTGCCCATGCGGCCCGTGACGCCGTTCATGATGATGCCGATTTTGTGAGTCTTCATATGGTTATGGTAGGATGATTTCTAAATTTGAACGCGGAGGGCGCGAAGAGCGCGGAGGATCGAATGGGGGTGTTTTCCCAGCGTTCTCTGCGAGCTCCGCGTTTAAATGGATTGGCTGCCTTAGACGTGTTGCTGGTAGGCTTGGATGATTTTCTTGAGGTATTCGTCTTGATCCATCGCCCACAGCCGCGTGCTGAAGACCTCGACTTCGTTGAAGCCCTTGAAGCCGGTGGCTTCGACCCAGGCGCGGATCTGGCGGAGGGGAATGCAGCCCTCGCCCATGAGTCCGCGGTCGAGCAGGAGGTCGGTGGTCGGCGTGCGCCAGTCGCAGACGTGGTAGGCGAAGAGGGCGTTGAGGCGGCCGCAGCGGGCGATCTCAGCCTCGAGCGCCGGGTCCCACCAGAGATGGTAGACATCGGCGGCGACGCCGACGAGGGGAGACTTGAGCGCCTCGACCATGTCGTTGGCCTGGCCGAGGGTATTAACGGCCGAGCGGGAGTCGGCATACATCGGGTGGAGCGGCTCGATGGCGAGCTTCAGGTTGGCGGCCTGGCACTCGGGGAGAAGGGCGGCGATGCCGTCGGTGATCTGCTTGCGCGATTCGACCAGCGACTGGCCGGGGACGGCACCGCAGACGAGGACGATGAGCGGCGCGCCGAGGGCGTGGGCCTCGGAGATGGCGAGGCGGTTGTCATCGAGCGCCTTCGCGCGTTCAGCGGCGGTGACGGCGGGGAAGAAGCCGCCGCGGCAGAGTGAGACGATGGACAGGCCCTGGTCACGGATCAGCTGGCCGGTCTTTTTGATGTCGCGGCCGGTAAGGGTGTCGCGCCAGACGGTGATGCCGTTCACGCCCGCCTTGGCGAATTTCTCGGCCGACGTCTCGATCGCCCACGGCTTCGTGGTGATCGTGTGGATGCAGAGTTTGTCGAGGGATGCGGGAGTCATACGGATTTATTTAAACGCGGAGGGCGCAAAGGACGCGGTGAGAATGCATTTAAGGAATTAGGATTGAGAGCTCCGTGTTCTCAGCGTGCTCCGCGTTTAATGCTTCAGGTCTTTAAACAGCCGAAGAAGGTGTAGTATTTCTCGCCCTGAATGATGCGCTGGAGGGTGAGGGCGGCTTCGCGGAGGTGGTAGTCGCCCCACATGCAGGCTTCGCCGCATGGGACCTTCTGGCCTGGCGGGATGTAGTCCCAGCCGTTCGGGCGGTGGTAGACGGTGTGGAGGAGGAGGCCTTGGTGCGCCGGGTCGATGCCGAGGTAGGCGTCGCTGAGGAGCGTGCGCATGGTGGTGAGGCCGGCCTGCCAGTATTTTTTGCCCTCGGGCGTGGTCTCGCCGAGGTAACGGCCGAGGCGGAGGAGGCCCTGCGCGCCGATGGCGGCAGCGGAGCTGTCGACCGGCTCGTGGTCGTTGAAGATCTCAGCGTTGCGGGAGCGCCAGTCGCCGAGCTTGTGCAGGTTCGGCGCGCCGCCGTCCCAATACGGGATGCCGTCGAGCGCAGTGTTGGCGATATACCAGTCGCAGGTGGCCGTGGCGCCCTTGAGCAGGATCGCCTCCCACTTCGCGCGGCCGCCGAGCGGCGCGAGGTCGGTGTCGGACACGGTCTTGAGGAATTCCAATTCCTCGCCGAAGCCGGCCATGGCCCACGACAGGCCGCGGGTCCAGGTGGTGAAGCCCGAGAAGCCCTGCTGCGAGTTGGGGCACCGGAAGCGGCCGTCGTTGCAGTTGAACACGGCCTCGTGCGTCGTGCGGCCGCGCTCGGCGGGGACGTCGTAGCCATCGCGGCCCTCGCCGTAGTAGATGGAAAACTTTGCCGTGGCGTCGATGTGCTGCAGGCCGCGCTCGAGGAGGGAGTGGGCGGCGTCGTTCTCGCCCATGAGGCGGTGGCCGAGCTTGTGCGCCACCATCAGGATGCGGACGGAGCGGATGGTGTCGACGAAGAGGGAGTGCGGGCCGTTGAAGGAGTAGATGTAGCCGCCACCGCCGTGGGTGGTGGACCAGCGGGCGGCCTGGACCGCGCCGGAGGCCTTGAGGGCCAGTTCGCAGAACTCGACCTGGTTGGCGGGGAGCTTGCCCTCAAGCTGGAGGCGGAGCCAGTTGCCGTAGGTGGAGAGGTTGTTGAAGCCGTGGTCGTGCACGCCGACGTGCGAGACGTGCGAGGCCATGCGGTCGACGGTGAGCTTCGCGGCGGCGTCGGCGAAGCGTTGCTCGCCGGTGGCGTCGAACTGGAGGAAGCCCGAGCCGTAGCTAAAGCCCTCGGTCCACTCGGTCCAGCCGCGGGCGGTGTATTTGCCGGCGGCGGTGAAGACGGGCGAGCCCTTGGCGGGGTCGTATTCCTTGAAGATCAGGTCGATCTTTGAGCCGGAAAGCTGCCAGAACTTCTGGAGTGCGGGCGTGAGGGCGGAGGCTTGAAGGGCTTGATCGATTTTCATGGGGCGAAGGAAGAAGAAATTAAACGCGGAGGACGCGGAGATCGCGGCGGGATCAGGAATTGGAGAACTCTGCGTCCTCTGTGTCCTCCGCGTTTAAATGGTTTGTTGCTTGGTCAGTAGCGTTTGTCTTTGCGCAGGTGGAGGATCAGGAAGCGCGAGTCGGCCAGCGACTCGTAGGTGTGCTGCTGGATGGCGTCGAACTGCATGCACTGGCCGGTCTCGAGCACACATTCCTCGTGGGGGAGACTGAGCTTCAGCTTGCCCTCGAGGATCCAGCAGACCTCGGTGTCGTCGTGGTGGATCTCGGGGCGCGAGACCTTGGAGTTGGCCGGCGCCGTGCCGAGGAGAGCCACGACATTGGCGAAGCGGATCTGGCGAAACTTGAACTGGCCCGAGCGATGCGCGGTCTCCTCGCCCCGATGGGCGAGGGGGGACTCGGACAGCGCGAGCAGGTCGGTGGTGCTCATGCCGAAGGCACGGCCCAGCCGGTAGAGCGTGTCAAGTTCCGCGGACTGCTGGTTGCGTTCGAGCTTGGAGATGACCGGCACGGAGACCCCGGAGGCCTCGGACAAATCAGCCAGCGTCATCTCGTGCTGCTCGCGCAGTCGGCGCAGGACGCTGAAGTCGAATTTGTCAGGCGGGGTAGCCAAAGCGCCGCTCAAGCTTGCGAAAGCATATTTCGTTGCAAGCAAGAAATAGCCTGAATAATGAAGTCAAAGAAATAGGCGGTGGAAGCCTTGTCCCCGGATTTATACGGGTCCGGCCGGCGCGGGGACGGGGTCCGGGGTGAGGGCTAATAATAAAAAACCTGGGTTGCATAGGGAAAACACTTGTAATTACCTACGGCTCATAATTATTAACCTGCTGAACCCCCAACCCTCAAGCGTATGAACCCCCGTTACTCCGCCTTATTCACGCGGGCCCGGGCAGCCGGCCTCGGCTGTCTCGCCTTGCTCAGCCTCCGGGCCATCGCCCAGACCGCGCCTCTGGCTGCTCCCGCGACCGTGGAGCTGCCCACCTTCACTGTCTCCACGACGCAGGACGTGGGTTACCGCGCCGGCAATTCGGTGTCGGCCACCCGCATCGACACGCCGATCAAGGACCTGCCGTTTTCGATCAGCGCCTTCACCTCGCAATTCATCGACGATATCGGCGCGCTTGAGCTGCTGGATGTTGTGAGTTTCGCACCGGGCGTCACCAGCGGAGCCAAGGAGTTCACCCAAGGCAACAACCGCTACTCCATCCGTGGTTTTGACGGAGATGTGACGCCGCAACGCAATGGATTCAGGGGCAACCGCTATGTGGATTCGGCCAACATCGACCGCGTCGAAGTGGTGAAGGGTCCGGCCTCCTTGCTCTATGGCCAGATCACGCCCGGCGGCACGGTCAACTACATCACCAAGCGCCCGACGCACAAGAATGCCATCAAGGTCAAACAGCAGTTTGGCACGGACAACTTCTGGCGCACGGACGTGGACCTCAACCGCGTGCTGGTGGACGGCCGGGTCAACGGCCGGTTCATCGGGTCCTACGAAAATTCCCTGGCCTGGGCCAATCCCAGCGCCGGACATTCCGGCTTGGTCGCCGGCAGCTTCGACATCAAGCTGAACGAGAACATTTCGCTCATCCTTGATTTCGAGAACTTCCACAAGGTTCAGGATCCCCTGATCAGCATGAGCCCGAACCTGGCGGTGGCGGTCACCGCCACGACCGGCAATTTCCCCAACGCGGTGGACCGCGCCCGGGCGCAGGCCTACATCGATGTCGGCAATCTCAACCTGGGCTTCATCAGTTATCCCCCCCTGCCCAAGGATTTCAATTACCCGGGCGACGGTGACTACCGGACGTCGGACTTTAATTCCTTCAACGCGGAACTGAACGTGAAACTGGGCCGCCAGTGGCGCGCGCGTGCCAACTTCGGCTGGGACGATTTCAAGATCAGCAACAAGCTCACCGGCCTCGCCGAGTTCACCACCACGCCGGCGGCGGCCTACCTCGCCACCAAGAACCGGTTCGATTATGTGGCGGAACTCGCCGCGAACCCGGCGGCGGTCCTCGCCGATCCCACGAAGACGGCCAGCTCGATTCTCACGCGCCGCAAGCGCCTCGAGGAATCCGGTGGCGACTCCAAGACCTACCAGGCGGAGATCACCGGGCTCATCGAGCTCGGCGGCATTAAGTTGCGGCCGCTCGTCGGCGCGCTCTACAGCAAGATCGGCACGAACAGCTTCCGCCGGGCCAGCAATCAAAACCCGCCGGCCACCACCCCCAATGCCAGCACGACCGGGGCGCAGCATTTCCAGCCCTGGAATTACAACGACCCGAGCACCTGGGATCATTCGCCCACCTATAATGTGGCCGACATTCCCAACATCGAGTCGTTCAACAACACCAAGGGCAATGAAAGCGCCGTCTACGCGCTGTTGAACGCCAGCTTCCTCGACGCCAAACTGATCGTGATCGGCGGCGCCCGTTACAACAAAACCGAAAACACCGGCACCGATTTCCGTAACACCGTGGCCGCCGTCCCCGGGGCTCCTTCGGTCGGCACGCCCTACGAGGCCACGCAGACCACGCCCCAGATCGGGGTCGGTTACAAGCTGCGCCGCGACCTGCTGCTCTTCGCCAGCTACTCGGAGTCCTTCTTCATCGAGGATCGCAGCCTCACGTCATTTAATCCCAGCTACAATCCCTTGTTGCCCTCCAGCAGCAGCAACCCGGTGACCATTTCCAACCCGGCCTTGCCCACGACGGGCAGTGGTTATGAGGTGGGCATCAAGACGGACTTCCTGGACGGCCGGGTCTCGTCGACCGTGTCGCTCTTCCATCTGGAACGCGAGAACCGCGTGCTCCGTTTCCGCCAGACTGCGCCGGACGGCACCTTTCCAACCATCACCAGCCAGGGCACGGTGGACCAGAGCGAGGGCGTCGAGATCGAACTCACCTGGTCGCCGCTGAACAACTGGCAGGTCTATGCCACGCTTTCGCTGATGGATATCAAGACCACCAAGGCGCTCTTCCCGGCCCCCGCCGTCTATGCCGACCCGGCCCAGCAAGCCGCCTACACGGCCGCCTACAACGAGGCCAAGGGCCTGATCCTGAATGCGGTGCCGGAAGGTTCGGCGGAGCGCCTCGCTTCGCTGTGGTCCCGCTACAGCTTCACCTCGGGTGGCCTGAAAGACTGGTGGATCGGCGCCGGCTTTATCTATACCGGCGAGAAGGCGCAGCGCACCGCCAATCCCACGCTCTTCCTCCCCGCCAGCATGATCTATGACCTGACGGTCGGCCGGGATTGGAAGTTCGGCAAGCAGAAGTGGTCCGGCACGCTCGCCTGGAAGAACGTCCTGGACACCGAATACTGGAACGCCAACCAGTCGCGCGGCAACCCGGGCCGGGTGATCCTGAGCGTGAGCACCAAGTTCTAAGGAGTATGCATTCTTCCTTCGCCAAGGCCGCCGGCGGGCGGCCTTTTTATTGGGCGATCGGCAGCAGCTTCTGCCCGGTCAGGAACTTCTGGACCAGGCCGGGGAGTTTTTCCTTCCACTCCGGCAGGGTCGTGCCGTGGCCACAGCCGGGCATGGTGATGAATTCGCAGGAGTTGCCGGTGCCGGTCAGGGTCTGGTGCAGGATGACGGACGACTGGTGGGGCACGGTCGGGTCCTGGTCGCCATGGAGGAGCAGGGAAGGCGGCATCACGGCATCCAGGTGCGGGGTGGCTGAGCACTCCTTGGCGTGGCCGCCGAAGCGGTCCTTTTGGGGAGAGAACAGGGTGAAGTCGGCGGCGGGCCACATGAGGATGAGAGCGGCGGGCTTCTGCAGCGGGGCTGCGTGCGGGTCACTGCCGGGCGGAGAGGCGGTGATCGCCGTCCAGATTGCCAGGTGGCCGCCGGCGGAGGAGCCGCTGACAACAACCTTGGCCGGATCAATACCCAATTCGGCGGCGTGGACCTGCAGCCAGCGCACGGCGGCACGGGCATCGGAAAGGCAGGCGGTGCCATCGGTGCCGTGGCGCGTCAGCACGCGATAGTCGGCGGCCACGCCGATCAGGCCCAGCTGGGCGGCCTGCTTGGCCCAGCCGGCGGATTGCGTGGGCCCGCCGCGCACGAAGCCGCCACCGAAGAAATGGATCAGAACCGGCCGGTGGTCCGTGGGTTTCCAGCCCTTGGGCTTGAAGACATGCAGCCGCATCGGCTCGGGTTGAACATCGTGGTAGATGAACGACTCGGCGTCGGGGAGGGTGAGCGGGGTCTCGACCTTGGCGGCCGACGACCTTGGTTCGGAGTCTTCCTGTGGGGGCCTGCTTGCAGGTGATTGGGCGTGCAGGGTCGCCTGCAAGCAGGCTCCTACAAAGAGGGTAGATATCTGGCGGCGCATGGCTCAGGAAGCAGGCTGGGTCGCGGCCGCCTCGGCGATCAGCACGTCGAGGAAACCCGGCGGCAGCTTCTCGTTCTGCTGGTGCGGCCATTTTTCCGGGGCCTGGTTGTAGGGGCGCAGGAAATCGAGCGCCTTGCGCAGGCTGGCGCCGTTGGGCGCGGTGTAGTTCCAGAGGTCGATGCCGAGACCGGCGGCGTGGCGGGCGACGAGCGCCTGGGCCTCGAGGTTGAAGCGGCTGTAGCCGAGGCCGTCCACGCGGCGGATCTCTTCGGGCTGGCTGCCGTCGGGCTGGATCTGGCGCGAGAGGAGCGCTTGGCTCTCCCCGACCAGGGTGCGGGCGAGAGCATCCTGGCCGGTGTAACGGGCGATTGGGATGGCCTGGGCGAAATACCACGAGCCGTGGTTGTTCTTCGCCGCGCGTTCCTCGAGGGCGATCTTGGCGGTCGTGAACCACTGTAGGAAGGTCGTGAACCACTCGCGGACGGCCGTCTTCTCCGCCGGGGTGAGGGCGGGGGAGTCGCCGAGCAGGCGCAGGGCGTCGATGACGTTGGCGAAGCCGCGGGAATCGAGCATGCCCGCGGGATTGCCGCGGTTGTGGTTCCGGCCGAGGCGGACCTGGGCGTATTCCAAGTGCGGGTTCATGCGTGTGGCCGGGGTGATGAACCACGCGCGCAACCACTCGCCGGCGCGCCGGGCGGCGGCCTCGTCGCGCTGCACGTGCCACGCGGCGGCCAGTTTCTCCACCGTCTCGCAGAAATCCCCGATGCGGTGCCGGTCGCCGCGGGCGACCTGCTCGCGGTTGTGCTTACCGTCGATGCTCACGAACGGCAGGCCGTCTGGCTTCTTCGGATCGGGCCAGTAATAGCGGGCGTAGCTGGTGTAGTCGTGCGCATCGCCGCTGGCTGGCAGCTGGGTTTTATCGGTCACCGTGGTGAGCGGCGCCTTCAGCGCGGCCGGGGCCTTTGCGGCCAGCGCAGTGATGTCAGCCGGCTTCAGCTGGTAGGGTTCGGCGGCGGAGACGAACGAGGCGGCGGCCAGGGCGGCGAGGAGGGGAAGGAGTTTCATGGGTGGGAAAAGTTCTGGCCGGCGACACGCAGGTAGGTGCCGCCGTCGGTAAAGTGATGGAGGACCTTGCCGGTCGCATCGCGGTGGACGACGACGAGGGCGGCGTCACTCTCGATGTCGCCGAGCGCGAAAGGTGCGGCGCGACCCGCGGCGGCGATGAGGGTCCGGCCGGCCGCGGACGTGACGGTGAAGGCGGAGCGGCCACCGGCGCTGTGATCCTCGACCGTGAAGACCGCCGGTTGCCCGGCCGGGTCGGGCTTCAGGAGCGTGATCCAAGGGGCGGAAAAATTGGCGGAAGACGTCTCAAGATAGGGGAACTCGGCGAAATCGCCCTTGATGTAGGTGAGTTCACCCTTTTTCGCCAGGATGGCGGCACCCGGCGCGGCGATCCAAGTGCGCAGCTGCGCCGCGGGACCGTAACGGTCGGTAAAGTAGGTCCACGTGTGCTGCGTGTTATTCGAGGCCAGCGTGGCCCGGCCGCCGTGCAGGTAGGCCTTTACCTCGCCGGGTTGCTTCGCCTCGACGCGGTCGATGACGGCGTAGAAGTCACCGGCGATCCAGAAGATCGCGCGGCGCCAAACTGCCTTCTTGCCGAAAAAGGCCGTCTTTTCCTCACCGGCGAGGCCGGGCTGGTCGAGACGGAAAGAAACGGGCGGCGTGGCGTTGGTGGCCTCCTTGTCGGCAGGCTGGCCGGCAAAGGTGAGGGTGTTGTGCGCCGCGGCGGTGTTATACCAGGCGGTGCGCTCGGCGCCGGCGTAGGTGCCGCGCGAGTAGCCGCCGTCGGAGCACATCAGCTGGCCTTCGGCCTCGAGGAGGAAGCTGAGCTGGTCGTCGTGGTTGTGGTTGTCGGCCACGGCGACGCCGTGAAAGAGCAGGTAACGCTGGCCGGCGTTGCGGTCTTCCCAACTGTTGCGCAGGACGGTCTGGCCGCCGGCCAGGAAGCGGTTGGGGGCCGCGTCGGGTGCGGTGGCTTTGAGCGACGCGTCGTGCGTGAGGAGCTCGTCGATCTCCAGCGGATAATCCCAGCTGGCGCCGGTGTAGTTCAGGCCGCTCTCACCGCGCTCCTTCTCAAAGGGGGCGAGATCGGTGGTGCGGTAGCTCCACGTGAGAATCTCGGACAGCGGCGCGGTGGAGTGGAGCTTGGTCTTCACGCCAAGATAGGCGGTGGCGACCAGGTGCGTGGGTGTCGGTCGAATGTAGGAATCCTCGATGTTGGGCAGCCAGCCGTGGCTGTTGCGGACCTCAACCATGTGCTCGAAGACGGGCTGGAAGGCGGCGAAGCCGTCCACGCCGGAGACGTTGCGGTAGTGCCAGAGGAAGGGGACGAAGTTTGTCAGCGAGAAAATGAGGTAGTGGCTGCCTTCGCGGTAGATGCCGTCGCCGCTGAAGAAATAACGGGTGTTCTTGTTCGCCGCTTCGATGGCGCGGGCGAGCCAGGCCTTGGCCCGCGGGTCGGACGAGAGCGTGAGGGCGATCGAGCCAAGGCCCCACGCGGGCTTGGACAGGTGGTTGTGCGGGCTGGTCTCGGTCCAGCGGTAGAGATTCTCGTAAACGCACTGGGCCTCGCGGGCGAGGCGCTCGCGGATCCGGCGATCGGCGTCGGCCGCAAGCTGTGGCTGGATGCAGTCGTAGGCGTGCGCGTAGTTCTGCAGCCACGAGCCGCGGTAGATCTCGTCGACCGGGCTGCCCTTGATGCGGGAATCCAGCTCGAAGATCGGGCCGTCGTAGGCGCGGAGCAGGAGTTCCTCGGTCCGGCGCAGGTGGTCGCCCCGGGCGGTGGCATCGTCGGCCAACAGCGCCAGCAACGCGTGGGCGCGGGTCGCAATGGATAGGCGGCCGTAGTATTTGTGGATGATCTCGGTCTGGTCCTTCGCGCTGGGCGGCGTGGGCAGAGCCTTGGTGAGGTCGGCGAGCTTCTGCAGGGCGGCCCAGCGGGTGCGGGAGAAATCGTCGGTGGTGAGCTTGGCCTTCAGGGTAGGCAGGTCGGCGGCCTTGAACCAGAGCGAGGGATGCCTCTCTTGACCGGGCAGCACGGGCTCAGCGGCGATGGCGAAGCCGGGGTAGCCGTCGTAGAGGCCCGCGGGGGCCTGGTCGCGGGCAAAAGCGAAGCTGAAGGACACAATGTTCGCCAGGCCCAGCCTGAGACCAAGGGAAAGAAGGTAGCAGTGACGCATAAAGGTCTGTGGGGCTTGTCAACCAATAGTTGACAAGCTGGTTTGGGGCACGGACACGGGGTGGTTCATCGGAGGGCAGGCAGGGACCAGTGACGGATGGACCAGTCGCCGAGTTTCGGGTGGGTGAGATTCCAGTCGCCGGTGGCCCCGGACACGACGCGCCACGGGGCGGCTTCGGTGCGGTCGGTGCCGGCCCAGGACAAGGCGGCCAGGATGCCGGGGCCGGTGAGGCGGGCGGTCTTGGCGATCGGGGTGGCGTGATAGGGTGCGGCGACGTGGCGGCGCTCGGTCGAGTCGTCGAGGCGGGTATCCCATTCGGTGGCGGTGAGGCCGAGGAGCGGTTGGAGGACGGTGCCGCGGTTGTCGGCAAAGATTGCGAGGGTGGAACCTGCCGTCCTCGGCGGGTTTAATCCCGCGCGGAGCGCGGGATCCACCTTGGTCAGCGGCAGCGCGAAGCCGCCGACGCGCAGCACGACGGGCTGGCGGGCGTCGTAATGGTGGACGTGCAGCAGCCAGCCCGTCGTGCTGCGCGTCGGCGGC